>Ga0265797_10008598_pt1 | contig 13538 bp, 9 predicted proteins | sample P2T30metagenome_FD_192433 | JGI IMG/M metagenome (GOLD analysis project Ga0265797, IMG submission 192433) | Plant litter microbial communities from East Loma Ridge, Irvine, California - P2 T30 | ecosystem: Environmental > Terrestrial > Plant litter > Unclassified | place: USA: California... | reverse complement strand
CTCCCACATTTGGAACGCGGAGCGTCAGTTAGAGAGGCTTCGGCTCCCCGCCCCGTCATAGATTCAGGGCCGAGCCAAAGTTGTGTAGATACCCATGCCTATCGGGGGCAAGCCCCCTCCCACATTTTTGACCGCATTCCACATTTGGAACTCGGTCGAATGTGGGAGGGGGCTTGCCCCCGATAGCGGTCTACCGGTTAAACCGCTCTACAAGCGAGTACTGGGTATTGGCCGTATGCGTCAGCTCTTCACTCAGTTGCGCCGAGTTCATCGCCTGCTCCGAGGTCTGATCGGCCAACAGCGCAATCGTGCTGATATTGCGGCTGATCTCTTCAGCAACCGCGCTTTGCTCTTCAGTCGCGGCGGCAATCTGAGTGGTCATGTCGGTAATATTCGCCACCGCCTCACTGATCCCCACCAGCGCCTGATCCGCTTCCATCACCCGTGCCACACCCTCTTCAGCCTGGCGGTGCCCGGCGTCCATGGTTTGCACGGCCGCGCTGGCGGTTTGCTGCAGCTTGGCGATCAAGGCATGGATCTGCCCGGTCGATTCAGCGGTGCGTTGCGCCAGCTGGCGGACTTCGTCAGCCACCACCGCAAACCCACGGCCCATCTCACCGGCGCGCGCCGCTTCGATGGCGGCGTTCAAGGCCAGCAGGTTGGTCTGGTCGGCGATGCCTTTGATCACATCCACCACGCCGCCGATTTCATCGCTGTCCTTGGCCAGTTGCGTGACGGTGACACCGGTTTCGCCCACAGCCACCGACAGGCGCTGAATCGCCTCGCGGGTTTCGCCGGCGATATCGCGGCCGCGACCGGTCAGGCGATTGGCTTCCTGGGTGGCATCTGCCGTGCGCTGCACGTGGCTGGCAACTTCCTGGGTGGTCGCGGCCATCTGGTTGACCGCGGTGGCCACCTGTTCTGTCTCCACGCGCTGGCGTTCCAGGCCGCTGGAGCTGTTGTGCGCCAGGGTGTTGGATTGCGCCGCTTGGTCGTTGAGGTGTTCGGCGGTGTCCTGCAGGCGGGTAAGGCAGGTCTTGAGGCGTGCTTCCTGGCTGAGGATCGACATCTCCAGGCGCGCCTGGGCGCCACGGCTGTCGGTGTACATCTGCGCAATCAACGGGTCGGAGGTGGTCTGCTCGGCCAGGCGCAGCAGACGCTTGAGGCCGCGCTGCTGCCAGCTCAGGCCCAACAGGCCCAACGGAACCGACAGCCCTGCCGCCAGGGCAAAACCCCACTGAGAAGTCAGGGTGGCGCCGATCATGAAGCTCAACTGGCTGACCAGGATAAACGGCAGCCAGTCCTGCAACACCGGTAGCCACTTGTCGCGCTGGGGAATAGCCGACTTGCCCTGGTTGATGCGTTGATAGAGCGCTTCGGCCCGGCGGATCTGCTCGGCGGTGGGCTTGATGCGCACCGATTCGTAGCCGATCACCTGGTTGCCGTCGAACACCGGTGTTACATAGGCGTTAACCCAGTAGTGATCACCGGTCTTGCAGCGATTCTTGACAATGCCCATCCATGGCAAGCCTTGTTTGAGCGTGGACCACATGTGCGCGAACACTGCCGCCGGAACGTCCGGGTGACGCACCAGGTTGTGCGGGGCACGGATCAGTTCGTCGCGGGTGAACCCACTGATTTCGACGAAAGCGTCGTTGCAGTAGGTAATCACGCCTTTGGCGTCTGTGGTGGAGATCAACCGTTGCTGAGCGGGGAAGGTACGTTCGCGCTGGGTAACGGGTTGGTTATTACGCATGGTTGTTCAATCCGCAAGGCTTTCAGGGGTTATCGACCATGCCGGGCATTTATTTAACTTAATTTTTGCAACAATCCAGTGGCGAACGTTGCGCGCATCAGCCGGCCAGCATCGGGTAGGTAAACAAACCGAAGTGAAGCAGGTTCAAGCCAAAATGCGTGGCAATCGCCGCGCCCAGACCGCCGAATCGATACGCCAGGCCATAACCTGCGCCGGCAATGCTCGCCAGCAGCACCCACTGCCAGCCGGCGCCCAGATGCACCAGGCCGAACAGCAGCGAGGCCAGCAGCAGCGCGAGGTTATCGCCGTAGGACAGGTGTTTGAAGCGCTGGCTCATACCGCCCTGGATATAGCCACGAAACAGCGCCTCCTCCACCAGCGTCACGAGCAGCAGGTTGTTCAGCACCCACAGCCACGCCGAGTCCGGCCATTTCGGTGCCCAACTGATCATCCCCAGCAGCGCTGCGCCACCCAGGGCTGCGATGGCCGTCAGGGTCAAAGCCAGGGCGGCGACGCACATCGATAGGCGTAATGAGCGCCGCGCCACGATCCAGGGGCAGGCCAGCAGCAACCAAAAGCCGATCAGCGGTTTGTCCTGGTTCAGGTACATCGAGAACGGCACGGCATCGGCGCTAAAACGCTGTGGCGCAATGCCCTGGCCATTGTAGAAACCCGGCAGCCAATGCATCGCCAGGCCCAACGCCAGCACGATGAACAAGCCATGGCCGAGGTAGCGTGCCCATGGGGTGCGTTGCTGGCGCACGGCATACCCGGCCACCAGCAACAGCGCCACGGAGACCGCCGCCAACACTCCCAGTTGCCCATGGATCAAGGCCACGACGTAGCCAATGGAAAGCAGCGCAAGGTACAGCCAGGGCAGGGCAGTCATGTGAAATCCTTCGAAAAAAACCGGGCGTTATTATAGCGAGCGGTCTGGTTCGATGGCATGAAAGCTGCGTTACGGTAAGGAGTTCGCTACGGTTTCTGCGGCCGCAACACCAGCCACAACGCCCCGGCAATCAGCACCCCGCCGTACAAATGCGCCATCGACAGCGGCTCATCCAGCAGCAACGCGCCCCACAACACGCCGAACGGTGGGATCAGGAAGGTCACGGACATCGACTTGACCGGGCCGATCGATGACAGCAGGCGAAAGTACAAGATGTAGGCAAAGGCCGTGCACACCAGGCCCAAACCGAGCAACGACAGCCACACCGGCCATCCACCCCAGCTCGCCGGCGGCTGGCTGATGGCGCTGTACGCGAACAACGGCAGCAGAAACAACGTCGCGCCCAGCATGCTGCCCAGGGCCGACAGGCGGCTGTCCAACCCGCCGCGCTGATCCAGCCAGCGCCGTGCGAGAAAGCCTGCAAAACCGTAGCACGTGGTGGCCAGCAGGCACGCCAATGCACCCATCAACAATTGCTGGTCAAAGGCCACCGGCCCCGCACGGGTCAGCACGCCCACGCCGAACAGGCCCAGGCACACCCCGGCGATCTTCGACGGGGTCAGGCGCTCGCTGAAAAACAGGCCGCCAATCAGCACGCCCATCAGCGGCGTGGTGGCGTTGAAAATCGCCGAGTAACCCGCTGGCAGTACCTGCGCCGCCACCGAATACATCGTGGCCGGAACCCCGGAGTTGATCACGCCCAGCAGCAGGACGGTCTTGAACTTGCCCTGAAAATCCCAGCTCACCCTCATCAGCGCCAGGATCACCAGCAAGCCGGCGGCAGCGATCGATACGCGGAAAAACGCGGTCGGCACGGTGCCGATTTCCGGCGCGATGATGCGCATGAACAGAAAACTCGCGCCCCAGATGGCGGCCAGTCCCAGCAGGTACAGGGTGTCGACAGGTCTCACGGAAAACTCCTACGCAATCAGGCGGCGGAGTGTTGCCCAGCGTTCCGGTCGACACAATCGCTAAGTACCGCAGCCGGTAAAAAATCATCCTTCTCCTGTCTCGGTTGACTGGCTAAGCTCAGGGCTCCCAGATACCCGTTCGAGGTTTTCCGCATGTCGCAGCCCGCCTTCGCTATCGCCCGGATGATCCTCGACGGTTTCGACGACTACCGTGAACACTTTCGCCAGATCACCGATGGCGCCCGCGAGCGTTTCGAAAAGGCCCAGTGGCAACAAGGGCAGGCCGCTTCGGCGGCGCGCATCAACCTGTATGAAGAGAAGGTGGGCGAGGTCACGGCGCGTCTGCGCGCTGCTTTCGAGGCGGGCGTGCTGCAAGACATCGACCTGTGGCCGCTGGTGAAAAGTGCCTACATCGGCCTGATCGATTTGCGTTTTGACGATGAGCTGTCGGAAACCTGGTACAACTCGGTGTTCTGCAGCCTGTTCAGCCATGACCTGATCAGCGACGGCTGTATGTTTATCCACACCACGCGCCCCAGCGTGCGTCGGACGCGGGCGGCGCAAACCCGCACCTACACGCCTGCTGGCAAGATGGCCGAGATGCTCGCGCAGATGTTCGCCGACTACAGCTTCAGCGAGCCCTACGCCGACTTGCCGGCCGACCTGCGACGCCTGGAAGCCCAACTGCGGGAAAACCTGCCGGATTGGGTGTGTAAAGACCCTGATTTGAACGTCGAGCTGTTTTCCTCGGTGCTTTATCGCAATAAAGGCGCTTACCTCGTAGGACGTATCTACACCCGCGACGAACAATGGCCGTTGGTGATCCCGTTGCTGCACCGCGAAGGGCGGGGTATTCAGATTGATGCGCTGATCACTGATGAAGCGGATGTATCGATCATCTTTTCCTTTACACGCTCCTATTTCATGGTCGACGTGCCCGTGCCGGCGGAGTTCATCGGCTTTCTCAAGCGCATCCTGCCCGGCAAGCACATCGCCGAGCTGTACACGTCCATCGGTTTCTATAAACACGGCAAGTCGGAATTTTACCGCGCCCTGATCAATCACCTGGCCACCACCGATGACCAATTCATCATGGCCCCGGGCGTGCGCGGCATGGTTATGAGCGTGTTTACCCTGCCGGGCTTCAATACCGTGTTCAAGATCATCAAGGACCGTTTCTCACCGTCGAAAAACGTCAACCGCGCCACGGTGATCGAGAAGTACCGCCTGGTCAAAAGCGTCGACCGGGTAGGGCGCATGGCCGACACCCAGGAGTTCGCCGACTTCCGCTTCCCCTTGAGCAAGTTCGAGCCCGACTGCCTCGCCGAGTTGCTGGAAGTGGCCGCAGGCACCGTCGAAGTGGAAGGGGACACGGTGCTGATCCGCCACTGCTGGACCGAGCGGCGCATGACCCCGCTCAATCTCTACCTGGATAACGCCAACCCCGCCCAGGTGCGCGAAGCCCTGGAAGACTATGGTCTGGCGATCAAGCAGTTGGCGGCGGCGAATATCTTCCCCGGTGACATGCTGCTCAAGAACTTCGGCGTTACCCGCCACGGTCGGGTGGTGTTCTATGACTACGATGAAATCTGCTTTCTGACCGAAGCCAACTTCCGGCACATCCCCGCGCCGCGCACGCCCGAGGACGAGATGGCCTCCGAACCCTGGTATTCCATCGGTCCGCTGGATGTATTCCCGGAAGAGTTTCCGCCGTTCCTGTTTGCCGATGCCGGCCAGCGCAGGCTGTTCAATGAGTTGCATGGCGAGTTGTATAACGCCGATTACTGGAAGGGCCTGCAGGAAGCGATTCGCGCCGGCAAGGTGATTGATGTCTTTCCTTACCGGCGCAAGTAGAGCGGTGTGTCTTGAACAGCGAAGTCATCGATTTTTAGTGCCAAACACCAAACGGTTTTAAATCGTTGAAGTGCAGTCTTAAAAAGGGTGAAAACTTTCAGGTCGATGTCTTGGCTATTTGGGCAGAAACGGAATGTCTTTGTTGGTTTCCAGTATTTTATCGTTCCAGTTGCTCAGGCGATTCCTGTCTTGCTCGTTTTGGGGATGATTCTGGGCGTTGGAAGTTGCTCCATACAATTCAGTCATCGACTCTTTATAAGCCTGATCGACATTTTTGGTCGACCCACCCTTGCCCTCCAGTTCTATTTTTCGCTGTAGCAAACCTACGGGCTTATCAAGCAAACCCTGACTGATGGCGGACGTAGGGAAGTCTGTCGGGAGCTTTTTTAGCGTGTCAATTGTCTTCCACGAGCTGGCGGACGATGACCCCGCATTTTGTGACGTATATTCGGGAGTACGCTGGTGCTTTTGCGCAAATGAATGTCCATAGCCTCCAACACGAGAAGAAGACATACGATCTATAGGCATAAAAACTCCGGTCTGCGATGTTGCTTCCAGGCGATTGATGCGCGGCGGCTGGGCGGTTAATGGGGACTGCCCTTCGCGTCCGCGCACTTATTGATTACGCGAATGACTGGGTAGGGTCACAGACCGCTCATGAAGCTCATTCCCCGACACGCCTGGCTAGTAATGTGAGGGTTCGAAATCCTAGCGGCCGTCAGACTCGTTGCAGGGTCCGAGGCGAGGCGGGTTGTTGCCGACGAGGGCTTCTCTGTGTACGCCGGAGGATACTCATATGAGGGCGGCGGCATTGACGCGCTTGAGCGCGGTTGGTCCCGTATGGCATCAGAGTAGCTTGGAAGCCTCGGGGTAGAAGCAGGGGAATCGATAGGCATATAACGCTCCGCGGTGAAGGTGGAATACTCCGTCTTTCCAGAGGTGTCTGGAGGCTGTATTTGAACCCCGCATGCCTGGCTGAAACATCGGACTTCAGCTTTAAAAGAGTCGGAACGGTGCCCGATTTTTTGTAGGACCGGTCGTTATGATGCGGCTGTCAGTCTCGTCACTCGACACCGCAACATCTCCAGAGCCCTGTCGAAATCTGCGACAATCGCTTCCAATCCATCGACTGATGCTGCGCAGGACTCACCTGCCTCACCCAAAAGACCCTTGCCGCCCTGATGACTGACCAAGCGCCCACGATTGACCAACTGCTGAAAAACCTCGATCACGCCATGCTCGCCGACCGCCATCGCTTGCGGCGCCAATTGCTCGAGCTGCGCAAGAAGCCCGATGAGGAAAAACTCGCGCAATGGGTGGCGCGCATGCAGGCGTCCTGTGCCCAGGTCACGGCGCGGCGGGCCAGCCTGCCGGTGATTCGCTACGACGACAGCCTGCCGATTGCAGCCAAGCGCGACGAGATCAAAGAGGCGCTGAACAAGCATCAGGTGCTGATCATTGCTGGCGAAACCGGCTCGGGTAAAACCACCCAGTTACCGAAGATTTGCCTGGAAATCGGTCGCGGCCAGTTCGGCCTGATCGGCCATACCCAGCCGCGCCGGATCGCTGCGCGCAGCGTTGCCAGCCGCGTCGCCGAAGAGCTGGCCACGCCGCTTGGCGCGCTGGTCGGTTATCAAGTGCGCTTCGAAGACCAGAGCGATTCCAACACCCTGATCAAACTGATGACCGACGGTATCCTGCTGGCGGAAACCCAGAACGACCGCTACCTGGAACGCTACGACACGATCATCGTCGACGAAGCCCACGAACGCAGCCTGAACATCGATTTCCTGCTGGGCTACCTCAAGACCCTGTTGCCGCGCCGCCCGGAGCTGAAAGTCATCATCACCTCGGCGACCATCGACCTGGAGCGCTTTTCCAAGCACTTCGACGACGCCCCGATTGTCGAGGTCTCGGGCCGCACGTTCCCGGTGGACACGTGGTACCGCCCGCTGACGCTGGAACAGGACGAGGAGGGCAACCGCGTCGAGGACGACTTGACTGTCGACCAGGCAATCCTCGCCACCCTCGACGAAATCGCCGCCTATGAGCGCAGCGAACGGCGCAGCCCCGGCGATGTGCTGGTGTTCCTGCCTGGCGAGCGCGAGATTCGCGACGCCGCCGAAATGCTGCGCAAGGCGCAGCTCAAGCACACGGAAATCCTGCCGCTGTATGCGCGCCTGTCACCGGCCGAGCAACAGCGCATTTTCCAGTCGCACCCCGGCCGTCGCGTGGTGCTGGCGACCAACGTCGCGGAAACCTCGCTGACGGTGCCAGGCATTCGCTATGTGATCGACAGCGGTACTGCGCGCATCAGCCGCTACAGCTACCGCGCCAAGGTGCAGCGCCTGCCGATCGAGGCGATTTCCCAGGCCAGCGCCAACCAGCGTAAAGGCCGTTGCGGCCGGGTCGAGCCGGGCATCTGTATTCGGTTGTACAGCGAAGAAGACTTTATCGGGCGCCCGGAATTTACCGACCCCGAGATTCTGCGCACCAACCTCGCGGCGGTGATCCTGCAGATGCTGCACCTGCGCCTGGGTGAAATCACTGACTTCCCGTTCATCGAACCGCCGGATGGCAAGGCCATCAGCGACGGTTTCAACCTGTTGCAAGAGCTGTCGGCGGTCGACCGTAACAGCCAGCTCACGCCGTTGGGCCGCCAACTGGCGCGCCTGCCGGTGGACCCACGCATGGGGCGCATGCTGCTCGAAGCCGCCAAGCTGGGCAGTCTGCAGGAAGTGCTGATCGTGGCCAGCGCCATGTCGATCCAGGACCCGCGCGAGCGTCCGCCGGAACGCCAGCAGGCGGCCGACCAGGCCCATGCCCAATGGAAAGACCCGGACTCGGACTTCGCCGGGCTGGTCAACCTGTGGCGCGGCTTTGAAGAACAGCGCCAGGAACTGACCGCCAGCCCGCTGCGCAATTGGTGTCGCAAGAACTTCCTGAACTACCTGCGCCTGCGCGAGTGGCGCGATTCCCACCGCCAGTTGAGCCTGATCTGCCGCGACATGCAGCTGACGATCAACAAGGAACCGGCGGATTTCCCGAAGTTGCACAAGGCGGTGCTGTCCGGCTTGCTCAGCCAGATCGGCCAGAAGACTGAGGACGGCGACTACCTCGGTGCCCGCCAGCGGCGCTTCTGGATTCATCCCTCTTCGGGCATCGGCAAGAAGCGCCCGCAATGGCTGATGACTGCTGAGCTGGTGGAAACCACCAAGCTGTATGCGCGCATGGTGGCCAAGATCGATGCTGACTGGATCGAACCGCTGGCCGGGCACCTGATCAAGAAAAACCACTTCGAACCGCATTGGGAGAAGAAGCGCGGCCAAGTCGTGGCCTTTGAGCAGATCACCTTGTTCGGCCTGATCGTGGTCGGACGTCGGCCGGTGCATTACGGGCCGATCGACCCGGTAGTGTCCCGTGAGCTGTTTATTCGCGAAGGCCTGGTGCGTGGGGAAATCCAGTCTCGCGCCAAGTGCCTTGCGGCCAACCAGCAACTGCTGGAACAGCTCGATGAACTGGAGGCCAAGGCGCGCCGGCGCGATATCCTGGCCGACGAGGAAACCCTCTACGCCTTCTACGATGCGCGCTTGCCTGCCGAGATCCACCAGACGGCGACGTTCGACAGCTGGTACAAGGTCAACAGCCAGAAAGACCCGCAACTGTTGATCATGCGTGAGGAAGACGTGCTGGCCCGCGAAGCCAGTGAAGTCACCGCGGCGCATTACCCGGACACCTTGCACCTGGGCGACCTGGCCCTGGCCTTGAGTTACCACTTCGAACCCAACCACCCGCGCGACGGCGTGACCCTGCGCGTGCCGGCACCGCTGTTGCCGGCCTTGCCCGCCGAGCGCCTGGACTGGCTGGTGCCGGGGTTGATCGAAGCCAAGTGCATTGCCTTGGTGCGCAACTTGCCCAAGGCGCTGCGTAAAAACTTCGTGCCGGTGCCGGATTTCGTCAAGGCGGCGCTGCAACGCATCGAGTTTGGCCAGGGCTCGCTGCCCCAGGCGTTGGGTCGCGAGTTGTTGCGCATGACCGGCGCGCGGGTCAGCGATGAAGCCTGGGCGGAGGCCGCGCAGCAGGTGGAAAACCACTTGAAAATGAACCTGGAAGTGGTCGACGGCCAAGGCAAATTCCTCGGCGAGGGCCGTGACCTGGCGGAGCTGACCGCGCGTTTCGCCGAAGCCAGCCAGGCGGCCCTGGCGGTGCCGCAAACCGCAAAAAACCAGCAGCCGGTGCAAGCCAAGGTGTTTGCGCCGGTGGCCGAAAAAACCCAGCAAAACATCGCCGGCCTTTCGATGACGGTGTACCCGGCGCTGGTGGAAGAAAACGGCACGGTCAAGGAAGGGCGTTTTTCGACGGCCGCCGAGGCCGAATTTCAGCACCGTCGTGCCTTGCAGCGCCTGCTGATGCAACAACTGGCGGAACCGGCAAAGTTTCTGCGTGGCAAATTGCCGGGGCTGACCGAGTTGGGCCTGATGTATCGCGAGCTGGGACGCGTCGATGCGTTGGTGGAAGACATCCTGCTGGCGAGTCTCGATAGCTGCGTCCTGGAAGGCGAAGCCAATCTGCCCCGCGACGGCGCAGGGCTGGCCGCGCTGGCCGAGCGCAAACGTGGCGGTTGGACCGAACACGCCGAGCGTCTGGCGCGCCTGACCCTGGAAGTACTGAAGCTCTGGCACGGCCTGCAAAAACGTTTCAAGGGCAAGATCGATCTGGCCCAAGCGGTGGCGTTGAACGATATCAAGCAGCAGTTGAGCAACCTGGTGTACCCAGGGTTCGTGCGCGAAACTCCGGCCCAATGGTTCAAGGAGCTGCCGCGTTTCCTCAAGGCCATTGAGCTGCGCCTGGAAAAACTGCCGAGTCAGGTGCAGAAGGACCGTGTGTGGAGCACCGAGCTGAGTGGCCTGTGGGCGCAGTACCAGAATCGCTTGAATAAACACACCCAGGAAGGCAAACGCGACCCGCAGCTGGAACTCTATCGCTGGTGGCTGGAAGAATATCGGGTGTCGTTGTTTGCCCAGCAACTGGGGACCAAGGTGCCGATCTCCGATAAGCGTTTGAGCAAGCAGTGGAGCCAGGTCGAGCCTTGAAGCCTTAACCGGTTCCAACACAAGACATGTCTTAGAGTAAAATCGGCGCCAATCGGTAAGATGGCGCCAAATCACCGGCGTTGTGGCAAACTTCGCGGTTACAAGACGAAATAACGTGTTGCCAGTTTGATGCCCGCTGGACGGAATCGAACGACTTACAGTTTGGTACGACGGTACCAATATCTTCTGCCTGACAGATTTAGAGGAACGACCGTGCATAACGTCGTCATCAGCGGCACTGGCCTGTACACGCCGGCCAACAGCATCTCCAACGAAGAGCTGGTGCAGTCTTTCAATGCCTATGTGCAGCAGTTCAACAGCGAAAATGCCGCTGCGATCGAGCGCGGTGACGTGCAGGCGCTGACGGAGTCCAGCGCCGCGTTCATCGAAAAGGCCTCGGGCATCAAAAGCCGTTTCGTGATGGACAAGGACGGCATTCTTGACCCACGGCGCATGGCTCCGCGCTTGGCCGAGCGCAGCAACGACGAATGGTCGGTGCTCTGCCAGATGGCCGTCGGTGCCGCCGAACAGGCGCTGCAACGCGCAGGCAAGACGGCTGCTGATATCGATGGCGTGATCGTCGCCTGCTCCAACCTGCAGCGTGCCTACCCCGCTATCGCCATCGAGGTTCAGGAAGCCCTGGGTATCCAGGGGTTCGGTTTCGACATGAACGTGGCGTGCTCCTCGGCCACCTTTGGTATCCAGAATGCCGCCAACAGCATCCAGTTGGGCCAGGCCCGGGCGATCCTGATGGTCAATCCGGAAGTCTGCACCGGCCATTTGAATTTCCGCGATCGCGACAGCCACTTCATCTTTGGTGACGCCGCCACGGCGGTGATTCTCGAGCGTGCCGACCTGGCAACGTCCGAGCACCAGTTCGATGTAGTGAGCACCAAGCTGCTGACCAAGTTCTCCAACAACATCCGCAATAACTTTGGCTTTCTCAACCGCACAGCGGAAGAGGGCATCGGCGCGCCGGACAAACTGTTCGTGCAGGAAGGCCGCAAGGTGTTCCGCGATGTCTGCCCGATGGTGGCCGAGCTGATCGGTACGCACCTGGCGGAAAACCAGCTGGGCGTCAACGATGTAAAGCGCTTCTGGCTGCATCAGGCTAACCTGAGCATGAACCACCTGATCGTGAAGAAACTGCTGGGCCGCGAGGCGTCGGTGGAAGAAGCACCGGTGATCCTCGATACCTACGCCAATACCAGCTCGGCGGGTTCGGTGATTGCGTTTCACACCTATCAGGATGACTTGCCCAAGGGCTCCGTGGCGGTGCTCAGCTCGTTCGGCGCGGGCTATTCCATCGGCAGTGTGATCTTGCGCAAACGTTGATGTGGGCGCTGGCCGGTACTTTTACATCGAGGTATTGAATGGCTGCAGCGAACGACGCGCACCTGCTCGAACGCCTGCTCAAGGGCGAGCAGCAGGCCTACAAAGAGTTGGTCACCACTTACCAGAGCGCGATGCGGGCGGTGGCCTATGCCATCGTCGGTCAGCGTCACGCCGATGAGGTGGTGCAGGATGCCTGGTTGTCGGTGGTCCGCAACCTTGCCAAGTTCGAAGGGCGTTCAAGCCTGAAGACCTGGTTGCTGACGATCACGGCGAATTCCGCCAAAGGCCGCTACAAGCAAAATCGTCGCGAGGTGTTACTCGACGACCTGCCTTCTCCTCATGGGACCATCGGCGATGACCGCTTCGCGCCTGACGACGGTCACTGGGCCGTCGCCCCGTATGCCTGGCACCAAGACACGCCGGAAGCACTGCTGACCGAGGAGGAATTGCGCAAATGCCTGGAGCATACGATTCTGAGCTTGTCCCAATTGCAAAGCAGTGTGCTGGTGCTGCGCGAGCGCCAGGGCCTGGAGTTGGAGGAGATCTGTAATCTTCTGACGCTCTCTCTCTCCAATGTGCGGGTGCTGTTGCATCGAGCACGGCTGAAAGTCTTTGCAACCGTGGAGCATTTTGAGGAAACGGGCGAATGCTGACCTGTAAAGAGCAAGTGGCACGTTCCAGCGACTACCTCGATGGGCAATTGACCTTTCGAGAGCGTTTACTGGTGCGACATCACTTGATGTTCTGCGCGAATTGCCGGCGATTCATTCGGCAGATGCGCTTGATGCAGGCGACGTTGCGGATCATGCCGCAGGCGCCAGTGGAGGGTGCGGACGCACTGGCCGAAAGGCTCGCGGCCGAACGGCGTAAAGACGTGTAGGAGCAAGCTTGCTCGCGAAAAACGTCAACGATAACGCGGGTATCCTGGATAAACGCGCTGCCTGTTCGTTCTTCGCGAGCAAGAACTAGGCGTCCCCCTCGCTCCTACAATGGTGAGGTTAGAACTTGGCTTCAGCATCCAGCTGCAGGGTGTTGGCGTTGGCATCTCGCTGGGTACGGCTGGCGTAGTCAGCCTTGGTCAGGAAGTACGTGGCGCCCAGGGCGAAGTTCTTGTCGATGTCGTAGCTGACCTTCAGCTTGTGGCCACGTGAACCGGTGGTGCCGTTGGCGAAGTCCGAATCGGTGAAGGCGCCCACCACCGCATCACGTTGGGTATCGCGGTAGTTGTAGTCCAGGTTGAACCCGAACACCTTGGACTTGGCCCCCAGCAACCACGCGGTGTCCTGATCGGTCACGGCGTCGTTGTTCTTCACGTACTGGCCGTAGAACGCCAAAGGTACGGCCAGGCCGCCGATGTCCGCTTGGGCAAAACCTTCATACAGACGGAACTCACCGTTGGCCGAGTTGCCGTTGACCGCCAATGCGCAAGGCGTGGTGGTGGTCGTGCAGCGGCTGTCCCTGTCGTTCTGGTAAGCGTAGACACTGCCGCCCACGGTCATTTTCAGGTTGTCGGTGAGCGAGAAGCGTGTGCCCAGCTGGCCGGAAGTCAGGCGCAGGTCGTGGCGAAATTGCACACCGTCCCCGTCGACGTTGTCCTTGAGGTTGTAGTTGCCCAGGCTGCCGAACAGTTCGGCACTGCC
>Ga0265797_10008597_pt1 | contig 13538 bp, 8 predicted proteins | sample P2T30metagenome_FD_192433 | JGI IMG/M metagenome (GOLD analysis project Ga0265797, IMG submission 192433) | Plant litter microbial communities from East Loma Ridge, Irvine, California - P2 T30 | ecosystem: Environmental > Terrestrial > Plant litter > Unclassified | place: USA: California... | reverse complement strand
GTGGGCAATATTGATCACGAGGGGTCTGAGGTGACGCGAATGTGGGACAATGCAGAGTATCGATCCTTTACTTTCTTGTCGGAAGATGACAACGAGTGCCAGATGAGAGAGACAGATGAGTCGAAAGAAAACAGGAGAGACATTGAGAAGAAGAGTGATGGCTATATCCTTTCTCCTGAAGGCGGGAGGAGAGGTTCTGCGGGTGATGTGATCAGTCCGTAAGCAGAGGAAGAGCTGGTCTGAAGTGAACATACGATAGTAAGTCGGAGCGCTGTATCAAAAGCTTAGCAAATCATCTCACTACGTCCGAGACTCGAGATTCAATGAGGATACTACTACTACGTTCGGGACAGAATCGATAGGCTTTGCGTATGTCTCATAAAATAGTAGAGTTAATAATAAGAATACTCTCGGCGTTGAACTCTTTACTTAGATTATAGGAAGCCTGACCGGAAGTAGCTCCTGTGACTCGGACTCATGGATACCAACAGATGCCGGAACAAATACTCCTTGGTCACCCACGACAAATGACGCTGTTCGTGCGGGCGACCAAAGACGCCAGCTTCGGCGTAGGAGTTGCATGGAAAGAGCGGGATGGCTGGAAGACAAAGGCAGCATCGCTGGGCAAGCACCTCACAGAAGCCGACGCCGCGTTATCTGAGATAAATACGGTAGTGAAGGACGACAAGGAGACGATCAGACATCTCATCCTCTCGTATATAAGGTGGACAGACGAGCGTAGAGAGCTATGCGAAACCGTGGGCGAGGGATCAGGAGATGTACCCTAGCTCCTAGAAAAGTGGAATATCAGAAAGAATATCAAAGTAGGATCGCTTTCAGACGGTCCTAAGGAGCAATAGAAGTCAGAGATAGATGTTTGAACCTTGTCCTAAGTGACTACTGTCACGTGAGTGTAAAGTCAGGTGACTAAGAGGTCGAGTCTGTAGCCGGTGTAGAGGGCACAGGCAATGTGAAGTGTAGAAGCAGGGGTCTGGTATTATTGTATACCAGGCAGTCACTATGAACTATGAGTTGAACACAAGAATACGGAAGCATTATTCTCTTCGTATATACCGTAGCCTGATCCCTAAATCATACAAAGGAGACAGGTCAACCAGTCTGACAGGTTATCGCCATCAGTCTGATTGGGTTCTGAGTGAGGTCTGAGTGAAGTCTGATCAACTCGCTCCTGAGGTTGCGTTAAGAGTCATATCTAAGGAGGCTCTGCGGGATCGCCCGCCGAGGTCTTCGAACATCGAATCGTAACAATAGAGGTAGTGAAAGCTACTATCCGATCTCTCAATAAGATAGGTAGGTCAACCTATTAGCTACAGGCTGAGTAGGTAACTATAGGGATAGATCACTCTAATTTACAAGCAAAGGTAGCGAGTCTCTTTTGTCAGTAAGGTCACTTTCTAGAGACGGCTCATGTAGTCACCGTGAACAGCCTGATTGAATCGAGCAAACAAAACCCCCCAACTGCCGAAAGGCGAATTTCAGAGCGAATTTCTAGAAGGACACGTACAGGATAGAACCCGTTGTTATGTATGCCTACCATCGACAAGCTTGCTCTTTTAAACACCCTTCAATAGAAAACTTCGACAGGTTCCAACACTTCCGGAGGATAGAATTCCAGCTCCTCGTCAATAGTAGTGTAAGGTTCCAGCTCATCCTCATTCTTGCACTGTGATACGTCGTTATTTGGAAACAATCTCAGACCAGCTCTGGGCCGCACGATCGACACCGGCAGGTCTTTCTCTTGCACGTGCGGCTGCCGCAAGCCCATATTGAACACATTCCCCTTCACCTTCACACCCCACAAGCACCACTTCCAATTCCGGCCGCTGCGGAAGTGCATGAGAATAACAGCCAGAGGGAGGAAGATGCCAATGTGCCCTTGCGTACCGCTGCTCGGTTCCACAAAGTGGGAAATTGAGCGGCAGAGATCGAATACGTAGCCGTTTAGCTCTTCGTCTGTGACAGCGGAGGCATAGTCTGCGGAACTATTACTCTGGGGAGAAGTCTCGAGGCACTGTCTTTGCTCGCAAAGTATCTTAATCGTGCTACGGAGGTAGTGCATCGCGATCCAGAACTGTGAGTGCAAGTAGCCAGACAAGAAATTGTTGAAGCGGTAGGCCGTAGTGAGGGTCCGGTCGGAGACGCAGGAAGCGAATGCATGGAAGGACTCGACGTCGACAGTGCCGTAGGGCTCGATACCGTGCATTTGTAGACTAGCGTGATAGTCGCTGTACCAATCGCAGAGCTCTGCTTCGAGGCTTTCGCAGTCGAAGAGTAAGTCAATTACTGTTCCAAGGGCATCGGGAGAGCCTATATCTAGCTCGTCTGAACGTTGTAAGTGCCGTGGTACCCTGATAGTAGCATCGAACAAGCGCACAGTCCATTTGCTGACAGGCGCGCGGAAAGCAGGTGCTCTCCATGCGGGCGAATCGTACGAATCGCCTTTTCTGAGTAGGAAGGACCTGACCAGAGAGCCATGGCGAGTGTTGCAGAACAGCATCAAAGACAGATTCGTGTCCAGTGAGTCTGGGCCTCTTGCGAGCAGCAATTGCTGCGTGCCCTGGACATGACCAAACCAACTCATGCCTTGCGTCTTGATCTTGTCGTAGAATTCGCAGACGGCGAGCAGGCTCGCCGCCGCAAGAACTGTATTGTCGCAGACACTAGTAGCTTTAGAAACGGCGTACGCAAGGCTTGCGAGGGCTTTACCGTACGATGGCACAGAAGCAGCCAGAAGTCGTTCATCATTAGCCGCGTGACCGACTTGTACCAAAGCGAGCGTGTTGAGACCATCTCTGAGAGCAGGCTCGCTCTCAGCCATGTCGATAGCCTCGCGGAGGTAGTCAAAATGCAAGCCTTGCATCCCACAAGTCTTGGGCATGTAGATATTGAGCCACTTGTCGTAAAGTTGCGCCTGATTCGCCGCTGGGCTGGCAAGAATGGATAGCGGCGACATCACAGACCATCCTTGATACGCATTCCGAACGGCATCCTGAACAATCACTTCTGGTGCTGATCTTGAGTCGGGAGACTTCTTCACCACCAGAGCCATCTTCCCACCATACGACGTCTTCGCTTTCTTCGCAGTCAGCAATGTCTGATCCTCGAATTCAAGGCCACCCTTCTCACGCCTGTAGCCCGGACAAGGCACGCCATGTTTGGAACAGCGCTCGCAGCTAGGCCAGGCCTCGTCGCATTTGACTCTGCGTTTGCGACATTGGAAGCAGCCTGTGGAACGTGAGGGCATTTTGTTTCGTCAGGTCGATCGGTATCTAGTGTCTCGCAGTAATTTCCATGTTAAGAGTAGTCGAACGATACGGCAAAGCTGGCTGCACGTGGGCGCGTGGAATGTGGAGATGTTGACGTGCTCGATGTAGGTTGTTGATCCTTTGCCAAGGCTACAGTATTGAGCGACATATATATCTACCATTGGGTATGCATTTCGCTTGGCTCATCTCTAATGTCAAGACCAAATGACCCCTTCGAGAGAATGGGAGGCGAACGATTGGTCAGTTCCGTCCAATTTCGCTCCTCCCGACAATAAGTAAGGGTCTGAAGCAGTCGTCGCAGCCCGCCTATCATGCATAGTCGAGAAGTATAGCCTACTTCCAGATAACCACTTCGGTACAAGGCCTAGGAGATTAGCAAAACAGGCACGAAACGTTCTAGTAGAGAGGATCTATTAGGCGTGGAGAGGAGGAAAGATCCTTTCGCTAGTGTCATTCGACGTTAAAGGTGCCTTTAACGGAGTGTATACGAACGTACTAACGCAGCGGCTAGCAGAAAGAGGAGTCCCGAAGCCGATGGTCGAATAGATCGGAGACTTTATTTTAAATAGATATGCTTAAGTAACAGTCGGCGAATACGAGTCGGAGGTATCGGAGATTGAATATGCCGGTATCCCGCAGGGTTCGCCACTATCGCCACTACTATACGTCTTCTATAACGCCAATCTGGTCGAAAAGAAGATTGATAGGAGGGGAGGAGCGATCGGATTCGTAGACGACTTTAATGCCTAGGTGGTAGGAGTAGACGAAAGCGAGACCACGGCAAAAATCTAAAGGGAGATCATACCTCACGCCGAACGATAGGCGAGATAGAGTGGAGCGACATTCGAAGCTAATAAAACCAGCTTCATCCACTTTACTAAAAGAACGGATAAGGACGATACCCGAGCACTCTAGTTCGGAGACGCGACGATACTACTTTAGGAGAGTGTTAAAGTCCTAGGCGTCACTCTCGATAAGAAACTTGCTATAGACGAACACCTCTCACGAGCTATCATAAAGGGCACGAAAGCCTGCTTCGCACTATAAGCAATTAAAGGCACTAGACTAGCTTAGACAACATAGCTCTTCCGTCGCTGCGTTCTACCGATAATCGACTACGCTATATCGGCGTGGTACGGACCGGGGAAGCTAGGCGTCGTTAGGCTAACCTACGCACTCGAAAAAGTCTAAAGGCTAGGAGCGAGGCTAATCCTCCGAGCGTGGAAGGCAGTATCACTACCTATCCTCGAAGCAGAGGCATCCCTCGAACTAATAAAGGAACGCCTAGATAAGAAAGTGATAGTATATATAGCTAAGCTTATATCACTCCCGTAGAGCAACCCTACGAGAAAGGCCCTGCCTCACGCCCTCGATGTCTACCGATATATATCGCCTCTTAGCGCGGTATGTATAGTAGCTAAAGAGCGGCTGAAACCAAAGGGATCTCGGCCGCCTATAGGAAATCTACCGTAGGTCTAACCCCCGTAGGTAGACCATAGCTACCGAGTTAAGATTAAAGAAAGGGACTAGGCAATCAGAGATATAGCAAAAATCGCAGGAGCGAACATCCTAGGGCTATACGTAGACGTATCAGTCATAAAGCGGCTAGCCTCGATCGTAGTAGTCCGGAGGATAGGCATAGCCACCTAGGTCGTCCGATAAGACTCGATAGGATGGGTATCGACATATGGGGTACTAAGCGTAGAGATAGCGGCGATCGTAGCTGCTCTCAAACACGCTCTCGAACACATAAAACCGCTGCCGTAGCTAGAGACGTTAGGACTAATAGTATTCTCGAATAGCTAGCAGGCTCTCCGAGCTATCTAAGCAGGTAATGACGCTCGGACCGGACGGGTGCTCCTAGAGAAGATCGTAGAGAGCATCGATGCTCTAAGCAGAAAAGGGATAGACGTTAGATTCAAATAGTCTCCGGGTTACGAAGGTATAGTAGGGAACGAAGAAGCGAACGATGCAGCTCGGGAGGCGTCGAGTTAAGAGGGTAAGCCGATAGCTTAAGCACGAGAGAGGGTACGAGAGGTGGTAGGCGTTATCCGATTAATAAATCGGGATAGGAGTGAAAATCCGAACCCGTTTGACACTACGAGACTACCCGGATAATGCACGGGGAAGATAAATTAACCCTTACCGGGAAAGCATACCTTACGTCTATATAGGTCGCTTACCTCGGATCAGGCGGCTATTCTTATCCAAGCTAGAATAGGGCATTATAGATTAAATCAATACCTCTCCCGAATAGGAGTAGTAGATAAGGCAAAATGCAGCTATAAAAACGGCGAGGAGACGATTAGACATCTCATCCTCTCGTGTCTAAGGTGGGCGGACGAGTGTTACCGGAGCTCAGATAGACATGAGGTTCAGCGGGCACGTAACGGCCATGCCAGCTGGCGAAGCCAGCATACCCACGGTCCCCTCTTAGCGCGCAGCCTGCGTACTTCGTGCGAGGCTCAGGCGCCCCGATTGCTGAGAAGCAGTAATCAGTTCTGTCCTTAGCTAATTGTTTAGTAGAGGTATTCTATACGCTGCGAGATACCCTTTAGATAGGCTATCCTATATCAACGAGCGTAACGTGAATGATGGGGAAGCGGATCAGATGGGGAAGCGGATCACTTTGACGTATAATTCTCGCGAACTTTTCGATCTCTTACGCGATATACTTATCTTAGAATACTGATACTTACGTATTATATATTTTAGGTACTTAAAATGCGTTCTATATACCTCCTATCGTTATTCGCTCTATATTCGAATTAAAACGACGCGTTCTAAGTAGTCAAATTTTTGAGACTTTATCTAAGCTTATCCCTACTTTTAGCCTTCTTAACTTATGTACTTAGTATATCTCTTCGATATCTCTATGCAAGCATAACCTATCATACTAGTAGTATACAGTATTTTTTATATATTTTATCTAAATTTCATTGATTTTTAAAATAGCTAAAGTGGTTTTTTTTCCTACGTATCTTATATCACGATCGTAGAAGATCTGGGAATAGACTGCGGAGATCTGATACTGCCTGCGTAGTGATCCGCTTCCCCATCTGATCCGCTTCCCCATCATTCACGTTAGAGAGTTACGCGAGACCGTAGACGCGAGTTTAGGTAACGTATCCCGCCTCTTAGGAGGGTACGGTTCGAGAAAGGATATAAGGACGGAACAGCTTTTAGATGGTCCTAAGGAGAAACGGAAGTCGGATATCGAGGTAGTAAAAGCTACTATCCGGTTTCTAGAAAAGATAGGCAGGTTGATCTATCAGCTAGAGGCTGAGTAGGCAACTATAGGGATGGATCACTCTTATTCATAAGCAAAGGCAGCAAATTTTTTCTGTAAGTAAGGTCACTCTCTAGGGACGGCTCATACGGTCACCGTGAATAGCCTGATTAAATCAAACAAACAAATAAACAAACCTTTGGGGTAGGTAGAGAGGAGCAGAAAATGAGTCGAGTTATAGAGAGAGGAGATATCTTTAGTCATACTACTTAGAGCGTATTGCATGTCCTGTAGATTACTCTCTGCTAGTCCTGCTATAGTTGTACAGAATAGCACTTCTGCTATACGGGGCTGCGTAGTCTGCATCCTAGGCGTCGTGCAGTGTCATGACAGTCAGCGATAGAGCTCCTTGCTATTGATCGAGTCTCGACGCTTGCCCTCATGGCCGTCAATCGTGTAGACAATTTCCGAATTATTGTCGTAAGATCTTCGCACTGAAATTCTCAGCCCAACGGTCTTGCAAAGCTCAGCTGAAAGGGATGCACCTTTTAGAACTTGCAGACTGCTACGATTCACACCTGCAAGAATGGAAATCAAGCCAAAGTTTCGATCGATCGGCACAGCATAGAGCAGCCGAGTCACCAACAAGGACAAGATGAGTAGTGAAGGCTGAATGGCGAGAAGTACGAGCAGTCCAATTGAACCTCTGATTCCAGGCCTTGTGGAGATGATGATTATCTGTCCTCTTGCAGGATAGCTTCGCCCTGGCAAACCTGCCTTGTGTGGGCCCGTTCCGGTCCACGCCGCCACTCGGGAATACATCATGTCCGCCGTCATAGCGGCCATAGTTGGAATACGCCATTCGCTTGCGCTTCGTGCTGTGGCAAAAGGAGCCAAGTATTCATGCAGAGTCGGTAGGAAATAGGCATGGATCCCAAGGCGATTATTGGTGAAGACATCCTGGTACGAGGGGTCGAGTTTGGTCGAGTTGCTGTCAGTTCTGCACATGCCACTCACGAGTTGCATCGTTGTCCTCGTGATGTTCCACTTTCCCATGCATGGTTCTCGCCACGTACCAAACATATCGGCCTTGAGATAAAACTCCTCGTAGCCGGAATCAATGTCCTGAAGTGACAAGAACAGCCAGCTAAGGTCGTTCCGGTTCTGACAGTTAAGCATCCATAGCTTCATACTATCCTTGTGCATGTACGCAGTGGCAGGCCCTTCGTTCACCATGTCCAGGTAGTATTGCCAGAAGTCGCGGCTTTTCTCTATGCTCAATTCGCGATGTTGCTCGACGGTCAAATTCTGCTGTGTGACCGTCGCAAGTACTTCGGTCTCGATACTCCAGGTCTCCCCTTCTCGTAGAGTCTGTCGGACACTAGTCACAAATTCCGGCGAAGGCAAGTCGAGCGCGGCCACGGAAGTATTGGAGATGAGGAGAGTGTTCAGCCCGTATGGCCTTGGCTGTACACCCCCTTCAGGATCGGCCAAGATGTCGTCAGGTGCGGAAGTCTCTTCTATGAAGGGCAACGAAAGATTCGTCATCAGAGCCACTCCTTGCCCGGGCTTTTGCAAACCGACAGGCGGATAGAAGCCGTACTTGATGGGTCCAGTGTAATGTATGACTGTGCTGTTGGTAACAAGTGGAAACAGTTTGTACGCAACGCTGAGTACTATAGGCAGAAGCCACGATCCTAACAGGAGCACACGCCACCAGATGTCCGTTCTTGAGCCGTATGCGGAGTTTAACAGGATGGCATCGAAATTATGCAATGTCGAACGGCCGTAACGGGCCTCGAGTAGGACGAACAAGAATGGTCGAGCATAGCTGAGACAGGCGTTCATGATGCTAAGCATGAGTCCGATAACAACAAGCTGGTAGCGGAATCCCAGGTACCAGGCGACGTATGTGATGCGAAGAACAACGACTGCCGTCGTGTAGCAGCAGAGAGAGATGCCAAGATTGAGGACATCCAATGCTCTGATTGTCGGCTTCTTGGAAGGGATTCCAACGGCCTCAGTACATGCGCGCTCGCTCTCATGTCCCTCTTCTCTGTCGGCATGAGAGTGATGAGAGAGGAGCTCATGGCTGTAGGATGATTGGACGCTGGGTAGACGGCTCATATTGCAAGGCCCGCGTCGACGTGATTGGAGCTGAAAAACGTCGCGTAGGCAGAACACAGCGGTGGTTCCATGCAATATATACTTAGCTAGCACGGCGGCTTGGACAAACTTGTGACAACAAGGGAAACACGCAAGGCGCAGCTCGCGAGGTCATGAGAGCTCAATTGCCGACAAAAGATGCCGTTCGACAGCAGCTTGGAACAGCTACGAGCTTGGAAGAAGGAGGGTGTCTGGATGTGATATGATTGGCTAGGGGTGACGGCGCCTTAGAGTGATATCAGCGTGTAGGTGCGGGGCCAGTGCAGCTTAGTGTGCATCTTACGCAAGCGCTGAAGACATACATGTATCGTATGCGGACGTCGTACGCAGACTGAGGCAGATATCACCACGTATGTGATAGTATGAGGTAGGTTTCCCGGCATCTCTGAGTGATAAGGGGCAAATCTTGATCTGAACATTGAGTGGAGGGCAAGATAGGCGAAGACCAGCAAGTACCTGCTCTTAAGTCGCTACGCCACATCTGGAAGAAGATACCGGTAAGCGAGTTAAGCGAGGCGACTTCGTTGCAGCCTTACAGTAGTAACATGCGACAAGTTGGTACTTTGGTATTGATAGGCCGTAGGCTTACCTATAAGGAAACACCGGACACGTGATAGGAGCTTAGCATGCGATCTGTATTAGAACTATATGCGTTTCGTACGCGTTTTGTACTAGAACCTTAGGTAACCCTAATACTTAGTATATAGCCTCCCGTAAGGCTCTGTACGACTCCGGTTCTACCTTAGATTCCTTAGGTAATTATTAATAATCTACCTAAAAGCTACTATTTAGAACCCCTACCTATTATGTTCTTATACTACCCTAATATCATAGCTACCTAGGGTAGTAAGGTACTTAGTATAGGTAAGTACCTGTAAAAGCGTACTTCTATTTAAATTAGATAGATATAGTATCTAACTACTATACTAGCTTCCTACCTCTTACTATTTATTTATCTAGTAGCTATTATACTGTTATAGTTATCTTTCCTTCTTCTCCTCTAAGGTAAGTTATCCCTATATGTTACCGGAGCTTAGATAGACATGAGGTTCAGCGGGCACGTGACGGCCATGCCAGCTAGCGTAGCCAGCATACCCACGGCCCCCTCTTGGCGCGCAGCCTGCGTACTTCGTGCGAGGCTCAGGCGCCCCGATTGCTGAGAAGCAGTAATCAGTTCTGTCCTTAGCTAATTGTTTGGTAGAAATGTTCTATACGCTGCGAGATACCTTTTAGATAGGCTATCCTGTATCATTAAGACTTATTCTAATAGTTAGGCGTAAAAAAAATCGATTAAGCTATATATTTACTACTAAGGCTATCTACTACTATATACCTATAGCGGGGCTATAGTAGTCTAGATACTTTTATGCGGTAATCTTATAGAAGAATAGTACTCTCGCTAAAGCATAGAGAACGAGACTCTAAACCATAGTTCTAGCGGCCTTACGGGGACTTCCGAAACTTAGCGAGCGTCCTTAGCTGCGGGTCTACAAAATCTCGTCGTCGCCTTGCCCTATGAATGATTTGTCATTGTTAGGGGGCCATGCGCTGCTCGTCGATCTCACATGCAACATTATCTGAGTAGCGTGTCGCTTAGGAGCGACTAGGGCTCTGCCACTCTGAAGTCGCTATACGTCTGATCAGGCTAGACGAATGATAGGTAGACGCATACCATAGCTATGAGCTCTATATCTCAATCACGAAAGCAGCGGATACAAACGAGGCATATACGCGTCCATTGGGGGATAGTAGGTAGGGGTGGCAGTAGTGAGGTTCCCTTCCCACCACCTCCCCATCAACTTACCGCTGATTCTAACCCGCATAGCGATTGGCAACAAGATCGCCTTGTCTCCGCTTAGTGCTTACAAGGCTGCATAAGGAAGAGACAAGCTCTGTATCTCAGCTTCGGACATCGCTCAGCCTCGCATGTGAAATGCTCGGCTCGCTTAACTAGACGGATAGTACTCAAGAGTCTCCTTGTCGCGCTCTTGGGTTCAAACCTGTCGGCCATCTTACCTTGGGCTTTCTTACTCTCATCTCTGGCCCACCCGAACGCGATCCTGACATGCGACTTGCACACGGCGCACCTAACGCCGAATTAGGGACAATCTGCTGCTTAGTCTTCGCTGCACACATGGCTAGTGCAGCTTCGTCTTGTTGGAGCATAGACGGATATCAAGAACCGGACAGACTGGTCTGTGACCCGCAGGCGGAAGTGAGCAGCTGCTGTTGGCCGGCGGAGATCTGTTACAGTAACGGCTTATGCGGAGCTTCGCAAGAGGCGCACGATGACACGCTGGTAACCTCATTCTACATCGGCGCATGCACTCGGCAGGATTTTGAGGGTCAACAATGCACTGTAGCGCGCAAGTGCAGAGAGAACAACAGTAAGTTGTTGGTACGGGCTTGTCCCACCAGGTCGACTTTAGTCTGCAACTGTGACTAACAATGCTTGCACAGACACTGGGTATGGTGTTGTCAATTGCGGAAGTGGACTCTACTGCTGCTGGGGCATCGGTGGATGCGGCACAGGGTGTGCGTATCGGGGTACCTGTGATTGCACAGGTGTCTCGGACGTCTTTTCACTGTCTCCCGGAAGTGTAATGACAAGTTTGCCGTGGTCGTCCACAGTCTCGAAGACAAGCGTCGACACAACGAAAACTCTAAATGCACAAAACCCCTCCAGTATTCGCACCGCATCAGTCGCAACATCGCCGATGCCCACGACTGCAAAAAGCACACCGATCATCGACACCAACGACGGCTCAAACGACTTGCAGAGCTCAGGCTCAACAAGTGATCCAGGACTTAGCACTGGAGCAAAAGCCGGGATAGGCGTCGCATGCGGTACCGCTAGACTTGCTGCGCTTGCTGCTGGCCTACTCTATCAGACTAAGAGGCGAAGAAGAACCCAAACAAAAGCGGACCCTCAAACACTGATGGAAATGTCAGGGCAGCGGGAATCATCCGTCACACAGCAGAAGCGCGGAGGAGATCATTCGATCTCGGAGCTCGATGGTCGAGGCCGACCACACGAGCTTTCGGATGCGAACACACACTTGGAACTCGAAGGCACTTACCCTGAACACACTCCTCGATAGCTATCGACTCCTATTAGCCAGGGTCTCGAAAAGATGCTATCAAGTCCTTTTCGATTGGTGGCAAACCGATCACAGAAATTTGGAGTCGTTAGGATAGAGTTCCGGTTGGTGTTTGTCTCGTTCCGCTCCGCTCCGAGGGGAGACCTTGCAAGAGCCGGGTGCAACGACCGCGTGGGTCGGCTGTCTCGTACCGAGAGCATCTGTTGAACAATCAATCAATAGCAACATCGCTCTTTCTTCTTCTGTCCACGTGGATAGGCGGGTTATATGGATTAGGGTAAGCCGTAGTCTATAGGGCTATAAGTTATAAGGATCATATAAATTGTGAGTAAGGTATACCTTTACCTCGACCCTTACCCTAGTAAAATTTCCTCAATTTCCTTAATTTCTCTAACTAGCTGTTACCGGAGGTATACATACCTCTAGGATTTACGCCTACGACGAAGCGTAGAGATTCTATCCTTTTAGCCTAGTAGTAGGCTGGATCTAATCCAACGCTGTAACACTAGCTCTTAGCGTACGGGACAGCATAGCTATACTGACCTACTTTCTAATTAGGGCCTCGCTATAGATCTCGGAGGTACTACGCTCTTATCGCTAATTTATTTACGCTTACTGTCACGGGCGGGTGTGAAGGGCGGTGCCCTTGTAAGTGAAGCACTGGCAATAGCCTATGCTAGAAGGCTTGGCAGGGCGTCCGCATAACGTCATTGTAGGGGAAGCGGATCAGTACGGGAAGCGGATCAGAATTTCAGCCTATCTACTTCGATTTCGATCTACTACTCGCTACGATTATACAATCGCTCTCGCTTTCGGATATATCCTCCTCGGTACCTTCTTCTTCCTCCTCCTCGATTTCGGGGGTCGTAACTTTCGTCGTTCGCCTTTTCTTTATCTTTCCCTTCGACGCCTCCGCTTCAGCTTTTTCGACTACTTCGAGGATTTCCTACCCGCCATCGTTTGTTTGTTTGTTTGATTCAATCAGGCTATTCACGGTAACCGTATGAGCCGTCCCTAGAGAGTGACCTTTCTTACAAAAGAAATTCGCTGCCTTCGCTCATGAATGAGAGTGATCCATCCCTATGGTTGCCTACTCAGCCTCCGGCTGATAGGTTAACCTGCCTGTCTTTTCCAGAAACCGGATAGTAGCTTTCACTACCTCGATATCCGACTTCCATTTCTCTTTAGGACCATCTAAAAGCTGTCCCGTCCTCACATCCTTTCTCGAACCCCACCCTCCTAAGAGGTAGGATACGTCACCTGACCTCGCGCCTACGGTCTCGCGTAACTCTCTACGCTCGTCCGTCCACCTCGGACACGAGAGGATGAGATGTCTAATCGTCTCCTCGCCGTTTCCACAACTGCATTTTGCCTCGTCTACCACTCCTATTCGGGAGAGGTATTGATTTAACCTGCAATGCCCTGTCCTGGCTTGGATAAGAATGGCCGCCTGATCCGAGGTAAGCGACCTATACAGACGTAAGGTATGCTTCCCCGGTAAGGCTTGATCCATCTTCCACGTGTATTGCCCCGGTAGTCTCGTAGTGTCGAACGGGGTCGGATTTTCACTCCTGTCCCGATTTATCAATCGGATAACGCCTGCTACCTCTCGCACCCTCTCTCGTGCTTGAGCTGTAGGCTTACCCTCTTGACTCGACGCCTCCCGAGCTGCATCGTTCGCTTCTTCGTTCCCTACTATGCCTTCGTGACCCGGAGACCATTTGAATCTAGCGTCTATTCCTTTTCTGCTTAGAG
>Ga0265797_10008596_pt1 | contig 13542 bp, 11 predicted proteins | sample P2T30metagenome_FD_192433 | JGI IMG/M metagenome (GOLD analysis project Ga0265797, IMG submission 192433) | Plant litter microbial communities from East Loma Ridge, Irvine, California - P2 T30 | ecosystem: Environmental > Terrestrial > Plant litter > Unclassified | place: USA: California... | reverse complement strand
TGGCGTTACGATCCGTTATTATCCTCAGAGGGAAATCGAAGCTGGGCACTTCTCCAAGGTGGCCTTGTTGGTTGATCATTCGGCATTCGAAGGTGAGCATGTGGCCTTGATGTCAGTCCTGCCCGGCTGACTGTGCTGACAAATTTAAAGGCGTTGCATTCACCAACTTCAGCACCTCCACTTGGAACGAGACGGTCGAGAACCTCAAGTTGTTGTGGCCGGAGGCAGGAGCCATTTTCTTCGATCGCGTGAAGCAGCTGTACCCGCTGTCCGACTTCTCCGGAGCATACTTCGACAATCCGTTCTTCTCGTCTGCGACCGCCGACTTCCTCGAATCCTCTCTAAACCTCTCCGTCAAAACGAACTCGGAGTTTTGGCGAGCCCAGCAGATCTATGGCGACTATGTCATCAACTGCCCAACCTACTACCAGGCCAGTGCTTTCAGCGAGTACGATCTGCCAGTCTATAAGCTCGTCTTCAACGCTGGCAATGAGCTCCATGGCGCTCCGCAATCGTTCTTCCAACTCCCTGCGTCCGAGACACCAACGCCGGACCTTGCACGCGCTATGCTTGGGTACTGGACTTCCTTCACGGCCACGCTGGATCCAAATGAGGTTTCGTACTCTAATGCTAGCAGGGAGGCGGAGTGGCCGCAATACACGGGCGGTAACCAGACTGACTTCAGCGTCCTGGAGGTTTACCCTACCTCTTTCCAGGTGCGGCCGGACTCTGATACGAATGAGAGGTGTGAGTTCTTGTATGGTCGCTCCAGGGTGGTATATAATTAAGGAATCAAATGGCGGGACTTCCCAATTAAGCGTCTGAAGCAGACCTGTCGATGTTGAATGGTAGCTCTTTACACTTTGGTCATTTCAATGAAGAACAAACCAGATGACGAAATTGTATGCTTGATGTGCCGTTATGAGAACAGATAGGTGTTCTGAATCTGTAAAGTATTGTTCCTAGCAAAGTCAGGGCCGTATACAGTAAATTGTAAAATATGAGCGTGAAGATGGGTGGCAGGAAACGGCGTCTCCGATCTCCACGTGTTCAGACTTTCCACTTCGATCGGGTGCGGCCACCACATTTCTGCCACTGACTGAACAAAAGCCAACAAGGAACCCATCACCATCTTTTCGCACATGTATTTTTAAAGAAGTTGTATTGCAGAAGAGACCACATGGCCAACGCCGGCAGCTTTCATGTGATCGCCGCCGTGCGGAGGACTTTCCCGATTTGACGAGCAGCCTTTTGTTTCTCTGGAGAAGGGCCGCATTCGCGGCCGCGAATGCCAGCGCACAGGCTCTTCACGGAACCCGACGTCAGAGACCTTTGTAATCGCCTGAACGGACATCTCTAATCACCGGGCTCAAAGTCTTCGTATGTTCGAGATGCGCGCAAAGACCGGCGGTACGGTATGGCGGAACCAAACCCGTGGCGAATAGCTTCACGAATAACGTAAGCTCGGAACACATCTGGCATTGGTGCATAAGAACTCATTGTAGGTTTCCTATCTCGGTCAGACAAAAAGTTTTCTCTTACATATTTTTAATTTACTTCCAAAACGACAAAATGGCAAAGCTCATCACAGTGTGTGGCGCGACAGGAGGCGTTGGAGGCAGCGTGGCTCGACGCATGTTGAAGGAAGGATGGAGCGTTCGTGCTATCACTCGCAACACAGAATCTACTGCTGCGAAAGCACTTGCGGAGCAGGGCGCACATCTTGTTTCAGCGAACTACGACGATGTCGCTTCGCTTGAGCAGGCCTTCAAGGTGCGATATCTTCTCTTTTGACATGCTTATTTGGAACATCTCGCTTACACACTTCCAGGAAAGCAATGCGATCTTCGGTATCACCAACATCTTCGAGTATCTGCTTGAGAAGAGCCCTGAGGACGCCGCTGCGCGCGAAAGACTGCAGCTCGTCAACATCGCCACTGCGGCCGACAAGATCCCTTCGCTAGAACATCTGATCCTGCACACCCTGCCGGCTGGCAAGAAGCTTTCTGATACCTTTGTTCCTCACTTCGACGTAAGCCGGCTTCCAAGTTTAGGTTCTCAGTAGCACTCATGGCTGACAACTAGTTCAGGGCAAGGATCAAGCCGTCGACATTGTCAAGGGGACTCTGCCATCTATTGCCCAGAAGACAACGTTCTTCTGGATTGGCTTCTTCAGCACCAACTTCCACGCATACCCCATGATGAAGCCTTCAGAGCTGGTAAGCATGACTCCATTGAATGCGTCGCGACCACCATCAGCTAACGAGAGACAGCCGAACTCCGGCGGAGCACACGTCTACATCCAGCCATCGCCCTCAACACTGCCCATCCCCTTCGCCGGCGACGTCGAGAACAACGCCGGCCACTTCGTGAAAGCCATCCTGGCCAAGCCAGAAGTCTCTCTCCCAGCCAAGTACGCATTCCTGTACACTTCTCAGGGCACATTCCAGGACTACCTGCAAGCATGGATCAACGTCACAGGCCGGAGGACGACTTTCGTATCCACCACTTTGGAGAAGTACGAGGAGATCTGGGGTCCGTATGGCACGGAGATTGGCCTGATGCTCAAGGCTTGCGAGAGTACTTCTGACTGGGCGAGCGCTTACAAGTCTGGGGAGGTTGTCAATGCGAAGGACTTGGGCATTGCGGAGGGCACTTTGGTTGATTTGCAGGCTGCTTTGGAGAAGGATAAGGCGCTTCTCTAAGATTGAGAAAGACATCACACCAGTATGTTTGCAGCACACTACCAGTGCATCCAGGAACCATCATCCTCGCAGGTGGAATTGATCTCATAGATTGGGTGACCGTGTCGATCGGTTGCGCAGGAGAGGAACGGATGCGCCCACAGATTGCGCTTGCCGGGGATTCTGGATTTTCTGCAGGACCGATTGGACTCCATATCCATACCCACAGAGAACATTGTCCATAAGATACTCCAGATGTACCTCACTTACGCTCCTTGTCGAAGGTTAAAGCAGCTTGGCAGGGTGCTTGGCGGGCGCTACGCCTTGCGCATACAAGCTACCCCACTACAGCCACGCCCTCTCCTGGACTGGCGCGGAAACATTACACGTGTCAAAGGGCCGCGTCATTCGTTTTGCACATGCCTGCAATCATTCGACGCCGCTTGACGCCATTGACAAGTTCTAGTCCACAGTGCATGTAACGCATGTGCTTTCTAATTCCCTCTTTCTCGTTTACAAAGTTCACGATCCTGCATTGACTTTCTGCCCCTGATTTCGAGACTCCACTTCGTCAGCTGTCAAGCATTTACCAAGCTTCAAGTTCTTGTTTACCTTGTGTTGATCCTCCTGCTCCTACTACTACTTTGCCAGAAGTTACCGTGATCTGGCCATTGACACTCTGTCCTCTTTTCGCCACACGACACACTACTCTCACAAAACTCATTCACACTCACACTCACAACACAGCAACGATGTCTGGCTTCGTAGAAAAGCTCTTCGACTCCTTTAGCGGTGGAGACAAACACCAACAACAGCAGCAGCAACAGTCTTCCTACGGCGGTGGCCAGCCCCAGCAAAACTACGGCGGTGGTGGCCAGCCTCAAGTCCCATACCCATGGGTCGCCCACTGGGACGACCGCGAGCAACGCTACATCTACATCAACGAGCAGACCGGCGAACGCAGCTGGACCCCTCCAGGCCAGAACCAGGGTTATGGTGGCGAGCAGCGTGGCGAGTATGGCTACCAGCAGAACCAGAACCAGTACTCTCAAGGCGGCTACGGACAGCAGCAGAACCAGTATGCTTCTGAAGAACGCCACGAGGAGAAGAAAGGCCACGGCAACGCTGCTGCGTGGGGCGTGGGAGGTGCCGCGCTTGGTTTGGGCGCTGGGGCGTTGCTTATGCATGAGGGCGAGGACATCAGTACGCCCACCAATTTCCTTCATCCTACCATCATGGCTTGCTATCAAAGACTAACACCATCAACAGAGCAAGACTGGGACCAAGACAAATCCCGCTTCGAACAAGGTGCCGCCGACTTCCCCTCCGACGCCGCCGAGTGGACCGGCCGCCGCGTGGGCGAAGTCGAGCAGATCCCGGAGAACGTGGAGCAAGACTTCGATCGCTTCGGCGACGGCGTCGAGCGCAAATGGGACAACGCTGTCGACGACGTCGAAGATGCTCCCGAGAATGTTGCTGGTTGGGTTGGCGAGAAGGTTGGGGATGTGGAGAGGTTTGGGGATGATGTGCAGGACTATGGGGATGGGTTGGGGGATGCTTATGATCAGGGGAGAGAGGAAGGGAGGGATGATGATTATTAGATGTCATGACCTTGGGGCGTGGGTGCTTCGACGAGCGCGATGACCTGAGATGGGACCGACCAAGAATGACGTGAAGCATTTCGTTAGCGATAGCATGAGCGATAGTATGAGCATGACACAGACCACATCAATGGCTCCGAGAGCATGCCATCTCCCATTGTACATCACGATGATGAATCCCACCTTCCATCAAAAGAATCTGTCCAGCAGACTTTTGCCACTCCTCCCCCGTGAACGCAAAACCCACCAAGAAAAGAAAAGTCACGCAAGGAAGAAAGAGACCATCGAAGCTCATGTAAAGACTGTGAGAAGTATTTTCTTATATATGCTCTGCAAACCCGTCTCTCCCAAATTTCAAAATTACTCATCCCCAAAAGAAGAGGTAGTAAGAAAAACAACAACAACAAACATTTACGCCAAGTAAAAGAAAAAGACCGTCAAGAATCCGTACATGCAACCCCGGAAATCATATCATCTCCCCATATATCGTCGTTCAAACCAAGGCCTTTGGCCCTGCAAAGCCAGCACTGCTGCTGCTGCTGCTGCACAATGTAAGACACAGCTCACAAGTGGCAACGAGCCTTGCAAGAGTCCACAGCAGAAACCAAGTTCGCCGGCAAATTCGCACGGAACAGATCAACATTGCTCGGGTCAATCTTATTCTTGCCGCCGAGCGTGATCTTCACAATATCATCCGGCAGCGTAAAGAAGTTCTGCGCGATCTGCGAAGTCCCCGGGTCGGCATTGTTCAGCGCCGCGGTGAAAATCGCCCGCTCGCAGGTCGGGTTGAACTGGAAGTGGATACTTCCTTGCGGGAAAATCGTCGCTTCGAATTGGTTGAGAGTGGTGTTGAAGGGGAAAGCGAGGGCGTTGATTTCTTTGGCCGCGTCTTTGAAGAGGCCATTTTCCATTACGAAGCCGACTTCGAGCTGGCCTTCGACGACGGTGAGGAATTCTGTGGCGCGAGGGTGGGTGTGTGGGGAGTTCATGCCGCAGGGTTCGATGAAAGCTACGGCGCCTGCGATGCCTTCGCCGACGAGGAAGGGGAAGTTGGCTTCGTTGGCGACGAGGATGCGGCCGCCGTCGCCGCCTACGGGGGCGGTTTTGAAGTCGAAGGCGAGGGCGGCGTGGACGGCGGCGGGGTCGGTGAGGGGGACTTTGCTTTCGTTGTCGACGGAGAGGAGTTGCTGGAGGCGGTCGACTTGGGTTAGGTCGGCGTTGATTTCTTTGGCGAGCGCGGCGACGGCGGTGGGTATGGCGGTGGCGGAGACGAACTCGGGGAAGCCGGTGGTTTGGCTGCCGCCGTTGCTGGCGCCGGTGGAGGAGGTGGCGTAGGAGGTGGCGGAAGAGGACGACCAGGACTTGGACGGGCTGGTGTAGGCGTTGGGACCGGAGGCGACGTTGACGGGCTTGGCCTGGGCAATGCCGGCTGCGAGGGCAGCGACGGCGATCTTCATCATGGCAGACATGTTGTTCGAAGTGGATGACTGTGAGTTGGGTTGTACGAAAATTGCTGGTTTTCTTCTTGGCGGAAAGAGTGAGTGTGTGATAACTAGAAGGAGATACAAATGGAAAAAAAGAACAAAGGAGATGAAGAAAAGCGGATTGGAAGTCTTGTGAGGTTGGTTGGTATTCGATTGCTGTGTGATGGAGAGAGGGAAAGCATCTAAGAGACGACTGGAGGGATACTACCTTTATACCAAATCGCACGGTGTTGGTGCATCACGCTCTACGATCCTATAGTGTTGGCATGCTTGCGCGGACACAGGCTGATGTCAGGGAGCGGACTCCAAACCGGAAACCGAGTCTATGCTGAGCAAAGAGGATGACTTGGCTTGCAGGTGAGGAGGCCTGAGATGAAGTTGCTGATGTGAGCGGTGCAACGTGTATGTTTTCGATCCTGCACTGCTGTCGCACGGAGGTTATTGACCTATAGCAAGCAACAACTGACAATAGCCACGTGAGATATTACTGACCAAGAGCTTGGGCGGATGTAGTTGTGCTGCGCCATGTAAGCGCTACGGTCGAATTCAGCTAGCCATGAGCGAGATCGTGGCTTTGGCATCCAAAATAGGGCGGCCAACTTGCCTAAGCGACGTCCCACGGAATGTGCCATGATGCGGGCAAAAATGAATATCCTTATGCATCAAACCAATTACGACCTTCTAGTGAGTCGAAAATCAAATGCTCCACCGATGCCCGCTGACGGGCTGAGCAAAGACAAGCATCTGATCAACAAGCTTGGACATGACAAGCATTTCTGCGCACCAAACACGGACAAGTGAAACAGGTTCAGTACTTCGCCCGCATGCAAAGATCGAAAACACTGGTCATTCGATGGAACACCCTCGTAGGCGAGGCTCATGTAGTAGCTAGTGCCATCCCACGATACAGTCTACATGTATCAACATCTCTCGGGACATCCTGCGACGCGCGCCTTTGGCTATGCTGGCGTTGGTGTTCATCCCATGCTGCGAGGATCATCTCCAAATGCGTTGTTAACGGTCGGTGACCCGAAAGCCGAGCAGTAAGCACAGAGCCAGGCCCTCAATGCAAATCATGCGGTGTTCTCGGTGGCTCGTAATGTTGACTGATACAGGACATCAAGTCAGCTTACAGCTAGGAACAGGCTTCGACGCGTTTCCGGCGGCACGTGGCGTTCCAGAGGCGTGCCATCTTCTGCTGGGTCGCTGCAATGGGATAGCGTGGAATTTTCGATCACAAAGCTGCGCATGCATGTCGCTAGATTACGCTCTCTGTGCTGACATGTTGTACATGCGTATGAAACGCGGCAAAGCTGCCATCAACATATTTTCGAGAGCATGCAGGTCCCTAGCGGTACTGATACCAGAATCCCTAAGTATATCCCAGAGAGGACGAATGTTGACAGTGAGCGTCATGTGCAAGTTGTGTTGGCTCGATGCAGGGCTGTCGGCAGCAATTGCGTCACACCTGGTTGGATCCTTTCCCCTAAAAGTATGAAATCCTGATGTTGGAAGTAGATGGGCTGAGGTTTGTAGGATGAAAGAAAAGCTCAATGAGCTTCCATAGACAAGTCGCCTTCGTCACCTTTCAACACAGACGCGTAAGAGCGTTGTACTTCTCGAAATTGCCTGGGTACTTGCTTGGGTGAACCTAACACAGGAAACGAATCAGGCTCTGGGGAACTTGTTTCATATTCCCAGTCGATGGGTCCACCAACAGGACTCAGAACACGACGCCTCAGTCGCCTGATACTCGCATCGCCACTCCGTTCGCCGTCGGTATCGGTTGCTCCAGTGTCGCCGTCCGCGCTCTGGCTGTGAGGGCGCTTGAAGACACGGATGCTAATGCGCTTGCTGAGGCGTCTCTCGAGGCGCTTTTGTGTCATCTCGGATTCTTCCTCTTGATCTTCGCAGTCGAGTCTGGCAAAGCGGCTTGAGATACCAGAGTCTGAGTCTGAGTCGGAATCGGGATCAGACTCGTAGGTGGGTTCGACGTCATGATCGTCAGAGTGGATTTCGCTCAGATAATCCTCGGCCTCCTCAAGCTCTGAAGGGGACACTATATCAGTGTCGGGCAGTGAGGCGAGCTCGCCGTCAGGCAGTTCCACCACCAATACATTGTCGGATGGGGTACGCTTCAGCACTTTCTTTGCTGGTGAGCTAGTTTCGGTGGGGTGTATCGACGCAGGAGAGTCTGATCGTTCGAGGCGGCGTTTGTGGTGTTTTGCGGGGGTGTAGGGTGGCGTTGCTGGTGGTTTGTGTTCAGCATGGAGGCTGGTTTGTGAGGCAAAGCCTAGTCTCGGAAGAAGCGCCTCCATCGCTTATTAAGCAGCGATGGCAATGTCAATGTTGTTTCGTTTTGGATTCAGCGTGAGTCAGGTGGAGCTGGAACTCCCAGGTGTGGCCAGTGGTGGTGCTTGACGATGTGATTTTCCCGGCGCAGTCCAAGCAATATCATGGTGCTACTGCTTGGATTGATTTGGTGGGTATGTGGCGGTGGCAATCTGTATGGCTAGTCCGGACACGAAGGTTGATGCTGGTATCGTAGGGTAGTAGTGGGAAGGTTACCGGCGGCCCGCAAGTGAGGTGGCACAGGTGATGAGAGGATTGCAAAGCGGCAGAGGCAGAGGGAGACGGGGTATATCGCTGACTGCGGCTCCTTGCTTGGGCAGCAATGGTTCGTGGCGGCGTCAGGCAGCGATGGCGCAGGTGCAGTAGCGATTGGCTGCGAGTGGATGTTTTTGGGGCCTACGCTGATGCAGAAGGCATGAGAATAGCATGGAATTGTCGAGAGGGAGAAGAGGCGGGCGAAAGGTGAGGGAGAAAAGAGCAGAGCTGGCCACTATACCTACACAAGGTAAACTGATAGCTTCATCATGACTGGGACAAGTGGGAGCTGGCTGACAGCGCAGCGGAGAACTTCGGACGGAGCAATGCGCGGGCTAAGAGACAGCGTGCAGTAGTCGGGACTTCTGTGCGCGTGTTGCAGGTTAGCCCGGCCGTAACACGATTGGTTGATGTGTACCTAGGTAGCAATTTCAATATTGAGCTGCAGCAGTCGTAGCCGTGCGTCCACTTGTGCCGACCAGCAAAAAGCCATGTTGAGTTGGAGGAAGAGCGAGCATGTGATGGAGGATCGGGAAGTGATATCCCGTCTGCACATAGATCCGCGTACGATTTGCTTGGTCCTAGTCTTAGCAACTGATGAGACGGCGGTACAATTGAGCGTACATATATGTAGTCGTGGCTCTTGAGCTGGATACAATTCGAGAAATCACGTCACACCTTGGCATCCTCGTACTGGAACCATGAGATGTTTATGGCGATCAAGATGAGATGATTCTAGATCTATAGGTATATTTGCTCGTCGTCTCAACCAGTTCGTATCTAAACATTCGAGCACATCGATAAACACTAACCCTATCGTCCTTGGCACCAACGTCTGGTCCCCTCCCTGGCAGGGCTCAGCTCAAGCCAACTGGCCGCCGCGATGTGGAAGCAGCGATCAGACAGGAGTGAGCTTAAACATTAACACGCCGCTCCAACACCGCTGCCACCACCACCATCGCTACCTCCACCGCGCCACCCAATCCCGCCCTCTTCTTCTCTTCCGGGCTCTTGGACCGCTTCTTAATCCTTGGTGTTGCGCACTGCCAATGCCTGGAGCTTAGGCTCTCATACACTAGCCAAACATGCAGTCCTCACCGAACATGCTCACTAAATTCGTGAGTATTCCTTGTTGACTTGATCTGTGCAGCATGGAGCGCTGACTGAGCAACTACAGGAATCCAAATCATCCAGAGCGAAGGGCATCGCCTTCCATCCCAAGCGACCATGGATCCTCGTTTCCCTACACTCCTCCACCATCCAACTCTGGGACTACCGCATGGGCACGCTCATTGACCGCTTCGAGGAACACGATGGCCCAGTCCGAGGCATCGACTTTCACAAGACACAGCCCATCTTCGTGTCGGGAGGTGACGATTACAAGATCAAGGTGTGGAGCTACCAGACGAGGAGGTGTCTCTTCACGCTTAACGGACATCTGGACTACGTGCGCACCGTCTTCTTCCACCCCGAGCTACCATGGATTATTTCGAGCTCCGACGATCAGACCATTCGCATCTGGAACTGGCAAAATCGCTCGCTCATTTGCACAATGACTGGCCACAACCACTACACAATGTGCGCACAGTTCCACCCCAAGGAGGATCTCGTGGTTTCCGCATCGCTCGATCAGTCTGTAAGAGTATGGGATATTTCGGGTCTGCGCAAGAAGCACTCGGCACCGACGCAGTCGTCATTCGAGGATCAGATGCGCGGATCACAGGCGAACCAGGCCGACATGTTCGGCAACACAGATGCGGTGGTCAAATTCGTACTCGAGGGACACGACAGGGGTGTGAACTGGGTCTCTTTCCACCCGACCCTGCCGCTCATCATCTCGGCTGGTGACGACAGGTTGGTCAAGCTCTGGCGCATGAGCGAGACAAAGGCGTGGGAGGTGGATACTTGCAGAGGACACTTCCAGAACGCTTCGGCAGCTCTGTTCCATCCCCACCAAGATCTGATTCTTTCCGTTGGCGAGGATAAGACGATCCGTGTCTGGGACCTGAACAAGCGCACTTCTGTTCAGAGCTTCAAGCGCGAAAACGACCGATTCTGGGTCATTGCTGCTCACCCAGAGATCAACTTGTTCGCCGCTGGCCACGACAACGGTGTGATGGTGTTTAAGCTTGAGCGCGAAAGGCCGGCGTTCAACGTCCACCAGAACCAACTTTTCTTCATTAACAAGGAAAAGCACGTCCGCTCATACGACTTCACGAAGAACGTCGAAAGCCCCTCCATGCTTTCGTTGAAGAAACTTGGCAGCCCGTGGTCACCTCCTCGCACATTGTCATACAACCCTGCCGAGCGGGCGATTCTCGTGACATCACCATCCGACGGTGGATCTTACGAGCTCGTCAATCTTCCCAAAGATGCTTCCGGTGCTGTTGAGCCTACGAACACCATGCGCGGTGTCGGATCATCTGCTGTCTTCGTGGCACGAAACCGCTTCGCTGTTTTCAATCAAGCAAACCAGCAAGTTGATATCAAGGACCTGTCAAACTCGACAACCAAGACCATCAAGCCTCCTCACGGCACCACTGATATGGTGTTCGGCGGCACTGGCTGCCTTCTTCTCATCACAGCGACACACGTCTACCTTTACGATATTCAACAGAAAAAGCAGATTGCCGAGCTCGCCGTTGCCGGTGTCAAGTACGTGGTCTGGTCGACTGATGGCCTGTACGCTGCCCTCCTCAGCAAGCACAATGTTACGATTATTACGAAATCTCTCGAACAGGTCAGCACCCTCCACGAGACAATCCGCATCAAGAGCGCATGCTGGGATGACGCCGGCGTTCTCCTTTACTCCACTCTCAACCACATCAAATACACACTTATGAACGGCGACAACGGTATTGTTCGCACCCTGGAGCATACCGTCTATCTTGTCCGCGTCAAGGGCAAGAGCGTGTACTGCCTCGACAGAGCTGCTAAGCCCAAGGTTCTCACCATTGACCCTACGGAGTACCGCTTCAAGCTGGCATTGGTCAAGCGCCACTATGATGAGATGCTTAACATCATCAAGACCTCAAGCTTGGTGGGACAGAGCATCATCTCATACCTTCAGAAGAAGGGATACCCTGAGATCGCCCTTCAGTTCGTCCAAGATCCCCAGACCCGCTTTGAACTCGCCATTGAGTGCGGCAACCTCGACGTTGCGGTGGAGATGGCCAAGGAGCTTGACAGACCTAAACTCTGGCAGCGTCTTAGCACCGAAGCACTTGCGCACGGAAACCACCAAATCGTGGAGATGACCTACCAGAAACTGCGCAACTTCGACAAACTCTCCTTCCTTTACCTCACCACTGGCGATCACGACAAGCTCAACCGTATGGCCAAGATCGCAGAGCACCGTGGCGATATGACCAGCATGTTCCAAAACTCGCTTTACCTTGGTGACGTTCATAGCCGCATTGAGATGCTGAAGGATGTTGACCAATACCCAATGGCATACCTCACCGCCAAATCCAATGGCCTCGAAGAGGAGGCACAAGCTATCCTTGAGGCCAGCGGGCTTACTGAGGATGAGGTCACATTACCCTCCCTGGGTAAGCCAGCAGCACCCCCTAGACCCATCGTTTCCACTTTCCAATCCAACTGGCCATCGAAGTCTTCTGGTGTCAGCTCCTTCGAGAGGGCGCTTATGGCTGATGGTGACGAGACCGCCGCGGCCGACATTAACGGCCACGACGAGGAGGACCTGATGGGCGAGGAGGAGGCTGCAGATGTCAACGGCAACGATGATGATGGCGAGGATGAAGACGCTGCTGGATGGGACATGGGCGACGACGCTGTGGCGGATGTTGAAGACGACTTTGTCAATGTTGAGAGTGCCGACACAGGCGCAGGCAGCAGCGAAGCAGATCTTTGGGTTCGCAACTCACCACTAGCGGCGGACCACGCAGCAGCCGGAAGCTTCGACACAGCCATGAATCTCCTCAACAGGCAAATTGGTGCAGTCAACTTCAAGCCACTTGAAGAGCGGTTCATCGAGATTTACTCTGCGTCTCGCACACTCCTGCCTGCCAACGCCGGCATGGCGCCGCTGATGAATCACGTACGCCGCACGCTCACAGAGACCGATTCTCGTCGCATCCTCCCTATTATCCCCAGGGATATTGAGTCCGTTCTCTCTAGCGAGATTGTTGCTGGTAAGAATGCCATGAAGGCCAACAAGCTTGAGGACGGTGCAGCCTCATTCAAGAAGGCTCTCCACCTGCTCATGGTAAACGCCGCCACCTCCAACTCACAGGCAGAGGAGGCTGCCGCCGCCATCCAGAGCGCTGGTTCATATGTCCTCGCCATGTCCGTCGAGCTCGAGCGCCGACAGCTCATCGGTGGTGCCACAGACCTCAGCTCCTTTGACGACGAAACCAAGAAGCGCGCATTGGAACTGAGCGCATACTTCACCGTCCCATCAATGGACCCTCAGCACCAGACCCTTGCGTGGTTCTCCGCCATGAACTTCGCCAACCGCAACAAGCAGCTCGGCAGCGTGCTAGGCTTCGCGAACGCCCTCATCGAGCGCGGCACCAACGCGAAATTCAAGGACACCGTAAGTATACACCCTTCCATCTCTCAAACCGAACTCACAGCTAACCATACAACCTCAGGCCCGCAAACTCAAGGCCGTCGCCGAACGCCAACCCACAGACGCCATCGACGTCGAATTCGACACTTTCGCCGAGTTCGCCATCTGCGGCGCCAGCCACACCCCCATCTACCCCGGCGGCGAACCCGCCGTCTCGTGTCCCTTCGACGGCACGCAGTACCACGCCAAGTACCGCGGCACCGTGTGCAAGGTCTGCGACGTTTGCACTGTTGGAGGTGGTGGAAGTGGGTTTAGGACTGTTGTGTAGGCTTGATTGGTTGATGGTATGTGATATCTGATTGATCGATGAACGACCGAAAAGCGTTGTTGTGATTGGGGGATATAGATTACATGGAATGGGGAGGGTGAGATAGCGGGTGTTTCTGCTAGTCATGTAGCGGGATGGGCGTTTTTTTCAGAGAATTATTTGAATCTGATCTGTTCTTTCCAAAGTCTCTTCTTTTTGGTGATGTAAGCTTTTCTTCTCCGAACGACGAGCAGGATTGGAGTCTGTAATTTCTACGCAGGTCTAGTTGATCTTCTACCCACTGATATCCGTTGACCATAGCGCG
>Ga0265797_10008595_pt1 | contig 13543 bp, 10 predicted proteins | sample P2T30metagenome_FD_192433 | JGI IMG/M metagenome (GOLD analysis project Ga0265797, IMG submission 192433) | Plant litter microbial communities from East Loma Ridge, Irvine, California - P2 T30 | ecosystem: Environmental > Terrestrial > Plant litter > Unclassified | place: USA: California... | reverse complement strand
GATCACGTACCAGACGCATACGCCGTGCCGACGCCTGCGTACGAGTCGCAATCCTCGGCGCCGCCAAGCACAAGTTTCCATACTCCTCACGGCAATATGGCTTCACCTGCTCCCGAATACTTCCCCATTGCGGGGCCTTCAAATCACGTGCCCATCACGAGGCCTACAGACGACAAGCAGGAGATGCAGCGGCGACAGCTTGAAGCAGAAGCATCTGCTCCGCCAGTGGATGAGGGGCACGCAACTACGGCAGACGCACAAACTCTGTCCGACGTCACAGCGGCCGCGCAGCAGCCCTCGGCACCGCCTCAAATATCACCCAACGAGGATGGAGATGACACTCTGGTGCCGAACGAGTCGGATCTGAACCACGACAGCCACGCCGAAGCAAGCCGCGGAGCATTAGACGATTTGCCTCGATACGAGCCCAAGGATTGATTGAGCGAGCGCTTGCCTCCAGATGAGGAGAGAGAGGGAGAAGGAGAGAAAGAGAAGAGAGGCCTCAAGGCATGTTGATGTTGATGTTGATGTTGACGTTGACGTTGTTCTTTCGTGTTCCTTTCTATTTCTATGATACCACGAGCATATATTCCTCGCCGCGTTTTGTTGGTTCTTCTTGATGGAAGGCAGTGATGTTCTTGGCTTGGCTGGCTTTCTCTCGATTTTCTAGCCAATTGGTTGTTTTCTATATACATATTAGTTCCTCTTTTTCCTGATCATGACGATTGTTTACCGAGTCAATACTCTCTGCTACATGTATCTCACCGCGGTCGTCGTCGCGATGTGGTTTCCTACGCGGTCAAGTCACTTCCTCTGGCTCGTCGGCATGAAGAGATTCACACGTAGTGGGATCTGATCCTTTCGTTCAGACTAGCATCGAGACTAACCCCCGAGAGAATACAGTCTCGGACTGGACGTCTCCTTGGTGTTTGGGATTGGAGGTGGTGGGATCTGATGCTGGGGTTGGGATGCCAGGGGGGAGACCATTGAGCGGGTGGGGTTTTGGTACGGGTATCGCACTGTTCTTCAAAACCACACGTGGTTATATCTGATGCCTTCGATTGGAATGTCGTTGATGATACCATTGAGATTGCGAAATGATCTCGAACTGCACAACAACCCCAACCCTAACCCTACGATCACATCGTTCAGTTGTCGGTTCGCAATCATTCCTTCGTCTGTGATGTATTCCAAACGTACTTGGACTTGCTTCGCTTCGGATATGTATCTGATGGTATGCTAGCTAGAACCGTACGTGTTTGGTCGAGTTCTCGTGAGACTGCCGATTGTTAGTGTTCATCGTGATCCTGTTCCCGACGTAGCTAGGTTTGATGTCGAGAGACCAAGTGAACCTCTGTGAAGTTACCTCAACAATACAGATTGATAGCAACGCGTTGGTTCAAAGAGAGACATCGGTAGCTGGACGTGAACATTGCCAGGAGCATTTTGTAATACCAATTATACCGATTATACCAGCTGAATCACATCCTTGTTTATCGAAGTCGTTTCAATGTTCACGATCAGTGTCGGAACGCATTCCGTTTCGACCCCACTTAAAGGAGCACAAGCAACTTGGTCTAGAAGCGCCTCCTCAAACGCGCCAAGCCGGGCAACCAAAACAGAGCCGGCCGTGGCGCGTGGCATGGGAAAGCAAGGGAAAGCAAGGGAATTCCGACATGTATTTCCCTGAAACGCTTGCTGCCATCATTCGCACGTAATGAGAGGAAGTTGAATAGTAATGCCAATTCTTCTTTTCTTTCAACGCTCCGTGGCAAGCCACTTGGAGGGACGGGCGTGGAGTCTGGACCGTATTCTCACGTGCCTACCTCGAGTCCATCACAGCTTGGTGCTTTGAGTGTGAGATAGGGATGCTAGTGGCCTGGAAAGCAAGCCATTGGCGTTGTGACGGGCGGTGTTTGCTTTGCTTGTCTCTCTCTTTCGATCGGCTTTCTTACTAGCTTCCATGTGGTCAGTCAGACTCGGACCTCAGGCCGAAGGCACTGGGAAAGAACGAGGCATATATGAGCAGAACGGTAGGATGTGATGATGGAACCAAGGGTCAGATGTGTGATGTACGGAACGCCTGACGCCTGATGAACAACGGAGAGTTGCCGAAGACCGAGCCAGAACGCAGACAGCTTGACCATCGAGGTGTTCACTCACGTTGTGTAGGAGCGGCGACTCGGCGAGCGTCCGGATGTATAAAACGCCAGCCTGCTGCACGAGGTGTGTCGACGGGTGTTTGAGCGGCCGGCTAATGATCGAGAGCCAGAGGGCGCTTGAGCCGTGTGTGGTCTAGATATGTATTTCATGACTTGACTGGATTCAGGCACAGAGCGGGGCCAAGGCGGTGGTGGGCTAGACTACCTTAGCCTGCCTAGCAGGGGCCAACGGGATTCGGATTCGGTCTGGCGAATGCGATGATGGTGTCAGAGGCTGTTGTCTGTGGCTTGCCGCGCCGTAGGAGTGAGAAGTGAGGTCATGGCTTGGTAGGGAAGACATCAAAGGCGTCCGGAAGGTCGTGGAGCCGCGATGCTTTCCATCTTGTGGGATGTATAAAGGGAATTGTTATTGCCCGTGTGTGAGAGAGGAGAGCGTTGGACTGGAACATTTTGAGTCTCGGAAAGCCGAGAAGGGTTCGGCGGAAAGGTGCGATTGCTGTGTTGGGCGAAGCGTTGAAGATCTTTGTCTGTCTTGTCACGACGGTTATCAGCTCTACGGTCAGTTCAGCGTCCTTGGGAGCAACGTCTTCAACTTTCTGGCGTTTGTTTGGCTTGCAGTTTATCACTCTGGACTGGCCTGGGCCGCAGGGATGGATGTACTGTTAGAGTGTTCAGAGGGTTGGGTGTGACTCGTCAACCCTAACCCTCTGCTTGCCGGTGGGAAAAGGCCGACACGTGATCACGCTAGCCCAATCGGGACAGGAGGTGAGCGTGCACGTACCACTATACCCTTCGCTCTCTGGGCTCATCTTCCAAAAAGGGGATTTTGCCCCAAGGGGTTTATCGTTGTCCCCTTGAGGATGTACATCACCAGGCCTGGGCGAGCCTCTTGCGTCCGTTAGAAAACGTTTTGGCCCATGCTTTGTTTGGGGTGGAGCTCTCTCTCCGCTTCGAACTGCAAGTCACCCGATAGCACGATGGTGTTGTCGTGGGTAGCTGTGTTGTTGTTGTCGAATAGTAGTAGACGCCAGCATATATTGCAGTTTGGCCGTCTAATGCGGTGGTGGTGATGGCGGTATCTGTTCGGGATCCGAGCTGTGATCAGGTCGGTGGAAAACTGTCATCAGCAGAGAACAGAGAGATCTGGCCTGCACTAAGCCGTCGATCCTGAATCTAGAACGTCCGGTGCCTGTGGAGCTCTGAGAGAGGTTACGAAGGGCATGCAAGCATGGAACGTGGTCTGCCCGCCCTCACTCACTCTGTCTGGGTCGCTCTGCCTTTGCTTCCGCCTTTGTGGCGTGTTCCAGCTTCCACTTGCATTATTGTTTGCTGTTGTCGGCCCGTCACCATTCATACCACCACCATCGCAGTTCAGTTGTCATCCAAGCCGGCTCTGCGCTACGCTACCGTCACAGTACGCTTCAACACACCACTCCCCTACCCTAGTCTCTCCATCCACACCAGTAGACCTCTTCAGACCCTTCAACTCTCTCGTTCACTCCAGCCTTGTCGCCGTGCACGGCGGCTCACGCAATCGGCGGATGTAACTGCGGCTGCCCACTGTCACTCGCCGCTACTACCACCGCAATCTGGTACTGCCATCTCTTCCTAACCCCACTTGCTGAACACCACTGCATCTTACCTATCGCTCGCCACTTCACTACTCCCTTGCCTGCCTAACATCGACAATGGCTGTCAGTGTCAAGGGTTGACTGTCGCGCGCGCTCCCTCCCACCAACCTCCGGACTGCCTGCCGCTCTGATCCGCGGCCAAGGCATTCCAGGTGATTGAAACCTCTGAAACCCTGGAATCTACAAAGACAACCACCACTTCGCTCATGGCAACATCCATGTCTATCGACGAACCTCACGACACGCCACAAGCTGCGAAGGCGCAGCCCGACACTGCCATGGAGCGCCGCAGCATCTGCTTCCCTCGCCCGGGCACCAAAACCATCCTGGAAAAAGGCTCAGAAGGATTCCGACATGAGCTTCGCCGCCTCTACGCAACAGACGAAAACAACGCCCTCGAGGCACTAATCGAACTGAAATCTCACCTAAGGACTCTATCAAATACCGACTACTGGTCAGCCGCCACCGAAGGCCTGTCCAAGTTACTAGGCGCCGAAATCACCTTTGTCATGAAGCGTATGCTGGTCGACGACCACGACACAGCGGTAGAGATGCCGCCTCTAGGCGAGACTGGATCGTGCTTAATGGCTGCCGCCCTCCACTACTGCACACTGGACGGCTCCAAGCACACCGTCAAGGAGACCAAATTCCATGCTTACGGGTGCCCTTGCGCGTACATGCGTCACGACAAAGTATTCCTCATCCCAGAGGCACTAAACGACTTCATCACCGACAACCCAAACATGATGCCATTCCCGGCCGAAGCATACATTGCAGTCCCGCTTTTTATCGAGGGTAAATGTGTGGCTCACTTCGGAGCCATGTGGTCAAAACCGGGCGCCGAGAAGCGAACGCTATCATGGGCGTTTATCGAGATGATGATGCACGCTATGGAAGACATGATGGTGCAGAGATTACAGGAAGGCTCAAATTTCGTCCGTCCTGCCCCGGCATCCGAGAAACCAGTAGTGATTCCTCACAATGCAGTCACAGTGGCTCAGTCATTACGCCCGTATGCTGGAAGCTTGTCACACGAATTAAGGACTCCAATGCAAGGCGTTGTCGGTATGCTGGATGTCATGTACGCCACCGTGCGTGAAGCCGTCGTGTCCCAAAGCGACCCTCACCTTCGCCAAGTCTTTGCAAATCTTCAGGAGAATATTGAAGTCGTACAAGACAGCTCAAGAAGAGCAGTCGAAGCCGCAGACAACGTAGTGCACGCCTATGACATGGACATGAGCGTACCGGACGCCCCTCTTAACATTGCAGACGATGAGCTGCCCGAACCCGCTTTTCCCTTCTCGAATCCCCTGGCGGAGAGACGGCCTGGGCCGGATATCTTGGTTGCAGGACACAACTTGCCACTATCAAGACCCAATAAACGACGACGAGAAGAATCACGGCATCCCGGCAACGCCAGTCAGTCCAAAAACGCGCGGATAGACGACGCAACTTCAGTATGGGCACGCGGGGCGGAACCCAGTAGAGAGATGCAGGAGGGTGTGCACGAGGCCGAAGAAGTACAGGCGCACGCACAGCCGGATGTCAGCCCGGCATACCAGGCCATGCAAGAAATTGTCAGCAACCCCAATCGCGTTGTAGCGCCTGGACTGCGACACGCGCACATCCGCGAGGTTCTGCAATATGTCATCAACGAGGGACTGAAACTCGGGGGCCGACCGGATTCGGCCATGGCGCAAGAGACGGATTTTGGCGAGATCATCGAAGTACGGACGAGAGGCTCGGACGGGACTGCAAGCCGGAAAGTTATCCAATGGGATGTTGATCCCAATCTGCCAGAGACGATGTTCATTGACGAGAAAGACTTGAGCAAGCTGGTTTCTTGCGTCTTCTTGAACGCCATCAAATTTACTGATCAACACAACGGCCACGTTGGCCTGCACGCAAGGATGAGCTCACGGGGGAAATATGTTTCGATCAGAGTGACAGACAACGGACCTGGAATTCCTGCAGCTTTTCTACCCAAACTCTTCAAGGCCTTTTCTCAGCAGAACGGATCACTCACAAGATCGAGCGAGGGATTGGGATTGGGTTTGATGGTGGCAAAGGGTATTGCGAGGAAGCTGGGCGGAGACTTGATGTGCATTCGGGCGGATACAGGGGTTCAGCACCATGGCAGCGAGTTCGAAATCAGGATTCCTCTGAACCCGGGAGACATTGTCAGCAGGCCAGCTTCACCGTTTGGATCGCCTCTGCCTCGCCGCGCCAACCTGGCCAACGTGGATACTCCTGGAGCCCCATCCTTGCACGCACCGCGAGCCAGCAGTCCATGGAGAACATTCAACGCCCTGCAACAGGTAGTATCCGAGGACACGACGTGCCGCGCAAGCCTCATCAACTCCTCGCCCTCTTCGACACCTTCGCCCAGGACGTACCCAACCCTTCAGGTCCCCATGTACCAGCAGCGCTCGGCATCCCCTCCAAGCGTCAGCGAGCAATCCACCGCTTCCAAACGCCGGCCTCGCGTGCGCAAATCCGTCTCGAACCCGGAGATCGACAGCAACCTGGCAGCAAAGTACCCGCTCACCTTCCTGGTCGCCGAGGACAACAAGATCAACCGCAAGCTGCTCGTCAGCATGCTCTCCAAGTTCGGCTACAGGACCATCTTCGAAGCTCACGACGGCGCCGAAGCCGTGCGCCAGATGTCGGTGCCCCGGTCGCACCACGATAAGATTGACGTCGTGCTCATGGATCTGTGGATGCCTCTGATGGACGGCTACGAAGCGACAGAACGCATTCTTGGGATGCAGCATTTAAAGAATGGCCTTAACGGAATGAACGGCACCTCTCACGGGCCGACGGTATTGGCCGTGACGGCGGATGTCACAGACGGCGCCCTGGAGCGAGCTGCCAGGGTGGGAATGAAGGGGTTTATGACGAAGCCTTACAAGCTTATGGATCTTCAGCGCTTAATTACGGAGTACTGCGCTAGAAACCAGGCTGAGGCTGGGGCGTGAAGGGAGGGAATTGCGGGTGGCTCGCGAAGCGATTGATACTAGATGTATCACGCTCGTGCCGTGCTAAACGGAAGAGGAGGAGCAAAGGCCGTGAGCGGTCATGAGAGGTCGGGTGCTTTTTTTCCCGGAACGGACACTGCGCTCATAACCAGGTCAAGGCCGGGGCGCAGAGCATTTGGCAAAGCCGACTTTACCTTAATTTAATGGACGAGAACGAAGGATGAGGATGAGATATACCCTGCTATTTAGTTAGAGGAGATGGCGACATGATACCAACGCACAAACGCAAAACGATTTTTTGACAAGTTCGTACATTGCATCTTGCAGTTCGTTTCAATGCTACTACTCTTTCGTGGTGTGACTTCCGATTAGTATGCAAGGCTTTACATGTGTTATTTGCTTTTGTGCTGAACCAAAGTAGGTAAGGTATCCTCCGTGTCGCGTGCTACCTTACATAGCGCAAGGAGAGAAGGACCCTGAGAATCGAACTTCACCAGCCAGCAGCTACTTACTTACCTTGACACCACAACCACTCTTCCTTTTTCTCTCACTCTCTCTCTCACTCTCTCTCACCTACACTAAAATGGAATCAGACGTCCAAGAACCGCACCACGCAATCGAAGCCTGGCTAGGCCAGCTCCTCCCTCTCCCCTACCGCATCGCAACCCTCATTGTGCTAGGTACGTTGCCTACCCTACCTTCCCCAATCCAATCCAATCCAATCCACTCCCAGCGAGAATTACCAAAAACTAACCACAACCCCTCCCAACAACAGGCTTCTGGCTCTACTCCCTCAACCTCCGCCACCTCACCACCCACGGCATCGACGTCCCCGCCCTCCTCCGCTACCACCCCTCGCCGCAAGCGCACGCCAGCGTAACCCGCCTAAGCCTCATCCTCACGCTCCCGCTCCTCGCCTCCCTCCTCTTCTACGCCCTGCTGCCGTCCGCCTTCTTCCCGCTATCCTACCTCTTCTACCTGCCTCTGGCGCTAAACATTCCATCTTCGCACCTGTCGCGCCGGGGGAGGGGGAGGTTCCTCAATACCTTGAAGAGAGTTAGTGTCGGCGGGTTGGCGAGCGATGCGGAGGGACGGTTTGCGGATATTCTGATGGCCGATGTGTTGACGAGTTATGCGAAGCCGTTGGGGGATTTGTGGGTTGTTGGGTGTAAGGTGTTGCATGGGGAGGGGGTTGCTGGGGAGGTTGTGGACAGGGGGTGTGGAGGGAGTTGGGTTGTGCCGGCGTTGATTGCTGTGCCATTCTTGTGAGTTTTTGCTTTTTTGGTTCTGGAGATTGGTCTGGATTTGAATCGATTGGATGCGCTGGGCTGCGCTGGGCTGTTTCTATGGAGGCTGACTAACATGTGCTATTTCTCATCAGAATCCGACTGCGCCAATGTGCCATTGAGGCCAAGCGGGCGCGCGAGAATGGCAAGACGGGCTTCCAACACATGGCCAACGCGCTGAAATATGCCACGGCCTTCCCTGTCCTGCTCACCTCCGCACTCAAGCGCGAGAGTCATCCCGATCGCATGTGGGCTAGTGAGAGCAGACTGTCCAACCTTTGGCTGCTCGCGCTCACAGTGAACTCATTGTACAGCTTCTACTGGGACGTGGCCAAGGACTGGGATTTGACGCTGTTCTCTCCGAAAGAGGAGCGCAACGCATCCGATCAACCGTGGGGTTTGCGCAGGCAGAGGTTATTCCAGCCGGACGTGCTGTATTATGCTGCGATTGTGGTGGATTTGCTGCTTCGTTGTACGTGGAGCCTCAAGCTGAGCCCGCATTTGTACGAGTGGAACTACCTCGAGGGTGGGATTTTCCTGCTCGAAATGTTCGAGATCCTGCGCAGGTGGATGTGGGTGTTCCTGCGTGTTGAGACGGAATGGATCAGACAGCGCGGTGCGGTCACGCTGGATAGTGTGCCTCTGGTCGACACGGCTGGCCCGCATGCGAAGATAGACGACGATTGAGCTCGCTGCTCGGTCGTGCATAGACCAGGTCATATGCATTTTTCTTTTCGGTAGAGAATCACCAGATCAGCTTGCAGCTTTCCCGGCAGCGGCTGTTTCTTCCGCTTGTCTGGTCTTCTTGTCCCGCGCATCGAAGATCTTCCTGACATTGTTCTCCCCGGCGATCCACTTCTCTATTTCGACATCCAGCTTGCCCAGCTCTTCTTTCTTCGCGTTGGTTTCCTTGAGCAGGGCTTCCTTGCGCTTCTGCAATGCCTGCCTCTGGTCTTCCAACTGTTGCCGCGCGGTATGTTCGTCCTGAATCCTCGCAACCGTCAAGTCATGTTCGTTGCTCGTCGCGTGCTCCGGGTGCGAAGCGAGGAACTCCTCGGGTGTTGTCAGAGGGAGGCTGTTGAAAATGTGGCTGTTGAAACAAAACGTCAGCTCAATATATCGGGCACAAAACCCAGCAAGAATCGACATACTCATAGTCCTCGCACCCGGCAATCTCACCACGCAAGTGTCGCTGCTCGTAGTACAGGTTCTGCAACTGCAAGTGGAGCGCATCGATCTCCTGCCTCGCCTCGCCGGTCTCTTGCTTGGTGCTGCGGACTCCGAGCACGGCTTTGCGGTTCAGGCCGCGCAGTTGGGCCAAATATGCTGTAAGCTTCTTCTGCTGTGTTGACAGCTCGAGTGCTTGGGCTGTTGGGTCGGCGGCGTCGGTGGGTGAGGAGGCATGGTGGGCGTCCAGAAGGTCTAGGATTGCGAGAGATTGGGTGCGCGCGAGGTCGGCGGCGGCGAGAACAGATTGGAGTGAGGCGTCGGTGACGAGGGGTGTTGATTGTGTCATTTTTTTGGGGGGTAGTAGTCTCTGTGGTGCTGTTGTTTGAGTTGTATATGACTACGGCAGCAGCTCGCTTGGATTGGATTGTCGCGTTGCAGCGCAGCACAAGCTAGGCTGAACGAGGCGGGAAGTCAAGGCATCTTCCGCTGCCGTGCCGAGCTCGGAGAAGGCGGCGCCGTGGGTGGTTGGTTTTCTTTAGACCATTTGATAGCGCGCGGCATGTCTCATTCTGTGTCAACAATGGTTATTGCATGTCCTTTGTATAACAATAATGCCATGTTCTAGGTCGAGCGTGTCCCAATCAGGAGATAGTGGGTATAAGCAGTGATTGAGACGGTACACTCCAACACAGATCAAGCTGATTAAACCAACAGGATCGGAAAAACAGCCGAATGCCTGGATGATAGGCTTGGCTCGGGACTGCGTCATGTCGGATAGCGTGGCGGCTAAGGCTGTGCCAGTCAACAAGCCCTGCATTTTTGCCCCAATCAATCGCTTTGAGCATCGGCATGGTTCGAGAAGGCAGTTCGTGGAGACGACTGGAGATCCACCTTCTCTTCCAGTGCCGCCTCAACTCAACTCCCAAGCCCACACTCGCGCCTCGGCCTCTCTCATTCGACCACGCCCTGACTCTACCTTCTATTCCCTCCTTCTTCCAATATCTTGCCATTCCTTCACTTACTTTGCCCAACCACACCAGCCACTCCCTACAGCAACAACACCCCACCTGCATGCTTAGACCACAATACCACCCCTGCCGCTCGACCTCTTCCGCGACCTCTTCCGCGACATCTTCCGCGACACCTTCCGCCATGTCGTACAGTGCCGTCTGCACCACCTCGGTTATAACCGAGAGCCGTGAAGAACCAACCCTCGGAGCGACATCCGGCCTACAACTCGAACATGACCTCGATCGCGCCCGCAAAAGGCGCAGGCACTCCTCCTACCAGCCTCGATCCTGGAGCAGCGACCGCGAAAATGTTCAGGACCTGCTCGACCGCTTCCTGGCCGATCTTGGACGGAGACTGGAGATGATTGAGACGTACGGCCACTTGAAGATCGACGAGGGTATGAAGGCAGCATACAACACATTGCACACGGTCCACGACAGCTGCACGCACGTTAGCGACGACATCATGGACGCCGGCCGGAGGAGGGCGAAAGTCCTGGTCGAGACCATGGAATCGCGCTACAGGGTAGCAATGGCGCAAAAGGAGACGCTGGAAGGGAAGGTCAAGGAGGGCGTCAAACTGGCCGAGGGCTTGCTCACAGACTTTGAGAAACGAGCATACGATATCAGAAAGGCTGGTCTTTTGGCCGCCGCGCACGACATGCTGGACTCGGGCAAGGCTTACGGCAAGGAAGCCATGGACAACGCCTCCCACAAGGCTGCAGATATCATGAACGAAGGTGCCGAGGCTGCCAGACGAGCCAAGGAGGCGCTCAAGACCAGGATCGAAGAAGCCGTCACACTAGCCCGCACACAAGGTTTGATCACATATGAGACTCTCCCCGAGCCCTGGCGCGTCAACCCTCACATCCGCCGTGGCTACCGCTTCTCCGAGAACAAGCTGGAATGCGTCAAGTCTTGCTTCACGACCTTTTCAAACGAAACCGTCAACATCTGGTCTCATGCCATTGGCCTGATCATCGTTCTCGCCATTGCCTTCTACTTCTACCCAATCTCGCCTGCATTCACCAACGCCACCAAGTTCGACATCTTCATCGCAGGCTGCTTCTTCTTCGCGGCCTGCAAGTGCCTGGTCTGCAGCTGCATGTGGCACACCATGAACGCGATTTCGAACCAAACACTCCTGGAACGCTTCGCCTGCGTCGACTACACTGGCATCTCCCTCCTTGTAGCCGCCTCCATCATGACCACCGAATACACGGCTTTCTACTGCGAGCCCACCAGCCGCTGGGTCTATCTGTCCCTGACGTTCGTCCTGGGCATCTCCGGTTCTATTCTGCCCTGGCACCCAACCTTCAACCGCTCTGACATGGCCTGGATGCGCGTAGCATTTTACGTTTTCTTGGCCATGACGGGTTTCGTCCCAGTCTTGCAACTTACTTTCGAACGCGGCTGGCCGGCGACGGCCTACTTCTACGCCCCCATCACAAAGTCGATCATGGTCTACTTCTGCGGCGCCATCCTCTACGCTGCGAAGATTCCCGAGCGCTGGCTGCCCGGCGCTTTCGACTATGTCGGTGGCAGCCACAACATCTGGCACATTGCCGTGCTGGGTGGGATCCTGTTCCACTACGCAGCCATGCAATCCTTCTTCCGTGAGGCCTTTGCGAGGGCTGAAGCTGGTGGTTGCTCGGCTTATTAGGCGGGCACTGAGGAGCACGACACCTGTTGTTGCGAGTGAGTGAGTTTCATTCCTCGCAATGATGGGCATGATTTATATTTATTTACATACGAGCAACACAAAACTTGTATTTTGAAGCGTTTTCAGCGAATAGCATGGGCATTGGCATTGCGTGGAGGGGTGCGTTTTTCCGTGGGTTTCTTCTTCTTTCACTTTCGGGCAGAGGTTGGAGAGTTTTATTTTCTGTATACACCTTTCCTTCCCCCAGACTGAAGATGCTCGTCGTTTCCAAAAAACCTTGCCTGCGTATTTCGATTTCCACGGGTTGAAATCAGGATCAAAATGTCAGGATCCGTTCCGAGATCCATTTCGAGACAACGCAACGATGATTCAGAAAGTAAGGAAAGATGAGGACTTACTTATCAGCAACCATCCGAACTGCCGGCGCCAAGAAGGAAAGAGTCCCACTCTCGTGCATGTGTTAGGCAAAGCCCCTCTCCATACCTATCTCCTCACATCAACCCCCCAAGACTTCACTCTCGCATGGACCTTCTTTTGACACTAAACGATTCCAGCTCTTGGTACGCCTATCATCAACAATCTCGACCGGTGGAGATCTAATAACCCCGTAGAGAAAGCACGCACGCACGAACTACTGTAACTCAAAACGAACAACGCATGCTTTCTCTCTCTTGGCAGCTTTGATGTCCTTGTCAGCCAAGCAAGCTACATCGATGAGGACCTGCTGTTCCTAGGAAAGTGCTTGGGGATCATCTGCAGGTTAATTGCAAGCGGATACTCTTCGATGGAGACTTGTCAATACGTCCGCTACTTTGCCCTCTCGCAGTTGATTTTGAGCCCGACGAACGATACCGGCGACAGGGGACTGTGAGGGGTTGTTGATACTCACCTTGCGGCTACCAATCGATTGGTTGTGTGACAGGATATCGGCGATATCGCATTGTGGTCTTGATAGCGATTAAACATAAAAGGACAGCATTCGCAAGATGGACAATGGGAGCTTGTCTCGTTCGCCACTCCATCCCTCTGACACCGACAACAACACCGACACCCGGACCTCAACATCACAGCAAGGAAAAAACGAAGAGAAAGCCATGGCCACCCCCAACAACGTCGTAGTCATCGGCGGCGGCATAGTAGGCAGCAGCATCGCCTGGCACCTCGCCCACGACAACAACACCCAAGTAACCGTCATCGCCGAACAGCTCGGCGGCGTCGCGACCCCGAACAGTTTCGCGTGGATAAACGCCGCCTACGACAACGAGAAGTTCTACTACGATTTCCGCTACCGCTCGATGAAACGCTGGGCTGAGATCGCTGCGGAGGTGCCCGGTCTGCCGCTGCATTGGGGTGGCTCGCTGAACTGGGACAAGGAGGAGGCGGAGCTGGAGAAGTATCTCGCCAACCATGAGGGGTGGGGTTATGGGATTGTCAAGATTGAGAGGCCAGAGATCGAGGAGGCGGAACCGCAGCTTGAAGAGGGACTGATTCCGGAATGGGGGTTGAGGGCATTCGACGAGGGCACGCTAGAGGCGGCAGAGGCGTCGAAGTTGTTGCTCGAACACGCTGAGCAGACCTTCGGCGCGGAGGTGATTGAGGGCAGTGTTGAGAGCTTCCTTCACAATGGCAATGGGACGGATGGA
>Ga0265797_10008594_pt1 | contig 13543 bp, 12 predicted proteins | sample P2T30metagenome_FD_192433 | JGI IMG/M metagenome (GOLD analysis project Ga0265797, IMG submission 192433) | Plant litter microbial communities from East Loma Ridge, Irvine, California - P2 T30 | ecosystem: Environmental > Terrestrial > Plant litter > Unclassified | place: USA: California... | reverse complement strand
ACCATTCCGGCATCTGTGTTGCCGTGTCACCTCTCACACGCATGCCGACCTCGCAGCCGGCATGTAGCATTACCTATCGAGGCATATTTATCGAAGATCACTCCCACTTTGCTAACACGAGCCAAACATCGTTCTTCCGACCAGCATCCCTTATCATGACCCCTGTCTGGGCAAGCCGATGAACGCGCCAAAGACCCCAGATCTGTGACCTTCATCGAAGCGGGCATAGTGAGATCTTTCTTTCCGAAGAACAGCCAAGAGTGCAGTGTGCGATAGCAGATTGATAATGTGTAGACATGATGATGTCAGTGGAGATAGGAATGTGGTTGATAACGTTGTCCATTCGCTTGCCGGGCGCTAGGTGGGGTTAGGAAGGTGGTGTGTTGGACCCTGAGGAGGGGTAGTCAACGTTGTGGGCAACTGTATGCTTAGTAACTGCAAAAGGTAATGAAGAATGCTCGGAAATACGCACTGTCGACCGGGATGCTATGCAAGAACGTGTTTACCTTGATCGCTTTCCCCATTGTTGAACTTCTACGGTCCATCATGGCCGGCATAGAAGACATAACGCATCCTTGGGTCACGAGAGTCAATAATTGTTTTCACGACTAAAACATTTCCGTATGAAACCCTGCCTTGGAAATTGCCACCAACACTGAATAATAGAGTTATGACTAGGGTAGCATCTGCAAGTGATGCTGTACGATCAAAAGTTTGGGTATCGATTTTCCCTCGACAATCTGTTGCCATATCCAAACGCCAAGTGAACAGACGATTAGACAAGGACACTATCCAGCAACCCTTCGATCCAACCCTCCCAACTTCCCCTCTTTAGACCTGCTACCCCCTTCACCACGTGGCCCTCGTTCTTATCAACTTCTTTTTGTAACCCTTCTTTCGCACCTTCGCCCTGCGCTTCCCACCACTCTGCCTCGGCCCTATCTTTCGCTCTCTTGACAACTCTCTCCTCATCCTCGACACGGTACAGATCGCATTTGTTGCACTCACCGCAAGGCTGCCCAGGTCTCTCACGAAAATGTCCGCAAAAGTGTTGATATCCCTCGTTCGCAAGACCTTGTCGGCAGATGTAGCACATGCTATACCCGCACAGACAGACAAGCTTGTTACAGCCTTCAGACTTGACGAAGCCTAGGTTGCACTGAGGACAGGTGCGTTTTACGGCGTCTGTGGTAGCGCGTTCGAGTGTGAGACGAAGAGATGTGAGCTGGGAGGAAAAACATGTGTGAGGGTCGTGCCAGGGAAGGCTACACGAGAGGCAGGATGCACGGCCGCAGCTCGGAGAGAGACATTGAAATCGAAGACCACGACGCTTTAGGTGGACACGTCTAAGGGCGGACCGGAAGGGTGCGATGACAGGCAAGCGAAATGTAATGGTGACGAAGGTATAGATGAGTATGAGGGCGAAAAGAATAGCCCGTGTAGCTTGGAAACAGAGCAATTCGAATAAGGGGACGGATGCTAAGGAAGCAAGTACAAGTGGGCGAGCTTTGAAACGGAGGCTGGCGAAGAGATTGGTATCTGGAAGAGCAAGGTCATCCAATTCAGCGTACGAGCAGAAAGGACATTGCACAAGTGGAAGCTGAGATCTTGTAAGCGCATCGCTAGCGAAGCGCTCGTTAAGTTTGGTGAGGTTATCCTTTCCATCTTGCTCTTCCAAGAGCGCGCGTCTGACAAAGCTGAGGGGAATGCAGCCATGACACTCTTCGGATCCACCTGTCATAGGCGCTATGCATTTCAGGGTACACAGATCAGTGTTGATGTTGCGCGCCCAGCCCTGATCGTAGAGTGCAGCGTTGATGGCATGTCTTATGCAACGGAAGCAGATGTAGTGGCCGTCGATGTCACATGTCGACATTTGCTGGAGCGTATTGGGAATGAAGCAGCATTCGCAATCGTACATCTCACCCTCTCGCTCAGCCTCCTCTTCGTTCCATTGCATGGCCAAGTCGAAATCCTGCCGTAATTGCGCTTTCCGGTGCTTCTCATGTTCCGGCACTATGAGAGCATTATAAAGCTCCTGGTTCAATTCGTCGCTCCTTGTCTTTACAAGAAGTGGCATGGGTGGGCGGTTCAGCCTCTCGTCGGCGGGAGTCCATATGACCAACGGATGGTCATTCGCGGTCGGCGCCTTCCGTCGCATTAAAAAGTTGGTAATACTGGACCTCCAACTCCTAGTCGAAAGTTCCAGCAGCGTGGGTCGTGCATGTGTATAGCTGTAATTATACTCGGCTAGGACAGCCTTGATAGTCGAGTGGCTCAGGCCTTTGAATTCCTGGTATAGTGCTTCTTTGGCAGCGTCCTTGTATCTTCGTGACCGGAACTTGTCTTCTACCGCAAGCGGTATGCCTCGGGTGTCCTTTGGAGCATCTTCTTTCCGATATTTGTATTTTTGCGCCGTCTCCCGCTGCTCTTCCTGCTCGGCTGGCATCCTGTACCGCCCTCGCACATATTTGTCGCCATGCTTCAGAAGAGTTTCGGTAACTACCTGTAGCCTGCTCTCTTCACTAAAGGTAGACAGCATCTCTCGAAAGACCTCGGGTTGGATGTCTGGGAAGATGTCCGTGAGCGCTTGCAGGGCGGCATTGAGGTCGCGAAGGTCAGGCTCATCGAGGCCATGGCTATCGATCGAAGGCGGAGGCTGGATCGCGGGCTGCGTGTTTGTGGAGGCGCGTCGCAACTTAGGCGGCCGCACAAGGGAGGCGAAGACGGTCGACATTGGATAGGGAGCGCCTAACGCTGCGGCGAAGGATGTTTGCCAAGCATATGAAAACGGGCAGCGAAGAGACGTGTGTGGAAATTAACTAGACATTACAAGTACTAAGGGAGGGCAAGAAATGTAAAAGTAAAGCATGAAGCCGTCGGGTGGTCGTGTGCAACCCGGAGAGTTGAAGGATGCTTCCAAGCCCGAGAGACATGACGCGTAACCGCCGTATCAGTCCAGGCCCTGCCAATCATCATCGCCTGCGCACGTGAGACCTGCATCTCTCATCACGAACACCACTGGTACACTCTTCCACACTGGGTTTCGTCGCCTCCAGTGAAATCTGGTTGCATATTCCACATGTGCATTGCTTCGCTGACACGCAAGTCGAACTGTGCTTCCGACGTGTGGGCTAATCTTGGTTTTCCCATGTTTGGATCCGACATGCTACGTGCACCTTCTTCACTCTCACTCAGCCAATCCGAATAGTCTTGGCAATCTACATGTCAGGCTGTACAAGCATTGCCTGATATTGTTGGCTCAACTGATATGCGCATCAACTGCATGCCCCGCTCTTCTATGCTCTTCAGCTGCCGCATAAGCTCGTGACAGGACAACGAACAACCCAGAACATGTCGCAGCCTCTGCTTCAGCAACATGTTGCCAGATCAAACATGGACGATGCTACCAGAACACCAGGAAAATCCAAGAACGCGAAGTCAGTTCCTGAGGTTACCGCAACGATGAAAAGCCGGCGTAACGGTACGCGGTAGGTATTGCGTCGACGGCGACAATTGTATATATGTGTACGGATATCTAATAAGAATTCAGCCATCGTGATGATAAGAAAGCAGCAGCAGCGATCCCTGTAGCATCAAGCGTATTGAGCATAAACCATCAAGCCCAAATGCTGGGTGCGAATAACGTGCCTCGGCCTGTAACAGCAGAACCTGTTGTTTCTAACAGTGACAACGCTCTCCAGCCGAAGAAACGTAAGCCGCGTTCCACACAGGCGTAAGTAGACATTACCATACTCCATGAACTCAAGCTGACTTCATTCGTAGCGCACGGGCAAGAAGAGAAGCAGGAACTGCAACCGTAAAGACCCCTTCGATAGAGACGACACCACCGACGACATCGCCATTGGTAACATCATCAGTCAAGTCAGCACTTCCGCAATCGACTCAAGGCGAAGAAGTCTCGCCGAATTCAACGTCAACCCAACCAACACGTCCCTTACCTAAGGCGCCTTCTTGGAAAACATCATGGATGTTTCGGGACACTACCGGGTCGCCTCTGCGAACAATAGAAGCAAAATCGTTGGAGCCAGACAGTATCCAGGTATCTTCCGAGGGTGGCTTCGAGACCTTGTGCAGTTATAATTGGCAGAACAATGGAGCAATCTACGTTCCTGGCGCGCCTCCCAGATGGAGCCCTCCTGCTTTACCGACCACTCTGACTCAGGATACCGGGCGACAATTCATCGATCAAAACGCTTCTCGCGTGCCCAAGTTTCCTTTTGAGCCTGCCTTCGCCGCCCTTGCTGTTATGAAACCAAATGCCCTATTAGATGAAGTCGACATCATTGTCAACCGCAACAGTTTGCGCAAACTTCTCGACTTCTCAGCTGGGAAGAAGCTGGATGCGTTCTGTATGGGTTTACATATGATCGACAAAACACTTGTAATCAGTCGCAAAGAGAGGAATGCTCAGCAAATGATCCACGGCGCATCCAACGCAGGCTATGGACATAATTTCGAGAAGACCTTTACAAAGCCTGATCATGGGATGGGAAACTCCAGTAGTCATCATAGGGTCATCCGGTACCACATTGGCCCTCTGAACTGTGTCGTTCGATTCGAAGTTGACGCATATTATGAAGATCCGGACACCGCCCATAGTCCAGAGCCTACACGTCCTTCCAAAGAATCCGTTGACACTATTACCGCTGCTATGGCGCAATTGGACATGGCAACCCTGCCGCCGACCCAATCCAAGAGTAGGAAAGCTCCTGCCGATAAGTCTACTAGAGTTGTCGAGAAAGGGGTTTCCGTCGATCCTTCGAAGCTTGCTGAAATTAAAGCTAAAAAGTTCGCACGTCTTAATGAAGCACTACCGCAGCTTTGGTTCGGCCGCACACCCTATTTCATGAATGGCAACCACAACAAAGGCGAGGTACACTCGATTAGCATCAGCCATGCTAAGTCTGATTTCCCCCGATGGGAGGAAGCCAATCAAGATAGGTTGCGTAAGATGGTGAGTTTGCTTGCGGAATTGCGGGGTGCCGTCGCCCTTGTACAAGGGAAAGCAGCGGTATTAGTGTATGATGACAAAGGTGGGCCATTGAAGGTTTATGCGATGAAGAACAATCAGGGTGTGCTGCCCAGTGGGATTATCGCGAAGCATTGGGGTAACAGCAAAGAAGATCCCCAGTGAGCGAATTCTACATGTTGCAATGTCTGGTCACAGTATTTACAACCTTACTCGTTGAAACGAAGCAAACAAGTACGACACACAACACAATTAGTACCAAATACCCTATACTGGGAGAACAGGTAGTCACTGATCTAGGCTGGCACGCCAGTAGGCGCTTCTTGCATCCACTCCCACGTAACCTGAATCCTTCCGTTGCCCAGCCCATCCCAGTGCTTAGAATATATATCCGGCTGAATATCCAGATCCGACACGTTACACCCTTCGCAACGATCTCTCACCACAAATTCCTGTTCCACAAGCCTTTCTCCGCTCTCGTCGCCTATCCATGCTCTGATTCCTTGGTTACACAGCACACTTGAGCTCCGATCAATAGAATCCCCGAGTTTCCCATCCGGGTTCACACCATCTGACTTCCATCCCGCTTCCAAAGATGACCCTCCGATCTCTCGTCCCATGTCAAACAGCTCCCAGCTTATCGCGACAGCGAGCTCATTTGACGTCATGCTGGGGGATCCACATGCTCCTATACCAGGGTTGAAGTAAGTCAACTGTCCAGTTTGGGGGTCCGCAGGGACAATGTTGGGAGCTACGTAGCCGGTAGGAATGGGGAAGGGGAAGAGATTCGGCCAGTCTTTGGCCAGATGCGGACCTGTATAGACTGGTGGTGTTCCGGCCGCATTGCTAGGCATAGTACGCAGGCTGGTGTAACTGGCGGCTTGAGTACTGTAGGTAAGCATGGAAATGGTCCATCCTGAGGGTGGGGTCAGAGAGGGGTGTTCAGGCAGAACTCCGATTTTAGAACCGGGGGTTACAGTTGTTGAGGTTGACGGAACTCCAGGTCTCAGTGGGCTAAGTGAGACGGAGACTGAGTGTAACATACTGGTGGAACTTACGAGTAAGGCTCTAACGGACGTAGAAACTGGTACGGTCGGGGAGATAGCAGAACCAGGATTTGTATTTGCCAAGGCGTTCTGTTGCAGCGAGATGCTTGGGATTGAGGAGACAGTCCCGCTGCTGGATGTTTTAGACTTCGCAGCTGTACATACAGTAGGCTTTCCACTAGATGTTGGTAGTACACTGCTAGGAAGTCTCACCAAGGGTCCCCCACTCATTGTGCCCGTATCGGCATCTAGTGGGAAACGTGATCGGGAAGGCGATTGACGACGCTCGTGAGTCTTCGAGGGTAATGCGGAAGTTGATTCACCCGTTACTATCCAATGCAAAGCTTGTTGACGAGCGGCGGCATTGCTACTCGCTATATCAATAAGCTGCGCTATAGTACCACCATTATTACATTTAGCGTGATGTGTTGTGGTTGTAGTTGGACGCACTGTGATAGAAGGAACTAGATGTTGAGTCTGCTGCGTTTCGTTTTCGTACTCGCTGACCAAGGGTAAAAAGCGTCGGAGGTTGTGTAGGTTCTTCCATGTAAGTGGTGCTACTAGCCGCCTCGCTATCGCACTGGAGGAAGCTGGGATAACAGCAGTGCCTTCCCGTAGGGTTTCGACAGCTGGAGATGTAGTAGGCGAAGCCGTCATCTCTGGGCTGAGCGTCGAGTCTACGGTGGCAGATGACTTTATCGTACCTGGAAGGTTCATCTCATAGGAAAGTACAGAAGTCGACAAACTAGCCGTATACATGATTGTATCTGTCATGCACCCTGAACCAGCTTCCGTAGGTTTGGGTTCTAGCAGCTGTGAGGAAGCCAAGTCGCTCCTAGCACTTGACGCCACTGGCTCAGATGTCCGAAGAGTACTCGTAATCGTAGTTGTCAAGGTTGTGGTTGTAGTAGTTGTAGTATCTTCGCAGTCCCCTGAGTCTTCCCTTCGATCCAAATCCGAGTGTAGAGTCAAAATATCACCAGGGGGAGCATCCTCATGTCGAACTAGGTAGCCACTCCGTCGGACAAGGTTACCATCTATATCCGCATTTTGCAAGAAGGAGGAGATTTGTAGAGAACTGCTGGCGCTCGAACGTGATGGCCGTACTGAACTGGGCTTAAGTGTGGATGTAGGAGTAGGGCTTGGGATAGGAGTTTCGCTAGTCTCGAGAAAAGATGTCAAAAGTATGACGCTTGCTGAGTTGCTCTCCAATTGTGGCTCGATACTTGTGGCTCTCCTCAGGGCTGACGACTCCATTGATGGCAACGCTGACGATAAACTAAGCGTTTTGCTTGCCCTCATCCCCTTGACCTCTTTCTCTAGGCTAGCGGACTTTGCATGACTCAACGCTGCCAGGATACCAACAACTAGGGTTAGAATAGTCAACCAGCATAGCGTACAATACCATGTGGAGTCTCGTTTGAAATCGGAGACCTTTTGCTTGTGAGACTTCTCAGTCATTTCTCTAGATCCTTCTAGCGCCGAAGATTTGAGCGGTACTTCGATAACCCCTAATCCAGCAGAGTTGTCTTTTGTTTCACTTGCGGCTGTACGTGGTAAAGTGTTGTAGGGACCTTGTTTGAAAGCGCTGAAGGAGTCTTTGCATAGATCCTTGTCGCCAAAGACTAACTCAGAATATGCAGAGCTGACGTATTTACTACGCTTTTTGTCTGTTTTATCCTCGACTTTTTCAGCGCTACTGTGCTGTGGTAGACCACTACCGATATGCCTGTCTTGATCGAATGTCTTACCTTCAGAGAAATTGAGAGGCAATATGTTGGGATATAATGTCCCAGGAGTACTTGGTAGCTCCTTTTCGAACTTTGAGGCCGGAGCTGGAAACTCAGCAGAGATAGGTGAGGTAGATTCATTGACTGGGATGGGATTGCTTATGGCGTAGCGTCGCCCACCTGCAGAAGACTTGAAAGAACGTTCTCTCTGCAGCTTCGTAGGCATAGATATACGCGCAGTACGGCATAAGCCACTATGGTGTTCTGATTAATATGAGTTGTTGGGGCGAAGGAAGTCACTATCAACGTAAATGGATGTAAGTATCAAGCAAAGAGCAGAAGAAGAGTAAAGTCTCAGTGAAATTGGAGAGCAATATATGCCGCATGATTTGGTGAGTACCATGTAATGTCGTAACGTGTCACAGTCGACTCAACCCTGAGTCACGACCATGTCCAGACAGAGAAGTCACGACGCTCACGCCCAGGACCACTCCACGTTGACCCTGCCCTTGTCTTTATCAGCCAACTTGGCGAACATGGCGGGACTGACGTCGATATTGTTACGATCGCACCCAACGCCTGTATTGAATCAGCAACAGTAGTATGATGTGGTGTGAGATAGATTATGCCATCTGGAGTACTTACACCTGTCGACGATGGTGACCATAATGCTGGCGTCCTTGCCGGTCCTCTCGTCGATGCGATGAGCTCGGATCTTCTTGCCACATAGCGGATTGGTGTTTGGGTTAGGGCCGACCTGATTCTCGTCCCCTGGTTTTGAGATGCCATGTCAGTGTATGTCTTGTAGATATGTTGAGAAAAAGTCAGTGCTTACAGATGACGTGTGAGATGGCCATGACAGCGTCCCCGTCACCATGATTAGTACCACAAGCACCAAGCGCAGGGTTGTAGAAGGTCATTTCGCCGGTGGTCTGGGCTCCCTTGGGTGGGGGAAGAGCATTGTTGCTATGGAGCTGGTTAGTGGAGGCTGTAGAAGATAGGTAGAGCATCAACAACGTACTTGGAGCCGATAGACAAGCCTGCTGCAAGACCGATGATGAGAGCAAGAACGGAAGCAAATGTGATGCCGATCATGATGAGTAGCGTACGGCGGTTAATGTAGTTGTTGAAGTATCTTTGGTGTGGTGGCAGAAAGTTGTTGAAGTGACGAGAGAGTGTCGAGCCAAAAGTACTTGTTTTTATACCAGCAAAGATACCACATCCGAGTCCATACCGCCTTCTTGGGTAAACGGGCTTATCGTCAGGTGAAGGAACTTCACGTGGGAGAGTGGTGACCGTGTTGGCATCTTTCGTTTGTTGACCAGGGGGTGAAGGTGCTGCCCATTGCGACCCGAACGTAGCAGTCGAATGATTCGAATCATTGAAGTATGCCTGTGCCGGCTCTGGAAGCGGTTTCCGTGGTATCACTGGGGTGTTCATGATTGTATCTCAAAGCGCGTAGCGTACATATAATCCAATGTGGTGATTGGGGGTATCTCAAAGCAAGCAAACGTCATAACATATTAAGGCAATCGTCGTCGGAAATGAGTGTACGCCTAGACAATGGCCGGCATTGACAAGATGAAAGAAGGGTTCAGGCGGAGTGTGGAGAAGACGGGTGCGAACTTGTGGGTCGCAAGGTGAATGACAACAAGGGGTAAGGGCGGTTGCATCTAGCCCTTTCGGAGATTCACGATTCGCCGAGGCTCGTCCGAAACCGTCGACTTCACATCAACTTGACAGAACACTGCGCATAAAGAGGGTCAAATTGTTGTCGCGTTTGCTCTCAAGGTCCGACTCAACCAGCGGGTCTGTAACATAATCTCCTCACAAATTCACCGCTTGGGTATCCGCTTGCAGGTCTCGATTCTTACAAACGCACCGTACGCCGCACCTCGGTACACTCGCAATCACAGCGCATCGACTCAACGAGCCCCGACTCATACTGCGACTGGAGTCATGGCGGAGCAGAGCATCAACGTACCCCAAGTCATCGTTTTCATCGTCGTCACGTTCCTCGCTGTACGATGGTACTTAAGGAAACCCACGGCGGCGGCCCCAGGCACGCGAGCTGCGGCGAACCGCGCTGCAGTCCGCGTAAGTCCTGCGCAAATAGACCAGGTCGCTGAGATGCTGCCGCAGTTGAGCAGACGAGATATTGCATGGGATCTGCAAAGGAACGGTGGTAATGTCGCGGCGACAACAGAGAGGGCGCTGAGCGGGAGGGGTTTAGACACAGTAAGACTCACAACCTGAGCTTTATCGATGCTGTCGACGTATGCTAACACATGTCTAGGCACCGCCGTCCTTCCAAATACCTACACCTACACCACGAACTGCACCTACACAGGCGCGAGCAGCCCCAGCCCCATCGAGACCTGCGCATCCAGATCTGATAACACGATACAATCTATCCTCGAAGCTTAGTCAGGCCGACCAACCCGTACAGGAGGAGCAACCGAAGACAAAGTCGTGGAGTGCAGATAAGAGTGAAAGGCAAGCAAACTTGCAAAGACGGCGAGAAGAGATGATCCTGGCGGCACGGAGAAAGCTCCAAGAACAGGAGAAGGCAAAGGCTTCGGGCTCTGCATAGTCACTTCTGTACTCTGTGTCGAAAGTGGGAAAGAGACAGTATAGCGAGCCATAAACGCATGTGTTGGTAGTTATACCCTAGATCGTTTCCGCAATGCATCCTCCCATATACAACTTCAGATCATGTTAAAAACGTTATCGTGTCTACGGGCTGATGATCTCATAGGCCGGAAACATAGTCAGTATTACTGAGTGTATGATCATTATGATTAATGAGCTGATGTTAACATCGTCGCTCTAGGTTGCAATGTGTGTGTAGCAGTGAACACTCTCTACGGGTAATTACTCGGCGCCCACGTTCGCTCTATGGCTTTCCTTGAATCATACTGTGCAAGGTTGCCATTGGCGGCCAATAATAACACGAAGAATTGCGGGACGTTGACGCTGGGGGCCAACGCCTTCCCCAAGAAATCGATCGGTTCCGATACCCCTTGTCGAATCTCCAGCTACTTAGATAAAACCGCCGCGTAGCAATCTCGACATTCAGCATGTTGGGGTTCACTTCGTCTTCCCTTCCGTCCGTCGAATGTCCGGAGCAGAGGTTTTCAGTGCATTAGGCACCCCTGCACGAACGGCTGCACGGGTTCTCCTCGCACCACGATATGCTGTTAATGGCTTCCAGCCTCTCCGAGGGTGGGTGGACAACGAATATGCACGCGCGCGATACGGGCCGTGGTACATGTGGCGTATATGGCTTCTTTTTGATTGCAAAGACCTCGAAGTGCTGGAGAATTTGATCAACGACGGACAAGACGAGCAGGTACTTGAGATGCGGGATGCGAAGTTGAAGCAGTTCAAGCTAGTCACGTTGGTGGTATGTATACCTATTTTCAACTAAGACATGGAGACCACATGAGTGAGCAGCTCAGCATTGGATGTGCTGAAAGCTGATATGGACACTTCAAGGGCGCCCTCTTAGCAACTTTAGCTCTTCAGGCACTCTCCCTCCCTGTCCTAGAGGAGACCATATTCGTCGCACGCGCAAGCTTCATCGTTAGCACTATGCTCTCCCTGCTCGCCACATTCTTCACCCTCATCCAACAACGCGAAGTTGGCGTCATCCGCGATGCGAGATCCTTTCGGAGATGGCTCTCCAATGGCGTCCAGTACTATAACGCCCGAGAGCGCCTTGTATGGCAGAGCTCTCTGACGTCCCTAACGTTAGTGGAAGCTCCTTACGAACTGATAAGCTTAGCTGTAGCGAGCTTCGTAGCAGGCATGTCAGCATATGGTACGTTATGCCTGTACGAAATGCATGTGCGACATTCACTAACTTCGTATCTTCACCTCTGCAGTGTGGGATGTTTGGAAGGACGGACTAAAAGCTCAGAAAGAGCAGGGTCTGGACGGTGTAGCAGTGGTAGTGTACTTTGCTGTTGCGACAGGGTTTGCATTTACAATGTTTCCAGTGTTGTTGGGACTAAAGGACCGAGAGGAGAGTGTGTATTATAAGAATACAGAGATGTAGGGTCGGGATGGAATGCTTAGGTATCTTGACGACTATGACGTCACCTCAATACTCAGCAACACTACATTGACGACTACTCTTGCGCCAGCCACATGTGACTGTTTTATCTTTCAATTGTTAACACTAAGATGCTTCAGAAAAATTCAAATGATCACACGGACTCAAGAAATTCGTTTGTAATATTCGTGTTCCGACGAAAATCGGATCCTGAATGGAGAAGCGGAACTACGACGGAGTTAAGCTCAAACAGGATCATATCAAAAGTGTCCTCGTCTGTATTGACGTTAGCTCTTACTTGGAGGGATGTGCATTTCTTGGCTGGTTGCTGATTGTTGGAATATATAAGAAAGTGTCCTTGCGTGAAAGAAATACTAGTAACAGCGTTTACAATACCAATTGTCTACCTACGACTGCACGAAGTTCTTCAACATATCATTCACTGCGTACGAAAATGGCTTCACCACTACCATACAATCGACAGAATGCGCTTGCCTCGACCATCGCAGTGGACAATGCATCCAACATAGCTGGCAAGATTGTTATTACTACCGGTGTGACGCAAGGTGGCCTAGGAGCAACTTTCGTAGAGGAGGTTGCAAAACACAAACCCGCTCTTCTCATCCTCGCTGGTCGTTCGCCATCCAAAGTCCAAGTCACAGCCGACAAGATCAGGTCCAACCCAGCGAGTGCCAACGTTGAAGTGCGTATTCTAGCCTTGGATCTTGCCTCACAAAAGCAGATTCGCGAAGCCGCAAAAGAAGTTTTAGCATACCCAGAGTCCAACATCGACATCCTCGTCAATTCAGCAGGCACGATGGCGGGCCCTTACCGCACCACAGCTGAAGGCATCGAGAGCCAATTCGGATGCAACCACGTCGGACATTTCCTCTTCACCAATCTCATCATGTCCAAGCTCCTTGCTTCCAAAGCACCAAGAGTTGTCAATGTGGCTAGCGACGGCCATCGCTTCAGCGGCGTTCGTTTTGAAGACGCAAATTTTCAGAATGGCAAGGTGTATGACCAGTGGGAAGCCTACGGTCAGAGCAAGACAGCGAATATATTGTTTTCGTATGCGTTGGCCGAGAAACTAGGGTCAAAGGGACTGAGAGCTTACAGTCTGCACCCGGGAGTGGCGTTGGGAACATCTCTTGCTGAGAAGTTCGATGATGAAGACATGAAGAGTGTGGGTACGTAGAAGACGTTGAAAATCACCGTAAATGACTGTCTGACGAGTACACAGCGGCCAAGGATAAAGCGATCGGCTGGGCGCGTGGTTTTGACATCAAGTCGCTCGATGAGTGTGCGGCTACCCATGTTGTCGCTGCCTTCGACACAAGACTGGATAACTATAACGGTGCCTTCCTCAACGATGGAAACGTGGCGCCACAGGAAGTGCAGCCGACAGCGAAGAACCCGGAAGATCCAGAGAAGCTTTGGAAGCTGAGCGAGAAGCTGGTAAGAGAAGAATTCGTATACTGAGCACGGAGGCTGCGCAGATTGTTCTCAAAATGTATGGGGTAGCATAAGGCATCTTCACGCCACGCAATGCCATGTTTATTTGCTGCCTCTTCTCATGCCCATTTCAAGCACCTTGTAGCCTCATGCGCGTCTTTGCACTCCAATCCACACACGCGCGCGCCACACTTGCGACACTTGATCTGCCCCCAATATCCACAGTTATCGCAGAACTGTCTCTGCGGTGGACCGCCAGCTG
>Ga0265797_10008593_pt1 | contig 13545 bp, 12 predicted proteins | sample P2T30metagenome_FD_192433 | JGI IMG/M metagenome (GOLD analysis project Ga0265797, IMG submission 192433) | Plant litter microbial communities from East Loma Ridge, Irvine, California - P2 T30 | ecosystem: Environmental > Terrestrial > Plant litter > Unclassified | place: USA: California... | reverse complement strand
ATGTTCTTTCTTACTATACAGCAGATTTGTGTCCGGCGGTCCTGGCGCGCCTTCGGGTGCTGTCGGTTGACTGCCGCGACAGTTCGACCGTGCATGGAGCTCTGCTTTTCGAAGTGAAGACGTTCTGGTTGACAGATCTCAGACCAACTGTGGCGCGTGTCTTGAGCTCTTCGTGAGCTCGGCATGTCGTCCGGGCGCTATATTCCTAATCGTTCCTGAGCCCGTCGGGCGTTGAGGGCTGGGACAAACCATAGCTTGCCTACATACTTCTTTCTCGCGAGTGCATTCCGGAGACATGAGCCGGCAGTACTCGCGATGTCCGAACTTGGATTTTCGTGATGTAGAAAAGAATCTTGAAGTCTGCGTCCGACGGTCTACGACTTGTCCTTCTCGAGTATCTGGGTCTTTTGTTTAGACCTCGTAGAGAAGCGATCTCCTTCACCGTCGTGGTCCTTCGGGTAGATACGTAGATAAAAACGATCAGTCGATTACTCTCCCAACTTGCCACATTTTATCTCGAGACTTTCACAATGTGTAGTGCATATAGTTTAGTTAGTACTCCGCTTACTTGAACGAATTTTTTACAATGCGTTGAAGATGAGTGAGCTCTTAAAATTGAAATAAGGTTAGATCCGAAGGACCACGACGGTGAAGGAGATGGTGGGCTAGACGTGATGTCCAAACATCATATTGATCACAATCTTTTTAGTGGAGGTTTCTTCAAGGGTCCAAACTACGGAGGCACGATGGCATCTGTGGCATGGTCTCTTGTTCCGCTCACGTGAACTGTTGCCTGCCAAGGTGTCAAGAGGCTCTAAGCAGGCGTATTCACTTCGATATATTCCATCATGTCTACCTGTTCGGCGTGGGCAAGCATTGCTTCCCGCTGACAGCAGCAATCCATGCATGGGACGAGTGGATAGCACGATCCATTTCTTCTGACGGTCTCTGAAAGCGAAAAGTCATACATCAAAACTACTGATCAAATACTCAGGCCCTCCGCTTGTTGAAAGCTTCTGGAAACGACAGTCAACTTGACATCCTTCCAGCGTCAGAACACCCGAACAAGCCCAGCAGCCTTGCCCTCGCCCCAATTTCCTCCAACCCATCCATCTACTTAGGAATACAGTGCTTGCACTCATCAATGTTGGCAGCAGTTCCAGCAGCAGAGCCAATGCACGAAAGATCCGCAACCGGATTGGCACCAGCCTCGACCACAGCGGCGCCGCAGGAACCAGTGGTGCCGACCAAGTGCAGAACACACTCTGTTCGTGGTCAGCTTCTGCATTGACAACCTTTGTCTTCTGGGATGCACTTACTAGCAAGATCACTCTTGGTGCAGCCACTGGGCAGAGAGATCAGAACCCTCTCGCCCTCGTAGTTGGCGAAGCCAGTGGCATCGGCAGCCTGGGAGGCGGCGGGCAAAGCGGTGACAGCGGCGGCCAGGGCGATGATGGAGAGGATGAGCTGCATGTTGGTTTTTGGTTGGGAAAGCTGGAGCTTGTTATTCCGGGAGTTTGTAGGGGTTTTTGGTAGTCTGAATGAGGAGTTGGTGGATTGGATGATGAGAGAGGAGCATGGAATCGTGAGTTGCGATGCCCTTGCTTATACCCTTGCCTCTGCTTCCTCTTCGTATTGAACGACATCCTCTTGTCGAAATCGTTACCTCAATGGCTCCTTCGGCGGCCGATTCGGCCAAGTGTACGCACACTCGCCTTCTTCATTGAGGCCAGTGGAATCCTTTGAGCATCCGCATCCCGTATGCTAGTCTACGAAATATCTGTCTGATGATGTCGTTAAGCAGTTTGACATACGTTTTGCATCCTGGTAAGATTCGTCAAGCCACATGAATCTTCACTATCGTTGTAGGCAAGCGAGGAGCCGGTAGTCGCCACCGGTTCGATCAATGCCTTCTCCAGTCTTTAATGGTCCTGAAGACCATGCAAAGCAAGACAGCTTCAGTATCTCGACCCAAACACTCAATTCGACCGAGTTCCGTGTTCGTAAAAGGCATGTTCTTCATTGAAGTCGCTTAAGTGCCCGTAGGATCTAGTTACTTACATACTACTAGAAGCCAGTGTCTAGCCCTAGTGGATACTACGCACTTTGGAGAGCTCAGAGATTCGACGTGTAGGGAGCATGGCTTGCACGATTGTGCTGCGATCTGATAGACTGATCTTTCCAAATTCTCGAAGAAGAATCGATATCTCCGGCCGTCTAGCCGGATACTCTGCTTCTCTCGTCGTGGTGCAGTATAGCAGCTCATGTCGATCTGCAAAGTATCAACAGAACCATTCGGATTCCGCTAGCTAGTCGGTCCGCTATGGTACTGTCGAGTAGCCTGAAAGTCGGGCACGTGTTGAACAATTCGCCTGAGAGTGCTTCTTGGTCACGTGTGTTCAACATGGCCATCACGATCCTGGCCATGCTTGTCCGGATAGCCCCAGTTTTCTCTTCGCGTGTTTCCAAATCACACAGCGCTGGTGGCATCCGGCCTCCTTCCTGGCGAGCGAGAGTATGGGCATCTATTTTAGCGTTACCGGAAGTTGTAGCGACGACAACGCTTGGAAGTAGCACAGTGCTTGACCACAAGGATGCCACGAGGAACGAATACCATCGGCTCTTCCAGAAGTTTGCGCCAGTCATTGGACTCCATGGACGACCTAGACGGCGCATGTCAAACTCGCTTCATATCGCTTGCTGGTGCCCGCGCTCCAGGAACAGTGGACGCCTAAGCCTTGAGCAATGATGGCACATGTCGCCCTCGTTCACAGCAAGGACATAGATCGGTAGGCCGCGGAAGGATTCCAGACCCACTGCCGGATGTAACAGATCGTGTTTTAGCAAGAAGAAAGAGCGGAGCGACCATTGATAATTGTGTCTTAGCGAAGCTTAGCGAAGCTTGTTATGACATGCAAATAACAAACCAGCTCGGTTGGAAGCGACTTAGGGGATGTATGTTCCGGAGGATCGAAGCTAGTTGTTAGACTTCAGCTTGAACAGGTGTGTAGCTTCAGGCCTCCCAACGGATCGATCATCCTTTTTTAGGGCTGAGAGGATTCGTCGACAACTTGAGCAATGAGCTTCTCGAAGTTATATGCGACAGAGCAACCAAAAGCCTCGAAAGTTCAAGTCTGTTCTCAGGCTGCGATCTGGGTGGTTGCCCGCTTCAAACAACACCTCACGCCTACGCGGACTTTCAACACGTGGACATGATATTCGTTGTTTACTTAGTAGTATCGAAGGATCGAACGCATCCTCGGAACCCGGGCAATACGCTACAACATTCCTTAATCATCGGTTCCTGGCTGTACATCACCGCGGAAACAAATGCGCAATTCCATCCTTCAAGGCGTACCGCCTTCGCTTGCAGGCAAGGCCAGCGCTACGCACCGACTGTTAGCTAACTCCTTCCCAACTCTGTTACGTTGCAATTGCCAGGACTTCAGCATATCGGTATGATAGTCGAGAAGTCAGGTCATCAAAAAGCCGCGTCATGGTTCATCTGCAGCAATACGGCGCTACAGTAGGGCCGCTTGATCCTCCATGCATCACGGCCAACTCCTTCGTTCGATGTCGATCACATCGTGATATGTGTAATCATGGTCCTTCGTGCTACTCGCATTCAGCTCTCAAGCCATTCATCCCATTCCCACACGACCGTCTCCCCTCCTCTCGCCTCGACCGTCACTCCTCAACACTCTCACCGAAACTCTGCAAGGCCGCTACCCAGACCAAAACTCCTCCCTACAATCCGTACATCCCACCAACCCTCTCACCCAACGAAACACTCCCAACTAACCCCATCCCAGACTCCCCAACGACAACTACCTCCCCAAAACACAACAATGGGCTGCAACAGCTCCAAACCCGAATACTACGATCAACCCGCCTCCAGACCTCCTCCACCAAACGGCTATCCACCACAGCAACAGCAACAGCAACCCATCCAAGGAGGCAAAACCAGGAAACAGAAAGGCGTCAAAGCCGCCTCCAATCTGGGTCTTTTGAGTATTCTTGCTGGGTAGCCATATCATCATAAATTCTGGTGCAGCTGAGGAGTTGGGCGAACGTGTTTTGTTATCTGGTTTGACTTGTAGTTGAACGCGAGAGAGAGATACTGATGGCTTTGCTTTTTGGTTTCTTGTCGGTCATTTCAGTTAGTCGGTCAAGCATGAAGATAATGAATATTTCAAATTCATTGATTGACTGGGAAAAGAATAAATCTAAAAGAGGTGTAGCGACCTTTTCATTGTCGTTACTGCCCAGTATTCGCATTGGACGATTCTGGGTATCGTCATCATGATCAATCATCATCGTCGGCATCAATCTAGCCCAATCCTTTTGTTGACCTTTAGTCCAAACGACCAATATCCTTTTCCAATCGCTCCAAACGTATGCATCAATCATCAATCAATCATCACCACCGACATCACTCCCACATATCCTTCCACTCCCCACTGATCTTCTCCATCTCCCTCTCCAACCTCCTCTCATCGTCTTCACTACCTCCATTTCTCTCTTCCAACCTCCGAGCTTTCCTCAGCACTTCGCGGTACCTCTCTTGCAATCTGAGCTCCGCGTCCCGTCGCTCTTTAGCTTTGCGCCCAAGGTACTTGATATCGTCCTCTTTGATCGCAGTGCGGAAGACCTTGCGCATGCGGCGTGAGTAAAGCTGGCAGCTCGTGCCAATGCCCTCTCCGTACACCGGCTGGACAGTGCGGTTGAACCGCAGGGCAATATCGGAGTTCTTGCGTGCCTCGGGCTCGACAATCTCCTCGTAACAGTCTTCGCAGACGGTGAAGTCGGGCATCGAAGGGTTGAAGTGCCAAAGACCGCCGAGCAGCATGTTGTCGCGCTCGCACTCGCGGATGCGGAGCTTGCGTTCCACCAGGTTGATTAGAGACATTGAATCGGGTAGCTTGCGGGTGGCGACGGCGCGGTCGTGCATGTCCAGGATCTTATCCAGGTAAAGCGAGAAGCGGTTGCCTTCTGTGCGGAGAGCGCATCTCCGCTTTTCGTATGATGCTCGGGTTGGTAGACGTACGAATAGACCGTTCAGGGTTGGCAAGAGACGCTCGATCTTGCGTACGTCGTTGTAGCAAACGTGGAAGTCGCGCACAAAGTAGCCTTCGGGGTCGCGGAGGCCATACCATGATCGTATAGATTCGACACTGCCTGGGCAGGGCTCACTGGTTTGCTCGATCTCGGCAAGGTCACGCATCAAGATGAGATCCGGTTTGCGTTGTTGCAGTGTGAGGATGTATGCGAGCCGGATCCAGGGTGTGGAAAAGGCGCATTGGACTTTGGTGCTCAAGGAACGCGGTACGGCACGTCTAAAGCCATTCCGGTAGATGGTTCGCTCGAAGACGTCTTCAATGCAGTAGGGGCAGAAATCGAGATTTGGACATCCAACCAAGGTGTACCAGTCGTCGTAGCCAGACACTGGGTCGGGTCTCGGGCACCCTGGCATTCCTCTGGCTAGCATCTCTTCAACCTCTTGCTTTGTTGGAGGTACACCAGTAAGCGAAGTCTTACGTGTGGTCTCTGGTCGTACAGGCCTGGTGAATGAAGACGAAGAGCGAGCCTCTATAGGGGAAGTGTTGGCGAAGGAGTGTCGCATAGGCAACGCTGGCCTGGTGTTGCTAGAGTTGGGGAAATCGAAATTGCTGGTTGATGGTGATTCTGCCCGTGACAAAGTCATTGACTCTTGTTGCATTGGCATCTCCAATGATGCAGATCTAGGTCCGAAGGCTGGGTACGCACGCTCTGTGGGTGTGAATACCATTGGTGTCCCTGGCTCGTCATACACAGGATAAGGTAACCCACCAACCGAGGCAGAGGTTACTCGAGGGACTTCTGGTGCAGACTCCATGCGCATCGATGCAGAAAGGCGAGAAGGTGGCTTCAGAGTACTGGTCCTTGGTCTTCCTGATGTGGCAGCCATCAAGGAGCTCCAGTCTAGATCGCTTGCAGGCATCGGTGGCATGTTGGGCATTCTGACAGGACCAGCTGACGAGGTTGGCGTACCAGGGCGAGAACTAGATGCAGAAGGAGTTCCAGACGATGGCGCACTGTTGCCATTCCGTGTGAATTCCTGCTCTCTTGGGGAGTGGCGAGAGTGAGGCGATGCTGAGGCCCTTGAAGTTATCGATGCCGGCGAGATGTTGCGAGAGTCTCTCGTTGCAGGAGGATAGGTCGTGTGCGGCGAAAGAGTCGATGCAGGAGAGTTCACTTTTGTGGTTGCAGCAGGTTGTTCGAGGTCACTCATAGCTGATGAGGCAACAAGAGGCGATGGGCGAGCTGATTTCTCAAAATTCTTAGGTTTAGGCAACGAGGCCGCACCATCGGTTTGTCGTCGTGCATCTCTGCGTGGGCTTCGAGGGGAGAGTTCTGCTGGTGACTGTGATGCAAAGTCGACGACTGATGTGGTCTTATTTTCTGATGGTCTTCTCTCGGGTCTGCGGGATGATTTTGATCGTCTTCGATGCAGACTGGGTGGAGTGTCGCTCAAATCTGTTGCAATGGCGTCCTCGTCTGAAGGAGTTGATTCGAAGTAATCACGGCTTTTCCTTGAACGCGGCGAGAGTCTGACAGAGTCCCTCCTAGGCGAAGCTGGCTGCGAAGCTGCGTTGATACGAGTCGTCTTTCGATTCTTCGAGTCACTTGACGGTGGCGTGAGCGAGTCCGGCGAAAGGAAGTTCCCACTTGAGACAAGATCCTCTTTGACTGGTGTTGACCTCGAGTAGGCATACGTCGAGGGTGCTCTTTTCTGGAACTCAGGCGCAACCTCACTCATGTCAAGACCCAAGTGACTCGGCCGCTTAGACCGGCCTCTAGCTGCCTTCTCATCCTCACTGGTAGGTGGTGTGGGTATACTCTTTGCTGACGGAGCTTCTTTCTCAGAGTCTGACAGTACAACATATCTCTGCTCTTGTGGTTTGATCATCCCAGGCACATCTTGAATTATTGGCTCCTGGTCGATGTCGCCCTTGGACGGCGCTTCATCCTCGCCGCTTTCACTGGGAGGCTGTTTCGTCCATGCTTCTCGAGCGAGGGATGTTGCCTCGCTTTCGACGATGGGTGCTGGCGGCCATGATCGACGCTTGCGGACTGATGAGCGAGCCCTACTCCGTGCTCTAGTGGGGTCGTGAGAGCGCTGGGAGGGGTACGAGTATCGATCGTCGTAGGAGTACCGGTCTGATCGGCGACTGTCCATGGTGTTAGCGAGTGTTGATGGTGAGGACTGGCATGGCATTGGCACTGCATACGGCACGGTGGTAGGGCTGAGATATGCGTCCTCCCTCGCTCGGGTGCGCGGCACGGCATCATAGTGGTCGTAATTGTCGTATTGAGGCTGAAGCGGCGGCGGGCGAGAGCGAGAGCGCTGACGGGAGCGCGAGTCGTAGTAGTCGTGGTAATCGTTATAGGAAGCCATGCGGCATGACGCGGTCCCAGGCTCACCGGGACATGAGAATGAGAAGGTGGAAGACAGCAAACAATGATATATCAGGCGCGGCGGGGTTCCTCAGGGTTTTAGGGTGGAGAGGTAAAGTGTTTGGGATGCGTGGACGGGTGTTTTGGAGCGGGACGATGGGTAGGGCGGAGGTGAGGGGCAATCAGCAGCGAGCAGCACGCAGTAGTGGTATGCAGAAGACAGGACAGGACGCACGCGAAGAGTCTTGGGAGTGGAATGGGGTGTCTTGAGTCTTGTGCTCAATCAAACAGCAGCAACCCTTGAACAGAGTGGAGCAAGCAGTTGTGAATCGTGAGTTCGCTGTTCGGCCGGCCCAGCACCAAGAGGGACCGAGCCGGAGTTGCAGTGCCACCCAAGAGCCACGGCGCAGCCCGTCAACTGACCATGGGACGGCGAGCCTTGCATACATTAATAATAATCCCGCATTATTATTCTTTCATGTCATGCTGCTATGTACGTAAGGTATGCCTACGCCTGCGACTCATCCACAGGTACAGTACCATCTACAGACACAGCGAGAGCAGTCGGCCGCTTCACCGCTTGTTGCTCTCTTCCACACAGAAGAGAGTGAGCTGCGTCAGGTACATACACCACTACAGAGAGCTACAGGTACATACACCCCAAAACGCCTCCAGCCCTGGCGATCTCTGTTCTTGGTAGCTGCACGTATATGTACGTACGTGAGCTCGTACATACAACCACTTACGCACTGTGCATCTTCACACGGCCCTGCCCTGCCAGCTGCAGCTACTGAGGCGATGCAGAGGCGATGCACCAGCCCACTTACACCCACGCCACACAACTAGCCGCATAACGCTGCTGCATCTAGCAAGTAGAGGAATCTCACCCATCCGCGCCGCCCGCCTTGCCTTGCGAGCCTTGCCATGGCCCACGCGACCGCCCGCAGCCCTGTGGCACCTTGTGCAAGGCTTGGGGATCTGCCTAGTGCTCTCGCTTCCTGATCATTGTACATGTAGGAGGTACGGTGCCTCGCCATCTCAACACCGCATCGCTCGTTTCACCACCAATGCCGAAGACAGCTGCGAGCCCAACGCAAGCTTGCCACCCGAAACGCTGAGCGTGTCTGCACGTCGTTGAGTCTTTTCTCCTTGCAACCGCAGCACATCGAACGATCGAGGCTCGCCCGCCAGGTAAAAGTTCCTAGCTACATAATTGTACGCGCAACACAAAAAAGATCCCGCCGACCTGCAGATACAAAAAAGGTACAACGACGTCGGTACCTCCCTCTCCTACACTTTGAAGCGCCAAGAAAAGGCACATCGCGTGTGCAACTCCATATGTGCCATGAACAATTGTCCTCGATGGCGTGCAGCGCGCCCTGTCGTGGCTGCCGTGGCGCTCTCGAGTGCTTGCGCGCCGGAATGCCCGCCGAGTCTCTGGGAGATCGCTGACAAGCCTGACAGCTGTTGTACTGTAGGCTATGCACTTATGTATGCGAGATGCCGGCACCCGTCCAAGCCGTCTATTAGCACACTGAGCAGCACCGCCTGGGCTCATCGTCAACCCCGGCGTTGTATCACTCTCACCCGACAGCCACCCGCCAGGCTGTATTTGCTGATGGGACACCTTATCCAGCCAAACATCGCACCTCCTCGTGGCGAGTGGCAAACAAACATTCTATCTCCGCATATACAGAGAATTGACCACTCACAAGAGGCTGAAGAAGATCTAGGCGTCCATCGCATGAGCTCTGCTGGTGACGATGATGTACTTACCACGCTACTTTCACGTGCAAACGACTCGTAGCATCAGCATTATTGCATGGTAGCTTCCTGACAAGCTTGTTGATATCGTTCGAGTACGAACTCGATCGACCTACACCAGTTCGCGAGCGGCAGCCACCCGATCCAGCTGGTCACAATGTCCCTCCGTAGCTCACGACAGACACACTCGCTTTTCTTGGACATGTCAACGAGCAAAACAGGCAACCACTTCTCCCAGCTGGTGGGTGGTGAACTTCTAGGCAACGCCGTGCAATGACTCTCATTTGTGTAACGATGAACTTTTGACTTCTTGCTGCCTAGCAATGGCTCATACAACACAGACGAAATACGTCTCCGCCCAAGAACAAGCAAGCGTAACACAGCATACATTCAACATTCTAGGCACAATCCAGCATTCCTCGCTCGAGCTCGATGCCATGCATCATCGATATGTCTCTACCCAGTAGGAACCCATCCGCCCTACATACCTACATCCTTCTCTTATACCTGTCACCGCATCTGCGCCCATCCGTGCTACCGGTACAGCAAATACCAACATACCTCATGCCCACCACTGACTCAAGCCAAGTCTCCCGAGCCTCAATCCCACCCAAAAGGTCCAGAACGTAGTGACGCGCATGATGCAGGATACATGGAAACAGCATTTCTAGACACTCATAGTCGCATAATTCCAACACGTATAACTACATCCTTCTCTTATACCTGTCACCGCATCTGTATGATGTATCCTCTTGTGCTACCAACAAACCATCCGCCAACAACATACACGTGCTCATTCAAGTACGAAGGAAGAGTCGCCGAGCCTCAATCATCCGCTGCCTGGACGCTCTAGAACGCAGTGATGCGCGTGATGCAGGATACATACTGGCAGTACCTTCAGTCACTTCCAGCCGCATCACCGGCTCTACTAGTGACTCCTCGCCGTTAAAACTACAAAGTAATAATCCCAACATTAGGGCGTTGAGGGGAGAAGCTCCGAGGCTGTGGTAATATGCGTGGTACAGCAGCATGTCGAAGAAAGGAAGACAAACAGCTTTTTGTTGAGAGCGGAGGAGGCGCCGGGAGAGCGTGAGATTGGGCTTTCGTGGAAGATAATGGGCTGGAAGGTGGAACGGGCGGTTTGGATTGTTGGGGATGGTGGATGGAGGTGATGGTTGTTGTTAGGCAATAGTCAGACCAGCGTGTGACTAGACGTGTAAACCGCCCAGACGGGCGTTGTCGTCATTGTCATGGAACGATCTCGACAGAATGACATCTCTAGCATTAACATGAGTGGTGAGGTGACAATCCAGCTGCCAAGATCATGCGAATCACACCCCACGGGTAATATGACTGCACGTTCAGCAGCAGGTTCTATCTCCGTACGACTGGATCGATAGAAATTGTACCAATGACAAGATCTGTTTTCAATAGTTCTATACGTGTAAAACCTGATTGATAATTCAATAAGGCATTATGTAAAAAAGCACGATAAGTTTTTTATATAAATGTTTACATTAGTAATGTAGAATGAAAAAAACAGCCATAGGTTGACGGTAGACCGTTCGTCTTTAAGTCTGCTAACTATGATGTATATCCTCGCAAAGATCTTAGTCGACACAGCCGCTAGGCTTAAGTCGATGTATACGATCTCATCGGCTAATAGGATAGTTGTCGACTGGTGTAGTTTTCGCATCAGCCAGAATTAATATTGAGATACCACCAGAGGCTCGTCCATATCTCATCATCTAGTATGTTAGTATCTCCAATATCAGATCCAAAGAATCAACTTGCCTAGTCCTGAGATACGGCTAGAGCTGTACGCAAACTCACACGCAAAGAAGTATAGCCACACAGTTCACAATCCTACAGAGATCCGCCTCCATCTATTCAGGAATCTCTACCAGCTTACGCTCCGCTGTCCCCTTCCTGTTGTCGAGCAAAGGTCAAAGAAAGACAGCCACAGAATATCGTCTGGCAACGAAAATTTGTAAATGAGAATGGTACGAAGATATCTATCAAAGCCCCAGTACCATCTATCGCTAACTTACGCTACCGTTTCCCATCTAATTCGAGGACAGATGTAGGCTCCCAGGTCTTGCTTCCTTCGGATACGTAGCACCTAATCTCATGAACCAACCTCGGAAAAATTTCATAAAAAAAAGTGAGGGGTAAACCACAGTAGACATATCGTTCCAGATCGATCCCAATCGATCCAGACCGTTCGTAATCGTTTGCAATCGATCGAAAACACTTCTCCCGCCTTGATTCAAGGCCGGGGCGGCCATAAAAACGTCAAAAATGATAGTGATCAGAGTGGGACTCGAACCCACGCGGATTGCTCCACTAGCAGACGATGATAACGGTGCTGTCGCAATGTTATACCACCTGAAGCTAGCGCCATAACCACTCGGCCATCTGACCCAATGATTCAACTGATAATTGATGGAAGAGGGAGCGAGGTTCACGAATATGAAGATTGTGATAAAAATTTGGTCACGAGGGGTGATGGGGGCGCGATACCAGCAGTACCAAGCCTAGGGACGACATAGCAGCGTGAGGAGCGTTCAAATGCGTTAGCCGGAGAGCGTGATGTACGTATATCAATGGGATTTCGTCAATAGATCGTTAGCCGAGATCGAATGAAGTCGGCAGGAGACTGCGGTGGAGTAGCCGGCCCCCGGGTGTAGTGGACGGAATCGATAGTAAGACGTGAATGACGTCGAGGACTACATCACTGTCGTCGTTATGTTCAGCTGCGATGCATGTCGTTCTTAGTTGTTGACGTGAAAGTTCGATCAGCAATACACCAGCGAAGCCCAAGTTTTTTGACGCAACGATGCAGCGCCGCAGAGCCATGGGCCTTAGCGAATTCCGACGGTGTTCTTTTCAAGTAAAGGCGTTCTACGGACGGTACGCCTGAGAGTAGTAGCAGAGAGTCAGGATTGAATAATACTACCACCTGCACTGATATCGAGGATTCATCTTCGTGATCGACGCACCTCAACGATTCGCTAGCCACGGATCAATGCTGATAGTGCCGAAGCCCTCGCCATAATGGTCAGAATCTGACGGAAGCGCCAAATACGATTAGTCGTAAATACAATCCAGTATCTTTCGAACAACCGTCCGTAACAGTTCCTCAAGGAAAGCTTTTCTGTAGCCAGCAGAACACGGGCGTTGGGCAGATGAGCAAGTTTGCGAAACTGGTCGACAGCTATCGTGTACGAAGCACTCTTCCGTGATGTATTCCAAATTTGACGGGAAGCAGTCATCCATTGCTAGAATGAATTTCACAAGGGGACTTCCTTGATGAAGACCGATGACATTACGACATCTTATCCTGGTCACGATAGTGGTAAAGGGCCAAGCGAAGTCAGTGATGGAAGTGAGTGGCAACACCTACCGTTGTCAACGCGTGCGACTAGCCAATTCGACCGCCGTACTGGTCTCGCCACAGTATGTTGTTGAAAAGACGTTTCCAAGTTCGACATGCTCGCGGCGAAGCTGGCAATCCAGGCTTCGGTCTCTCGAATGGCGTTCCATTTGCACATCTCATCTGCATTGCACTCAAGTTTGAGTATTATTCTTAGTAAGGTATTCCCGATCGACTCTTGAGAATGCCGAACACCATTATGCATGTGGCATGGACACTGTCGCTGTGCTAGAGCCGATTTCCCAGTGAGATGTCCTTGAGAGAGTGTGACCATCTCCACGGCCTACGCGCATATACCTAGCATCATTGTTCTCGCAATCAGTAATACTTCGGAAAGTGGACGTCATCGATGGCGATTTTTGAGGAGTACCGGTGTGCTCCAAAACGCCAACTAGACCAATCAAACACCTTGCTATTGAACCGGCTTGGCGTAGACGCGGATAGGTGTTGCTTCCGTCTTCTAGCTGTTTGGTGATCCATTTTTCGGCAGACCTAAGTTTGTACCAATTGAGACATGCCTTCTAGGGAACATATGGCATCTTAGTCTCGAATGACCGTGTTTGTTCTTTCAGTGATGTGCTCGACTCGAGATTAGCACTTCAAAATGCATGCACTGCGGTCAATGACTGAAATTAGGGTCTCGGTAACAATACAAAGTGAACATTCAACTCGCTACTACTCCCGCGCATCTATGGCTACATAAACTCCGTATTTACAAAGAGTCCTGGAGGAGCTTGTTCATCTTGGCGATCTTGGCCGAGACGGAAAGGTCGATGGTGCGGTCGCCGATCTCGACAACGAGGCCGCCACGGATCTCAGGGTTGACCTGTTGGCGCGCGAAGCGTTAGCAAAAGTAATATTCCCAGCTTTACGAAAATCGTGTTCACGCATCTCCCATGCATATGTTC
>Ga0265797_10008592_pt1 | contig 13545 bp, 11 predicted proteins | sample P2T30metagenome_FD_192433 | JGI IMG/M metagenome (GOLD analysis project Ga0265797, IMG submission 192433) | Plant litter microbial communities from East Loma Ridge, Irvine, California - P2 T30 | ecosystem: Environmental > Terrestrial > Plant litter > Unclassified | place: USA: California... | reverse complement strand
CGGTGGTCGACGTTGATGTACAGGGGACCTGCCTTGAGCGAGATCCGAGCGAGATCCTCAACCTTTGTCGTCTGCGTGGCAGAAAACAGCATTGTTTGGCGCTCGGTGGGCAGGATCTTAATGATTGACCTCATCTCGTCCTCGAATCCGACCTCGAGGATGCGATCCGCCTCGTCAATGACGAGCGATCGCAGGTTCTTGAAGACGAACCCCTGTGTGTTGTGCAAGTGATCCAGCAGCCTGCCAGGTGTGGCAATGAGCAGGTTCACTCCCTTTCTCAGTTTTTCCGCTTCGGCGCTTCGGTTGGCTCCCCCGATACAAATGCCGAATGTCTGTGAGTGATGTTCCATGAGCTCGCGCGCTACTCCGAAGACTATGGATAGCATCAGTTACTGCTCCTTGCTCCTTGCTCCTTGCGCTAGATGAAGATAAAGGCTAGACTCACTTTGTAGGGCCAGTTCTCTTGTAGGCGACACAACAATGACACCCGTGCCATTGCGCGGTTTGAAGCGCAGCTGTGACAACATCTCTATAGCCGGAATGAGAAAGGCCAGAGTTTTTCCACTTCCCGTCTTGGCCGCACCGAGCACATCCCTTCCAGCAAGAAGAGGCGGGATGGCTTTCTGCTGAATCTCCGTCATACTCTTGAATCCCATGCCGTCAATGGCTTGCCTTGTTCGCTCAGACAGATTAAGCTCAGCAAATTCCGTTGGGTTTGCCATGGGCATAGTGGTTCCGGAGGGGAGATCGGAGCTGCCAAGAGTGCCAGATGGGCGAGCCAGCGCATCGTCGTTGTCGTTGTCGCCGTCATCGTCTTGTGCTTCCGCATCCTCATCGTTCTCATCGTCCTCCTTGGTCACATCTACCTCTACAGCTTTGTCCTCGGGCTCCTCGTCACTATCTTCCTCGGCAACAACGTCTTCGACAACAGGCTCTTCCGCAGCGGCTTCTACCTCTCCATTCTTGCGAGCCTTCTTGCGCGCCTTGTCTACGCTATTATGCGCCGGCGCGGCTACTTCTGCGACCTTTTTGCTCTTGTGAGACCTCTTCCTCTTGTTACTCGACTCGATCGCAGCGGGCGACATTGTGTAGATTGTGCGTCGTTCAGCTTGTCGCTATGGGATGGCGCAAAGTTCGAGTAGGTGCCAAAAGTTCTGAAGATGGAGAAATAATTATCGCGCTAGAGGACCCTGGTCTGGCGCACGGACTTGACATCACACTTCAGGCTACTATGTACACTACCCACGCTTCTTCCCCTCTATCACTTGGTAAATGCCAGTAACTCCTCATAGGGGTACAATTCAATTTGACGATTTGATACACTGACCAGCCGTCTGAAAGCCACTATACACATGGATGTTGGGCATGGCTACTACCACTTGCCGATCGTGGCGGGACTCCATATTGCAACACGACATAAATACATAAATGAATGAACAAACTTTGCACACCGTAAGAATTAACCGGAGGTGGAATTTGCCTTGATAAGTTCTCACATACACTCTAGCTAAGGAAAACATGTCTTGTATCCAATACTATGCCGTTCAATCCAAATTACCGTATGCGACCATCAAGACCCTGGAGATCTCGCTCTAGATCGCTACCATTCCACCCTCCCTGATTGAAGGCTTCTTGTGGCCTCGGGTCCTCGTAGCCAGCGCGGTCGTAGTTATTGGGTATCGGGACCTGTGGCGCCTGGTTTGCACCGGCGCCTGCACCGGGCTGTACACGAACCATTTGGCGGAACCGACTGACTTCGTCCAGAATCATCTTCTTCATTTCGGGAATCTCCTCCACCACTTCGAACTGGAAGTCAAACGTTGTTGGGCACGATGGCTCGTCTGAGGCATCGTGCCAAATTTGCAGGTACCGGTGTTCCAAGGCTTCCTCGACTGAGATACGGCTTGAAGGATCAAAGGCGAGCATGCGGTCTAGCAAGTCCAGGGCGTCAGGGTTGGCGTTTCTGAAGAGCGATTGGAATGAAATCTTCTGCATGTACGGCAGGTTGCGCACGTAGTCTTGTGCACGGGGCGAGCCAATACGCGACAATGTCTCCTCGTTTGGTGTTCCTAGGTAGTGTAGGATCTGGTTCAACTGGTCGACATAATCGCGACCCTTGAAAAAGGGCTTGCCTCCCAGTAGCTCGGCTAGAATACAGCCTACGGACCATACATCGACTATTATGGGTTTAGCCTGAATCATCGGGACGTGAGCTGCCTACTTACTGGCTTTCGTGTAGCTCTGGAAGCTCAACATGATCTCAGGAGCCCTGTACCATCGGGTAGCAACATACTCAGTCATGTACCCCGCATTCTCCTCGGGGTCCATGGAGAAACCTCTTGCCAGTCCAAAATCGCAAATCTTGAGTTCGCAGTCGGCGTTGACGAGTAGGTTACCGGGCTTGAGATCGCGATGGAGGACGTTTGCCGAGTGGATATACTTGAGACCACAAAGGATTTGGTAGATGAAGGACTGGAAGTGTGCATCGGTCAAGGGCTGGCCGGATCGGATGATGGCTGCCAGATCGCATTCCATGAGTTCTGCACCGTTGTCAGCATGTAATCATTGGACATGGTAGGAACGGGAGCGTACCCTCGTAGAGGTAACATTCGTTGAAGTTGTCTGGACGGGGGATGTCCATATCGTAGAGGCATGTTATCTGTGCGACGGTTGTTTAGTATCGTGTGGAGCGGGCGGGTGGCCTTGAGCATTGGAGTAGGGCTGTCCTTACGTTGCGGTGTCCTGTAAAGGCATTAGTAGTATTCGCAGTGCCCGCGGGGTGCAATCGACCGACCTCTGAAGTGCTGGAGCAGCTTGATCTCGCGTAGGGCACGCTTCGCAAGAATCTTTTTGCTGAAGACGTTGGTGACCTTCTTGATGGCCACGCCTTCGCCTGTCTGGTTATTGGTGGCGGCACTAAAGGGCACGATCAGCATATGGCATGCATGTTGCCGTGGTCCGAGCCGTACCACACGATGCCGTAGGCACCCTGTCCAAGCTCCTTGGTCACATTGTAGCGTTCGTCGACGATGAACTCTTGGTTGAACACCTGGAACGTGTCAGTGGGCGCCATGAGGCTGTGGCTGGCGGGTGCAAGGCCATGTACCTTGAACACTTTGCGGTTGGCGAGATCGCCCATGATGGCGGTGGCAGCGAGGAAGAGCTAGAGATGATGGGCAGGCAAGAGCTGTCAAGGGCACAGTAGCGATTGGGGTGGTTGCAGGTTGTAGATTGGCAGAAGTCGGACACGAGGCACAACAAGGCAGGCGGCAGCGGGAGATATGTACACACGGCTAGGCGCGCGGCCGATGTGACGACTGCGGGGCAGCTGGTGGCGGGCGGTGGGACGCTGAGAACAGACGCAGAATCTTCACTAGGAAATTTACAGTAACAGGAAAGCGACTGACGAGCTGAAGATGCGAAAAAGCGGTCGTGCTGTGCCCCTTTGCACGCTCCGCGAGAACAAGGTGGGGTTGGTGTCCAGTCGCAGCAAAGACGAGGGGTTCAACGTGCCCGCAATAGGCATGGTGGCCCCTCAGCCACATCGCGCAGACCGCTCCGCCCGTGCTGCCCGCCTCTGCCCTACTTGCCTGCTACTTGTCCTGCACAGCCCACCAGAACCATCACCACCACCATCCTTTGGCCAGTCGGCTGCCCACTGCACACGTTCATGTCTACAAGGTGCAAAGGTAGCTGCTCATCGTGTATTGTAGTCGGACTTCTGACTACTCACTACTGCGCTGCGCTATATATGTGCCAAGGGCGTACAAGCCAAGTATAAAACACTAAGAAAGAAAAATGTCGCTCGACATGTATAGTATCCCTCCGCGCCTGTCCGTCTAGATGGGTATTCTACCTGCATATGCAGGATTTGGAGGAATCGCAGCCCAAACGCCCAGATCCGTGGTAAGCAGGGCCCTGCCAGTTGCGCCAAACAATGTAAAAGCCAGCCATCATGTCGCTCCATAATCAACTTTTTGCCATCATGATTCGTAAGAAAACCGCCGCCGGGACATGTCCGTGGACCCTTCCAGCGGCGAGATGGGCGAGACAGCCTCGTCGTCTGCCTCCCCCAGTCTTACTTCATGTGCGCGGTATGGCGGAAGCAGAAAAAATGTGTCTGACACCTCCAAGAAGGCACCGTTCCTTGGTATGCGCGGCGTCATGGGCAATGAATTGTCGGTGGGAAGTCGGCCGCTCACCATGGACACGTCCAAAGCGGATATGGGTGCAGGTCTGCATGACCCATCCTGTGTCGTGGGCGGCACATCGGGTCCACCCGTCGGGTCAACACCGTTGTATCTCCTCTCCCGCACCACCATAGATTCCTTCTCTGACAGTTCACGGCCGCCTGCTTCCTGGGGTACCGGCATATCGCCGGGCATCTCGTAGATTTGTCGTTCGGTTCCGTCTGCCTCGTTGACAGTAATGGCACCCTTGTCTCTCGCACTCCAATTTGATTCGCAATGCATAGTCGAGCTACCCGGCAGTTCAGCTTTGGGAAACACCATTCTCCCCTCTGCACCACTGCTCTCCCCCTCCCCCTCCCGTATCGGTGAACTCGGGGGCTCTTCCGGTTTAGATGGATCCATCTTGTTGGCTGCAGCCGCGGCAACTTCGGCTTCGTACTTGGCCTTGATCGCCTCTAGTTTGCGGTTGTGCCGCCGTCGCCAGAACCACCATCCAATGCCACACACGATTAGCGCAAACAAGAAGCCGGCTCCAACTGCAATGCCGATGACTGCTGTCGACGTTAGGGTCTTCTTTTTGGTAGCAACCCGGGATATAAGCCCGTATTTGGGTGAGACGATGGGGAGGATGTCCGGCGCTTTGCCAAACGTCCAGTCAATCGCAGACACTGAAAAGTTTTGACGCTCCCAATCAACTGTCAAGTAGGCTTCCTGCAGAAAAGTCCTGCCTAGCACCCATTGGCGCGTTTCGTTGCCTCGCCGAAGGGGAAAGTATCTTGTCTGGCTCGTTAATCCTCTGTAGGGCGGCGATGCTTCCAGGTCAAAGGCAGCATAGGGCAAAGTGATTTGCACAGTAGCATCCGTCCTATACTTTTGTCCAAGGATGAATTTGACGGTTGGATTCTGCGCCAGGAGAGTCTGGTGAAGAGTGTTGTTGACGAGGTATAGATCAGTGGCTGCGTCGTACTGCAGCCCGAACGCTTCTTCGAAAGCCAGGCATATCTCGACAGGCAAGTACAGTTCTGCGATGGTCGTGTCGATATAAAGGTTGACATTGCCGCGCCTGAGCAGGTCAATGTGTGTGCGCGTTGAGGTGCTTGCTTCCAGACCAATAAGGTCGACGGCGAGGTCGCGTTCGTTGTTGGGTGCAAGGACAAAGGTGAGATTGTTGGGGATAATGCGAGAGGCATCGTAGCCGCCAAGTGTAAGGCTTCCGAGGATGGTCTGATCATCTGCATCCACGAGTCAGTTGGCGTTGGGGTCTGCGCGTAGGAGTCGCCTTACGATACTGGGCCCCAGCTGTATAACCAAAGGATATACTAGGTATGTTCTTCTGCCCGTACAGGTCCGACAGGTAGCTGGGAATCGGATCTTCAAAGGCACTGAAATTGGTGGGCTTGGGATGCAGACCGATGTGGCCGAGCCAGAAGTTTGGCGTGACCAGCGTGCCAATCGTGGTGTTGGCTACGTATGGACCCTCATTGCCAGCATCGCCCAGACTGACCGAGTCGAAGCCATACAGCCCGTTACCAACGAGTCCCACGTTCTTTTCTATCCACAGCTGGTAGAACCCCTTTTCGTGCCAAGCGTCCGAGGTGGTGGTGTTGTACAGGAAGCCGCGACTGTTCTCGCAGTTGGAGTCGAAGACGTCGACGGCGGTCACGGCGCCCGTGGTCGGGTCAGTGACGTTTGCGATGCAGGCCATGCGGTTGATGACCCATATCTGCTGGCTGGCTGTCGAGGCGAGGACGCGCACACTCTGCGGGGGGTTCCCTACGAGCAGAGTGAACGTGTTCCATGCCCCATCAATGCCCATCCAGCTCTGATCCGGCGCAACCGAGACGGGTGCGGGCACCGAGTCAACGCCCGACAGCAGCTTGAAGTTGGGCGTCTTGGTGATGTTCTTCTGCACATAGTCGGCATGGCTTGGCAGAAACAGCGAGGCGGCGAGGAAGGCGCATGTGGTCGTGGGGAAGGCGCGAGGGCCTGGCAGAGGGAGCATCTTCGGTGACTAAGCAGCGTCGGGGCTGCAACTTGGAGCCACTCAACCACAGTGTTGAAGCGAGCGGCATCACCGAGTGGCATTGTCTGTCCCCGCCAGCAACATGAGATGGAGGAACAAGGAGAGACGAGGAGGCCAAGGGAAAGTACGCAAAAGCACTCCTCGGTATGGAGTTGACCCAGATTGGCCGAACCCTGCAACCTACCCTCAGCCTAGAGCCGGCCAGGGCTATATTGCACAAATGCCTCTAACAAACTTTGTCTCTTGGCCACCGTAACAACTCTTGGCCACCGTGACGGCTCTTGTCACCCTTCAAGCACACCAAAACATTTTTTGCAGCAGCCCGCCCGCCCTGTACGCCGTCTGCTGTGCGCCGTCACCATGCTACCCTACGCTGAACCGCGCGCCCAGAGCTTGTTCTTCTGTTGCGTACGACGTGCCCCGCTGCCCAACGCTCCCGTTGCTTTCAGCCGGCATTTCTTCCGCAGCACGACACAGTACAGGAAGCCATATGATCATGGCCGTGAGGGCGCCTGCGCGGCATCCGACCCCTCATTTCATCCCATAGAGCCATCAAAAACGGTTCCCACTGCTTGCGCAATCTGGGGGGGGGCGCCCGTAGTCTTCGTGGAGCCCGCCGGCGTGGCGCTGCCTGCTGCCACCGCAGTGCGCACAATGCCCAAGTCCGGACGTTCCGCCAGCCACTCCCACTGCAAGCTTGAAACGATAGTTCTAGATGCGTTGCCCTTTGCACAGCACATCTCGCTTTCGTTACCATTTCCTTTTCCTAGCCTGGCAGATCGCCACGCTTTTCCCAAATCCCTCTACGCGATCGGCATGCTCAACAGGCCAGACGGGCGTAACCCCAGTAATAAGCCGGCATATCCGTTCCATAGTGCTGGATTGGATGCTGCGTTGTTTCTGCACTTCACCTGCATCCTCTGAACGTGGCGTGTCAATCAACGCGGGTGCCGTAAATCGAGACCATGATCCGCTCCACCAGAACTCGCATGATACACAATCAAACCAGCATCTAGTAGTCCTTCGGGTCGTGGGCATGGGTTAGCGAGAGCGGAGCGGGTGTGTTCTCACCCGGCCGAGCAACGACGAAGCGTCAACGACTTCAAGTCTCTCTCTCTCTCTCTCTGTCTTTGTCTTTGTCTTTCTCTTTCTCTTTCCCTCGTCATCCTTGCTTTTCAGCTGGGCTAATGGATTCTGCAAGCAACCATGGGCAACATGAATGTATGTATACCGGTACTTCGGTGCGAGCACGCGTCCGTGTCGCAACACATACAAACAATTGCCCATGCTTAGAAAGGCAGGCCGGCTTATCCCCACACATCAGGAGAGCAGGCGTGGACCTGCATGTCACCCGCCCTTGACGTAAATGGGGCCAAAGGGATCTTGTTCTGCTAGCCCTGCAACAATACCATTGGTAATTTCCTTTTCGCCTACAACTGGACGCCTGATCTAGTCCGTATTGAACACAAAAAGGATGCGTAGTACAAGGACATGTCCGACTGCGCGCAGGGTCTTCACTAGCTTTCTCCTGCGATGATCTTCCGATAGCCTTGGAACGTCTCTTAGGCCATCCCCAAACTGTGCTGCGGGTAGGACAATAACGCACTGGACCCGCTCACTCAGATTGGCCCTGCTGCACTATCGTCTGTCCACCATTCTCTCGGGACGCTTGGGGGTCACGACAGTCGTTGTCCGCAAAGTGACTGCGTGAGCAGCACCGTACAGTCAACATGGTCTTATCGAACGCGCTTGGCACGCTATTCTTCGCTTCGTTTGCAGCGGGAGCCGTGTTCCCTCGCCGCGGTAGCGCTGGTAAAAAAACACTCTTATCCAGCCTTGTGGCTTTGTACCGCCGTGTGCTAATCAACCCACCAAGCCCCTTATTCAAATGTCACTTCCACATCGACGTGGTCTGTACCTGCTTCAACAACACCGCTACAAGTTCTTCCAGTCGCCTCTTCCGAGACACCACTGCAGGGCCTCAACAGCTTTGGTACCGGAGCCTCTGACCAACATGCCATCACGCAGCCGACCGTCACGGTCACTTCTGGACCACAGGTTCTGTCCGTTCCTTCGAATGCCACAGCGTCCGCAACATCAGACGGCGCACTTAATACGACAATATCATCATCTGGTCCTCCACCATTCGCAACTCCACCAATAGCACCTTTTCCCATCAATGACACTGGAACGCTCACTACTCGTATTTCCAATGCAGCATGCACGATCAACGTTCCCAATGCAAGTTTGAACTACTGGTATCCCCCTACTTACAGCCACGTGGTGGCGACGATGATGATCGAAGCACGGAATTTTACAGACGTGGATTTGTATACACTTGTGCCCAACCCGACTCCGTTTGATGCAGCTAGCGCAGTGGAGTCTGATTGGGCATGCACTGCCACCGAGTCCTATTATGTCGAGTATGACTTCACTGCTACGATGTGCGAGTCTTACACAAGGAAACCCACTGCTGCGACTACATCTATCGCGTATCGATCTTCTGGTTTCGCCCCTTTCCCCGCGGGTAACGTTATCCCTGTTACGGATGCCACACTGTACGATCTGTATAATCCAGACTCTTTTCCATCGGCCACCGCCATCATTACTCTTGCACCGAACGTTACTCAGACCGAGACTTCTGCTACTCCCTTCGTCTACTTCACGGCCTACGAAGTTGAGTCGGGCAACAAAACCGAGACTGTACAGTTACGCTCTGTCCAGGCTTACCCATATTGGGTGAAAGGGATTGAAGACGAAAGCACCGCGACAGGCCCATTGCCGGATGGATTTCTCGAACATATCCCGCAGTCAGCATGCGACGCTGGGCAGCTCCAAGCCGTAGTAACTGTTATAATTGTTGTCGACCTATACTATCGGAACCAGCCTTTCCTGAGGCCATTCATCGGCCACTTCGAGTCGTCTGTTCTCGGATTCTATGATCCTCCTGTCATGGCAAACAACTTGGGCGATGGCTCTTCACAGCCTATTCCCGTTACAGTCGCCGATTGGAGCCTCCCGAACACCAACACCAAGCCCACTTCTGCTAGCCTCAGACTAAATAATCGACCCGAGCCGGTTTCTACGACTCGAGTACGCGTTGGGAGTGGCGATAACCACGATAGTTTGAACCCTCCTGGGCCGACTCGAACTACCGTCGGGTCAATTGGAACAAAGCCCATTGTGCTAGGGCCGTCTTCAGTAGTTGTAGTGGGCTCGCAGACGCTGCAACCTGGAGGCCCTCCAGTCAATATAGGGGGCGGAACTTCGGTCTCGCTTGCTCCATCTGCTACGGCTATCATCATAGGTGGTACGACTAGCATATTGCCTCAAGTTGTTCCGCCACGGCCGCCGCCAGTCTTGACGATCGGTTCCTCTACGCTTACAGCAAACGCCGCTACCCAATTCTTTGTCGGACCCGGTCAGACCTTGACACCAGGTGGTATCGCTACTATAGGTGGGCAAGTCGTCAGCCTTGATCAGTCTGCCTCCTTTGTAGTCGTTGGGAGCTCCACTCAAGTTCTGCCAGCCGGTCCCGGACCAGCGCCAGTTGTTACCAGCCCACCACAGATTGTAGTGGGTGGCTCGACAATCATAGCACAGACTACTCAAAGCAGGCCGAATGCAGCTAACAATCAGAACAATCCCGGCGTGGGTCCCACGTTTGTAATTTCTGGCCAGACACTTACCCCTGGCGGTTCTGCAATAACCATTTCCGGGACTACATTATCGCTAGCGCCTTCAGCAGGTGTAGTGGTCGTCAATGGAGTAACCTCTACATTAAAAGGCGCAGACATGCCAGTTGCGACACCACCCACGCTTTCTATTGGCAACAGCGTCTTCAGCCCTGTATCGGGTTCTTCCGGGGCAACATTCGTCATCGATGGTCAGACACTCGCTCCAGGCGGGTCGGCAATCACAGTCTCAGGAACAACTCTGTCGCTTGGGACCTCGGCCTCCTTCGTAGTTGCCAATGGTGCCACGCTCATACTTGGTAGCCCTGCCACAGAGGCCAATGCCCCTCCTACTATCACAATCGGCAATGCTGTCTTCAGCGCGCTGCCAGAGTCCTCTGGCCCTACGTTTGTAGTTGGTGGTCAGTCACTCATTCCTGGTGGGCCAGCGATAACAGCCATGGGCACTACGCTATCACTCGCACCGTCCGCATCCTTCATAGTGATCAATGGAGTCACTTCGGCATTGGCAAATCCTGGCTCTTTATTAACAACTGCGCCTCCTTTGACTATCGGAGACGCAACATTCCGGCCACTTCCGGGCACCGGGACCGCCTATATGATCGGATCGGCATTACTCACCGCTGGTGGTTTTGTAGTCGTCTCAGGAGCAACGATTTCGCTCGCGGCAGGAGCTACGGCTTTGGTCATCGACGGGCAAACAAGCTTCATATCCCCTCTTGCCCCGCCTACTGTTACAAGTCCTCCTTTGCTCACTATCGGTACTGAAACATATACCGCCGTGTCTGGGGGAGGTACAACATTCGTCATTGGAGGACAGACATTGACGCCTGGTGGAACAATCACCGTTGATGGAGACGGTGCGAAAACAACAATCAGTCTGGCGCCTGGAGCCACTGAGTTAATATATGGAAGCTCAGGTCGCACGACACGAACTGCATTGTTTCCAGCTACCACGACGCGAAGCCAAAGTGTGACTAGCACGTCTTACGCGAGGGCCGGTTCGGGTAGATTAAACGGACAAGTGACAGCAACGAGTCAGAAAGGAGGCGCAGCTTTGCAGCCAAGTCGTCCAAGTTGGCCGTTGATTGCACTGGTCTTTGTTTCGGGGTCGTTCCTTATCTGAGCGAACCATTGGGGACTGGAAGGATTTCTGCTTGTGCTTGGATATACTATAATGATAATGAACACTGCATGAGTCGCCATAAAACGATGGCTGGCGCGTAACGGATTGAGAATACCGAGGCGCGATCCCACTCTTGCCATGTATCGCGAATAATGCAACTGACTCTTACAAACACCGCTGTTTCAGCTACTCGCGAGCTCGTGTCTGCTGTAAAGTAGTACTCATCTGATCAGTCTTTTTGTGGTAAAAAAAAAGGAATGTCAACAAGCCTGACTGACCGGACAGCACGTGAACACCAGGTTGCACAAATTCCGGCTCAGAAATTGAAGGCCCATCACAGTGCAGGCGGTTTGTTGATTGCATACACGCCACAGGACATCCACCAGCCGCCGCGGGTAGGCAGTCCATCTCGCTACGAACAGGACAGGATGCTGAGGGCGAGCGTCAACAATGATTGTAAATACTGTGCCGCCCCTCTTCAGCGTCAAGTGAACAGGCGGTCCCTCCGCCATACCGTGCAAGGCAGACGGTGCGCATACGTACAGCAATATAGCCGGTGGAGAAAACCCGACTCAGGTCGAAACTAGGACGTCATGGTGGAAACCGACCATCACGAGCGAGCGTGGTTTTGGTACTTTGTTGCGGGCCTCGGATCGCTCGAAACATCAAACCCGTTGTCTGGGCGGGCACGGGCCCGTAATTTCCCGGACTTACAAGTTCGTTTCATAGCGTCTCGAATGGTGGAATAACTCGCCCCACTTCTTGCCGCGCACCGAAGCCCTTTTCCGCCGCAGGGCTGGTTCTAGAAGTTATGTACTTTTGATACGAGGGCATCATCACGTATCGGTGGTGGACAGAATGGAAATGTGCCTGTACCTAGGCGGCTGGGGGCAGGTAGCGAGGCCGTTAATGCCTCGATGTTCGCTTGATATTGTATTTGTTCGTTTTTGTTTCAACTTCAAGGATTCACCTGTTCGGCATTAAAAGGAAACAATAAACTACGAACCACATCTTTGTGGTATATACAATGACAGTCTGGACGGAGCTCGTCTTGGCGATTCAATGCATCAAGTTTCGTTTGGCGCCGATGGGTGGCAATGCCATCGGTCAAGCTTTTTTCGACGTGGTTTCATGATTCCCAAGAAATGGGTCACTGATTCGACACTCCAGACCTCGTGCAGGTCGCTTCCGGGCACATGCATGCAAGCGACGCTTCCAAAGCCCTTTCTGGTAGTAGTTCATCAGATAATATGGGCCTAAGGACCTGAACCTAACGGTCTGCGGCAGCCTAACGAGAGCCTCGTCTCCACCTCTAGCACTAGTGGGCGTGGGATAGATTGATGGATGATGGATGCTACTCCACAGAGAAGAGATTCCGTGTTCTCGGCATTGCCAGCCCTCCTGTCAGTCAAGGCACTAATCTTGTCAGAGTCCGGTCCTCCGGTGTAGTCGGACGAGTATAAGAGGTACATGTGCCATCGACAATTGAAGGGCATCAAGCTTGAAGCTGACATTCACTACAACACTCTCTTTACCATCACAACCACTTTCGATCCATTCGTCTACCATTCTTTCACACATTTTCCGTCTTTGAAGATAGATTCTCAGCTTTTCACTTGAACCAACCAACAACAACAACAACCCCAAAAACATCATCATGTTCACCAAGACCGCCATCATCCTGGCTGCTGCCAACATTGCCGCTGCGCATACCACTTTCCAGAGCTTCGTCATTGGCGGAAAGAACATGGGCCAGCACTTTGCCGTCCAGACTCCTTCCAACGGCAACAACCCCATCCTCGATGTCACCTCGACTGCCATGATTTGCAACGGCGGAAAGGCCACCTCCGACCAGGTCTCGGTTGCGGCTGGCTCCAAGGTCGGTATGCAATGGCACCACAACGACCCCGCCTCTGCCGGCGACAGTGATGACCCGATCGCGCCCTCGCACAAGGGCCCCGTCATGGTCTACATTGCAAAGGCCGACTCCAACGGTGTAGGCGCTGTCTGGACCAAGATCTACGAGGACGGTCTGTCCGGCGGCAAGTGGGGAGTCGAGAACTTCATCGCCAACAAGGGCCTCATCGAGGTCACTCTGCCCAACCTCGCCCCAGGCAACTACCTCATCCGCCCCGAGGTCATTGGCCTGCACGAGGCTTCAGCCGAGAAGAAGGCCCAGTTCTACAACGGCTGTGGTCAGATCAAGATCACTGGCAGCGGCTCTGTCTCCCTCCCTGCTACCGGCACCGACATGACCAAGGCTTACACCGCCACTGACCCCGGTGTCAAGTTCGACATCTACAGCGGCAAGACTAGCTACCCCATCCCCGGCCCCAAGGTCTGGAGCGGTGCTGGCTCCAGCAGCGGTGGCTCCGCCACCCCTGCCTCCTCTCCTGCTACCACTCCCGTTGCCTCGCCCATCACCACTCCCTCCAAGCCTGTCAGCTCTGCCCCTGCCACTTCTCCTTCCACTGGCTCTGGTTCGGGCTCTTCTCCTTCCACTGGCTCCGG
>Ga0265797_10008591_pt1 | contig 13546 bp, 9 predicted proteins | sample P2T30metagenome_FD_192433 | JGI IMG/M metagenome (GOLD analysis project Ga0265797, IMG submission 192433) | Plant litter microbial communities from East Loma Ridge, Irvine, California - P2 T30 | ecosystem: Environmental > Terrestrial > Plant litter > Unclassified | place: USA: California... | reverse complement strand
GGCAATTTTACCAGGGACGTAGTCGGAATTTCTTGCCGGTTGGAACTCGCGCAGTAGGATCGGTGGCAACGCCATGTGCCGTGTTCTAACAACGCCGTGTAGCGATGATGCGTTGGAAGTAAAGGATCGACCGCTGTCGCTCTCCTCTTCGCGTCGCGATGAAATCGATGAGGTGGTGGCTGAGATGAGGGTGCTGTTGATTCGAGGTGCCGTCGTGCTAGCGTGTTGTGCACGTCCTCCACTTCAACCTTCACTCTCCTCGCTCGTTCATTCCACATCATACCGGATAAGACCACCGTCGCGACACTTTCGCGCTCGGAATAGCAATACGTTCAGCTCCGCGAGACAGCTAGAGGATATAAGCTTCTAAACTTCTTGGCTGGACAAGCGCGTGCCCAGTCTAACATCTTCTTCCTGCTCTGAATTTAGAAGCCCTGGCCCGCGCAGTGATCATTGGGGCCATCACTTTGATATTCATCATCGACATTTGACCCAAGCCTTGGATCCGGAAATCTGTTGAGAGTCCTCAAATCATCTGAAGTCAGCACGAGCTGGAACATCAGGAGCAGACACACCGGCATCGACATTGATTCGGATGATTCTCAGCTTCCGTGATGGGTCTCATGAGACTCCTATTCTAAGAAGAAAAGTATTACCTTGTCCATCGAAAATCTGATCTTGGTATACCTGTTCGGGATGTCGAAGAGCTGCACAGTTATCTACCACCTAAGACTTGACCTGGGATTGCCGGAGCTGCCAACACGTTGAAAGTAAATGGAGGCAACCGTTACAGAGTCGAGTTCTTTTTACTTCATCAATGGATGAATGAAAGCAACTGGTCTGCTGGTATAAGCTCGGACGAAGTCTTGCCACGTCGTCCCCCTCCAGCCATAGCCACACTTAGCAATCACACCGCTCGATATCACGCAATGCAATCAGGTATGAGCGTCCCATGCAGCCGTTTGCTCCTCGCTTCCTATTGTGAACAGGCAGCGGGCCCGCCCGCAGTGTAGAAATTCACCCCGCCGCATCGAGCCTCACTCCACCAACATTTCTCCTGCATCAACCATCTTTCAACACTCGAAAATTCGCCTAAATCTACTTATGTGAGTATTTTGAGGTCGCCAAAAATCTACTGGGTTGTCGCAGTCACTGATTACGTGGTTTTAGGGCGCGCAAAGACCATATCAAGATGGTCGAAGCGGTCGGAAACAAAAGCTCGGGCAAAAGGCGCGGCATGGGCGACGGACTAGTAAAGTCAACGCGCAAAAAGCAGAAGACCGCGCAAGGTCTACCAGAGCTACCGAATACCCTGACCGGAAAAGGACGACATCTCAACCGAATCAAGGATCAGGTCTTCCGCTTTATGGACCTACCAGGAGGTAGGCAATCTAAGAAGTCGACTCTTGGACCCATCTGACGTAGATAGAACTCCGTAATCGTGTATACGAATTTTCAATAAAGTACGCACATCGTTGCTTCCCGCCGATCTACAGAAAAGACCCAAAGACAAGGCGAGTGCGGGCTTCCAAAGCATCGTCATCAGTTGTCGATTCATCGGATTCTAGACCCTTGCCCTACATCGGTCTCACGCAGGTGTGCTCACTCCTTCGTTCCGAGTTTCGTCCTGCGTGGCTGTCCACCAACAAGATCCCTTTTTGCGCGCTTGACAGCTATCTCAAGGCCTTCCTTCCACGACGAAATCCACGAGCATCACCGGAAGCTAAGAAGCGCTTCGAATCACAGTTTGATCCATCTGGTTCTCTCCGTATCTGGGTGCGCAAGGACGAGATTCGCGATGTCGCAGTCACGAGACTTGTCAAGCATGCTAAACGATACCCGAACTACACCATCACGTTCCAAGCAATGCCGGACATAGCTGCAACTTTGTTGACTGCTATGGAAGCTCTTGTGAGCAACAAGAACGCTTTGTGGGTCAAGTACGTCAAGAACAACACCATCAGTCAGGTGCGGTTCAAATACCGCGGCGTTGGCAGCGGTCTCCAACCGATCCGAGTTGTCGTCAAGGAAGACTATGCGCCGCCGTGGATGAAGGTAGCGCTTGACATCAACAGCAGAGTAGAGGCCGAGCGTGCGGAATATGTAGGGCAGCTAGGACTGAGTGAGGTGAACAAGGCGGCTGCTATCAGTTTTGGAGTCGATTACTCGTAGATGTTGAGTGTCCAGGAGGACTCTAAGGAGGAGAACATGCTGATTGGTATGTCAAGCCTTACTGTTCATCGATGAATTTTCCACTTCAATTTACTATCAAGATTTATGTTCGTTTGCACAATCTACCAATAACTTCAACAAGTGCAAAGAATATGCGTGGTCTGCATGTCGCGCCACTGCGCGGCTTCTGGCCGTTAACAAGCCCACCTATGTCTCAGCAGTGCGTCCCGAATAGATATTGGTACCAGAACGCTAAAGACACGGGAAGGCGCATTTGTCAATCTCGTAAACATCTGTCAGCCCCATCTGGGTGCATGGCTGCGTTCCCATTGGCGGCCATTTACTGGGGATGGGAACAAGTACATGTCGGTTGGGAACGCTGAGGACACCTCTTGCGTGTGGTGGCAAATATTTCCGGACAGCAAAATGCTGAAAGTGCTGTATGTACACGCAACGGCCCATATCACGGAGCAAGCCTATAAGTCTGCTCATAGTTGGCCTTCTAGGTAAACCTTGGTGTGGAGTTATTGAATCTTAGTCTCCTGTAGCGGCTGCCATAACAGCATGTCTCCACGGTGGACAGGAATCTCATTGTCGGGACCCCGCATTGGCATATCGGGAACGAAGCACTAATGCGTCTTGCCGCATCTTTTGACCACTTTCCCCTTTCTTAACAATCGAGTTCACTCTAAAACTAAGATGGCGGAGACACCCACATTGAGCATTGTGAACAACTTGTTTCAGGTGCACGTGCCGATTGCAAGCATCCTGTTGACTAGCAATCATTAATCGTATCAAGGCAATTTGGTTGACAGGCACACTTTCTTAGGGAGACGGCCATGGAACCTAGGATCAGGGCGTCCCGGTAGCGTGTGGCATCTGGGTGTTCGGTCCAGACGAACTGATAGGAAATAGGAGGCTACCCTGTCTCTAAGCCTTGTGCCTAGGAAGCCTCTCCCATGTTTCATGGAAAATCGGGAGATTCGACGCCTCAGGCGTAGATATAAGGCATAGCCCTAGAACTGTATACAACGCAGTACCATCCCGCCCTTTCCTCCTGTCATCGCTTTCACTCATCATTTGGCGCTCAACATCCAACCTTAACCGAACACGAAGCAGTACAAAGTTGTTTCGCTCGCACAATGTCTTCTGTATCAGAGAATCCAGTCATGGCACCCGCGCCCCGCCGTTCGAAGAGAATCGCTGCACTGAACAAGAAGAAAGCAACATCAGGAAGACTTCTTACTCAAGTACCAATCAGATCTCGGAATGTACGTGTAACTAACTCCAACTTTTGCTAGTATTTCCTCCACTTACGCAGACTGCAGACTATAGTAGGCACTGCTCGTAGTGCCAGCGAAACAAGCCTGGACGATAGTCTGCCTGCTCGTAGTGGACCACACGATGTGCCCAGGCTAGAAAGAAACACACCGTCGACTACGCCCGACATGGAGTGCTGGAGCGCCGTTGATTCGGACAACAACCCACATGAGGTGTTGTCGAGAGTCGTCGCGCATGCAAAGAAAACCTTTAAAAAAACACGGGGGAAGCTCTACGTAGCGACGCGGCTCGATGCCCCTGATGGATCTATTTTGCCCGTAACCGACTTTGTCCTCTTTATTGAAATCGGATCAACCATTCGCGACGATATCAACGAGCGCGTCAAAGAGGTCGAAAAGGATTTGGGTATCGAGCTCCAGCTCATCGATTACACTGCGGCGGAGTATCACTATGAGACTATTGAGGCGCTGGTCCTCTGTGACCTGCTCCCCTTCCGCGTGAATGATCCCAGGCCAGGGGGACGCGTTCCCAAGGAAATTTTCCGGACCACTCATAATATCGTTCGTCAAACAATTCAACGTTGGACAGAGTTCGTCCAACGGGACGGACTCTATGCGTCGACCGGGCGTGTAACAGGCCTGTGGAACTACGTTCTGAACGAGAGGGAGCGAGTCAACCTTAGACTATGGTCAGAACCGATCATAAATATGACCCACTATACCAGATGGGTCACGGCCGCAATCCTGATTGCCTTGCTACCTTCAGAAGAAATTGCGGAATACGAAAGGCAGTCGTCGGGAGCTGAAGGGCTATCTCACCCACCATGTCCCCAACCTCGGGGCCCAGCAAGATCAAGGAATCTCCACGAACCCAAGGATCTGGCTGGCCAACCAAGGCTGCATAGTGGTGTGCTTGAAGCACCAGTAGAGTCGCGTCTCCTTTACCAATTGCATGTTGTGTACTTAGCGGTACTCTTTTGTTGTCTTCCTTCGGTACACACGTTCTCTGTCATCAACAGGTTTACCTCAGTCAGGTGCGAGGCTCGACGATTAGATTCCTTCTTGTTGCATGGATTGTTTGGGGATTTTTTTGGATATCCGTTATTAGTTAAAACAGTTAATAGAACTAGTGAGGACCAGGTGTCTGGGATATAATCGAAGTAAGCGCCTGTAATGAAAGGAAAGGAATCGAATTCTGCATGATTGCACACGGTACCTTTAAGTCGATCCTACCGTTTCCTTGCCTTGCCTTTCGGCTTCAGGACAGTAACTGGAAGATGCATGACGAGCCGCTTCCAAGTCGAATAAGTATGGCAACCTAGTTGCAAGAATCACGATCAGCGCAGAAGAAGCTGACTCGACTTCAAGATTCAGAAAACGTATGTATTATCCACTCACAAAAGTGAAGCTATCCAAGTCCAGAATGACTGCTGCCGTAAAAAGTCAAGGGTATATCCCAATTCCTAACCATCCAAACGCCCCCAAGAGATCGGCCGTAAAGTAAATGCGTAGCGCAAAAGCCGTCGCGTCGTTCAATCCTACGAGAGCCTCGAGAAGTAGCCTGACTGCTGCAGTCCACCCCCATCGCCATCGCCAGTATCATCGTACTCATCCTCAATCTCAAACTTGGAGCCCAGCGCTTCTTTCGCTTCCCTCAGCATCGCACTCATCTGCGTGCTCATTCTGCGCATGCGCTCGTCTTCCTCCATCTCTTCGCGGCGAACCTTATTGATAAGGCGCTGACTCTCCTTTGGTAATGGACTGGCTTGTTTCTTCGCTTCCTCGTATGTGGCGGGTGAGCCGTAGCTCTGGCGGTTGTAGGAACGCTGCCTGGTGTGTGAGGTAGGGACTGCCTTTGCGCTACCGTGGAATGAGCGTCTGTCCATGGTTGAGCGTCGTGATACTGGTATAAGAGAGGGTCGTTTGAGCGGTGTGGCGATAGATGCTCTAGAATGGGGGCGCGGGATTTGTGAGGGCGACTTCGGCTCGGGAAGTCTTCGTTCAGAGAGTCGTGGTGTGGATGGCCGCGACTCTGTCTCCCCGTCTTCGCCAACCACCACCCAATTGTCTGCCGTGCGCAAACGCTTCGTCATCCTCGGGCGCTCGGCGCGGTCGTTGTCGATTGAATCGATAGATCGAACGCCGTAGTCGTCCTGTGGGAAGCCCCCCGGTGTGTGCTGAACCGCACCAGCCTGGTACATGGATAGATCGTCCTGCAGCCCAAGCCGAAGCCTCGCAGCGGCATCGCCGTTCGATTCGATGGTGTACCTCTGCCCGCCTCCAGCCTGGAAACCGCGAAACGGCACCGTACAGAACTGGAACAGCTTGCCAGCCACACCACCTACCAGCCCCAGAATCGTCCATGACTTGGTTCCGTTTGGCGATGTTTCCATCCCCTGCACAGGCATCCTTGCTCCTGTCGCTGGTGTTGCTGGAACTGACCACATACCACGCTGCTTCTGAAGCTGCGCATAGTCGTCATAGTCTCCACTTTGTCTTCCGAAAGTGTGCGACTGGTCCATGCCACCGTCGGCGAGTTGATAGCGATCATGCGCAAGTGGAGGTGGGCTTTTGGCGTTGTCGAAGCGAGAGTAGTCTTGGGAGCTGTCACCCCACGCCGTCGCAGTAGAGCGCTGCATGGAGTTATAGCCTCGGAGGCGCTTGCGGGTCTCGTGCGCATCTGCGTCAATCACCTGGTGACCTGAGGTTTCAGTGGGATAGGCGAAGCGAGGAGCGGCATCGAAATAGCTCGTGCCGGATGTGGTGTGCGCATGCGACGGTGACGGTGTGTAGAATCCGGGCATATCGTTCGTGAGTTGCGACGCTCTAGCCATGCGGAGTAGGTAAGTAGTCGTGTTTACGGAACGCTAGATGATCGAGTGATTTAAAGGTACAGCCCAACGGTCTATATCTTGAGCTCCGTAAGTTGCTGCGCTGACGCTCGGTTAAAGATGCATTGCGATGTAGCCAGGCAGCGATTTGGAGGTTGACGTGATGGCGCCGAGGTGAGAGGCCGCGTTGTTTGTATCACGAACTACAGTGGATCTGGTTGCTGGGGAAAGGCGCTAGCCAAGAGAGCTAACGCAGATCTCAAGCTTGAGACCAGTCAGATATCATCCAAAAACGCAACACATGGTACACATGGTTAGAACTGAATTGCGTTTCACAAGGCTATTAAATCAATATTTCCCTACATGGGTATACGGAAGATGAACACCAGTGACATTATCACTCACTACGCCCTCGCTATCCAGCCGCTGTGCACAAAGAACTCAAACAGCTGGGACGTTTTGCCGGTGTCTATCTTGCAGAGCTCCCGCGCCGTCTTCTTCTTAAGACTGCCATTGTTGTTGAGCGCGGCCCGGATAAGCGTCTCCTTCAGCGCCAAATACGGCTTCGGCATAATGCGCAGAACTTTGCAGATGTCGACTTCTTCCTTGGTGAGTAGTTGCAGATCCGAATGAGCCTCTTTGCCAAATTTCAGTGGCACCGTATTGGGCAGCTGCCTCGGTACAAACTTGGTCTTTGAATGCTGTGGAGTTGGAATGCCATTGGTGCCATTCAAACCGTTCGGAGCGCAGTCTGGCGGTGGGGTCGTGAGCCCACTCTTCTCTTTGATATGCAGGGGCAGCTCTGGGTTGAGCAATGCTGTTGCAGCGGACGGCTGCTCGAATGGCGGCGTTGGCTTGCCAATCCTGCTCGAAGCCAGGCGATCAAATTGACCAACCGGGGGCCCTCTTGTCTGGCGCTGCTGCTTCTCCGTTTCGTATTTCTCGCCGGCTTTCAGGTTTGTGATTTGCATGTTCCTCCATTCCTGCAGCTGCGAAATGGCCTGTCGTAGATTGTGCTCGTACTCGAGACCTTTGCAGAACACCTCAAAGTCCTTGTGCTGCATCATCCTTGCGAAAGGCTTGGCCTTGTTCATGAGGTCCTTTTCCTCCTTGGTGCGCTTCTTGTCCGCCAACTGATTCTTCCTGTACTCCAGGAGATCGTGCTCGAATATAATCTTCTTTCGCTCCACCCGAGCGTCAAGTCGCGAGTTGTAGATCTCCATGATGATCATCTTGAGCTCCATCTCCGGCTCCATCTCTCCAGTTCGTGGATTAATTCCATCGCCAGGCTCGAACTGCATGTGCTGCACCGCCTCTTCTGCTTCATTGAAGTACTCCGTCTCGAACTCTAGACGCCCAGGCATGTAGCCCTGAACCTCGTGACATGATGGCACACTGGCAGTTGGCTTCTGCTTGGGGGTTGTAGGGTCCGCACTCGCAGCTTCTTCTTTCCGCTTTTCTATCCTTCGCTTCTTATTGGACTGAAAGGTGTTGCGGGGTATGCGATCGCTGAGTGCGGTATCGTCTTTGCTGCAGTGTTCTGGGAGCGGAAAGTGGGAGCTGTTGAGGTAGGTGTTGATGTAATGCTCGCGGACCTCATCCTTGTCCCGGTAGCCACCAATGTGATCTGCAATGTCTGCCCAGGAGCCCAAGCCATACGTCTCTGCTCCCTCCAGGAGGGCTAGCTCTTCGTCTGCGCCCCAGTCATCCGTGTATATGGGTATCGAATGTTGTTCAATCACCTGGAAGGTATGTGTCGCCGGCTGGTGATCACGTGAAGATTTGCCGTCGGAGAAGCATGGCACGCAGAGGTCGTACTCGTGGCAAACGTCTTCTGCGCAGCGTATACGGACCTGGACTGTGTCTTAGTATGGATAGTAGCTTGATATGGAGTCGAGGGAGCCTACAGTGGTTGTGACGTCTGAGCTGCACACATCGCAAACATACTTGTTTCCGAAATCGCTGCCCCGCGTTCCGACCTTCTTCTTGATCACGCCCATCGGTGTTGTGCAGCCGTTGCGGTGAAAGGAGCTGGGTCGCCACGCGGCGTGGCTGTGTAGAGAAGCGCAAACGGGCAGGTGGCGCGTCAACTTAGATGTAACGGCTTTGGTGGGCTAGTGTGGCAAGAGTCGTAAGTCTGTCGTGTTGAAGCGTGTCGTGTCATGAATCGTGGAGAGACGGAGTCGGGGGTGCAGAGGCGTAACTCGTGGGGAAGGCGCCACTGGGCCTCAAGGGCAGGCAGTCGCTACTAGGCGGAAATGGGGGGAAATGCGGCCCTGAGCATCCTCAAGGCAAACGCGGCTCCAAAGCGTAGTCAGAATAACATTAAAGGACGGCGCATGGATGCATTGGAGAAAGTGATGCTCCGCGCAACGCTCTACCGTAACATCAGGCCGCGCCCCGCAGCCTCCCAAAACACCCACAGACCTCCAAGCTACGACCGCCCACATCCACTCCCTACTTCCTCCCTGCTTCATATAGTGACCTTCCTTCAACGCCCTCGAGCAACCGCTCTTTTCTTGCACACGTGCGCACACCGACCAACTGTCAGGGTCCTACCGAAACCGTTGATTCCACATCCCGCACCTCACAGTGTTGACCATCCTTAACAGCGACCACACCTGCGTGGCTGCACAGCAACATGTCTTCAACTTGGCGCATAACAAAGAGTTGGCATACCCACACGATTGGCCTTAACAGAGTTGACAAAGTGCAGAGCTCAAAGAGACACATCTCGCGCCCATCGCCAACACATTCAGTCGCTCGTCGTCCTCTTCCACCGTCACTGATGAGAAATCAACCAAGACCTCGGATTCTGCCAGCAGCGCAGCCACTCTGGTAGACTCCAAGGATAGCAATGGAATCAGTATGCAGGTCCATCACGTGCCAGTGGGCCACAGTGTTAACACATCCAGCTGCTTCAGAAGCCAATGCCGCGCCTCCACCACCGCCTCTCCGCCCAGGTATCCTGATAGTCACGCTCCACGAGGGCCATGGCTTCTCTCTACCGCCCGGTCACGAGAACACATTCAGTAGCGGCGGTCATCATCAGGGATCGCTGTCGCAAGGTGGCGGCTTTTCTGTAGCTGGCTCAGTACGTCCAGGTTCCTCGTCGAGAGGCCCGGTGGTGGGCTCGTATGCCGGCCGACCGCAGTCTGCAGCGGGCAGCATCAACGCCGCGCCAACCATCCACGGTCGCTACTCCTCAAAACACCTGCCGTATGCGCTTGTGGACTTCGACAAGCAACAAGTTTTTATCAATGCGGTTTCGGGCACTCCCGAGAACCCACTCTGGGCAGGCGGCAACACACAGTACAAGTTCGATGTGTCTCGAATAACCGACCTCAGCGTCTCGCTCTACATTCGCAACCCTTCATCCGCTCCAGGCACTGGCCGCAGTGACGACATCTTCATCGGATCTCTTAAGATCAACCCAAGATTTGAGGAGGCACGGCAAGATGAGAAAGCAAAGAAGGATCATGCGGCAGGCCAAGCAGGCGCTGAAACCATCAAGGTCAATTTCGGCACGGGTGATATGAAGATTGGTGTGAACTTTGTAGAGAACCGCCAGGACCGCCTCTCCATCGACGAGTTTGAACTGTTGAAGGTCGTTGGCAAGGGTAGCTTCGGCAAGGTCATGCAAGTGCTGTAAGTTCACATGCCTTTGATGCTCGAATCAATGCTCACATATTCCCAGGAAGAAAGACACCCACCGAATATACGCCCTCAAGACCATCCGCAAAGCTCACATCATCTCCCGATCCGAAGTCGCGCATACTCTTGCAGAACGATCTGTGCTGGCTCAAATCAACAACCCATTCATTGTGCCTCTGAAGTTCTCCTTCCAGTCGCCAGAGAAGCTCTATCTTGTGTTGGCCTTTGTCAATGGCGGCGAGCTGTTCCACCATCTGCAAAAGGAGCAGCGATTCGACATTAATCGTGCTCGTTTCTACGCCGCTGAGCTTTTGTGCGCTCTAGAGTGCTTGCACGGTTTCAACGTCATCTACCGTGACCTGAAGCCGGAGAACATTCTCTTGGACTACACTGGGCATATTGCGCTGTGCGATTTCGGTCTGTGCAAGCTAGACATGAAGGACGAGGACCGAACAAATAGTAAGTGGTCGTGAAAACAAGCCGACGCCCACTAACAGCTTCCAGCATTCTGTGGTACTCCCGAATACCTTGCTCCCGAGCTTCTGACCGGCGCCGGCTACACAAAGTCTGTTGACTGGTGGACACTCGGCGTTCTACTCTACGAGATGTTGACCGGCCTCCCACCATTCTACGACGAGAACACCAACGACATGTACCGCAAGATTCTTACCGAGCCACTGCACTTCCCTGGCCCGGAAGTTGTTCCCCCGGCGGCACGGGATCTTCTGACCCGACTCCTCGACCGAAACGCAGAGAAACGTCTGGGAGCCAAGGGCGCAGCTGAGATCAAGGCGCACTACTTCTTCCACAGCATCGACTGGCGCAAGCTTCTCGAGAGGAAGTACGAGCCGAGCTTCAAGCACAATGTCGTATGTATAGATGTTCCCGCAGAGACTTTCCAGCAACTAATTGAGTACAGGTCGATGCCAAAGACACTGCCAATTTCGACCGCGAATTCACTTCTGAAGCACCAACCGATTCATACGTCGATGGACCAATGCTCTCGCAAACAATGCAGGACCAATTCGCTGGCTGGTCCTACAACCGCCCCGTTGCTGGGCTCGGCGATGCAGGAGGTTCAGTAAAGGACCCATCGTTCGAGGGCGTGACCGGTAAATAGGCGGCGATTGATCTAGGGCTTGGCCACTCCCACCGCTTTTGTTCAAAACCCGGTGGCTATGGATTAGTAGATAGACGATCTTGTCATTGGTGGAATCTCAGCGCGCTGTTCATTTTGTTTTGTGCTTGGGGTTCTGGAACACTGGCATTTGGCGTAACATGGTAGCATTTGTGTACAGGCAGGCCTGATTATAGGCAGATCAACAAAACATCCCACGTGCCATAGCCTCAAAGTCTGCATGCATCGGGCGAATCTAGCGCATGTCCGCGGCGTGCTGTGGTGACGGATTCTGACTGATCGTTTACCCCTCCATAGCTCCTACTGATTCGGGGGTTGGCAGTGACGTGCGGACGCCCCACCATTATTGTACTCTCGCATCGAGACCGTGTTGAGCTTACTCCATCAAACTTCTACCACCCCACTCAATTGAGCTGTCTGTTTCTGATCTGCTCTTTCCATCTCTCTTAAACCTTCAAAACCCTACCCATCTATGTACGCACACCGATTGAGGTTCTGAAGTTTCCAAGCTTACCCCGCCAGCTCCGTTACACAACATCCACTTCTACACAAAATGGTCTTCGCTCAATCAAGCGATCTATCGGCGTGGTCGGCCCTCCAAGACCATCACCAGAAGCTTGGAAAAGACATCGTCCTGAAGGAGTATTTCAAGAAGGACCCTCAGGTACGAGCCGGACGACTTGCGACCAGGATGGAGCTAAGAGATCACAGCGATTCGAGAAGTTCAGCCACACCTTCAAGAACGAGGCCGATGGCTCAGAAACCTTGTTCGACTTCTCCAAGAACTTCGTCACCGAGGAGACCATCAAGCTGCTCGTTGAGCTCGCGAAAGAGGCTGGCCTCGAGCAGCTCCGCGATGACATGTTCGCGGGCGAGAAGATCAACTTCACCGAGAAGCGTGCTGTCTACCACGTCGCGCTCCGCAACACATCCAACCAACCAATGAAGGTCAACGGCGAGAGCGTCGTCGAGGGCGTCAACGAAGTGCTCGAGCACATGAAGGAGTTCAGCGAGCAGGTCCGCAGTGGCGAGTGGAAGGGATACACCGGCAAGAAGATCAGCACCATTGTCAACATTGGTATTGGTGGCTCCGACCTGTATGTGTGATCTACAAGCAATTGGACCAAGATTGCTGACAGCAGACAGCGGCCCCGTCATGGTCTCTGAGGCCCTCAAGGCCTACGCCGACCGCTCCCTCAAGGTCCACTTCGTCTCCAATATTGACGGCACACACATCAAGGAGGCGCTCAACGAGTCGGACCCCGAGACCACCCTCTTCCTCATCGCTTCCAAGACCTTCACAACCGCCGAGACCGTCACCAACGCCAACACTGCAAAGACATGGTTCTTGAAGAGCGCCAAGCAGGAGGACATTGCGAAGCACTTCGTTGCTCTGTCGACCAACGAGGAGGAGGTCACCAAGTTCGGTATCGACAAGAAGAACATGTTCGGATTCTCCGACTGGGTTGGAGGGCGCTACAGTGTCTGGAGTGCTATTGGTCTGAGCGTTGCTCTGTACATTGGCTTTGACAACTTCCACCAGCTGCTTGCCGGTGCGCACGCCATGGACAAGCACTTCAAGGAGACTCCTCTCGAGAAGAACATCCCCGTCATTGGTGGTCTTCTTAGCGTCTGGTACTCCGACTTCTTCGGCGCCCAGACACATCTCGTCTCTCCGTAAGTCTGACACCACTTCTATGTATGTCTGCTGACCAGGCCCAGCTTCGACCAGTACCTCCACCGCTTCCCTGCCTACCTCCAGCAGCTGTCTATGGAGTCGAACGGAAAGGCCATCACCCGCAGCGGCGACTACGTCAAGTACACCACCGGCCCCATCCTCTTCGGCGAGCCCGCCACCAACGCCCAGCACTCCTTCTACCAGCTGCTCCACCAGGGCACCAAGCTGATCCCTACCGACTTCATCCTGGCGGCACAGAGCCACAACCCCAGCGAGAACAACACGCACCAGAAGTAGGTGGGAACAGAGCTGTGATTGTACCAGGCTAATGATATCAGGATGCTTGCCTCCAACTTCTTCGCCCAGGCTGAGGCCCTCATGGTCGGCAAGACGCCCGACGAAGTCAAGGCCGAGGGCGCGCCCGACGAGCTCGTCTCCCACAAGACCTTCCTGGGCAACCGCCCCACCACCTCCATCCTCGCAGAGAAGATCACGCCTGCTACCCTGGGTGCTCTGATCGTCTACTACGAGCACCTCACCTTCACCGAGGGCGCCATCTGGAACATCAACAGCTTCGACCAGTGGGGTGTTGAGCTGGGCAAGTCCCTGGCGAAGAAGATTCTTGGAGAGCTGGACCAGAGCGGCGAGTCCAACTCTCACGATGCGAGCACGAGCGGGCTTATCAATGCGTTCAAGAAGAAATCTGCTTTGTAGGGGGTTGATGTGGATGGGTGTGGTGTGAAATGACTGATGACATGACACTAAGCAAAAGTAATTAGCTTGCGGATGAGAA
>Ga0265797_10008589_pt1 | contig 13546 bp, 14 predicted proteins | sample P2T30metagenome_FD_192433 | JGI IMG/M metagenome (GOLD analysis project Ga0265797, IMG submission 192433) | Plant litter microbial communities from East Loma Ridge, Irvine, California - P2 T30 | ecosystem: Environmental > Terrestrial > Plant litter > Unclassified | place: USA: California... | reverse complement strand
CGCTGTCACGTGGGACCAATGCGCTGGTGGCATGCAAGACATCTGCACCAGAGTGAGTAGCGCTGAGGTCAAAATCGGATTCCAAGCTTTTGACTTTTCGACTACCGTCTCTACGCGCGTTATACACCGTCCAAGACGATGGCCAGGATCGAGCAAGTGACATTTCGAGGATGCAGGCTATCTATGAAGGTGCTGCACTGACCATATCCGCCATGTCAGCTCGTGATGGCCGTGGAGGATGCTGGATATCCAAGAAACGGGTTTTTGACCTACCCTTGGAGAATGGGAGATCAATCAGGCTTGCGTTCCATCGACCTCTCGAGTTGGGATTCCAACATGCATCTTTCCTCTCATCGCAAGATTATTCAGATCTGGACACACAGTACCCACTGGCAACAAGGAAATGGGCACTGCAGGAACGTGTACTCAGCCGACGCATACTTCATTTCACAGCCCAGGACCTGGTATGGGAATGTCGACATGTTACTCGCTGCGCTTGTGGTACAGTCGATGTTCTGTACCCTGATTACACCCAGCGGAATACCTTCGAGCTGTTGTCCGATGAAGACGCTGTTGTATTTTATGTGGTCTTCGCCTGGATGGAGTTGGTCAGGGCATATTCTTATGCTGATCTCAGTGACGAGACAGACCTATTCCCAGCTCTTGCTGGGCTTGCTTTTGCGTTCTCCAAAAAGGGCCTTGGGGCATACTGTGCTGGATTATGGGAGATCAGCCTACCAGTGGTGCTCTGTTGGTACACGAGGCAGGTGGAGTCAGAAGAGGCGACGCATTCTCGACCTTCAGAATATGTTGCTCCGACATGGTCATGGGGATCTGTTCAAGGTGCCTTGTGCTTCGATGCGTTGGACAACGTCGACTCAGACCCTGAGAGCTTCAGAGTTGTCTCTGAACTTCTCTCCGTTACATGCGAGATAGCAAGTCAGGATGAATTTGGTCACGTCCAAGCCGGATCTCATCTGAAGATAGGCACTCCGGTCTGTGTTTTGCCGCCAGGATCGGTTCAAGCGACAACAATCTCGGGCCTCGTAGGGGCGGAATTCAGAGTTGACACGTTGGGGGACATCCCATGGGAGCGGGAGTGCTTTGTTGCACTAATTTTTACGAAGAGGCCCGATGAGAGTCAAGCCCTTGTCCTTGTTGCGAATGACGACAGGACATATCGTCGCTGCGGGTTAGTATGCTTGCCGGACCAAACTTTGAATGGCTTCACTGAGCGCATGGAATTTGACATTGTCTAAAGAGAGGCAACAGCAGGGACGGACTACTCTCATCATGAGCGAAGGCAACGAATCTCTTTTGTAAGTAAGGCCACTCTCTAGGGACGGCTCATACGGTCACCGTGAATCGCTTGACAGAATCAGCCAATCTATCAATCATATTGGTTATGACACGATGCGCCCTCTCGCTGGTGAAATACGTGATGCGGTATCGATCTCCTGTCCAACATCGATGCTGTGTAACTCGAGCCCTTGGCGGAGTCTCCACACAGGGACTCATTTAATTCCTCGCTTTGCTTCTCCGGTCGCGAAGCCCTCGACACATATCCACCTGCAGCCCTACATCTCGACCACAGCTTGCCTACCTACGTCGCACGCAAGTGCAAGATACAACAAGTGCAAAAAGATCCGCCATGGGCGCTCTATACAGCCGAGAGATCAACACGGCTATTGATCAACTCACGTCACTGGTCGCAGCCGTGCAAACTACCAGAAATATTTTCATCTTCCTTGCAGCCATCCAGGTCATCAAAGTGATCATACTGGCCTTGATATTGCTGGCCATGCTCGCACTACTGGTCACCATGAACCCGGATCTCGGAGACGAGCGCGCAGCAGTAGTGACACCTGCGGTGGAGTGAATCATCCATAGACTGTCGAACGTTACTACGGTCACGCACCCTCAGAGGGATGTGGAGCTTCCCAGGGCGGATACCCTTCAAGAGAAGATCCCACAGGTTACTCGTCGCAGGAGTTCCTGCCAGTCGAGCCAGCTCTCGTGATCACTCAGGACGAATGCATCTCGACTTCAAGGATTGGGTGTAAGCGCGGAAGCCAGCGTGCCTCTGGTGCAACACTGTTGCCGTCCACTGTACGAGGTGGACGAATTGCAATCGACAGGGGTAGCAACGAATAGCCAATACGCAACACTTTGCTGAGATATTACTCAGATGATTGATCGCGACGGAGGGTTGACGAGGACGAAGGCTTTCGGAGAGCTTGCATCTCTCGTTTCTATGACACAAGCAAAAGGTCAATTCTATTGTGTATAAAACGTCAACGTCCAAAAACTCAAAAAGACGTATGACCTGGAGACGTTGTCCGTCTTGACACTACGTCTTATGAACGAATGTTCACCTCGATCTCGACAAATGATGCTTTGAGTGACTGATTTTGTACGACTTGATATCTATACTCCTACATCCAAATGCCGATGACCAACCCCGACGACCTATTCCCAGCTAGCCAACGTCACGGTTCCTCCACGAATCCAATCCACAAGCCTAGTCAAAATAGCCAAGATCGACCAGGAAATCCCTAGAAAAGCGACTTGCCTCGCTCTCGATTCTGTTACGATCACCCATGAAGTGGAGGTTGGTTTCGAGAACTTTGTCCATGCCCCACATCTTACGTGTGCGGTAGTAAACGCTGGTGATGGCATCCTTGGTGCGCAGGTCGAAGAAACTCGCAAACTCGACCTCTATCTCGGACCACGAGCACTCCCGAACAATACGGTAGTACATGATGAAAAATCTCTGTTCGTCCGTGTAAGAGGGTCTAGCAGGCCGAAGGACGCGCGGAGGCGGCTCAATATGAGCAGTGCGGGTCGTCGGATGTACCCGGAGGTCGACATCGTGATCAACTGATCTGTTTGCTCGGAAGACAGTACCGCTGGCTGATTCCATCATATCACATGCGCTGCCAAGGATCTTTGTGGTGTCGAAGCAACTGGAAGGAAAATCTTGGGTCGCGAGTCCGAAGACGTTCGGATGTTGAGAGTGAGCAGGCAGGGGCAAAGGCAGGCCGACAGCGAGCCTAGTGCACTCAAGCTGGTGACACTTTGCCCGGGTTGGGGCCGCATTTGATGTAGAAGGTGCCTTGAGTCCGTAGGATTGATGATCCTTAGTCCATGCGGGAAACGCAGAGTTTGCTTCATCGGCGTTACGGCAAAGGGATGCCACTGTGATCTTACGGTGACTTAGGCTCTCGCCGGCGGCCAAGCTTGTCGGTGGTTGCGAGATCATGGCGGACCGAGAGATTTGGCTGTTGCTCGTCATCCTGAAAGCTCGAAGGTGCTGGGAGTGGTCTTTGGCTATGTGTATCTTCGTGTTTAGATACGAATATAAGACGGCGTGTGCGGGATCTCGCCATCGTGAAGGGGCACCCAAAACATCTGTTATATGATGCTGCTTTGCCGGTAAACCATAGTGAACCTGATTTGACGTCGCGCATCCTTGCATTTTGTGCGACTCGGGGAACTGCCTGTGGTTACACGAAGTCGCACCTTACATTTGTAGCACCTTGCTTCATTACACGTACACCGTCACAGTGTACGGCTTGAGTTGCACGCAATGTTTGACGAGCATGCAAGGGACTTTGTGATCTGGGTCGAACCCAGTTGCTATCATGGCCAGGCGGCGTGCGATTTAGAATCTAGTACACAGATGCGGAAGATCGAGCAAATGACCTTCTTAGTGCCGAACTCATCCATTTCCATGATTGATGGCGACGGTGAATGAGTATGTCAAGGTGATGCGACGCACCCTTGAAGCTCCACTTGTGTCGCATGACTAAGGCCTGTCGTTCCCACCCCAGGAGATCAAGAAAGTCTTCTCCAAGTACTAGCGGTAAAGTACACAAGACGGCAGGGTGATGTCGTTGTGCCCACGTGGACTCTGAGGTCTGCGTCAGTTGCGTCAGTTGCGTAAGTTGCGTCGGGTACATGATTGCCGCTTCTCACGTTGTACGCATCACCTTTCTAACTTGCATCACTATGGAGTGGCCGCGGCTGGCGCGAGATCATTCAGCCCCTTGGACTTCGCCGCGTCTTCACTAGATCTTGAATCCCATCTCACAATGACTTACAGAACCTTCCACCAATCTAGATCCGGCTTTCTTGGGCAACAGTTGCCTACCAGAACATCACTACCACAAATGTAGAGATAAACCATCGTCAATCTACGGATCCCAAATGTCAGGCGCAGTCTTGAAGGGCATCCTATACAAAAAGCGACGCTAAGGTCAACATAGTCTTTATTTTGTATGAGCTAGGATACTCTATACGCATCTAGACATCGCTTGCTTGTGTTCTCTAACTATAGTAGGGTGGTATAGATGCCGACGACGCCTCTTCCTCTTCTCTTGTTGGCATGCCTGATCTATAGTAGGTTGATAATAGGTCGAGGACAGGTGAAGACTGCTAATACGGTAAGTTACAAGCACTTTGACGTCCACAACATCAAACTGCTCTCTGAACTTACACTCGGTCTCTCTTACACCGAGTTCGAGCTCGTGCAGAACTAACGTTCAGCCTGGCCTCTAAGCATTCCCAGATCACTCACTTGGCAAGATTCCTGGGGGCTGGAAAGACCTGTCGAACGAGGTCGCTAACATCCATCCACGCGTGGGGAAACACCAGGTGACCCGGGACAATTGTGTACTGACACTCAATTATCTTTGCTCATATCAAAGCAATAGACAAAATTTCACTCCTCACTGTTCTCGAGGCGTTTCTCCATCGGTCTGAAGGTATACGATCAGTGTATACACGGTGTGCGTGTCGTCATTCTTGAATCCATGGCAGCTATCTATCTGACCATCATTACTCGACCCGGGCTAGAGAACGACATGATAGACTGATGAGGTCAAAAGTGGGCTCTTTAGATTCGTCTTAGTGTGTGCTACACGGTACATGCATTTTCAGGCTGCCGATCACTGTTGCTAAACACTGATGCACCTACATGAGCGCTGGACAGGGTTATGGAAGGAGCACGCTCGAGCCTCCGCTGGCTGAGGCTCCATGCTGCGCGGGCCGATATCGCGCCGCTGGTCTCGTCTGAACTGTTCGGTCTGCGGCGCGGGGCGACACGTACGGGACGCGAGCCGCTGCCTTGCAATCGCTACCTGAACCTCTGACAAAGAACACGATAAATGTCGTTGACAGATATCCTGTGAGATGACTGCGGAGTTCCATGGCTTTCTATGGCCGTCCAGCTAATCCTAAGCGTTGGCCTGGTGTCCGTACGACTCCAACGGCCATTCCCAAACCTGCCAGTGTAGGTACATGCACCTTGTACAGCCACGTTTCAGCCATGGACAAAGCTAGTCAGGCCCTGGCACAAGGCCTTCCGACCGGCGTACCCGAATCATACCGCGCATTCGCAGATCATAGCGGAGTCCCTTGCTCCACCCTCTACCATCGTGCCCGCGGCCGACAGTCGATCCAAGCGAAGGCTCAGAGCCAACAGTACCTTGCACCGTTCGAAGAGAAGGCAGTGGTCCAGTTCATCCTACAGATGGCCGAGCTTGGCACTCCCGTACGGATCAAGTACATACCATCTATAGCCTTCACTGCCACCCGCCACAGGCCGGAAGCAGATAGGCCAGCTAAGCCGCCGAATAAAAACTGGGCTAAAGCCTTCGAGAATCGGCACCCAGAACTTAAAGCGAGGAAGGTCAGGGCACTGGACTGGAACCGCCATGAGAAGAACATATACCACAAGATTGAACATTGGTTCGAAGTGATTGGAAAGGTGCTGGAAGATCCAGCCATCCTTAGGGAAAATGTGTACAACATGGATGAGACCGGGGTAATGCTCTCCATGCTCGGGTCCATCAAGGTTCTCGTTGGCCGAAAGGACCTCCGAGACTACCGCGGAGCGCGTGTCAAGCGCACAGTAGTGACCGCAATCGAGTGCATCAGCGCCGACGGTAGGTATCTAGATCCTATGGTGATTTGGCCAGCGACTACTCACAGAAGCAACTGGACAACGTTTTCCACACCGGGATGGCACTACGCATGCTCCGAATCTGGGTACACCGATTCTAAACTAAGCTTGGAGTGGCTCACGCGCGTATTCGATCCGCAGACTAGGCAGCGGGCAAACGGTAAGCCGCGCTTGCTGATCTGCAACGGCTTCGGGACGCATGAAACCCTCGAGATCCTGGAGCACTGCTTTGCTAACAATATCCGACTCTGCCGCCTCCCCTCTCACACTTCCCACAAGCTCCAACCCTGTGATGTCGCCGTGTTCTCTCCTCTGAAGGCAGCCTACCGCGACGAAGTCGAGCGTCTGGACCGGGGGGGTGTAAACACTATCGGCAAGCAACATTTTACATCAATGTATAGTCCTGCAAGGCTTGCGGCTTTCACTATAAGGAACATTATTGCTAGGTGGAGTAAAAGCGGATTAACCCCGTTAAATCCTCACAGAGTGCTGAAGGACATGGAGAAGCCCTTGCCCGAACTACCGGGAGCCGCTGGAGAGTTGACTGTAGTCCCACGTGGTCCGCTGCAGGGAAATCCTGCACTGCCCTTAGCGCCCGTAACGCTCGTGACGCCCGTGACGCCCATAAGAGCAGAGGCCTTCACTTCGCTGCATGATTTGATACTGGAACGCGACGCACATGCGTTAGATGACACGGAAAGGCAGAGTCTACAGCGACACTTGCAGAAGCTTACTAAGGCTGCCAAAACGTCTATCGCAAGAAGCGCGCTTCAGCAAGAAAGAATTCAGTTTCTGCTTGATATCAACAACGAGGCTAAGGTCCGACGTTCTACCAAGTCGCTTATGCTAGGCAAAGCGAGGGTGATGAGCTATGAGGATCTAGAGGCTGCAAGGGCAAAGCGAGCTGAGAAAGAGGTCAGCAAAGCTGCTAAGAACAAGCGGGGAGGAAAGCGCAAAGGCGGGACAGGGGCGCAAGGGACGTGCATGTCAGAGACGACAGCCGAGGCAGCGCAAATTGAAGCACGAGAGCCCGCTGACGTTACGCTCCAGGTGGCTGGGACACAAGCTGAGGATAGTCTGCTTGCGCCCTGCCCCGGCAGAGCACCGGTGGCGCAGATGTGGTAACAGAGCTCGATGACGCTGCGTCGCAGATGGTTCCATCGTGGGCTGCACATAACGTGAATGATGGGGAAGCGGATCAGATGGGGAAGCGGATCACTTTGTGTGAGGATGTAGTAGGTAGGGGTTCTGAACAGTATCTCTTAGGTAGATTATCAACGATTGCCTAAGGAGTCTAAGTGGAAGTAGGGGCGGAGGAGAGCCTTCTGAGGCACTGTATGCCAAGCCTGGGGATCCCGTGGGATTCGCATGCGTTCCGCATGCGGGTCACGTGCGGGAAGGCTAGAGTTCCCGTCACGTGACTGGTGTTTCCTCACAGTACACCTATCCACGATCTTATCCACAATCCCTCAACGCTCGGAGGGTTCAAGCAATCAAGATTGGGGGGTTCAAGTTAGGCAACGTAGCAGCTGTGAGGAGTATAGCGATTGGTTTCTGCTTAAAACAACTTAGCCAGCCGCATCCTTGAAGCCAGTCGCTGTTCTCGTCCATGTCAAGCGCGAAATCGAATGTAGCGTCTCGTTGGTCGTCTACGCGCAGACGGGCTTCCTCGTCCGCTTCCATAACTGCCAACGTTCGATCCGCCACGTCAATATCGTCTTCTACTATTTTCATTACTAGGTGAACATCATAACTTCGGTTGCGCTTATATGTCGATCACCCAGTACTGGCTGCAGTAATGACATCGTCCGATAGTCCAGCGCTGGAGGTAGCATGACATGTCTTTCTTCTCTAATCTGGAAGTTGTTTTAGAGTGGGACTTCTTCCTGTGCTTACGGAACTCGACCCAGCTGATCGTTCGGAAGGAGGTACACTCTTGATAGCGGTACCCTAGCTGAGGCGGTAGACGAAATGAGAGGGACGGTGACCCGTCAGCGCACGGTGTGAGTTCAGTAATAGAAGCAGCAATAGGCAAAGCTCCAAACTCGTTAATGATTGCCTGACGGTTCATATAACCCTTGTGCCAGGAACGTAAATGGTTTAGCATGCAATCTTTCGTAACAGCCACCTTGCAAGATGTACATAACGCAATTTTGAAGTCCGGAAGGTACTGTATAAGCCCGGGAATACCATCATGCTATCAAGCAATTATCAGTATACAATCGCACGTATCGCTCTTCTATCCATCGACGTGCCCTTGTAATGTCTGAGGACTGTTTTGACCGTTTCGATAGGGCTTTGGAGAGCGATGATCTCGATGCACGCTTTGCATATTTCTTGAGGCCAGAAACCAGATTCAACGCTTTGAATATGAAAGTGGACGTCCTTGTCCAGACAGAGGGTGGCTCCATGTCGAGGCGCAACAATAAACACGCGAGGACGCGTAGACGCGCCGAAGTAGGCGGGCTCGTGAAATCCGCTTGACCTAAATGGGAAGATGCAGCGGGGCCCGCTGAAATCCATAGGCCCCGAGGCAGAATCATGTATAAGGCCCCTACGGGTCATATTAGCTAGGTTAGAGCTATTTTTTTAAAAGATTTATTATATCTTACCTATTTAGGAATAGTTTTTCTTCTCTTATAATATCTAGATTTTAAGAGATAAAGGTTTGCTAACATTCAGGTCTATATAGATTGTAGAGCTAAGCCTGTTACTCGTACTGCTTGTATTGTACTCGCACCTCCGAATCGACTTCCTTCTCCAAGCCAGTCGAAGTACTCCTCGATGTTATCGAACGTTCGGTCAAACTGTTCTTCCAGCCATCCTGGTCCATCGACGCTCTCAAACACCCCGAAACAAAGCGGAAGTACGGTATCTCTGTACTCACACTTCCTACCGCCTTTGCCTCCCAGCTCTGCCTGTTGACAAATTGACTGCGGGTTCAGACACCAGAAGCAACTCGTGTACGGTTGTAACCATTTCAGCCCTCGCTCTTCGTGCCGCCGTCGGACTTTACTCCTCTCTTCGAATACCTCGAACCTTCGTGGGCACGTCGAGAAGTCATGGTTCCAATCTTGCTTGACTGCTCTACACAGCAAGCATGTGCCCTTCACGCTTGCTAGGTCGAGACGGTACTGTGCTAGTTCTGTATGGGCCCTGAGCCGCTCTTGTTGGATGAGCTGAAGTCCTGTGTGTATAGCATCCTACTCGACCTTCTCGACCGGACCGATCACATCTTGGTGAGCCACGCCACAGATATCGCACGGCACGTCCTCCGGCATGCACCATCTTCGGTGAGTGTGCCGAGCAAGTAAGTTGAGTCTCAGCCCAGTCGTACAGCGTCTAAACTTCGAGCGTCAATTCGATACCACCACGCGACACACTCCCCTTCCGGGCCCGTTGAGCCATGCGTAGACATGCGACCCTGTCCACTTCTCCGCATATCGTAGCAGGTCGATTTGCTCCGAGTTTGTGAGAGCGCTGTTGTCATATGATATGATGTTCTGCTCCGCCCTGCTCGCGACCCACGAGCTGGGGTCCGGGAGTGTGATATCAAATGCCAACCGTGCTGCCGACCTCGGGTTGCACTGATTTAGAATAGCTTTGCCCACGAAGCAGGCAGCTTCCTGGATGCGGCGTTGGCATTCGACATAATAGAGGCTTATGTCCAGATGTTTCAATGTATTGGACTCGGACTTCATATACGACTCCAGAAGGTCTTGCCCCATCTGCCAAGTGAGAAGCCAACACGGTTCGAGACAGAGTTCTTTAGTCAATAGATGACATAAGGCTTGTGGCGATAGATCAACCCTCGTTGCGGTGCGTGCAATCTCGGTCCGCAGATCCGGTAATGCAAGGTCTGGTACGACCGTTAAAGGTTCGAAGATTGTTGATAAACATTGGCCAAAAATTCCAGTGGATAGTTCTTCGAAAGATGCGATGCTGAGTATCGCGTTAGGCGGAATTTCCTGCCATATCAGTATCTCGGTCTTGTAGACATTGTTTTCAGAGAGTTTCAATCTGCATCGTATAGTGTTGCACTTACCGCGTGCTCCTTTGGGCATTTCCCATAGGCCAATCGTGACCAGACAGACGTCCTGGTACTCGGCATTTCGAAGTTTACGGCCATGATTCAGTGCTCTGAGAAGATCCGGTGTGGCTGAAATGAAGGGTGATGCTTGCAGTAATTCCTGATCCTCATCAGTGGGATAGATGAGCGGTTTAACGAGCATACGTAACGTTACTCTGAAACCGTGGTGATAAACACGTTTTTCAAGTAATCTCGATCCACTCCTTGTTGAAGCATGAGACGAGCGTCTATCGATCGGTCGAGATGAGATTGTGGAACTGAGAGACAACGTTGCGCGCGGAATGCAACCCTTTCTTTGAAAGCATGTTTGGAATTGATATCGATGCGTCTAACAGTCTTGACTTGTGTAGTACCTGGCCATGAATGCTCGACTATCCTACTTCTCTATGTATGAGCTTGTGGCTTTATCGTGGGATATGGAGTCTACCACGTACCGTTTCGTATTCGAAGACACTGTCAATCCTGCGAGATTGTCTACTAGGTCAACTGCACCAGACATTTCTGCATATTCATGTGAACGAGGCTGACTTGCTAGGGAAGTGAAAGTAAAGATCGCCTATGTACTATTCGCAGCCACCACTGGGTTTACTAGTTTATTTGACATCTGTTAGTGTTCCTTTAATCGACGATGCTGGGTAACCATGGCTTGAGTTTTCTGCCGGAAATCTCTACCGCTTCAATGAGCCTTTCGACTTGTAAACTTTGCTACGGATGTCAATTTCCCAAACTAAAGCTGCCAAGGTGGGCGAGGATCGCGATCACCATGTTGTCACAACAATGTATAATCTAGTGCTTTTCGAACAAGTAAGTGGGGAAGAGTGGAAGGAGAAAGAAAATAGTGATGTGCAAAATGAAGTGTAAACTTTGGCTCACCTCGCACAGCAGAGTGTATGACGACGGGTTTTCCAAAAGCCCCCTAAAGAGCACACCTGATCGATTCAGCAAAACGAGGAACCGTGGATCGTCCGAGAAGATCCTAGGTACGCAGATGTGCGAGCTTGCAGTGGCCGGATCGACATCTCACCCATAAATATCATTGAATGATGACAAGGCAATTATGGTCTGTTACGGGCTCGCAACTCAAAAAATCGAGCCTGTTGGTTGGAAAACTTTGGTGCGGGGTTGTCACAGGCGCTTCCCCCGCTCTTCCTTAAGTTCCAGCTGCGCCTTTTCGAAGAGTTCCTTGCAGTCGGGGGTGTTGCTCGTTACGGTTGCTCCTTCGATAGCGTCGCGTTATGTTTCTGTTTAAGTTACAGGTGCGTAGCGAGAGTCATCAGCTTGCTAAAAATGGCGCTCGGTCGCGCGTCCGCACGAGCATCGTTGGCATGAATGTGATTGCAACATCTGATGTTTTCGCTTATCATCAGTACGAACTTGGTCGACTCTTTTCGCCTCCAGACAGGTTGTGCAACATACAGATACGAGTCGAAAGCTGATGGTTACGTCAACTACAAGCTTTCAAGGATGCGGCCAAAGCACCGGATCTCAAGGCGAGTTGCCATCGCAACCAACCCCAACGGCAACGGCAGCGCAGCCTCGCACTTGCCTCGGCTAGCCCTTTGTGCGCTAACCCAGTCGCGAGGTCGTCCGCAAAGGCAGTCACGTCAGGAAGGACATCTGCATTGCTGTCCACACCCTTCCACCCCCGCCTGTTGCGATATATTTGAATTCAAGTCCTCCAAAACCTCAACTTGTCCTGTAGCATAACTCGAGAGCCTCCTGCACAGAGTTAGAGTCATGCTCGTTAATTCCACTGCACTCTAGCGCCCGATTCACTCCGCAGTCGCCCAGTCGCAAATTCTGTCACACCATGTCCTCAAATACACCGCATCCTGGAACCATTGCCCTCGAGCGACAAGTCACTATAGAGATCCGAGCCGGCAATCTCGCAGAAGCCATCGAAATTCTGCGTCTCGCTCAGGATCGTGATCGCACGCATTGAGTCTGCGAATCTTGTAGCAATTACGCCGCTGATACTAGTGGTAGACAGGAAACCAGTTACATTCCTGGATCTGCCGGCGGAACTACGAACTCGGATCTATGAGCTGAGCGACTGCCTTCGAGTTGAATGTGACCAGAAAAAGAAGTTCGGCTTCGCCAGCACTATTCATGCAGATGTCGCTAGCCTCCACCAGATACGCTGCAAATATGACAGTGGCATGAGCTTGATGTAAGTACATACGGTGGGACCATAACTTATGCTCGAAATTGTACTTACAGGCTGCAAGTTCTGTGCCTCTGGGCATGTACAAGTGTGGCAGATCGATATCGCTGCCTAAAAACAAGGACTCTTGGATCAGTTGCAGCTATAACAGAAGTGTAGCTCAGCAACCCGATCTTACACGAGTTTGCCGTCAAGTCAGAGACGATACCTTACCCATGTTCTACGGAAGTAACCATTTTGTGCTGGATGGCGACTATTACGGGACTAGTTACCGCAAATGGCTTCGTGTCATCGGACCTCTGAATGCCGCATTGCTGCGTACCGTCACTCTAAGTTTGGGAGTGAAACCAGATACATCATTCCAGCGAGAGGTAACCATCAACGGTGCTAAGGATATCTTCCAATGGCTGCACAGCGAATTAGGACAGCATACGAAGATAAATGCAGCCTGGTTTCAATACGATTGGCCATACCTCGAGAGCGTTGATGTCCTACACGCAGAGCCAGCATGAGTTTGTACATTCCTTATATAGGATAATAGTGAGCAGCCGTTCAAATTCTTCGAACCGATAGCGATCTCTTCGTTCTTCTCTGGGTCGCGGATCTCGACTTCATCGTGTTCACATACCTGCCATCGGCACAGACACACTCGATCGCAGTGATCGTCGTCCGCTTGACACGCGCGCCTCTGCAGCCTCGATGTTTTCCTTACCAACAAGAACCTTTACTGAACAGAGTTGAGAGATCATAATGACTTCGTCGTAGACTCGATTCTAGGACCGTCTCGCAGGTTGAATGTAAATGGTGGCATGTTGTATCACGATGTCCAGCTGTGGATGGTCTGGCTGTGCCGTTCGATAGACAAAACAAAGAAGTCCCTTCCAAATCCTTGTGTAATGGCGCCATGTCGACTTTTGCAGCTTCACCAATAGCGGGCGGTCAGCAGCAATCGGTCGCTGTAGAGAGCTGTTCATCTGGACTTGATCAAAAACGTTGATGCTGTCGTTGCAGACGGATTGGTATGCATCCTCGACCACACGTTCGAGGCTGTTGTATATAGGAAGCAGTACTGGCTTAGTGGTTGCATCTGGCTGTCTTACTAACGCGGCGACATCGAGCAGGCAGTGACCGTGTAGATATGAAAGCCATCGGGTCAAATGCAGCCAAGGGGAAGTCTCTTTTCCACTTGTTTCCTCACTCGCTATGTTGCCTCGCTTTTCCTGATCTTGCTCAACAGTAGCAAGGTCCTGTAACACTGAAGCAGCTACCGAATCTGGAATCGCGACTCGCCGTGTAGCATGACTGTTCTCGGCTCGCCTCTGCGGGA
>Ga0265797_10008588_pt1 | contig 13547 bp, 14 predicted proteins | sample P2T30metagenome_FD_192433 | JGI IMG/M metagenome (GOLD analysis project Ga0265797, IMG submission 192433) | Plant litter microbial communities from East Loma Ridge, Irvine, California - P2 T30 | ecosystem: Environmental > Terrestrial > Plant litter > Unclassified | place: USA: California... | reverse complement strand
ATAGTGTGAATTTGTTATGGAAGATTTGTGGATAAGGAGGGTTGTTGAGCGGAGTAAACGTATGAGATGTTACGCGTAACCATCATCATCATCTCACATAAGAGCACTCTCGAACATGCACGAATCTCGAGGCATTGGCAGGAAGTCTTAGTGATGGTTTGCTTGTTCGATGACTTGTCGTCACTCAGCGGCAAGGGAAAGTAAAACGAGATACCATCACTACCGCTCCCCTTGCGGCAGATCGACAGTCGAAGGCGATCCTGATGGAAATTTTGCTTGTGGATACTAGTGATGCGTTTCCAGGTACGTGCGACCACTTTGCTCGAAACAGAAGTGATCCACTCTGACATAAGGCGTACGTGTAAGAGATGTCGTGACAGGATGAGTTTTATTAACGATGACAATTGACGCACACGGCCAAGGGATTTCGGGATACGAATTCTCGGGCGGGTTGTTTTTGAGTGAATTAAGTGTTCGTATTCGGACTCCGCATTCTGATCCGGAACGCGAGGGCAAAGGGAGCTAGAATCGCTCTGGAACAGAGGGGAGGTACATGGGATCCGTAGCTTTCACGGAAAAGGGTCCGATACGAAACAACACATGGCGGGGAGGTGTGAAGATGCTAAACACACCGGTCGGTACTCGACGACGGCGGTTATGAGTCGGCCCGTCCGCGAAAATCGCGTACTGATGTCCCGAAGAGCCGCAATGCAGGGCGGGAGTCTAGACACTGCGAACAATGGCAATTCTAGGCTAGGTCCAGCAGCGGTGAGATGTTGTTCGGTGTCGCAAGAATGGTGCCATGGCACGTCTCACAGGTCACTGGATGGCATCAATGGCACGTCAACGTTCGCAACCCTGGGCTACGCGTGGCATGCTGATTAAGCTCGCGCATGCCAACGGAAACAGGGAGCGCCATGGTTGCGCCACATGGGCACACGGGGACGGGATTGAGAAAGGGTTGGACAGCCAGTCACATGCAGCGAGTGCAACTATTTTACCTGTTTCGGCATGGCGCCATCTTGCAAACACCACATGGCGGACGCCAGTTAAGCGTCAACGTTGCTAAGCGAAGTATCGTGAGATTTTGTGAGGTGGTGTTTAGGCGGTGGTCAGGTGCAGTGGATACAGTGAGTGCGGGCTGGGCGTATCCGACGGGCAAGTGTTTGCGGGATCGGAGGCAGGCCGCCTCGAAGGGTTTCGATCGAGTAATGTAGAACAGTCTGGTCTCTTGACGAAGTGGATGCTTTGACACGACGCATGGTAGGTACCAGCCAACATCGGGCCGGGGGGAGGCGGCGAAACAAAAGTGTGTAAAGAGGCTGCAAAGGATCTGGAGAGGTGGAGCAGCCACTGAGCGGCTAAGCTTGGCCCACGGTGTAAGAAAAAAAATTGCTTGCATTACATAACACGGGTGGGTCTTGGCACAAGCCATGATCGCGATGCTGCACCAACATGACAGCAGCTTGATGAAGAGGTTGCACAATTAGCCATGCAAAGCCGGACGGGGCAAGCATGTAAGAGGGAGGGGTTCGAGGCACATGTCCGGTGAGTGTCTTGTGACTGGCGCTCGATGAGTAGATGCGGAGAGGCGATCCGCTTCTGGCTGGCCGAGGAGATGCTCGATGCTCGACCCCAGAGTCGCTCTTTCGAGACGGACAGTACAGCAGGCCAAGTTGCGGGGAACACGGCGTCAAGTTTGCGTCGGCGAATGAACAGGAGAAGCCCGCAGAGATCCGGTGTGTGCGTGTGTATGTGTGTATGTGATGGAGTTCCTGGCCGCCGACGGCGAGCTCGCCGCAACGAACCACCACGGTACAACGCTGCCAACGAACGAAGAACTAGGCCGGACCGAGTACCAAGGTGGACACCTGGGTGGTTTTGGCGGTCAGCATGGCATGGCGTCTCGCCCGGAGTTGGGGCAATGCTTACTCTGTCCAGCCGTCAAGGTGTGTGCGGAGGGCGTGAAATGGGCCGGCTGCACACACACACACACACACACACACACACTCACGGAGATTGTTCGCATATTGACTTGACGTCTTTTGAGTTGGCAGGCACGCCAGACGGGCAGGCGGCGATCACGAGAGCGGCAGGACGTGCGTGCCTGCCTCCTGACCCAAAAATTACGCTCGTGCAGGGATGGGCCGTCCGGAAGCGACTAGCGCGTCGTAGCCGATGAGATCATGCGAAAAGCCCGGGCGGCATCCAGTCATTGAGTTTCTCTCAGGTAAACACAGTCGACGAATTCGCTGCTGGCCGTCTCTTAAATAAGACGACCCCCTACTGCCAGCCCAGGCCCTTGTTTGTATCACCAGCTGTATCATGTTCTTGCCGCAACAACTTATTAACCACCTCAACTCCCACAAGCTCAACTCTTGAGCATTTGCCTGCATATCGCCTCTCGGCCCACGTCTCGATATCATTGGACAGCGCCTTATCTCGCAGCCTTCCCACACCACGCACACCCACTCAGCTCGCACTCTCGCAGCCCTACCCCGGATTCTTTATCAGACATGCCCGGCCGTTTGCTAAGCACGCTCGCAAGGGTGGCACCAACGCCATTGCCTAAATCGGATCCTGCCAAACCGCACGCCGAAGGCCTACTTCCGCCAGTCTACTCCTACGACGCCCCGCGGACAAAGGCAAAGTCAAAGTCCGAGGAGTCGCTCGTCATGGATATCTTCAACCGCCACAAGCATGACAAGCATGCCAAAGAAAAGGACGAGTCGAAGAAGAGCCCCAAGGTCGAGGCCCAGGGCGCCGCTTCCATGAACATGAGCGTAGAGTCGCCACCCATTGTTTTCTACAACAGCCCACAGGCCTCGACCGGTGCCATCTTCTCCGGCCAGCTCATGATCAACGTCCATGACCGATTCATTACGGTGGAAAAGTTCGAAATGCGCATGCTTGCCATCGTGACTACCAAGAAGCCCGTGGCTCCACACTGCGCAGACTGCAGCACCCAGACCACTGAAATCCACAAGTGGGAGTTCCTGACGCACCCTACATCTCTGCGCCATGGCCTGCACAACTTCCCCTTCAGCCATTTGCTGCCCGGCCATCTCCCCGCCACCACTCATGGAAGCCTCGCCACCATTGACTACTATCTCTCCGCCGTCGCTACAACCTCCTCGGGCAAGATCACCTACAAGCGCAATCTTGATATCAAGCGCGCCATCTTCCCGGGTGCTGAGAAGCATTCGATCCGCATCTTTCCCCCCACGAACCTTACTGCTTCGGTCAAGCTACCTCCGGTCATCCACCCAATCGGCGACTTTCCCGTCGAGATGCGTCTTTCTGGCATCGTGCAGAACAAGGCCGATTCGCAGACACGCTGGAGGCTTCGCAAGCTCAACTGGCGCATCGAGGAGACGCAAAAGTTCATTTCCCCAGCTTGCCCCAAGCATGTCGCCAAGGTCGGGGGCGAAGGCAAGGGTGTCCTCCACGAGGATGTCCGCGCCATTGCCAACGAGGAGGTCAAGACTGGCTGGAAGACGGACTTTGAAAAGGGCGAGATCGATGTTGAGTTTCAGGCGGCATGCAACGTCGGCATGAAGCCTTTGTGCGACATGGAGAGCTCGAGCGGCATGAGTGTCAAGCACAACTTGATCATTGAGATGGTCGTTGCTGAGGAGTGGGCGCCACTGAAGAAGCTTAGCCAGGCCACTCCCACCGGCGCTGCACGTGTTCTCCGCACTCAATTCCATCTTGTCCTCACCGAACGCTCCGGAATGGGTATCGCCTGGGACGAGGAGCAGCCTCCGCTGTACGAAGACGTTCCCATCAGCCCGCCCACCTACGTTGACGAATGTGAATACCCATTCTCCAACAGCAGCTCGCGATCTGGCAGCTTCAGCCTCGAGCACTAGATATGGCATCTTCCTTTTCCTTTTGTTTCAGTATACCCCATTTGCAATCGAGCGATCGATGCTTCACGAATCTCCTTACTAGGCCAATCGGCTTATCTTCACTCTGGAATCTATCACTAGTGGACTGTAAAAGATATACCCCAGTTGTACTTGGTTTTGGCGCTGTCGTTTTGTGACGGCCAAGTGGCGTTATGGCGAATTGCTGGTCTGCCGGAGTAGAGCCCATGGCGAGCCCCTCTAGCATGGTATACATATCCATCAGGCGTTTGAACACAGATAGAAAAGTTTTGTATTAATCCGAGGACGTCGGCGTACAATCCTCGCAACAAATGAAGCGTGGTAATAGCATAAAAATAACTTCTACCCTCTTTGCATTGTTTTCCCCATGAATGCAAATCATGCATTTCCAGTGAACAGTCTGGTCTTTGACATGTAAACTGAGGAGTGGAGTCACAGGGTTAGCTGCAAACATTGCACATGCGCAAATTGCCATGTCAGCTTATTAGTCGTCTACAGTACCCCTCCATGGCCAACTCATTCAGAAATCCCACCGCTACCTCGATCCCTCCTCTCGGATACAACCCCCCCATAGCAGATGCTTTCACAAAACTACCCAACAGATGCCCTAACATCACGCCACACGCCCAATTTTTTTCCCTCCCAAGCCTTCCACACTAAGCATGTTCTCGAACCCAAGACCCACACGGAGCCTGATACAAAGACTACCAACCCCTGTACCCAGATCATGCCATGGAAGCATCCCAACATCGGCAGTGGCAAACCCTTGGGTGCCCGAAGTGCAGTTGGCTCTTTTTGGACGCTAATGACACATGGAATGCGCACAGGCGGGTACCTGCAAGTGATGTACGCCAGGGATCTTATCCGGGGCCTAGGTACATACAGTAGGGTGGTGTGAGGGGTTTGAGAGAATGGGTCGCGCGCGCGGTGGGATGGACAATTTGGTTTCCCATCTCATGTGCACATGGAAAAGTAATTCGTCTGTCGGTGGTAGTGGTGCCGTCCGGATAGAGTTGCCTATTTGGGAATAAATGGCGCTGTTGCGGCACTGGGTTGTTGAGAGTAGGGAGTATTTACCGGGGCAATATGATGTATGCCGAGATTAGTTCCTCTGTTGTAAGTCTTGGGTTTGGAAATTGTAGTGGCGGCATGGTGGAGTGGTGATGCTGATGGTTGGAGTGTTGATCGGGCGGATGCGGGCAGGCACGGCATACGATGCGGCAACACAATCCATGGATGGCGGCAGTCCGGAACGGCTGACAACTTTATCGCAACTTCGTCATCTCCCCGACCCCGATGTTTCTTGCTTATATGATCAACCCCTAGCATGGACTACTCCCCCCATCGATGTATGCATGGCTTGCTTTCTGCATTCAAATCGTGACTGATGCAGCCATGTCAAGTTTTTTCATCAGCTGGAAAGCATCTGCAAACTCGGTAACATCCCAATCCTCATCATCTTCGGGAACAAAGCGAGAGCCTGCGTATTGATCTCTCAACGAGCCAGGAGGTGGAAGTACCTCTAGGTACAAGCACCTGCGCAGCCTCTCATCTTCCCACGAACACCTCGGCTTCATCCAACTCGCTGCAAGAGCAACACGTTGCTCTCTCGTCTTGTTCACCACATGAAGAAACACCGGTCGCTGCGTCTGTCCATTTGGCGGTACTTTGAGCGGAATAGTCAAAGTTTCAAGGTTCGGGAAGCGCTCAAGCATCGCCCGACTAGTGCGCAACACGTCTGGCCAAAACCGCCTCTTCCACCAGTAACTCACTTCTTCGAGATGCTTCTTGAACAAGTCGCGAGGATCTGCTGCGCCAATGACGTGGCGCACCATGCGGCTAGCATCACCCAGTTCGACGTTCCTCGAGGTCCAGAATGCAAACGTGTTTGTCCCGTAAAGCACAGGACTGCACTCTGCGTACACTTGTCGACACGTCCTCATGAGCGCTACGGGGATCTGTCCGTTGCGCATAGGTTCTGGCTCAATTGGTCCGGATCCTTTGTGTCGAATGTTCATTGCTTTGGCTACCGGCCGAACGGCGTAAGGGTCGCGTGAGTAGATGAGTATTGCGCCTTCTGCACGGAACGCAAACTCGTAGATCAGGTCTCGAAGCTCGCGCGGTAGATCCAGGAAGCCGATCATTTGCTCATCATCTTTGGCCGATGCGACCCAGTCGATCGACCCATTTGGCTGTTGCTGTTAGCTTCCCAAGGTTGAGAGGACCTTGTCCTGTCAGCGGCACGCACTACATATCGTGACACCATGTTTCAAACGTCGCTAATGCAACAGCTCGACTGTACCGTGGGCGTGTTAGATCAGATGATTGAGAAGTTGGAGGATCTACAGTCGTGCTACGTAGGATGGAAACTGCCAGCTGATGTGAGATGATGCAGACATCTGCTCTAACCGTATCGGGTATGACAGGTGGAAACCCCCTCATTCTCGCTTCCCTAACCCTTGGCCCTTATATGGCCATATTTATTCCCAATATGCTATCTTTAGCACATACCGCGAATTCACACGAGAGTCATGCCGAATTTATTCCAATGTTCCGCCGTGTATTAATACTGCAGGCACGGTATTTGGCGGATAGTTATTCTGCAATTGTGTATACAAGAATAAGAAAACATATTGAGTTCTGTAGCAGTGTGCAGGACGTTCCATGTCTGGGGTGGGAAACGCAAGCACAAACTCGAAATGCTGAGCACAAATTATGGTGGTGTAGACACCGTACAGTGCCCTTTCATTACTCTGCTGTCACGGGGAAGAACAGGCCGGACGCATACATAATGATAACGCGTAGCATAGTCGTACAGAACCATCCCCTGTATACACCAGGCTTAGGTGTCTACTAGAAGACTCCTTTGCTAGGTATAATTTACACCCGCTCACTCGCTCTCCCTATCAACAATCTCATCTCCCTCGTCTTCACTTCTGTCTTCACTATCATCTTCCTCGTCCCCAGCACATGTGCTCGCCTCCGGTGTACCCTTCCGCTCTCGCAGTTGCGCTTTCAACCCATCGAGTATCGCCCCCATTCTCATCTTCAGATCTGGGTTCCAAACTTGACTGATCTGACTCTCCATCTCTTGAATTTTAGTTCGCAACTCCTCAGCCACTGCGTCTTCCCCCTCGCCATCTTCTTCGCTAGCTTCCGACCCAGGGCCAGCCTCGACTTGGATTGTAGCGTCGAACGCAGCAGCGAAGTCATTTGCCATCTTGCGGTTACCAATTGCGAAAATGACTTGCTTGATGCTTGGCCAGTTTTCTCGCACCGCAGGCGTCTGCTTGTTCTTCCTGTTGCTAGACGAGGAAGCAGGCACTCCGTCAAGCACGCTCCGAAATGCCTCAGCAACATCCTTGACGGGATTCCCATAAGCACCGCAACCCCAGGCACCAAGCACCACCTTCTCCGCTCCCTTTCTCTCCATGATCCTTAGCGCGGCCCGGATTTTTGCTTCTACAAGCTGTCTATCTTTCTTCCCCAGCCGCTTTAGTTCATCTTCCTCGCCTTCCAGTTCAGGAAACCGGAGCATACCCGCGCTAACGACATCGATGTACCATCTCTCATTCGGCGATAGCTCGCCCTGATTCTCGCCCAGGGAAAGAGAGTTTCGAAATACGAGCACATCGGGTGTGTAGATTCCGCCTAGTTCGGGAAGCCGATAGAAGGACTCGTTCAAGCTGGGAAGAAGCGTTGTGCGCGCACAGAGGTATTCTTCTTGTGAAGTTGCGCCCGCCAGGACACCCCCACCTGGGCGGAGAGGTGAGGCCATGTTGAGAATACACGCGTTTGTTGCTTTCTTGTTAGAGGATTTCGATGGTGTCGCAGGGTTGTATAAGGACGGATGGGTAAGCATATGTGCGGCTGTGAGAGTGTCGGTTGCTATGATGCGTATGCTACGTTCTGTTTTTGGAGATGACGGCGCAACGGGTGCCAGAGTTAAGGTCGATAGGTCTTCTTCCAGAGAATCGTTGCGCTTTTTTCCTTTTTCCTTTGCCTTGCTCTTGCTACTGTCCCATTCGGCATCTTCTTTCCTCTTGTGCTCATCCTCAAGACTCCCACCACCTTTAGCTTTCCGCCGCCCCTGACCCTTTCTCTTGATGTAGCCGACATCTTCGCCATCCATGGCATGTCCATCGTCCTTGCTTTTGGTCCCTTCCCTGTCCGCTGTTCCGAGTCGCGTAGGGTCTACTATGAGCTCGCTATTATCTACACCTTTCCTAGCTCTTGCAGTTGATGCCAATATTGCAGGTATTGTTTTATTGACAATATGGCGTGCTTGTTTTGCACGGAGGTCCTTGCGGATGGCGGGTGGCGCTAGACCTTGGGATTTTTCGGTGCGGCCCATTGCCGTTATCACTACTATTGATTCTCGATGGGATAGATGAGTCTTGCACGACAGAAACCTAGCGATCGAGTGTTTGTTCAGGAAAAAACTAGATGTTAGTTGCGAGTACTATGTTGGTTGGTGCATTTGGTGATCCTATGACGTTTGGGTAGGTGCTAGCCGAGTCGAGTTTAGGGTCTAGTCACATCTGGAACTCCATGAGCTTCTTTGATTCACATCATCCAACACATGGCAAGCGTATAGATGTGAAGCACGCTCATGTCATCTCAATGGATGAGTATTGATCTTAATATACGTGCAGACGGGTTGAGAGGGGCGACGAGTTGAATATTGATGGGTATCTTGGAAATTCAAGTCTCATAGCCAACCTGGCCAGACGAAAGCCTGGAGACAAACCACACAAGTAGCATCGACTATATCTTCTAGCCATTCTTCAACTCGCCAGCTACTAGTTTAGATGAACTCTTTTCACACACATCGTCTTCCAATCCCAGCTTCCTCAAATCAACAGCTAGCGGGTCAGACTCCTCTGTGCTCTCTGTAGGTCCGTCATAGCCCGGTGGTGGTAACGCCCAATCCGGCAACCCGGTCTCGTAATCCCATTTTCCTTCTTCACACCTATACCTCCGTGCATGTAGGTAAATACCCAACTCGTGCACTCCAGGGTCGCTGTATAGATCCGTATCACAGATTTTACACTTCTCACCCGTCATTCGCTCAGCTTTTCTTTTATTGTACGCATCTACCATCTCATCGTGGTAAGCAACAGCATCGGCAACCTCTTCCTTACCCATGCGTGAGAGGCGTGACATGATATCTTCATCGTCTTCGTCTTCGGATTGTCCCTGACCAAGGGCGGGGCCAAAGACGCGCTGATTGGCGTATATAGGGTCGTTGGAGATGGGATGGCCAAGGAATTGTAGGTGGACGCGCAGCTGGTGGGTACGGCCGGTGACGGGGAAGCAGCGCACGATTGAGTAACCGCGAAGTCTCTTCCACGGCTGGCCTTGCGCATCTGTCTTGCTATCCTGTCCGTTGGATGACTTGCCATCGTCTTTGGGTGGGTAATATGCCATCCGCTTGAAGACCGTCTTTGCCTCCTTGCCGTTTGCGCGTACGCGGTTGAGGCCTAGCTTGGGGCTGATCTGGAGTATTGGCTTCTCACAAAGGATCTCTCCCTCTGGAAACTCGCCAACTACGCGCGTGATGTACTCCTTTTTGACCGTCCTACCTCTGATTTGTGCGCTCAGCTCCTCTGCTGCCTGCTTGTGTTTCCCGACGAACATGATGCCGCTGGTGAGCCTGTCCAGCCGGTTGCACGGCAACGGGTTCCAGCCATAGCCTCGATCCGCACGCATAATCTCAATGATGGAGTTGAAGTTGTAGCGTCCGGCGGGGTGGACTGGCATGCCGGCGGGCTTGTTGATGACAATCATGTTGTCATCCTCGTGCACAATGCCAATGGGTTGCGCAGTGCACGGAGGTTCGTGACGGTGCAGCGTGTGGGAAATGACATCGCCGTTTTTTACTATTGTCTTCGTACTCGGCACGGGCTTCCCGTTCAACACGACGCGTCCGTCTATGATAGCCTGCTCGTAGTATTCGGCGGGCCGGTCGCGGAACTCGCTAGAGAAGATGTCCAAAATTTCTCTGCCCCTCCATCTTTCCTTGCAGAATGTATTGTAGGTGAAATGGTAGGGCGTCACCTTGCGCAATCCATCTTCGAGGTAGTATGGCGGCGGCCAAGGATCACAGGGTGTGATTGCGACGGCTGGCGGGTCTTTCCAGGGAAATCTGTCGTCGCGCAGAGGCAAATATTTGTCACGCGTGGGTACAGGCACTAGGTCCATGGAGGGTGAGCCTGTGTGAGTCCTGGGCACGGGCAAGCGGCCCTTGGATGCAAGATATGCGAGGATGCGCGGAGAGGGCGCCAGAATCGCGGGGCGTAGAGGGGTTGAGGGGCTGCGTGTGCGAAAAGTTTGGCCACTGGCTGCAAGCCGAGGTGTGGGCCTTAGGCCGGACCTGTTCGCTCCACGACGCGTCTCTGCGCACCGCCCACAAAGCTGGAATCCAAACATGGCGCCCGAGGCTTTGAAGTCGCGCCGTCGCAATGACTACAAGTTCCAACTGGAGTATAGGACAAGATGGTGGCACCTCACTGCGACGCCCACTTTCCAGCACGCACTGACAGCGGCCAGGAGTGATAATGACATGTACCACCACATGAACAACAGCGTCTACTACTATCTGTACGTATGCCTGGATATAACGCCATGAGAAACATCACCACTAAGCTTTGCCAGCTTCGACTCCGTAGTAAACACCTACCTCATCCAACACTGCTCATTGCATCCGCCCACCTCATCGCAGATCGGCCTCGTCGTACACTCGCACTGCGATTACCTGGCTCCTATCGAATTTCCTGCTGTCGTGGACCTCGCATTGAGAGTTAACAAACTGGGCAAGAGTTCTGTTACATATGAAATCGGTGTTTTTGAACATGGCGAGGAAGAGGTAAAGGCTGTTGGCGAATTCGTCCATGTCTTCGTCGATCGCGACAGTCGTCGGCCTGGCCAAGACGGGATGAAGGAAGAACTCAAGGGGGGTCTGGAAAAGTTGCTGATGAACAAGTCGAAGCTTTAGCGCCCTGGCCACGAGCACCCGCCTCAAGGCAGCTGCATACGACACAGCAAGGCGAAGCGTTCCACCCAACACTGCTTCACTCAGAGGCGTTGCTAGCATCCATCAGAAGAGCCGGTTGGCGTGTTGTGAATTTTGAGCAGTCCATGCATGGGTAATGACACCATGTCGATTTCTCGCCGCCTCCTCAGGAGCGACACGTTGAGCGTGTCTGCAGCCTTTGTGTCCATCCACGCTCATCACCACGCGGGCCAGAAAGGGCGGCTTTCTTAAGAAGACTGATATGCAACATTGCTCGGATCAGGCCTCCGATAGCTCTCTAGGATCTTTAGTCATCGAGCCGGCTACGTTCGAGCGGGGTAATGCCTCTGCGGCAATCTATACCCGCATTGCTCTATCAAGCTGGTGGACACATTCGATGTTCTTGTGGAAAATAATGAACCCATGTCTCTAAACTCAAGTGTCAGCTCACACCTCACATGTTACCTATCTGGCCGCATCATTTCGCCAGTAGACCAACTAAATAGTACAACATGTCCATGTCGGCGATACAAGGCCCAGGCATACTCTTCGTCCGCTCTCGCATCTCACCCACGAGCAAGGACATTCTTGACGAATGCACATTTCTCAAATGGTACGATGACGAACACATTGCCGAAGTCGTGTCTACATCCGGAATCCAGTCAGCTTTCCGCTATGTTGATGTTAGCAAGTCATCGCCTACCGGGGATTCCCAGAACCTAAAGCCCTTCCTAGCAGTCTATCCCATGCGGGACTTGACCTTTACGCTCAGTGATGAGTTCAAGAAGATCAATGTCAAGAGTGACAATCTACCTGGCAGTGGAATCATTTATGACCTCGCGGATATGGATGTCAGTTACTTGGGCTTCATGGGTGCAACGCCCAGGAAAGAGGGCGACGGGGGAGGTAAGGTGTCTCTCGAGCCGTAGAAAAGTCAGATGAGACTGACACGGAGGCAGAGCACGCCAAATATGTTCTAAGCTCGGGAGTCAGACCAGAGAAAGAGGCTGGAATTGAGAGTATCCAGTCATTCTACGAACAGGTACATTTCTCGTTACTGGCGCCTATGTACATCAATCGATGCTTGTACAAACTAATCTTTTCCACTAGCAAACATCCATTCTCTCTCAATCACCACACTTTGTCCGTACACTGCGCTACAAGCTCCTCTACGCAAGAACAAACGCCCAATCGCGTGCTCTCAAGGGCCTACCAACTACAGAAGAAGCGCACCCTGAGCCGTCTACCTGGTTAGCTATGCATGAGTTTTCCGATTTGCCCGATGGGCGTGCACTAGGAGGCATGGGCGGTGAACAAGGAGCGGTGTGGGGAAATGCAGAGATGAAGGTTCATGTTTGGAGGCTGGATTGTATGCATGAGGAAGGTACGAAATGCTGAAAAGGATTTTACGAGTTAGTGTTGTCTTTAGAGCACAGCCGTAATTGGTACTGAGTCAGGCAAATGTCGCTCGAAGGCCTGAGTGAATCAATAGGCGGTAGAATGGATTTCCCAAAGCTCGTGTCGTAGGCGACGACGCAATTTCATGCGAGATAACTATAATCATGGAAGAGAAAGTAGAGCGGCAACAGCCCGGCATATAAATACTTTCTACCCGCCCAACACTAACCCTAAATCAACTTCACATTCATCCCTCATACCCATCTAATCTCGGTCCTGCATTCTTTCACCCATAAAAATGAAATTTCTCATTCTCATCTTCATCGCTGCAGCGACTTCTCTTGCAGCAGCTGACCCTGGCGATGACGGAAAGCCACACTGGTGCAACGCGGCAGGAACGGGGGGGGACGGCACTTGCGAAGTAGAAGGCCTTAACACATATTGCGTAAGATGACAAACACCCACACGCTCTGCTGCACTCTTTGAACTGACAGTCTACCCTAGTGCAGCTTCACGGAACGCGGTCCATTTGTCGTCACGCGCGCAGTCACCCGTCGTGCCAAGAACCCCTCAAAGGTCACCAGCAGGTGTTACGACAACACTCACAGGGGAGAGATCTGGTGTGCCTAGGTTTCTATCCTCGCCCAGAGGTTGATACTTGCTATTGTTGCAGAGGCAGCAAGTTTGTCGAGGGCGGGTGTGAAGTGATGTCTTTGCGGTATACCAGTCAGTATAGACCGTGTCTCTCTGCTGATCACTTGGTTACTGACTGTAGCCTAGTCCCTCTATCCAAGCGACGTATTGTGGAGACTGTGCTGATGTCACTTGGCGGATTTGCCTGTGCGTTCGTGTTATCAGCGAGAGGCTGTGGACCGGGCGCATGGGCATGAAGCATCGGGGTTTCCAAACTTTCCGCTGAACCTCACTTGTTGTAATGAAATCTATAACTTGTCATCTTTACATCTGTTTTTTTTAATTCAATACCTGTGATGCCAAGTTCCAACTCCTCAGCGAGGTCGACGCTGAGATTCGGTGTCTCAGTGAGGTTGGCATTGAGGTCAGAAGCCTTAGTAAAATCGGCGTGGAGAATGAGGCCCGATAGCCTCACTAAAAGAAAAGTCTAGGGCTGCGTGCGGACATGTCGGCTAAGTTCCGAATTTAGTGGCCCAAGTCCGAAAGCTCAATCTTAGGTCACCAACGACACCTTCCAGAACGGCACTTCATCAGGATCTCTCAGTCCTCTC
>Ga0265797_10008587_pt1 | contig 13551 bp, 9 predicted proteins | sample P2T30metagenome_FD_192433 | JGI IMG/M metagenome (GOLD analysis project Ga0265797, IMG submission 192433) | Plant litter microbial communities from East Loma Ridge, Irvine, California - P2 T30 | ecosystem: Environmental > Terrestrial > Plant litter > Unclassified | place: USA: California... | reverse complement strand
TTCTAGATGCTGATATCATAGTCTCAAGTACGAAGAGCTCATCGCTGACACGGATCTCAAGGCAAAGATCGACGCATGGGTCGCTGAGGGCAAGGCTGGGCCTGCCGATGATGTAATGGAAGTAGAACAATTGTAGTATATAGTCCATGAAGTTACGCCTGCTTTTAGTCGACCTTATTCAATTGAATGATCTGCCACTCGTCCCCCTCTGAATCTAGCGGTACATCCGTCCCTGTTACAGGTAAAGCAGTCGACGCGTCGCGTACGGAAGCCTTGATCTGTGATCGGATTGAAGCCCCGACAAAGTCGACAATAGCGAGACTAGAGTTTAGTCCATGTACCATCGTTGCAGCGTAGAAGAAGTTGGCGTTTCCGGTCCCCGTCAAGAGCCAAAGCGAGTGTAGTATCGGCAGCAGTAACAGAGTGTATAGGTACACCGTCAAGGTAAATAAGGGATGCCGCAGATCTACAGTCAGCTCAGGTCCTTCGAGGTTTCAGTCGACTCACTGGCGATGACCTCTGGAAAGCAACCTAATAGCCCCGCCCAAGCCGCTAAATCACCCAGAGCTGGATAACTCTTCCACGTACTAAAGATACCGGTGATGATGATCATTGCCAGCACTGGGTCGTGCTTCATTCGTAGACAGATGGGCGCAACGTACAAGACGTTGTGTAGCTAGACGTCAGATACAACTTGGGGCACACATGTACTTACATGAAAGACACCAACGAAGAATGGTCGGAAGTGATCAAACATCTCGGTGACAAAGTACCACCACATGCCGACGTTTGGTGTCAGGTCTGAGACTCCAAGTCTGCATATCAGCAAGGAATCGCCTTACGAACTTACATGACGAGCCAAGAGCGTTTCATCCAAGACGTTCCGAAAATGAGCTGGTTGATGACCGCCAGTGAGCCAAACCCGACCATAAACCCCACAAGTGAAGACCGGACCCCTTGAGAGCGGCCACTAATAGATCTTTGACGCCTCAACTCCATACACATGGCAGGTAGTATGAGTATAGGATAGAGGGACGTATGTGCTGCAAAGCTCAAAAGAGCACCGGCTTCTACTGCATGACCTGTTCTTCAGCGTTTTAGTGGACATCCCCACTGACCGTTTGCAGCCAATGATATCGCTGAGAGCAGCATGGTGCCATCCAGACTTGTAGTTGATCTTGACAAGCAGGTCATAAACGTATATGGATTGAACAGGTATCTAGACGTCAGCCGGGTACCGCTAACATGCCCTCACAATGATGCAACCAGCGCTTTCCGACTCTCGGGACGAGCAGACCTCGCGGACCACAATGCTACCAACGCCCATGCTCCTACGAGATCGGCAAGAGTCCAGAATACCGCAGTGAGGAGAAAGGAAGATGCTGGCAGTATGTATGAAAACCATCCGAGGTACAATGGGGACTAGCTGATCAGCACTGAGTCTAGCTTGCGAATCAGACTTGCGTGATGAAATACCCCTCCAGCGTATGGGTTCGTTCCGCTACCAAGCACGAATACACCTTCGCGTACTATGCATCAGTGTTATGTTCGAAAGGTATTTGTGAAGCACTTACGACTTCTGAACGAGGTGATGGGTGTAGACAACTCGGGTCTCGACTCAAGAACCCCAGGCAGCGATGTCAAAGCGAAGACTGCGAGCCGCGATGCAGCAGCGACCGCAAACACAGCGCTCAGATGCCATGGCCGGTGAGCGTGAGACTGTGTTGCCAGCATGCCAAGTGTGTAGCATAAAGTGTGATACAGCAAGTTGCAAAGGTCAGTCGCGACAATCGCGGTGGAGGTAAATTGATGGTATAAAATGGCTACATTGTGATGATGATATAGGCTACAACGCGCTGATGGTTCAGATAGTATGGGACTCGATCCCGATCACCTTGACGCCGTTCTTTCGAGGTACACGATCCGTCAATTGATTACAACCTGCGACCCGTCAGCTGTGGCTTTCACGCCGAGCAACAACTCACCCCAAACACGAATCAATTTCACGGAATCCGACCGGTCGAGAATGTCTTTTAGAGCAAAGTCGGTGAGTTTGCGGCACCAACCAAGGTCAAGTTCTCGTAGATTGGCACAGTGGCCGAGCCCTTCGAGTGCGTCTGCTGTCACTTCACGCCAACCGAGTATCGACAGGTGCTCGACCGTCTTGCCAGACTGAGCAAGCAGAGCGCCGAGAGCGTCGTCACCAAGGTCATGCCCCTTTTCTAGATCAATGACATGTAGTCCCGCATGCTGTTTTTCTTGGAGTGTTTTGAAGAATTTTGCGACTCCTTCATTTGTGAGTTCCACCAGATGTCGCAAGTGAAGTTCGCGTAATTTTGGACAATGTAGAGCGATGGCGTCCAAAGTGGCATCGGTGAGCTCGGGGTTCGAAGAGAGACTGAGAGACTCTAGGTCGTGTCCCACAGCTTCTAGGAGCGAGATCACATTTTCGTCCTTGAGCGAGTGTGGAGGAGCAGACAGATCGAGCAACTTTAACTTCTTCAGGTTCGACAGGGCCGCCAAACAGTCGCCGTCCAGTAGACCTATCTCGGCCAATCGCAATTCCGTCAAGTTTGGACACGACTGAACAAGTTTGGTGATTGTCTCTATGTCGATCCGGGGGGATTGTGTGACGAGGAAACCCTCGAGTCGTTCGCCGGCAGCATCGATAAAGCTTTCCCATCCATCTTTCCGAACCAAAAAAGGGGCGTACAGCTCGATACGCTTGAGCTTCTTGAGCGTCGTGCTCCAGTGCTTCATAGTAGCGGCCATCAGCTGACCGCAGAGCTGAAGATGTAGTCGTTCCAGATTTGGGCACAGATTGGCCATGGTGACGTATGATTCGTGAACAAGGCCTGCTTGTCAGCTTTAGTCTCGCCGAACACTCACGTGTACAATCGTACATGGCCAAATCTCTCCGATCGCCAGAGTACAGCAGAGATGCAGTTTCGGGGGTTCTTATGTCAGCGAGATGGCCTTGAGTATGGCTCACAATTTCCTGCCCTTTGAGATGATCTTGCAGACCTTGTCCAAGTTCACGGAACCGATGTCACCCAGTCGCTCAACCTCTTCGATGTATTTGCCAATAATCTAGGATTAGCCTCAGCGGTCCAATTATGCTCACCTCGATGCATAAATCTCCCAGTCCAACAACCCCTTTTCTCTCTTCATAGTGAACGATTTTTGCACGATCGTCCTTGCTTCCGGCCTTCTTAGCGGCGGCCTTCTTGACCTTTTCAAAAGGGTTGATCCCGAGAGAGTAGCAACATGGTACGCATAGGTAGGTCGCTGGGATTTGGGGATGCTCTTTGGTGTACGCAGTCTAAGATTCAGCCCACATCACTCCGATGTGACGTACCACTGTAAAGTTCTTGTCGCACTCTCCGCATACCATGCTCTGGGCTATGGGTTTGAGCGGTCCAGGTTTTGCCTTTTTCTTTTTGGTGACGGAAGGAGCGGTAGCGGTACTGGCGGCAGGCGTGTCGTCGAGCTCATCGGAATCGACAGATATACTTCTCTTGCCTCGTTTGCGTACCAGCTCCGATCCACTGGACTCCCCCTCTCCCATATCGCCCTTCAACCTCTTCCTGCTCGAAGACTCGCCTTCTGTTCCTTCCTCGTCCGAGGGTGTGCCCTCTCCTACGCGACTCGGTCCCGCTTCAACAGTTCGAGCAGTCACCGCGCCTGCTGGATCCAGATCTTCGCCAACGCCAAGAACAGGACCGTCATGCGCAAGAGGCTGTTCATCGCTGGCTTGACCAGCGTTGTCTCCAGAAGGAATAGATGACGAGTTGCCCCATGTTGTCAATCGATTAGCGGGTTCGACACCTAGACCCTGCTAGTCAGCTTGTGCTCTTTTGGGACTTATGGCGGACGTACAGCTAAGAAAGATGTGAGCGCTGATGCAGGTCCTCGGACTGCTCCTCCACCACGACCTCTTCTAGACATGCTGTGTATATGTCGAGGTGACTGTCTTAGAAAAGTGTCTAGTACAGAAAGAGAATATAGAAGTGGATAAAGTCAAAGTTGACGTCAACCGGAGTCTACTCTACGCGTTAAACCTTATACACCATCATTCACCAAGCCATGCAAGCGGAGTCTTCAACAGCACAAGCAACGCAAAGAGGTCTGTTCATCGTACTCGAGGGACTAGACAGGTGTGGGAAATCTACCCAAGTAGACCGACTCGTCGCTCATCTCAACCGTAATGGTCGTCGGGCTCGACTACAGAAGTTCCCTGGTGAATACTGCACTCGTCGCCTACATTGCTGGCTCTGATCATATAGATAGAACTACTGCAATCGGCAAGATGATCGACTCCTACCTCCAGTCGAAGTCTGAGCTTGATGATCGAGCCGTACATTTGCTATTCAGCGCGAATAGGTGGGAGTGTGCGTGAGTTCAGTGGTGAGCCTGTACGTGACCAGGCCTAATGACTAGGACGTCTATAGAAAGAGATCTGCAAGCAGGAGTCACAGTAGTAGCCGACCGCTACGCTTTTTCAGGTATCGCATTCTCTGCAGCCAAGGTATGTCGGGTTCAGTACTTGAGCTAACTAGCTAGGGGTTGCCTTTCGACTTTTGCTTGAACCCCGACAAGGGGCTTCCCCTACCCGATGCTACGCTGTACCTCACTCTGCCTCCAGATGTCGCCTCGGCTCGTGCGGCCTATGGAGTAGAGCGATATGAGACGGTCGCGATGCAGGAAAGGGTCAAGAGCCAGTTCACCGCGGTCGCCGGTGAGGTCAAGAACCGGCACGGAGGGGACAGCTGGACAGAGATATCTGCATCGGGTACGATAGAGGAGGTGGAAGGTCTCGTGCATTCGAAACTGAAATCTATACTATCAGTGGACCCGAAGCCTATTGGGAGACTATGGCAGTAGATGAGAATGTGATCCAAGTCTGTTCCCGTTCGAGCCTGCTTGCAGTTGATGCATTACAGGGACTGTTCCTCTGCTTCACTTCTCTCCCGCGGTCGCAAAACAGCTGGCGGTCTGTTTAAGAAAGGGTTGTGGGCTTTGTGCAGACTAGTATGCTATACAGAATGTCAACGCTGAAACGCCACGGTTTAATACGCGTCCGAAATCAAGCAGTACCATAAACTCCTTGCTTTGTCTTTGTACACCTTCATCTCGAGCATCATGTTCGAACCCCACCTCAATGGCTTCGACAATGACCGCTCGGGAGATAACAACTCGAACCTGCTGGAAGAGCTGGACAAGATAGCTCCCATCCAACGGTTCGATGCCTTCCCAAAAGTGTGTTCACCTCAGAATACTGGGTGATGTGGTAGCTGTGACGCTGATACTGCAGGTGCAATCTACGTACATCAGTCAGTCTCGAAGAGGCGGAGTCTTGACGGCTCTCGTGGGCTCCTTGATCTTCTTGTTGGTATTGGTACGTCTACTCTCCAGCACGTAGCTCACGCTGATGTACAGAATGATCTGGGAGAATTCCTGTATGGTGCAGCAGACTACTCGTTCACCGTTGACCATACAATCGAAAAGGATCTGCAGCTCAATGTCGATATGACGGTTGCGATGCCCTGTCATTGTAAGCTCCGCTGTGTGGATTGCGCTGAGTACAGTTCTATCAATTGACCTTCGCGACGCAGTGGGAGACCGTCTCCACTTGAGCGACCAGTTTGTCAAAGATGGAGTGAGTCTGACTCGTCCATACCCACTGACAAATAGACCAATTTTGCGATCGGCAAAGCGACTACAAGCAGGTGAGTCCTCTATTGTTTCTCGAGCTGAGTTCCAGGTTGGTATCGCCCACGAACCCATCAGCCTCGGAAATCATTAGCTCCGCCAAGAGACGTACACCGAATCAAAAGAAGGCTTTCGGTGGTATACGAAGTTTATTTACCTCACGAGAGAAGCGGAGGTCTAAAAAGCAACAGGCTGCATACCGTCCAACGTACGACAAAGTCGACAACGGGCCAGCATGCAGGATCTACGGCAGTGTTGAGGTAAAGAAGGTCACTGCAAACTTGCATATCACCACTCTTGGTCATGGCTACATGAGTCACGAGCACACGGATCACCAGCGCAAGTCATGATCTGGCAATTAGGATCATCGCTGATGAGACAGTCATGAATCTCACTCATGTCGTTCACGAATTCTCGTTCGGTCCTTATTTCCCAGCTATTTCCCAGCCCTTGGACATGAGTGTCGAAAGCACCCCCAATCGTACGTCCTGTGACTGGCTCTGAGCTGACTATGTAGCTTTTACGATATTTCAATACTTTTTGCGAGTAGTACCGACTACGTATATTGATGCAAGCCGGCGCAAGCTCATCACTTCACAAGTGAGCCCCTTTATTCGAGCTGAACTGATGTCCAGTACGCCGTCACCGACTATTCTAGGTCTTTCGAGCACGGCAAGGGGGTCCCAGGGATATTCTTCAAATTTGACCTAGAAGGCATGGCTCTGACGATACGGGAAAGAACAACCAGTCTTTACCAGTTCCTTATCCGGCTGGTCGGTGTGGTCGGTAAGTCATTGCGTTGAGAGATGCGTTAGAGAAGAACTGATGTGCAGGTGGTGTTTGGACTGTTGCATCTTTCGGCCTGCGTGTCTTCAATCGGGCGCACCGCGAGGTATCAAAAGTGGTAGCCGATAAGAAAGAGTACATTCCGTCATCTCTAGCTACTCCACCTACTGAGCGACAAAACCGTGGGCAGTACTTTGGTTACCATGATGGGAGTGGTCAGGGAAGGAGTAGTGGAATGGGTGGTACCCCTAGTCTATCGTATGGTTCTGATCTTAAAGGGAGATAGATGTATAGATGTATGCATATAGCTACTGGCGGATATCAGTTCGGGAGTGATCGGAACAATTCGGTGTACTGTATGTACTCAAAGGGGGGGAATGAATAAATTGAAGTAATCACTTTGAATTACTCATAGAATACTCTGGCACAAGGAATGACGGCGGCAAATTTCAGTAGACAGGGCAAAGGGTAAAAAGAAAGTCAAGTGAATAGTCACAGTAATCTATTCGATTCAATCTATTACTTTATTACCACACATACCCATCATGTACGGTATCACTCGATCTCTAAGGCTCAACGCAGCTACATCCCCTCTGCGTCAAGCAGCAGTAAGTCCCCCATCAATCAACACGACATTGCTGATCGATCGAAGCGAACTACCACCCCTTTTTTGACATCGAAGCGATTCAACAGCGGCGGTAAGGTCAATGGACCTGTTGTCGGGTAAGCATTGGTACAAATGCAAGGAACGCTGCTAACGTCGTTAGTATCGATCTTGGAACCACCAACTCTTGTGTCTCGTAAGCCTTCTCTCTTTGACCGTCGATCAACACTGACTCGTCAGCATCTACGAGGCTGGATCACCCAAAGTTCTGGAGAACGCCGAGGGTGCCCGTACAACACCATCTGTCGTTGCCTTCACCAAGGACGGCGAGCGTCTAGTCGGTCAGCCCGCTCGACGACAAGCTGTTGTTAACGGAGAGAACACCATCTTTGCTTCCAAGCGGTAGGTGTCATCTTTTCAAGCGAGTAGATCGAGCTGACAATCAGATTGATCGGACGAAAGTTCAAGGATGCCGAGGTTCAGAAGGACATTGCCAACGTGCCATTCAAGATTGTTGCGCACACCAACGGTGACGCATGGATGGAGGCCCGAGGCCAAAAGTACTCGCCATCTCAGATCGGAGCCTTCGTCGTTGGAAAGATGAGGGACACTGCCGCCAACTACCTCGGAAAGCCCGTCAAGCATGCCGGTATGTTGTCGCCGAACGAATTATGCTGATTCTAGTCATCACCGTCCCCGCCTACTTCAACGATTCTCAGCGACAAGCCACCAAGGACGCTGGATCTATCGCTGGTCTAGATGTTCTCCGAGTCATCAACGAGCCTACCGCCGCCGCTCTCGCCTACGGTCTTGACAAGCAAGACTCTGCTGTCATCGCCGTCTACGATTTGGGAGGAGGAACGTTCGATGTTTCTATTCTTGAGATGCAAAAGGGTGTATTCGAGGTCAAGTCGACCAATGGAGATACTCATCTCGGAGGAGAGGACTTTGACATTGCTCTTGTCAACCACATCTTGGCCGAATTCAAGAAGGAGTCTGGTGTCGATGTCTCCCAGGACCGAATGGCTATCCAGCGAATCCGAGAGGCTGCCGAAAAGGCCAAGATCGAGCTTTCAAGCTCTGGATCCACCGATGTCTCGCTTCCCTACATCACCGCTACCGCCGAGGGACCTCAGCACATCAACCTCAAGCTTACCCGAGCTTCGCTAGAATCCATCGTCAAGAGCCTCGTCGACAGGACCGTCGAGCCATGCAAGAAGGCTCTTTCCGACGCCGGTGTCAAGCCTTCCGAGATCAACGAAGTCATCTTGGTTGGTGGTATGACTCGAATGCCCCGAGTCGTCGAGACTGTCAAGGGTATCTTCGGCCGTGAGCCATCCAAGGGTGTCAACCCCGACGAGGCCGTCGCTATCGGTGCCTCCATTCAGGCTGGTGTCTTGGCCGGTAACGTCACCGACATTCTATTGCTCGATGTTACTCCTCTATCTCTCGGTATCGAGACCCTCGGTGGTGTCTTTACCCGTCTCATCAACCGAAACACCACGATTCCTACCAAGAAGTCGCAAACCTTTTCGACCGCTGCCGATGGACAAACTGCCATCGAAGTCAAGGTCTACCAGGGAGAGCGTGAACTTGTCCGAGACAACAAGCTACTCGGTAACTTCCAACTTACTGGTCTTCCCCCAGCCCCCAAGGGTGTTCCCCAGATTCAGATCTCCTTCGACATTGACGCCGATGGTATTGTTAACGTCGGCGCAACCGACAAGGCTACCAACCGAGAACAGTCCATGACCATCGCATCGTCATCTGGTCTTTCCGACAACGAGATTGAGAACATGGTTGCCGATGCCGAGAAGTACGCCGAGACCGACAAGGTCCGTCGACAGGTCATCGAGGAGGCCAACAAGGGAGAGAGCTTCTGTGCCGACACTGAAAAGTCAATGACTGAATTCGAGGCTCAGCTTGACGCTGCCGAGAAGAAGAACGTCCAGGAGAAGTTGACTGCATTGAGGGAAGTCGCTGCCAAGGGAGCTGCCGGTGACGCTTCCGTCAAGCCAGAAGACATCAAGTCTGCTCTTGATGCCGCTCAGCAGGCCTCTTTGGGTCTCTTCCAGAAGGTATGTGCTGTCTGAAATACACTTGCTCCCCTGCTAATTTCCAGGTCTACGAAAAGCGAAACGCCGAGGGTCGAGCCTCTGAGTCAGAGTCTTCCGGATCTTCCGAGTCTGGCTCCACATCCGAGTCCTCGACTTCCGAGGGAGAGAAGAAGAACTAGAATCCATAATTAAAAGGCTAAAGTAATTGCATCGAGCATCCGACATTGAAGCGTGCAGGCTGGCCGCAGTAGTAGTAGTAGACATTTGCATAATTGTACCGGATGCACTCCACTCCATTTCAAATCAATCTGCATTTCATTTGAGCATTTGATTTCTCAATTGTCCTTCAATACCTATCGCCGTAATGACCACCGACACCCGTCGTGTACTTTCGATACAATCACATGTCGTATCCGGATATGTAGGTGGGTAAGAGAATGGGGAAGGATTACTGAACAGGACTAGGTAATCGAGCTGCAACATTTCCTCTCCAGACATTAGGCTACGACGTGGATGTCGTCAACACGGTCCACTTCTCCAATCACACTGGTGAGCAGTAGCAAAATGCTGCAAGTATATAGGCTGACATGTATAGGCTACGCTTGCGTAAAGGGTCAAAAGGCGACACATGACTCACTGAACGAGGTATTCGAGGGACTGGAAACAAATGGTCTAGCAGAGTACAACAAGATTCTCACTGGATATGTACCCGGCGCAGAGGCTCTGGAGGTGGTCGAGAAGCGGATACGGGCCATGATGGAGAGGAATCCAGAGATTGTCTACATCCTCGATCGTGAGTAATCCGTTCGCACTCGATCAATTCTGACTCGATAGCGGTCATGGGAGATATCGGAAGGGGCCTTTATGTTTCACCCGAAGTCGTACCAGTGTATAAACGAATGCTAAGGATGGCGACTATCATTACCCCAAATCAGTTTGAAGTCGAGTAAGTGGAGCTGGGTGCCCTGCATGGAGACTTTTGGCTGACCAATAGGCTGCTATCGGGCACCACAATCACCGACTTGCCAACACTGCACACAGCGCTTGATCGCCTGCATACCGAACACTCACTTCGTCATATTGCATTCTCGTCCATTCCCCTTCGTCAACAGACGGTGCAGCGCCTCGGACTACCTAGCCCGCCGCAGTCCTATACTTGCTTGTTGCCCGCCAATCTACCCGAAGCCTATAACGCTATCGAATGGAACAACCCAGATCAAGAGGTTCTGGTCTGTTTTGCCAGTTCTTGGTCCGCCAACAGCATGGAAACTTGGGCGTTTGCTCTACCGACGATCCTTGTCCCATTTACGGGCACCGGAGACTTTCTCAGTGCGCTTGTTGCGGCGTGGTACGACCCCTCGGCCTCTGCAAACGGCATGTCACCACTGGCCTCGGCAGTCTCCAAGGCGCTCTTGACAGTACAGCAGATACTTCTTCGGACCCATATACACGCACTCGCGCAAGTGAACGATACGAATGACGCATCAATCAATGATGTCAAGAGCAAAGCCCAAGTGCTTCGAACACGGGAGCTTCGAATCATTCCGGAAAGGTCCCTCATTACTGATGGGGGAGAAGCATGGCCGGGCAGCAGGGTCGATTGGTCAGACTGGGCGTGAATGCCTGGGCTCGAAGGTAACGACGCATGTACCGATGCATTCATTCCATCGGATCCGCCTCTTTTCGGAACGACGCGCACTTTCTGTAATCCTACTGATGTTTCCCATCAGAACTCCTACACCTCTCGTCGATCTCCATCGTCCTGACTTTCCTTCGCTTCGATAGTGGCTTGCGCCTCATACGTCGCTCTAAGACTGGTCAAAGCGTTGGATTGAAGGTCGGACAACTTATTGACAAGCACTTGGTCGTTCGAGTGGATGAGACCTGCGATGACTTTGAGCCGACCGTAGACCTGGGCATCAGGACGTGGGCATAAGGGGACCAAAAACTGACCTCGAGAATAGTCTTTCGTCGCGCTGCGATTGCGTATGCCAAGGTTGACGATCGTCCTAACAGTCAGTTCAACCAGACCTAGATTCGGCAAACCTTTCGCTTCGAGCTCGGTGAGCTTATCTGCCGTCTCTCGGGCTTTGGCCATGACTTGAGGAGGCAAGGACGCCAACTTGGCGAGTTCCAGCCCTACTGATGAGGGTCGGTACTTCTCTAGCTACGCACCATAGTGTTTCACTTCACATGGTCCCTCCACCACCTTGTAGACGAATGTTGTCGCAAATTCGGGGGAATCAGCTTGGATATCCCTCTCCTGGGAGTCAGTCGCGGCACCTATTCATGTTCATCCCGTACCTCTGTTTTTAGATGGAGACTGCACATCAGCTGATGACAGCGTTTCTGTCACTTACTTGACGATGCCCGCCTGGGTGTTGAGGGTCTGTGCCAGATCTCGAAAGTGCGTCGCAAACAGGACGAAAGTCTACAGTCAGCTGCCGAGTATAGTCTGAGTGTACCTTTCGTTGTATCAATGATTCTGCTATCGCATGCGAAAGTCCGACGCCCTCTTGAGGCGCAGTCCCCCTCCCAAGCTGAAGCGTCAGCGACATGCACTGACCACACTTACTTCATCAATCAAGACGAGGGATTGGGAGGTCGCCATGCCTGCTGGTCAGCTTCATCTGGACGTTCTCATACCCAACACCATCGCTGACGTGGCCATTTCCGCCGCAAACGTCGAGAGAGACTTCTCCATTGAGTCTTCAGAGTCAGACATCATCCGGCTTCTGAAGGCCTCACCGTCATTAGAGAGACGCGTGAGAAGCGCATCATGCAACCTAAAAGTCGCCGAGTCGGCAGGAACGCTGTCTATCAGCGATAATCAACAGCGCAGATGTAAACGCACTAGCATCCAACATGAGCCAGTATCGACAAAAGCCCGACTTGACGCAAGAAGGTGCTTTTTCCCGACATGCTACTCGAGTCAGCCCACCTCGTATGTCGATAACCAGAACCTACTTTGGGCCTTGAATAAGCTGGAACGGCGAAGTCGAGGGATGTATGTAGCTGGACTCATTAGTATTTCCTTGTGGAAACACTCACGTGTCATTCGGGATGCAGTCGGTCGTCCCAAGAGTTCGCTCTAGGATAGGATGTCGACCATTTCGCACCTGTCACACTTAATGCATGCGGGCATGGCGTTAGTCACCAAACACTCACAAAGATTTGGTCCCCGAATTCTGGTCGTACTATAAATCAGTGACATCATACATGAATCTTACCACAAGGGAAACCTGCCTGTCAGCGCTATTATCGAGACTTCATCATACTTGTGGAGCTGTGAGCCAGACTTGATAAAACGTCAAGAGTTGCAACCTATCGTCAGCAACGTAAGCAGAGCGCTCATCGTACAGCGTCGGCACAATCCCACATGTCGGCTGTCCATCAGCTCGATAGGCTAGCTTTGTGACTCACCCAGTCGAGGGACTAATTCTTGGATAAGATCTCCTACATGTGCTTCGCTAAGCAACAGGATCTCTTCGCGCGATTGAGCAAGTCGCTGATTCGGTTGACGCTGTCGTTTAGTAGCAAACCGCTTGTTACGCTTACCAAGTCTGGGTGGTTGAGGTGAATCCTACTCATCAGTTCAAATGGACCACACGCATCCGTACTTGTTCTTTCCCTTCTCGACCCTGATGAATGACTTGTCCAGGACCAGATGTTCGTGTCTTGGTAAGCTAAGATGACAACCACGGACATCCCACTCGAGAATCAGGTCAAGCTTGTATCTTTCTACCAGTTAGCCGACTATGATCTCACAATTGTGATCTGACCTTTCAGGCTTTCGGTGCCTACAATCAGCCAAGCATCGCGAGGCGACTCACATTGCATGATATCATGCGTGTTCTCCTTGTATGTCTCACGGGCGACGTCTAGCATCGGATTGCAGTGAGCTTTAACGGCATAGAGCCTGCGCGTTCGTATCGCCTTTTGCGATCGGCTTGCAGATAGGTCATCATTGAGATTTTCTGGTCTCAGCAAAGGCTAAAGCACGAGCACGTACGGCTGATGACCTCTTGGATCTCCTGAAGACTCTCCTTAGATAGCTTCTGGGCGATCAGAAACGACCGACACGGGAACTTATAAACTCGCCTTCGCACAATCGCCCAAGACTGCAGCTTGACTGCTGTTAAGGGCTTCCACAACTCGTTGGGTACATCGAATAAAAGTCCTGAGATCCAGAAGAAGCGTGATGCGTGAATCGATGTCGGTCAGTCTCGAGCCTGCCGATTTGCGAACATCGCGTCGAGTGAGCTGCGTTTCAGTCGATCAGCCTGAGTAGGTATTTACCTGACCCAAGGTGCTCTCGACGTCCATCTGTGGGTCAGCAACCGAGACCTGTGTGGTTGTTCTTACTACCTACTTTGGATAGTTCTGCAAGAG
>Ga0265797_10008585_pt1 | contig 13551 bp, 10 predicted proteins | sample P2T30metagenome_FD_192433 | JGI IMG/M metagenome (GOLD analysis project Ga0265797, IMG submission 192433) | Plant litter microbial communities from East Loma Ridge, Irvine, California - P2 T30 | ecosystem: Environmental > Terrestrial > Plant litter > Unclassified | place: USA: California... | reverse complement strand
GCCGTGCAGACCCCCCAGGGGTTCCCGCGGGCCGAGCTCGACGCCGCCTACGCCGCCGCAGCCACGGCCACGGTCGACGGCGTCGCCGTCGAGCACACCGACGACGCGGCCCTGTTCGCCGCGGCCGGCCACGAGGTCGTCGTCGTCCCGGGCGACCCCCTCGCCTTCAAGATCACCACCTCGTGGGATCTGCGACGGGCCGAGTCGCTCGTCGCCGAGGGCGCGGCGGCCGGCGTGGCCGCCGCCACCGCCCTGCCGGCCGGGGCCGATGCCGGTGCCGCCGGGCGCTCCGCCGCCGAGCGCCTCCGCACCGGGCTCGGCGTCGACGTGCACGCCTTCGACGCCGCCGAGCCGATGCACCTCGGCCTCCTGCACTTCCCCGACGAGGCGGGCCTCGCCGGGCACAGCGACGGCGACGCCGTGGCGCACGCCGTCGTCGACGCGCTCCTCTCCGCCGCCGGCCTCGGCGACATCGGCTCGGTCTTCGGCACGGACGACCCGCGCTTCGCGGGCGCGGGCGGTGAGGTGTTCCTCACCGCCGCGCTGGAGCGGCTCACCCACGCGGGCTTCGACGTCGTCAACGTCGCCGTCCAGGTGATCGGCAACCGCCCGCGCCTGGCCCGCCGCCGCCTCGAGATGGAGGCGCGCCTCATCGAGGTCGTCGGCGCGCCCGTCAGCGTCTCCGCGACCACCACCGACGGGCTCGGCGCCGCCGGGCGAGGCGAGGGCGTGACGGCGATCGCGACCGCCCTCGTGTCGGTGGTCGAGCCGCGGGAGCGCACCGCGCCTCCTCGGGGCCCCTCGCGCGCCGACGGCGCCGCGACCGGCGCCGCCGCCCCGACCACCCAGACCGACCCCACCGAAACGGACCGATCCGCGTGACCATCCGCCTCTACGACTCGCGCGAGCAGGCGCTCGTCGACTTCGTCCCCCGCGTGCCCGGCAAGGTCGGGCTCTACGTCTGCGGGCCGACGGTGCAGTCGTCGCCGCACATCGGGCATCTGCGCTCCGCCCTCGTCTACGACCTGTGGCGTCGCTGGTTCACCTACCGCGGGCTCGACGTCACGCTCGTGCGCAACGTGACCGACGTCGACGACAAGATCCTCGCCCTGTCGAGCGGCACCGACGAAGAATGGTGGGCCCGGGCCTACCGCTTCGAGCTCGAGTTCACCGCGGGCTACCAGGCGCTCGGCGTGCTCGCCCCCACCTACGAGCCGCGGGCGACCGCGAGCGTGACCGAGATGCAGCAGCTCGTGACGACGCTGATCGAGAAGGGCCACGCCTACGTCGCGCCCGACGACTCGGGCGACGTCTACTTCGACACGGCCAGCTGGCCGAGCTACGGCGCGCTGACCAACCAGGGCCTCGACGACATGGCGCCGGCCGCCGACGCCGACCCGCGCGGCAAGCGCGACCCGCGCGACTTCGCGCTCTGGAAGGGCGCCAAGGCCGACGAGCCCGCCTCGGCCGCGTGGTCGTCGCCGTGGGGCGACGGCCGGCCCGGGTGGCACATCGAGTGCTCGGCGATGTCGCGCCGGTACCTCGGCACCGCGTTCGACATCCACGGCGGCGGCCTCGACCTGCGGTTCCCGCACCACGAGAACGAGCTCGCGCAGTCGACCGCGGCCGGCGACGAGTTCGCGTCGTACTGGCTGCACAACGGCCTCGTCGCCGTCGAGGGCCAGAAGATGTCGAAGTCGCTCGGCAACTCGATCTTCGCGAGCGAGTTCCTCGAGTCGGCGCGGCCCGTCGTCGTGCGCTGGTTCCTCAGCTCGGCGCACTACCGCTCGACGATCGACTACCACGACGGCGCCCTGGTCGAGGCCGAGGCGGCCCTCGACCGCATCGAGACGTTCCTGTCGCGGGCCGGCCGACGACTCGTCGGCACCCGCTTCGCCGGGGTCGGCGCGCGCGTCGTGCCCGACGACTTCGCCGAGGCCATGGACGACGACCTCAACGTGCCCCAGGCGCTGGCCGTGCTGCACGACGCCGTGCGCGCCGGCAACTCGGCCCTCGACGACGGCGACCTCGACACGGCCGCCCGCGAGTGGCAGCACGTGCAGGCCATGGTCGCGGTGCTCGGCGTCGACCCGCTCGCGCCGGAGTGGCGCGGCGCCGACGAGGGAGACGCGCACCGCGCGCTCGGTACCATCGTCGAGACCCTCCTCGCACAGCGTCAGCAAGCCAGGGCCTCGCGCGACTTCGCGCAGGCCGACCGCGTACGCGACATGCTGGCGTCCGCCGGCATCACCATCGAAGACACCCCCAGCGGGTCGCATTGGAGCCTCGAACAGTGAAGAACACCAGCGGAGCACGCAAGGGCCGTCCGGGCAGCAGCGCCGTCCGCAAGGGCAGCAAGGGCAAGCAGGTCGGCAGCGGGGGCCAGGGGCGCCAGGCGCTCGAGGGCAAGAAGCCCACGCCCGCGGCAGAGGACCGCCCGTACCACCCCGCCGGCAAGGCGAAGGCGGCGCGCGAGCGCCTCGACGCCGCCCGCGGCCGGGCGGGCAACGGCCCGCGCGCCGGGTCGGCCGTCGCCGGCCGGGGCGGGCAGGAGGCGCCCCGTCGCCGCCCGAAGTCGTCGGACGACAGCGAGATGGTCACCGGCCGCAACTCGGTGCTCGAGGCCCTGCGCACGCGCATCCCCGCCTCGACGCTCTACATCGCGGCGCGCATCGAGATGGACGACCGCACGAAGGAGATCCTGACCCTGGCGACGCGGCGCGGCCTGCCCGTGCTCGAGGTCATGCGCCCCGAGCTCGACCGCCTGACCGGCCCGGACTCGGTGCACCAGGGCGTCGCGCTCAAGGTGCCGCCGTACCAGTACGCGCACCCGATCGACCTGCTCGAGGCCTCGGTCAAGCGCCAGCAGACCCCGCTCTTCGTCGCCCTCGACGGCATCACCGACCCCCGCAACCTGGGCGCGATCATCCGTTCGGTGGGCGCGTTCGGCGGGCAGGGCGTCATCATCCCGCAGCGACGTTCGGTCGGCCTCACCGCGTCGGCGTGGAAGACCTCGGCGGGCGCCGCCGCGCGCATCCCCGTGGCGATGGCGGCGAACCTCACGCAGACGCTCAAGTCGTTCAAAGAGCAGGGAGTCTTCGTGCTCGGCCTCGACGGCGGCGGCGACGTGATGCTGCCGGGCCTCGAGCTCGCCGACCGCCCCCTGGTCGTCGTCGTCGGCAGCGAGGGCAAGGGCCTGTCGCGCATCGTCGCCGAGACCTGCGACGCGGTCGTGTCGATCCCCATCACGACCGCCGTCGAGTCGCTCAACGCCGGCATGGCCGCGAGCGTCACGCTCTACGAGATCTCGAAGCTGCGCGCCGAGCGCAAGTAGCGCGGGCCGCCAGCACGAGGAGGCGCGGTGTCGGTCGGACCGGCACCGCGCCTCCTCCGCGTTCCCGACCCGTCCGACCCACGCCATGAACCCCGGAGTGGACGGGACACCCCGTAACGACGGGGTGTTTAGTCCACTTCGGGGTGCGAGGGCGCCGCGGGGGCAGGTCAGACCTTGGCGCGCCAGTCGTCCTCGGCGTCGTCGTCCTCGTCGTCGAGCAGCTCGGCGTCGGGCAGGCGGATCGACTCCGTCGCGGGGGCGATGACCGTGCGCTCGTCCCGCCGGTGCCTCAGCACGTCGTTGATGTACGAGGTCAGCGCCTCGGCGATCGGCACGTCGCGCCCCTCCTGCTGCGACTTGTACCAGCGGTGCTCGAGCAGCTGGTGGAACACCTCGGCGGGCTCGAGCCGGCCTCGCATCTCGCGGGGGATCGAGCGCACGACGGGCTCGAAGACGCGCGCGGCCCACTCGTGCGCCACCATCTCTTCGTCGGCGTCGATCTGCCCGGTGCGCAGGCGGTAAGCGTCGAGGTCGTTGAGCAGGCGCCGCGCCTGGTTCTCCTCGACGTCGAGGCCGGTGAGGCGCAGCAGCCGCCGCGAGTGGTGCCCCGCGTCGACGACCTTGGGCTGGATGCGCACCTGCGTGCCGCCCTCGGTCGTCTTGATCGCCAGCTCCTCGATGTCGAAGCCGAGGTCGTTGAGCCGCTCGACGCGGTCGTTGATGCGCCAGCGCTCGGAGCTGTCGAAGGTCTCGCTGCCGGTGAGCTCGGTCCAGAGGCTGCGGTACTTCGCGACGATGCCGTTGCTGACCTCGACGGCGTCGAGGTTGTCGTCGAGGCGGCCGCCGGCCTCGAGGTCGAGCAGCTCGCCGGCGATGTTGACGCGGGCGACCTCGAGGTCGTTCTCGCGCTGGCCGTTCGACAGGCCGCCCGGGTAGAGCTTGCCCGTCTCGGCGTCGACCAGGTAGGCGGCGAAGGCGCCGGCGTCGCGGCGGAAGAGCGTGTTCGACAGCGACACGTCGCCCCAGTAGAAGCCGATCACGTGCAGCCGAACGAGCAGCAGGGCGAGGGCGTCGACGAGCCGGGTCGCCGTGTCGGGGCGGAGGGTCTGCGAGTACAGGGCGCGGTACGGCAGCGAGAACTTGAGGTGCCGCGTGACGAGCACGGGGTTCAGCAGGCTCCCGTCGGCGTCGCGCCGGTTGGTGATCACGGCGAGCGGGTCGACGCAGGGGATGTCCATCCGCTGCAGCGTGCGGAGCATCTCGTACTCGCCGCGGGCCATCTCTCCCGACGTCTCCTTGATGGCGATCACGTAGCCGCTGAGGTGCGCGAAGCGCACGAGGTGCCGCGAGATGCCCTTCGGCAGGGTCGCGATCGCGTCGTCGGGCCACTCGTCGAGCGGCAGGTCCCAGGGCAGGTCGAGCAGCGCGGGGTCGGCCGTGGCGGAGGTGATGTTGAGGGAGTCGCTCATGGTCGCTTTCGGGGGAGGGGAGCGGACGGCCGGGGGCCCAGGAGGCGCGGTGCCCGACACAGGGGATCGGCCCGCCGAGCCGTGCGGAGCGGTGCTCCGGGAGGGCTCGACGGGCCGATCAGGGGTGTCGCTACGCGCTGACGACGGCCTTGTCGCCGAGGCGCTCGCCCGACTCGGTGTCGAAGACGTGCACGTGGTGCGCCTGGGGCGTGATGTGGATCGTCTCGCCCAGCTTCGGGTGGTTGCGACCGTCGACGCGCACGACGATGTCGACGCGCTGGCCGCTCACCTCGGTGTGGCCGTACAGGTAGCCGTCGGCGCCCAGTTCTTCGACGACGTCGACGGTGACCGCGAGGCCCTCGCCGGCGGTGTTGACGACGACGTCCTCGGGGCGTACGCCGATGGTGACGCTCGTGCCGTTGGCCTGGCCGACGGTGTCGCGGTCGACGGCGGTGACCGCGGTGCCGAACTGGATGCCGCCGTCGACGACGTCGGCGGGCAGCAGGTTCATGGCGGGCGAGCCGATGAAGCCGGCGACGAAGACGTTCTGCGGCTTCTCGTACAGGTCGCGGGGCGTGCCGACCTGCTGCAGGACGCCGTCCTTGAGCACCGCGATGCGGTCGCCCATGGTGAGCGCCTCGGTCTGGTCGTGGGTGACGTAGACCGTCGTGACGCCGAGGCGGCGCTGCAGCGACGCGATCTGGGTGCGCGTCTGGACGCGGAGCTTGGCGTCGAGGTTCGACAGCGGCTCGTCCATGAGGAACACCTGGGGCTGGCGCACGATGGCGCGGCCCATGGCGACGCGCTGGCGCTGGCCGCCCGAGAGGGCCTTCGGCTTGCGCGACAGGTAGGGCTCGAGGTCGAGCAGCTTGGCCGCCTCGAGCACGCGGGTGGCGCGCTCCTCCTTGCCGACGCCGGCGATCTTGAGCGCGAAGCCCATGTTCTCGGCGACGGTCATGTGCGGGTACAGCGCGTAGTTCTGGAACACCATCGCGATGTCCCTGTCCTTCGGCGGGACGTCGGTGACGTTGCGGTCGCCGATGAAGATGTCGCCGCTGTTGACCTCTTCGAGGCCGGCGAGCATGCGCAGGGTGGTCGACTTGCCGCAGCCGGAGGGGCCGACGAGGACGAGGAACTCGCCGTCGGCGACCTCGAGGTCGATCGCGTCGACCGCGGGGCGGGTCGAGCCGGGGTAGAGACGGGTTGCCTTGCTGAACGTCACGGACGCCATGGTTCTTTTCTCCTTCACCGGCAGGTACGTGCCGGACGATCCTTCGTGAACGGAATGGTGGTCACCCTGGGTCAGCGGCGACCATCCTCCCCAGCATGCCACAGAGGTGACGCATCCCCACCTCCGAACGGGGGGCGCGGCGTCACGATCCGGCCACGGGTTGTTTGGACTTTTCCCAGTCCGCGCTCGTAGCATTCGTCGTGGCCCCGCACCTCCTGGGGCCCCTCGATCCCCTCAACGACGCGACCGTCACCTCGTCGCGCATCGGAGACACGTCCCATGACTGACACCGGCCCCAGCGGCTCCGCGCCCCTGAGCAAGAACCAGCGCCGCGCCGCCGCGCGCGAGCGCGCGCAGCTCGCCCGCAAGAAGCAGAAGCGCCGTCAGAAGCAGGGCCGCTGGCTGCTGCAGGGCGGCCTCGTCGTCGTCGTGCTGGCGGTCGTCGTCGGCATCGTGCTCGTCATCACGAACAGCATCCGACCCGCGGGCCCCGGCCCGGCGAACATGGCCAGCGACGGCATCCGCATCGGCCAGGACTTCACGGCCCAGACCACGCCCGCCCTCGGCGCCGACGACGAGCCCGTCGCGACCGAGACCACCGCGTCGTCCGACACGGTCGACATCGTGGTCTACCTCGACTACCTCTGCCCCATCTGCGGCGCCTTCGAGGCCGAGAACAACGAGTACATCGCCGGCCTGGTGTCGTCCGGCGCGGCCACGGTCGAGTACCACCCGATCGCCATCCTCACCAACAGCTCGCTGGGCACGAAGTACTCGAACCGCGCCGCCAACGCCGCCGCCTGCGTGGCCAACTACTCGCCGAACTCGTTCTTCGACTTCAACACGGCCATGTTCGAGAACCAGCCCGAAGAGGGCACCAAGGGCCTCGACGACGCCCGGCTGGCCGAGATCGCGACCGGCGTCGACGGGGTGACCTCGCCGTCGCGCATCACCCGGTGCATCGACGACCAGGAGTTCGCGTCGTGGGTCGGCGCCGCCACCGAGCGGGCGCTCGACGGGCCGCTGCCCAACAGCAACGTCCAGACGTTCCGCGGCACGCCGACGATCCTCGTCAACGGCCAGCAGTACGACTTCAGCACGCCGTTCTCGAACGACGAGTTCCGCAACTTCGTCGTGACGGCCGCCGGCAACAGCTACGCCGACGCCGCCACGGCCACGCCGTCGCCCGCCCCGACGGACGCCCCCGCCGAGGCGCCGTCCGAGACGCCCGCCGAGGCCCCGGCCGAGACGCCCGCCGGCTAGGTCCGCATGCGGGGGTGCGGCAGCACCCCGTCGAGCCGGTCGGCCCTGAGCGGCAGCTCGTGCAGGCGCACGTCGCGCACCTGCCCGGCGTCGAGCTCGAGGGTCAGGTAGGTCGCCCGCGGCTGGCGGCGACGGTCGGTCGGCGATCCCGGGTTGAGCAGCCGCAGGCCCGCGGGGCTGGTCGTGTCCCACGGGATGTGGCTGTGGCCGAAGAACAGCAGGTCGGTCTCGGGGAACGCGCGGTCCATGCGGGTCTCGCGCCCCTCCTTCTGTCCCGTCTCGTGCACGACGGCGACGCGGACGCCGTCGATCGTCGTCCGGGCCACCTCGGGCAGCCGGGCGCGCAGGTCGTCGCCGTCGTTGTTGCCCCAGACGGCCACGAGGAGGCGCGCCCTGGCCTCGAACTCGTCGAGCAGCGGCACGCCGGTCCAGTCGCCCGCGTGGACGACGACGTCGGCCCTCTCGACCGCGCTCCACACGGCCGCGGGCACGGCCTTGGCCTTCTGCGGGACGTGGGTGTCGGACACGACGACGACGGAGGTGCTCATGGCGCCCAGGGTAGGCGGGCAGGATGGTCCCCGTGCGCGTCTCCGTGGTGATCCCCGTCCGTGACGACGCGCGCCATCTCGAGGCGTGCCTCCGGTCGCTCGCGCGGCAGACGGTGCTCGCCGACGAGGTCGTCGTGGTCGACAACGGCAGCTCGGACGACAGCGTCGCCGTCGCCCTCGCCGGGGGAGCGCGTGTGCTGCACCAGCCCGTCGTGGGCATCGCCGCCGCGGCCTCGACCGGCTACGACGCGGCGCTCGGCGAGCTCGTCGGCCGTTGCGACGCCGACAGCGTCCTGCCGCGCACCTGGGTCGAGGAGCTCGTGCGCACCTTCGACGAGCGCCCCGAGGCCGTGGCCGTCAGCACCGGCGCCCGCTTCTACGACGCCCCCGTCGGGCTGCAGCGCATCCTGTCGGTCGGCTACGTCGGGGCGTACCACGTGCTCGTCGGGGCGGGGCTCGCCCACTGGCCGCTCTTCGGCTCGACGATGATGATGCGCCGCTCGGCCTGGGAGGCGGTGCGCGACGAGGTGCACCGCCGCGACGTCGGCCTGCACGACGACATGGACCTCGCCGTGCACCTCGGCGACCTCGTGCTCGGCCGGCCCGGTCGCATCGTGTGGCGCCGCGACGTCGTCGCCGCCATCTCGGCCCGCCCGTTCGCCCGGGGCGGCCGCCAGTGGCTGCGGAGCACGCGGGCCGTCCGCTCGTTCGCCGTGCACGGCCGCGACGGCGTCCCGTTCGTGCGGTGGTGGCGCCGTGACCTCTTCTCGCTGCGCGCCGGGGTCGGCGCCGGCCGTCCCGACGGGGCACGCCGCACCGGTTCCGGCCCTCGGGCGCGCTGACGCGGTTCGATGGGGGCTGTCGGCCGACCGGGCCGACGAACACCGCCGCCCCCGATCGGCGCACCGAGTTGAAAAGGACACCACGTGCCCATCTTCCGCAGCCGTGAGAGCGACGCGACGGCCGACGCCGCCGAGGCCGTCGCCACCCAGGCGAACCAGTGGGGCGACCCGTTCGGGCGCCTCGCGACCCGCTCGATCCAGATCATCGTGGTCGTGGTGGTGGCCGCCGGCCTCATCTACGCCTTCAAGACCCTGAGCCTCGTCACCATCCCGGTGCTGCTCGCCCTCATCTTCGCCTCGGCGATGCACCCCGTCGTGTCGTTCCTGCGTCACCACCGCGTGCCGTCGCTGCTCGCCACGCTCATCGCGCTCTTCGGGGTCCTGGCCGTGCTCGGCCTCGTGGGCTGGCTCGTCGTCTGGGCGGTCGAGAACCAGGCGAGCATGCTCGTCTCGTCCGCCGAGAAGGGCATCGGCCAGCTGCAGGACTTCGTCACGACCCTGCCGTTCTCGATCACCGACCAGCAGATCGAGGACGTCCGCGACACCGTCGTGAACTTCGTGACCAGCGCCTCCTTCGGCTCGGGCGCGCTCGCCGGCGCGAGCGCCGTGGGCAGCTTCGCCACCGGCCTGGTGCTGATGATCGTCGTGCTGTTCTTCTTCCTCAAGGACGGGCCGGCCATCTGGGAGTTCATGCTGCGCCCGTTCCGCGGCCAGCAGTACGCCCGTGCCCGCCGCATCGGCGACAAGACCGTGTCGACCCTGGGCGGCTACGTCCGCGGCACCGCGACGGTCGCCGCCGTCGACGCGATCGGCATCGGCATCGGCATCTGGATCGTCGGCGTGCCCCTGGCGCTGCCCCTGGCCGTCGTCGTGTTCCTCACCGCGTTCATCCCGCTCGTCGGCGCGACCGCGGCCGGCATCCTGGCCGCCCTCGTGGCGCTCGTCGCCCTCGGCCCGGTCCAGGCGCTGATCGTGGTCGGCATCGTCGTGCTCGTCAACCAGCTCGAGGGCAACTTCCTGCAGCCCGTGCTGATGGGCCGCACGCTGCAGCTGCACGGCCTCGTCATCCTCGTCGCGCTGACCGCCGGCACCGTGCTCGGCGGCATCGTCGGCGCCGTCATCGCCGTGCCGCTGACGGCCGTCGCCTGGGGCATCGTCGGCGTCTGGCGCGGCCCGGACCAGCCTGCCGAGATGTTCCGGCAGAAGCGGCCCGAAGAGGTCCGCTAGGCCTGGTCCGGTGCCTGCAGGAGGCGCGGTGTCCGTTCGTCGGGCACCGCGCCTCCTTCGTGTGGCCGGGTCGTCCTGTGCCGAGGGCGGGTGTTCCGGCGCGAGGGCGGGTCGTCGTCGACCCGCCCTCGGCCCGGAACGCCCGCCCTCGACGGGGCGCGCGCGAGGGGGCGGTTCTGCACGATCTGCAGAAAGATGGTTGCAGATCGTCAACTGAGGCGTATGGTTGTGGTTCTACAACTACCTGGCCGACGGCGTCCGGGTCCCCTCATCTCAGAGCCACCACGGAGCCGACCTTGTCGCAGACCACCACCGCCGCGGGCACGAAGCCCGCGGCTCCGCACGAACCGGGCGAGGCGCCCGGCATGAGCCACCGCGAAGTCCTCACGGCCCTGTCGGGCCTGCTGATGGGCATGCTCGTGGCGATCCTCTCGTCGACCGTCGTGTCGACCTCCCTGCCGCGCATCGTCAGCGACCTGAACGGCAGCCAGACCTCGTACACCTGGGTCATCACGGCGACGCTGCTCGCGACGACGGTGAGCACGCCGCTCTGGGGCAAGTTCTCCGACCTGACCAACCGCAAGGTGCTGCTGCAGGTCGCGCTCGTGCTGTTCGTGCTCGCCTCGGTCGCGGCCGGGTTCTCGCAGAACACCGCGACGCTCATCACGTTCCGCGTGTTCCAGGGCCTCGGCGCCGGCGGCCTCACCGCCCTGGTGCAGGTCGTCATGAGCGACATCATCAGCCCGCGCGAGCGCGGCCGGTACATGGGCTACCTCGGCGCCGTCATGAGCGTCGGCACCATCGGCGGCCCGCTGCTCGGCGGCGTCCTCACCGACTCGATCGGCTGGCGCTGGAACTTCTTCGTCGGCGTGCCCGTGGGCATCGCCGCCCTCATCGTCATCCAGCGCACGCTGCACCTGCCGCCGAAGCCGAAGAAGGCCGTCGTCGTCGACTACTGGGGCGCCGGGCTCATCGCCGGGGGCGTCTCGCTGCTGCTCGTCTGGGTGTCGCTCGGCGGCAAGCAGTTCGAGTGGGCCTCGACCACCAGCTGGCTGATGGCCGTCGGCGCCGTCGTGCTGCTGGCGCTCGCCGTCGTCGTGGAGTTCCGCTCGAAGGAGCCGATCATCCCGCTGACGCTCTTCAAGAACCGCACCTTCACGTTCGCGGTCGTCGCCTCGCTCAGCGTCGGCGTCGCCATGTTCGGCACGAGCGTGTTCCTCGGCCAGTACATGCAGCTGGCCCGTGGCCAGTCGCCGACCATGGCGGGCATCCTGACCCTGCCGATGGTGCTCGGCCTGCTCATCTCGTCGATGGTCGCCGGTGCGCTCATCTCGAAGTACGGCAAGTGGAAGCCCTACATGATCGTCGGCTCGGTGCTGCTCGCCGCCGGCCTGTTCCTCATGTCGACCATCGAGTACGACACGAACTTCGCCATCGTCTCCGTGTTCATGGCGATGATGGGGCTCGGCATCGGCATGGTGATGCAGAACCTCGTGCTCGTCGTGCAGAACTCGGTCGACGTCAGCGTCGTCGGCGCCGCCTCGTCGAGCGTCGCGTTCTTCCGCAGCCTCGGCGGCACCATCGGCGTCTCGGTCATGGGCGCCGTGCTCGGCACCAAGGTCTCGGGCTACATCACCGACGGCCTCACCGACGCCGGGGTCGACCCCAGCGCGCTCGGCAGCGGCGGCTCGACGAGCATCCCCGACCTCAGCACCGTGCCCGGCCCGATCCGCACCATCATCGAGTCGGCGTACGGCCAGGGCGTGGCCGACGTGTTCCTCATCGCGGCCCCGCTGGCCGTCATCACCATCGTGTTCGTGTGCCTGCTGCCGAACGTCGAGCTCGGCACGAAGACGGGCATCCAGCGCGCGGCCGCGGCGGGCGACGGTCCGGCTGCGGGCGCTGCGGGCGCCGCCCCGGCGACCGACGCCGGTGCCGGTCGGGCTGCCGGTGCCGACTCCGAGGGCGACGGCGGCGGAGACGGCGTCCGCGCCGACGCTGCCGGCGCCTCCGTCGTGCAGAAGGGCGTGGCGGCCACCGCCGGGCTCGCCCCCGCCGTGTCCAGCGCCCCGGCGACCACGACCGACGACGCCGCGACGTCACGGGGAGCCTCGTCCCCGGCCCCCGTGTCGCCCGTCGACCAGGGCGGCGACCTCCCGGAGGCGCCCCGCCACCACGCCCACGCGGCTGCCGGCACCGGTACCATCGACACGATCATCGCCACCGGTGCCGCCGAGGTGGCGGGCCACCCGGTGTCGGACGACGAACTGGCCGAGAGCCCGGTGTTCTCGTCCCTGGTCGAGGAGAAGGATGTCGCAGCCGACCGATGACGGCACGCCCGCGGGCGCGGTGCTCGACGCGCCGCGCCTGCCCGGGCCCGACGCGCCGCGCCTGCCGGGGCCCGACGACGACGGCCGCGAGGGCCTGATGGCGAGCGTGGTCGACGAGATCGGCTCGATGATGGTCGAGGCCAAGCGCACCATCGCCGCGGCCGCGTCGCGGTTCGACCCCGACGTGCCGCCCACCGCGTTCTACGTGCTCCGGTACGTGATGAAGCACCAGCCCTGCACGGCGGGCGACATCGTCAAGGCCATGGCCCTCGACAAGAGCGCCGTCAGCCGCCAGGTCGCGCTGCTGCGCGAGGCGGGCTTCGTCGACGTCGCGCCCGACGCCGCCGATGGCCGCGTCGTGACGCTCGGCAGCACCGAGCGGGCCGAGGCGCGCATGCTCGAGGTCCGGCACGAGAACCGCGCGGTGTTCCGCAGCCACGTCGAGGGCTGGACCGACGACGAGCTCGCCGAGTTCGCAGGCTGGCTGCACCGCTTCAACACGCCCGCCGACGCGCGGTAGGCGACCCGCGCCTCCTCGGCTCGGCCTGCCCCCGGCTGCTGGCCGGCCCCCCTGTGATCGGCGCAGCCAGGGCTGCACGGCCGGGGCGGCACGGCAGGGCGGGCGGGTCCGTCGAGGGCGGGCGTCCGTGGTCGCCCGGACGCGACGGATCCGCCCGCCCCGGCACCCACACCCGCCAACACCCGCCTCGGCACCAGCCCCGGGCTCCCGCACCCGCGCCCGACCGGCACCGGTACCCGAGCCCGAGCCCGCACCTGCCCCTCCACCCGCACCCGCACCTGCACTTCCACCCGCACCGGCACCCATACCCGCACCGGCGACGACGCAGCGCGACGAAGGCCCCCTCCCGGTGCGGGAGGGGGCCTTCGTGCGAGGGCGTGCGGCCGACGCTAGATCGTGGCGGTGTCGATCACGAAGCGGTAGCGGACCTTGCTGCCGACGACGCGCTCGTAGGCGTCGTCGACGTCGTCCGCGCTGATCGTCTCGATCTCGGCGCCGATGTGGTGCTCGGCGCAGAAGTCGAGCATCTCCTGCGTCTCGGGGATGCCGCCGATGTTCGAGCCGGCGAGGCTGCGACGACCGCCGATGAGCGACCCGGCGCCGAACGACTGCGGGTTCTCGGGCAGGCCGACGAACACCATCGTGCCGTTGAGGCGCAGGGTGCGGGCGTAGGCGTCGATGTCCATGTCGGCCGAGATCGTGTTGATGATCAGGTCGAACGAACTGCGCAGCTGCGTGAAGGTCTCGGGGTCGCTCGACGCGTAGTAGTGGTCGGCGCCGAGCTTCA
>Ga0265797_10008584_pt1 | contig 13551 bp, 13 predicted proteins | sample P2T30metagenome_FD_192433 | JGI IMG/M metagenome (GOLD analysis project Ga0265797, IMG submission 192433) | Plant litter microbial communities from East Loma Ridge, Irvine, California - P2 T30 | ecosystem: Environmental > Terrestrial > Plant litter > Unclassified | place: USA: California... | reverse complement strand
ATCGTCTCGAACGGGCTCGGTCTCGAGGAGGGGCTGCAGCAGCACCTCGACGCGGCCTCGGCGGACGACGTGCCGACGTTCGTCGCCGGCGACGTCATCGACGTGCTCGACTACAGCGAGGGCGACGCCGAGGGCATGCCCGACTCGCACTTCTGGACGGATCCGGCGCGGATGCTCGACGTCGTCGACGCGCTCGAGCCCGAGCTGGCCGGGATCCCCGGCGTCGACGCCGAGGCCGTCGCCGAGCGGACCGCCGACTACCGGGCGCGGCTGGACGCGCTCGACGCCGAGATGACCGCGGCGTTCGAGGCGATCCCCGACGACCGCCGCGCCCTCGTCACGAACCACCACGTCTTCGGCTACCTCGCCGACCGGTTCGACTTCGACGTGGTCGGAGCCGTCATCCCCGGGGGCACGACCCTGGCCGCGCCCTCCGCCTCGGACCTCGCCGACCTCGTCGACGCCGTCGAGGAGACCGGGGTCCGGGCGATCTTCGCCGAGTCGTCGTCGCCCGACCGCCTCGTCCAGGCCCTCGCCGGCGAGGCCGACATCCACGTGGAGGTGGTCGAGCTCTACACCGAGTCCCTCACGGGACCCGACGAGGGGGCTCCCGACTACCTCACCATGATGCGCGTCAACACGCAGCGCATCGCCACCGGGCTCTCGCCCTGAGCGCCCTGATCCACCACCAAGAGAAGGAACCCGCCATGCGCACCCCCCACCTCCGCCGAGTCGGCCTCGCCGCCGCCTCCCTCGGGCTCGTCGCCGCCCTGGCCGCCTGCTCGTCGGGCGCCGCACCCGAGAGCGACGGCACCACCACCCCCGCCGCCGACGCGTCATCCGGCCCGGCCGGCAGCCGCGTCGCCGTCTCGTACGAGGGCGGCATCCTCGTGCTCGACGGCACGACCCTCGAGACCGTCGCCGACATGGACTCCGAGGAGTTCACCCGGCTGAACCCGGCGGGCGACGGCCGCCACGTGATGGTCACGATGAGCGAGGGCTTCCAGCTGCTCGACACCGCGGCCGGCACGTCGGAGGAGCCGGAGCTCACCGACACCGTCTTCGCGGCCGACACCCCGGGCCACGTCGTGCGGCATGGCGGCAAGACGATCCTCTACGCCGACGGCACGAGCGACACCACCGTCTTCGACACCGCCGACCTGGCCACCGCCGACGGTCTGCCCGAGACGGAGACCATCGAGGGCGTCGAGGCGCACCACGGCGTCTCGGTCGTGCTCGAGGACGGCACGTTCCTCACCACGGTCGGGAACGCCGACGGCCGGAACGGCATCGAGGTCCGCGACGCGGCCGGCGAGGTCGTCGCGCAGAGCGACGAGTGCCCGGGCGTGCACGGCGAGGGCACCGCGGCCGACGAGGCCGTCGTCTTCGGCTGCGAGGACGGCGCGATCGTCTACCACGACGGCGAGATCACCAAGCTCGACGCACCCGACCAGCCCTACGGCCGCATGGGCAACGCGTACGTGAGCGAGACCAGCCCGATCATCGTCGGCGACTACAAGAACGACCCCGACGCCGAGGGCTACCTGCTGAACGCGGTGACCCTGATCGACACCGAGGCGAAGACCCTCGAGGTCGTCGACCTGCCCGAGGGCGTCGAGTACACCTTCCGTGACGTCGCCCGCGGCCCGGACGACCTCGCGTACATCATCGGCTCCGACGGCGCCGTGCACGTGCTCGACCCCGAGACCGGCGAGCTGACCGCCTCGTACCCCGTCATCGACGCCTGGGAGAGCCCCGTCGAGTGGCAGGACGCGCACCCGGCCATCGTCGTGGGCGCCGACGGCGTCGGCTACGTCACCGAGCCGGCGAAGAACAGCATCCACGCGGTCGACCTGACCACGGGCGAGGTCGTCGCCACGAGCGAGCTCGACGTCACCCCGAACGAGATCGCGACCGCGGTCGGCGAGTAGCCGAGGGCAGGAGGCGCGGTGCCGGTCGGCACCGCGCCTCCTCGTCCGTCGCGGAGCCACCCCCAGCCGGGTCGGCCGGCGCTCAGTCGGCCTTGACGACCGCGAGTTCGTTCCAGTGGGTGGTGGCGCGGGGCGAGACCATGTCGCGCTTCATCGTCCAGCCGCGGCGATGGCGGAGCCCGGCCACGCCGAGGCCGAGCGTCTCTTCGCCGAACCGGCCGGCGATCCGGTCGAGCACGGCCCCGTAGGCGGGCGGGGTCTCGGCGGCCTCGCCGAAGACGTCGAGGCTGGCGTGCTCGTCGCGGGGCGTGAGCTCCATCAGGGTGACGCCGGCGCGGACGTACCTCTTGCCGGGTTCGAGCTGTGGCCCGAGCGCGGCGATGGCGGCGCGGTAGAGCGTCGTGGCGTCGTCGGTCGGCTCGGGGAACGCGGCCGAGACGACGTGGTTCGTGTGGGCCGACCCCTCGGCGAACGGGGAGGTCGCGGCGAAGCAGCGCATCATGCGGGTCAGCGAGCCCTGCTTCCGCAGGCGGGCGGCGGCGCGCTGCGTGTAGACCGACATGACCTCTTCGAGCTCGGCGACGGTCGTGATGGGCACGGCGAACGACCGCGAGTGGTGGATCTGGTCGCGTTCGGGCTGCACCTGGTCGATCGGCAGGCAGTCGACGCCGCGGAGCTCCTCGACGACCCGGGCCTGGACGACCCCGAACCGCTTGCGGATGCGGGCGACGTCGGCGTCGCGGAGATCGGCGGCGGTGTGGATGCCGAGCGGGATCAGCTTCTTGGCCGTCCGTCGGCCGATGCCCCACACCTCGCCGGCGTCGACGCTCGCCAGGATGGCGGTCTGCTGCTCGGGGCCGTAGCTGCCGAGGTGGCACACTCCCGCGAGGGCGGGGTTCTGCTTGGAGCCCCGATTGGCGAGCTTGGCGAGGGTCTTGGTCGGGGCGATGCCGATGCTGACGGGCAGCCCGATCAGCTTGCGGATCATGCGCCGGATCTCGCGCGCCTGCGCGATGGTGTCGTCGAGCGTGCCGGTCAGCTCGATGAAGGACTCGTCGATCGAGTAGACCTCCTGGCTGCTGGTGTACCGGCTGAGGATCTCGGCCGAGCGGGCCGACATGTCGCCGTAGAGCTCGTAGTTGCTCGACACGGCGACCACGCCCTGCATCGCCGCGATCGGGGCGATCGTGTGCCACGGCGCCGCCATGTCGACGTTCAGCGCCTTCGCCTCCTGCGACCGGGCGATGACGCAGCCGTCGTTGTTCGAGAGCACGACGACGGGCCGGCCCTCGAGGGCGGGGTCGAACACGCGCTCGCACGAGACGTAGAAGTTGTTGGCGTCGACGATCGCGATGCTGCGCCGCGAAGCCGTCGACGGGGAGCGCGGCTCAGACACGGTGCAGGCACCTCGTGGCGACGCCCCAGATGGTCGCCTCGTCGTGCTCGGACAGCACGATCTCGGGGTAGGCGGGGTTCTCGGGGCTCAGCACCATGCGGCCCGACCGGTACGACAGCCGCTTGACGGTCAGCTCGGTGTTGACGACGGCGACCACCACGTCGCCCTCGTGCGCGTCGAGCCCGCGATCGACGATGAGCTCGTCGCCGTCGAAGATGCCCGCGCCGATCATGCTCTCGCCGCTGACCCGCACGATGAACGTCGCCGTCGGGTCGCGCATCAGGTGGCGGTTGAGGTCGACGGGGCCGGTGTAGTAGCCCTGCGCCGGCGACGGGAAGCCCGCGGGGACGGCCTCGGGCGCCAGGCGGGCGAGGAGCCCCTCGGGTCGCTCGTCGCCCCCGACGGGTCCGATGATCGCGGCGCTCACCGGGCGCCCCCGACGGCACCCCGCGCCGCGGCGCGGTCGGCGACGATCGTCAGGGAGCTCATGGGGTGAAGCCTACGGAGCACCCCCGACATCGGGGGAGGGGCCGAGGAGGCGCGCCCGCGGTCGCGAGGACCGCCTCCTCGGCCGGTCACGGCGTCAGCCGCGGGCCAGCTGCGGGTACAGGGCCTCGAGGGGGGCCGAGAGACCCGCCCGCACCTGCCGCGAGGTCTCGTCGGCGAGGACCTCGTGCTCGCCGGCCTCGGTCGCGTCGAAGACGTCGGAGACGAGGTCGACGGGCGAGGTCTTCGCGTCGGTCACGCCGGCGGCCATCGCGGTGTCCACGTAGCCGACGTGCACGCCGACCACCTGGACGCCGGCGGGCTGCAGCTCGAGGCGCAGCGAGTTCGTCGCCGACCACAGAGCGGCCTTGGTCGCCGAGTAGATGCCCGCGACGGCGAACCACGACAGGGCCGAGTGGATGTCGATGATCGCCGTGCCGCCGCCCTGCGCGGAGAGCAGCGGGGCGTAGGCGCGGGCGAGGAACAGCGGCCCGAAGAAGTTCGTCTCGACGTTGGCGCGGATCTCGTCGTCGGTGTGGCTGAGGATCCCGGGGGTGGGCGTGTTGGCGCCGGCGTTGTTGATGAGGATGGTGACGTCGGGGGCGGCCTCGACCACGGCCGCGATGGAGGCGGCGTCGGTCACGTCGAGGGCGAGGGGCACGACGCGGTCGTCGCTCCACTCGCGCGGGGTGCGGGCGGTCGCGTAGACCTTCGCGGCACCGCGGGCGAGGGCGGCCTCGACGAACGCGGTGCCGATGCCCCCGTTCGCTCCGGTGACGAGGACGACGGAGCCTTCGATGCTGGTCATGGGTGTTCCTTCCGAGAGGGTGAGAAGATGTGATGCTCGAATACGAGCCGCCAGATATCTGACTCATGTCATAATTGAGTTCAGTCAGAATCTATTCCTGGAGCATGCCATGTCGTCGACATCCCCCGAGCCCGGGCGGCGCGAACGCAACAAGCAGGCGAAGCTCGAGCGCATCACCCGGGCGGCCTCCGACCTGTTCTCCCGCCATGGCGTCGACGAGGTCACGACCCAGCAGATCGCCGAGGCGGCCGACGTCGGCGCCGGCACGCTGTTCCTCTACGCCAGGACGAAGGGCGAGCTGCTGCTGCTCGCGCAGAACGCGAACTACGCGCGTTCCCTCGACGAGGGGATCCGCGCCTCCCAGAGCGCCGCGACGGCCGTCGAGGCCATCGTCGCCGTGCTGACTCCGATCGTGCACTGCAACCGCGAGCAGGTCGAGAACGGCCGCACGTACCTCCGCGAGATGGCGTTCGGCGACGCGACCGAGCCGCATCACGCCGAGGCCCTCGCCATCGTGGCCCGCACCGAGGAGGCGGTGGCCGGCATCATCACGCGCCTCACGTCGCGCAGTCCGGCCGACGCCGCCTCGCTCGCCCAGGTGATCTCGGCGGTCGTCATGCTCGCGATGTCGTCGGCGGTCGACGAGGCGGTCTCCGACGACGAGATCGTCGAGGCGATCCGCGCGCGCCTGAGGGTCATCCTCCCCGACTGAGGCGGGGCTCGGGGCGCATCGGCTGGGCGTCGCCCGGCTCGAGCGTCACCCACTCCTCGTCGCGCACGTAGCCCAGCAGGGCGTTCGCCCGGAGGATGCCGGCGTTGTCGGCGGAGCCGCCGGTGCGGAACCGCTCGACGCCGTCGTCGACGAGGGTCAGCACCGAGAGCGCCTTCACGGCGACGCCCAGACCCCGGCGCCGTCGGTCGCGTGCGACCACCGTGAAATCGGTCTCGGCCGCGGCCCCGTCGACGTCGACGACGGTGAGCGCGAGCAGCTCGCCGCCCGCCGAGAGCACCCCGAACATGCGCCGTGAGGCCGACGGCGTCGCCCCATCGCGATCGACGGGCCGGTGCCGCGTCGCCACGCTGCCCGGGTAGTCGCGGGCCGTCGCGGCGTCGAGGGCCAGGACGGCGTCGACGTCGTCGGCGGTGAGCTCGCGTGCGACGCCCGCCCGTCCGACGGAGCCGGCCAGCGCCTCCTGCAGCCTCGCCCGGTCGATGCGGTCGGCGTCGAGCTCCGCGCCGAACGACCGGGCCGTCACGCGCCAGCCCTCCGCCTCGAGCGCCGCGCGGCGCGGGTCGTCGGCGGGCATCACGGCGCTGTCTCGCATGCCCTCCATCATGCCGTGGCGTGTGGAGTCCGTGAGGATCCCCGAGCCCGGCGTGAGGAACCCGTAAAGGCCGCCGGCCGAGGCGCCGAGGGGGCGTCTACTGACTCGCTGTGCCCGTGACGGGCACCCGGGCCTCAGGGCCCGCCGATCATCCTCTTGGAGTCGTAGTGCTCGACATCGTGTACGTGCTCGCCGTCATCGCTGTGTTCGCAGTGGTCACCCTCGTGGCGAAGGGGGTCGAGAAGCTGTGATCGTCTTCAGCATCGGCGCGGCGGTCCTCGCCGTGGCCGCCCTCGCCTACCTCGTGTACGCCCTCGTGAAGCCCGAGAGGTTCTAGTGGACGCTCTCTCCGGCATCCTCCAGATCCTCACCGTCGTGGTGGTCCTGGTCGTTGTGCACCGCCCCCTGGGCGACCACATGGCCCGCATCTTCACCACGGCGAAGGACGCCCGGCTCGAGCGCGGCTTCTACCGCCTCATCGGGGTCGACTCCGCCTCCGAGCAGACCTGGCCCGCGTATCTGCGCGGTGTGCTCGCGTTCTCGCTCGTCGGCGTGCTGTTCGTCTACGCCGTGCAGCGGCTCCAGGCGGTCCTGCCGTACTCGCTCGGCTTCCCGGCCGTGCCCGAGGGGCTGTCGTTCAACACGGCGGCCTCGTTCGTGGCCAACACGAACTGGCAGTCGTACTCGCCCGACATCACGATGGGCTACGCGGTGCAGGTGCTCGGGCTCGTCGTGCAGAACTTCGTGTCGGCGGCCGTCGGGATCGCCGTCGCGGTCGCGCTGATCCGCGGCCTCGCCCGGGTCCGCAGCGGCACCCTCGGCAACTTCTGGGTGGACCTGACGAGGGCCGTCACGCGCCTCCTGCTGCCCCTCGCCGTCCTCTCGGCGTTCGTGCTCCTCGCCGGCGGCGTCGTCCAGAACCTCGCGGGCTTCACCGACGTGACGACCCTCACGGGGGGCGCCGCGACGATCCCCGGCGGGCCGGTCGCCTCGCAGGAGGCCATCAAGCTGCTCGGCACCAACGGCGGCGGCTTCTTCAACGCCAACAGCGCCCACCCGTTCGAGAACCCCACCCCGTGGACGAACGTCCTCCAGGTGCTGCTGATGCTCGTCATCCCGTTCTCGCTGCCGCGGACCTTCGGCCGCATGGTCGGCTCGACCCGTCAGGGCGTCGCCATCGCCGCGGTCATGGCGACGATCTTCGCCGTGTCGCTGTCGGCGATGACCTGGTTCGAGCTGCGCGGCGCGGGCACCGCGACGCAGCTGGCCGGAGGCGCGATGGAGGGGAAGGAGGCGCGGTTCGGCATCTGGGGGTCGACCCTGTTCGGCACGACCTCGACGATCACGTCGACCGGCGCCGTCAACTCGATGCACGACTCGTACACGGCCCTCGGCGGCATGATGGCGATGCTGAACATGATGCTCGGCGAGATCGCCCCCGGCGGTGTGGGCAGCGGGCTCTACGGCCTGCTCGTGCTCGCCGTGATCACCGTGTTCATCGCGGGGCTGCTCGTCGGGCGGACGCCCGAGTACCTCGGCAAGAGGATCGGGCCGCGCGAGATCAAGCTCGCGAGCCTGTACATCCTCGTCACGCCGACGATCGTGCTGGCGTTCACGGCGCTGAGCTTCGCGATCCCCGCGGTGCGGGCCGACGTCGAGGGCACCAGCATCTGGAACCCGGGGCTGCACGGCTTCAGCGAGGTGCTCTACGCCTTCACCTCGGCGGCGAACAACAACGGCTCCGCCTTCGCCGGGCTGACCGCGAGCACGCCCTGGTTCACCACGACCCTCGGCGTCGCGATGCTGCTCGGCCGGTTCGTGCCGATCGTGCTCGTGCTCGCGCTCGCCGGCTCGTTCGCCGCACAGGACAGGGTGCCCGCCACGGCCGGCACGCTGCCCACCCACCGCCCGCAGTTCGTGGGCCTCCTGACCGGCGTCTCGGTGATCATCACCGCGCTGACCTACTTCCCCGTCCTCGCACTCGGGCCGCTCGCCGAAGGGCTGCAGTAACCATGACCACCACCGACACACCTGCCACCGACGCGTCACACGACGCCGACGACGCCACCCGCGCCGACACCGGCACCGGCACCCCGCCGAAGCGCGGCGGCGCCTTCGGGGCCGCCCAGCTCGTCGCCGCCCTCCCGGGGGCCCTCCGCAAGCTCGACCCGCGCGAGATGTGGCACAACCCCGTCATGTTCATCGTCGAGGTCGGCGCCGCCTACACGACGATCCTCGCCGTGGCCGGGCTCTTCACGGGCCCGGAGACCTCGGGCGGATCGCCCGTGCCCGGCTCGTTCACGGCCGCCATCGCCGTCTGGCTGTGGTTGACCGTCGTCTTCGCCAACCTCGCCGAGTCCGTCGCCGAGGGGCGCGGCAAGGCGCAGGCCGAGACCCTGCGGGCCACCCGCACGAGCACCACGGCCCGGCGCGTCACGGCGTACGACGCGGTGTCCGACGGCGGAGCCGAGCGCGCCTCCTCGGAGTCCGTCTCGTCCGCCGATCTCACCCTCGGCGACGTCGTCGTCGTGACCGCCGGCGAGGTCGTGCCCGGCGACGGCGACATCGTCTGGGGCATCGCCAGCGTCGACGAGTCGGCCATCACCGGCGAGTCCGCGCCGGTCATCCGCGAGTCGGGCGGCGACCGCAGCGCCGTCACCGGCGGCACGCGCGTGCTGTCCGACCGCGTGGTCGTGCGGATCACGAGCAAGCCGGGCGAGACCTTCGTCGACCGGATGATCCGTCTCGTCGAAGGGGCCTCGCGGCAGAAGACGCCGAACGAGATCGCGCTGAACATCCTGCTCGCGAGCCTCTCGATCGTCTTCGTCGTCGTCACGCTGACCCTGAACCCGATCGCCGCCTACAGCGACGCGTCGGTGAGCATCCCGGTGCTCATCGCCCTGCTGGTGTGCCTCATCCCCACGACGATCGGCGCCCTGCTGAGCGCCATCGGCATCGCCGGCATGGACCGCCTCGTGCAGCGCAACGTGCTGGCCATGTCGGGTCGCGCCGTCGAGGCCGCCGGCGACGTCACCACGCTGCTGCTCGACAAGACCGGCACGATCACGTACGGCAACCGCCAGGCCGCCGAGTTCACGCCGCTCGACGGCATCGCACCGGCCGAGCTCGTCGACGCCGCAGCGCGGTCCTCCCTCGCCGACCCGACGCCCGAGGGCAAGTCCATCGTCGACCTGGCCCTGACGACGGGCTGGCACGACGCCGAGGATCGGCGAGGGGAGATCGTGCCCTTCACCGCGCAGACCAGGATGTCCGGGCTCGACCTGCCCGACGGCACCCGGATCCGCAAGGGCGCCGGCAACTCGATCATCTCGTGGGTCGAGGAGGATCGCCGCCTCGTGTCGAGCGAGCGCGACGAGCTCCAGACCCGCATCGACGAGATCTCGAACGCCGGCGGCACGCCCCTGGTGGTCGCCATGAAGACGACCGCAGCCGATGCCCGCGTGCTCGGCGTCGTCCACCTGAAGGACGTCGTCAAGACCGGGCTGCGCGAGCGCTTCGCCGAGCTGCGCACGATGGGCATCCGCACCGTGATGATCACGGGCGACAACCCGCTCACCGCGAAGGCCATCGCGGCCGAGGCCGGCGTCGACGACTACCTCGCCGAGGCCACGCCCGAAGACAAGCTCGCGCTCATCCGCCGCGAGCAGCAGGGCGGGGCGCTCGTCGCCATGACGGGCGACGGCACCAACGACGCCCCCGCGCTCGCGCAGGCCGACGTGGGCGTGGCGATGAACACGGGCACCTCGGCCGCGAAGGAGGCCGGCAACATGGTCGACCTCGACAGCGACCCCACGAAGCTGATCGACATCGTCCGCATCGGCAAGCAGCTGCTCATCACCCGAGGCGCCCTCACGACGTTCTCGATCGCGAACGACGTCGCGAAGTACTTCGCGATCATCCCGGCCATGTTCGCCGGGGTGTTCCCGGGGCTCGGGGTGCTGAACGTGATGCAGCTGAGCTCGCCCGCGTCGGCGATCCTGTCGGCGATCGTCTTCAACGCGCTGGTCATCGTCGCGCTCATCCCGCTCGCCCTGCGCGGAGTCCGGTACCGGGCGGCGTCCGCGTCGGCGATCCTGTCGCGCAACCTGCTCGTCTACGGAGTGGGCGGCGTCGTCGCCCCGTTCGTCGGCATCAAGCTCATCGACCTCGTCGTCAGCCTCCTCCCCGGCTTCTGAGCCGGCCAGCCGAGCCCGCGACCCCCACGCAACGAGAGAGACCATGAACACACGCACCCTGTTCCGCCAGCACGGCGTCGCCCTCCGGGCCATGCTCGTCTTCACCCTGCTGCTCGGCGTCGTCTACACGGCGGTCGTCACGGGCATCGGCCAGGTCGCCCTGAGCGGTCGGGCCGACGGCTCGGCCGTCCGTCTCGACGGAGAGACCGTCGGGTCGTCGCTCATCGGGCAGTCGTTCACCGACGCCGACGGGGTCGCTCTGCCCGAGTGGTTCCAGTCGCGGCCCTCCGCGGCCGGCGACGGCTACGACGCCTCGGCCTCGAGCGGCAGCAACCTCGGGCCCGAGAGCGACGACCTCGTGACCGCGGTCGAGGAGCGCCGGGCCGCGATCGCCGAGAGCGACGGGGTCGACCCCGCGAGCATCCCGGTCGACGCCCTGACCGCGTCCGGCTCGGGCCTCGATCCGCACATCAGCCCCGCCTACGCCCGTCTGCAGATCGCCCGGGTCGCGGCCGCGCGCGACCTGCCCGCCGACGAGGTGTCGGCCCTCGTCGAGAGTCACGTCCAGGGCCGCGACCTCGGCTACCTCGGGGAGCCCACGGTGAACGTGCTCGAGCTGAACGTGGCGCTCGCGGCGACGGCGGGCTGACCCGCGGGCGGGGCGGTCGGGGCACCGGGGTCGCGGGCGGTCGGGGCATCCCGGCCGCCCGCGGCGTCGTCTGCCTCGAACAGGGCATAGACGCGGCACCCCGCAGCGCGACAGAATCGGGGGAGGCCCGACGGTCTCACCGCCCCGCCGCCCCGCGGGAAGAAGCCGCGCGCGACGACCGCGCCCTCGCACCCTGAGCAAAGAGCACCCATGCACGACGATCTGCCCGCGACCCCGGCCAACACCCCGGAGTCCGTCGCACGACTGGCCGACACCCTCCACCAGCTCGACGAGGCCCACCGCCGGTACCGCGTGTACACCGCCAGGGTCGTCGACGTGAGCCCCATGGAGCTGTCCGCGCTGACCGCCATCAACGACACGCCCGGCATCACGCCGGGGGCGCTCGCGAAGGACATCGTCCTCAGCTCGGGGGCCACCACCGCCGTCATCGACCGCCTCGAGCGCTCGGGGCACATCTTCCGCGAGAAGCACCCCGGCGACCGTCGCAGCCTGCACCTCCGCCTCACCGAGAAGGGCGACGACACGATGTCGATGCTGAACGAGGCGTACCGCTACGTGCTCTCGACCTCGGGCACCGACGATGCCATCACCGCCGTGCTCCCGCAGCTCGACCGCGTGACCGACGCCCTGAACGGCGCCGCTCGGGAGGCCGCCGGCCCCGAGTGACACGCCGTCGGCCGCCGAACCGTCCCCAGTGTCCGCCAGCCGTCTTTAATGGGGCGATGTCGGAGAGCCGTGAAGCGCAACTCGTCCATTCGTTCGTCAGCCTGGCCGATTCGCTCGTCAACGAGTACGACGTCATCGACACGCTGCAGACCCTCGTCGACCAGTGCGCGACCCTCTTCGACGCGACCGACTGCAACATCGTCCTCGGCGCCGACGACGCGCACCTCGAGGTCGCGGCCGCCACCAGCGAGGAGTGCCGCGGCATCGGGCGGCTGCAGCTGGAGGCCGAGCAGGGCCCCTGCATCGAGGCCGTCACGCGACGCGTCGTCGTGTCCGTCGTCGATCCGGCCGAGATGGTCGACCGCTGGCCGGTCTTCGCCGAGGCGTCCGTCGACGCCGGCTACCGTTCGGCCCACGCGATCCCCATGCGTCTGCGCGAGCAGACCATCGGGTCGCTCAACCTGTTCCGCGACCACGACGGCGCGCTGAACGACGCCGACGCGACGGCGGCCCAGGCGCTCGCCGACGTCGCGACGATCAGCATCATCCGCGAGAGGGTCATCCGCGACGGCGACGAGGTGCGCGAGCAGCTGCAGCGGGCCCTCGACAGCCGGGTGGTCATCGAGCAGGCCAAGGGCTTCCTCGCGCACCGGCACGAGCTCGACACCGACAGCGCCTACCGCCTCCTCCGCGCCCACGCCCGCTCGGCGCAGGCCCCGCTCTCGTCGATCGCCGAGGGCGTCGTCCAGGGCACGGTGGTCATCCCGGCCCGGTGACGCCGAGGAGGCGCGGTGCCGGTCGCAGCCCCACCGCGCCTCCTCCTTCTCCGCGCCTCCGCCGCCTCCGCCGCCTCCGCGTGCACGACGCGCGCCCGATCGTGTCGGCGGCGGCGTCTACCATCGCTCCATGTCCGATCCCGCCTCGACGCACCACGACGTCGACCCGGCGGGCGGCCCAGCGGTCGTGACCGTGTACCGGCCGTCCGACCCGGTCGACGTGCGGGCGACCCTGCGGCCGCTCTCGCGGGGCGCCGGCGACCCCGCCTACCGCGTGATCGGCGGCGTCGTGTGGCGGGCGATCCGCACGCCGTCGGGGGCCGCGACCCTGCGCCTCGAGGCGGCCGCCGACGGCGTGCACGCCCGCGCGTGGGGCCCCGGCGCCGAGTGGGTCATCGAGTCCGTGCCGGAGATGCTCGGCCGAGGCGATGACTGGTCGGGGCTCGACGTCTCCGGCAGCGCCCTGCTGCGCGACGCCCGGCACCGCCTGCCGGGGCTCCGGCTGACCCGGGTCAACCAGGTGGTGCAGGTGCTCGTGCCGGCGGTGCTCGAGCAGAAGGTGACGAGCCGGGAGGCGTGGCGGGCCTGGCGCGATCTCGTCCGCCGACACGGCGAGCCCGCGCCGGGGCCGGCCCCCGAGGGGCTGGTCGTGCCGCCCGACGCCGCGGGCTGGCGCCGCATCCCGAGCTGGGACTGGCACCGCGCCGGGGTCGGCCCCCAGCGGTCCGACACGGTCATGCGGGTCTGCGCCGTGGCGTCGTCGCTCGAGCGGACGCTGTCGCTCGGGCGCGGGGGCCCCGAGGTCGAGCGGCGCCTGCGGTCGATCCCCGGCATCGGCGTGTGGACGGCCGCCGAGACGATGCAGCGTTCGCACGGCGACGCCGACAGCCCGAGCGTCGGCGACTACCACCTCCCCGCGCTCGTCGGCTGGGCCCTGATCGGGAGGCCTGTCGACGACGACGGCATGCTCGAGCTGCTCGAGCCGTGGCGGGGTCACCGCGAGCGGGTGATGCGCCTCATCTCGGCGAGCGGCTTCTCGAAGCCGAAGTTCGGCCCGCGGATGACCATCCAGGACCACCGCTTCCACTGACGCCTCCGGTCCTCCCCGGGCGCGCCTCCTCGGGGGTCGGCGCAGGTCGCGGCGATCGGTGGGTCGCCGGGCCGGTGGACCGGTAGGCCGGCGGTCGGGCGGTCAGGCGGTCGGGTCGGGGCCCGGGCGCCCGGGGCCGTCGGGCGAGGCGTCCGCTCCGATCGCGCCGAGGACGCGATCGGCGAAGGCGTGCAGAGTCTGCGCGTC
>Ga0265797_10008583_pt1 | contig 13552 bp, 8 predicted proteins | sample P2T30metagenome_FD_192433 | JGI IMG/M metagenome (GOLD analysis project Ga0265797, IMG submission 192433) | Plant litter microbial communities from East Loma Ridge, Irvine, California - P2 T30 | ecosystem: Environmental > Terrestrial > Plant litter > Unclassified | place: USA: California... | reverse complement strand
GGCTGGCCATCGCCTCCCTGTGCCTCTTCGTGTCGCACTACGTGCTCGGCCACACCAGCCAGCTCGCCGACAACATCGCGGCGAACGGCGTGGGGCTCGTGCTCGGCACGGCGTTCCGCTACGTCGCCTACCGCTGGTTCGTCTTCGCGCCGGCCACGGCCGACGCCCGCTGACCGCACCACCCGCACCGCGCACCACCCGAACCGCGCACCATCGGCACCACCCCGCTCGCGGCACCCGACCGTCGCGATCCGGAGACCACCGACCACCCCTGACCCGACAGGAGAACGACCGTGTCGACTGACCCGACGCACCCCGTGCACTCCCTGCTCGCCGCCGGCGAGCCACAGCCCCTGCTGACGCCGCAGGCACCCACGAGCCCTGACCAGTTCGTGCCCAACCGCGGTGCCACGTCCGGCGCGGGGGAGGCCCTCTCGGGCTTCTCGCTGCCCGACTGGAGCCCCTTCGAGTGGATCGGCTACTCGTCGCTCGTCCTCGTGTCGCTGCTGCTGACCGCGGTGGCCGTCTCGACGCTGTGGTGGATGCTGCACGCCTGGCGCTCGAAGGACAACCTCGAGGGCAGCCAGTTCAGCTCCGACCCCCTCGACGCGCGCCACTCGTTCACCCTGCTGGTCCCCGGACGGCACGAGGAGGAGGTCATGGGCCAGACCCTCGACCGCCTCGCGCTGCAGGACCACCCCGACTTCGAGATCATCGCGATCGTCGGCCACGACGACCCGGGCACCGAGCGCGTCGCCCGTGAGGCCGCGGCACGCCACCCCGACCTGATCCGCGTGGTCGTCGACTCGAGCGTCCCCAAGAACAAGCCCAAGGCGCTGAACCTCGCGCTGCAGACCTCGCGCGGCGAGATCGTCGGCGTGTTCGACGCCGAGGACGAGGTGCACCCCCGCCTCCTGACGCTCGTCGACTCGCGCTTCAGCGAGACCGACGCGGACGTCGTCCAGGGCGGCGTGCAGCTGATGAACTTCCAGTCGAGCTGGTGGAGCCTCCGCAACGTGCTCGAGTACTACTTCTGGTTCCGCTCGCGCCTGCACTTCCACGCCAAGGAGAAGTTCATCCCGCTCGGCGGCAACACCGTCTTCGTCCGCAAGGACTGGCTCGACTGGTCCGAGGGCTGGGACGCCGAGTGCCTCGCCGAGGACTGCGAGCTGGGCGTGCGCCTGTCGAGCGCCGGCGCGAAGGTCGTCGTCGCCTACAGCCCCGAGGTCGTCACCCGTGAGGAGACCCCCGGCACGTTCGTCTCGCTGCTCAAGCAGCGCACCCGCTGGAACCAGGGCTTCATGCAGGTCTACGGCAAGGGCGAGTGGAAGAAGCTGCCCCGTCTGCGCCAGCGCCTCATGGCCCGCTACCTGCTGACCATGCCGTTCATCCAGGCGGCCACCGGCCTGCTGATCCCGATCTCCGTGCTCCTGATCTTCACGATCAAGGTGCCGACGGCCATCGCCCTCGTCTCGTTCATCCCGCTGGCGCCGACCCTGGTGCTGCTGGCCGTCGAGTTCACCGGGCTGCGCGAGTTCGGCCGCACGTACGGCCAGAAGGTCCGGGCCCGCGACTACTTCCGCCTCGTCTGGGGCCTGCTGCCGTACCAGATCTTCCTCGCCCTCGCGGCGGTCCGGGCGGTCTTCCGCCAGATCCGCGGCATGAACGCGTGGGAGAAGACCGAGCACACCGGCGCGCACCGCGACGCCGTCGTCCCGACCCCGCAGGAGGCGCCCCGCGCCGCCCAGCAGGAGCCCGCCATGGCCATGACCGGAGGTGACCGATGACCAGCACGCTGAACCGCCCGTCCGCGGTCGACGACCGCACCGCGACGGCTCCCCGCCGTCTCGGCACCCCGATGCAGCCCACGCCCGAGCGCTCGCCGGGCTGGCTGCGCCGCCACGGCGCCAGCCTCGTCTGGCTGCTGCCCCTCATGGCGATCGCCGCCGTCGTGCAGGCCTTCAACATGGCCGGCTCGCCCCAGCGCATCGACGACGAGGGCACCTACACCGCCCAGGCCTGGGCCGTGCAGGCCTTCGGCGAGCTCGCGCACTACACCTACTGGTACGACCACCCGCCGGTGGGCTGGCTGCAGATCTCGGCCTACACGGCCCTGACCGGCGCCTTCGACCGCTACGACGTCGCGGTGCTGGCCGGCCGCGAGGCGATGCTCGCCTTCACGGTCGTCGCCGTGGCCCTGCTCTGGCTGCTCGCCCGCAAGCTCGGCCTGAGCCGCCCCGCCGCGGCCGCCGCCGGCCTGCTCTTCGCGGTGTCGCCCCTGGCCCTGCAGTTCCACCGCACGGTCTACCTCGACAACGTGGCCACGCCCTGGCTGCTCGCCGCGTTCGTCTTCGCGCTCAGCAAGCGGTACCAGCTCGCGGGCTTCGCCGCCGCCTCCCTCTCGTTCGGCATCGCGGTGCTCTCGAAGGAGACGTACCTGCTGGCCCTGCCGTTCCTCGCCTGGATGATGTGGCGCGGCGCCGACCGGTCCACGCGTCGCTACACGCTCTCGATCGCCGCCAGCCTGCTCGTGCTCGTCGGCCTCGGCTACGTGGCCCTCGCCGCCGTCAAGGGCGAGCTGCTGCCGGGCGCCGGCCGGGTGAGCCTGCTCGAGGGCGTCCAGTTCCAGCTCGCCACCCGCGAGGCCAGCGGCTCGGTGTTCGACACCGGCAGCCTGTTCTTCGCGACGGTGTCGCAGTGGTGGCAGCTCGACCAGGTCCTGATCGTCGCCGGGACGCTCGCGTCCGTCGTCGGCCTCTTCGTCAAGCGCGTCCGTCCGATCGCGGCGATGATGGTGTTCCTCATCGTCTTCATGTTCCGTCCCGGCGGCTACCTGCCGGTGCCGTACGTGATCATGCTGCTGCCGTTCGCGGCCCTGCTGGTGGCCGCGGTCACCGACGCCGCCGTGAAGAGCGTCCGGGCCCGTCGCGCGGGGGCCGTCTCGACCGCCGCCGTCCGCACCGGGTCGGTGGCCTGGCTCGCCCTGGCCGTCGCGGCCGTCGTGGCCCTGGTGCCGCTCTGGGCGGTCCAGCTGCGCGGGTTCCTCGACGCCGACCTCGACGCCCCCATGCGGAACGCCGAGACGTGGGTCGAGACCAACGTGCCGAAGGACAGCCGCCTGCTCGTCGACGACGCCGTCTGGGTCGACCTCGTGCGGGCCGGCTTCGCCCGCGACAACGTCATCTGGTTCTACAAGATCGACACCGACGGCGCCGTGCAGGCGCAGTCGCCCAACGGGTGGCGCGACTCCGACTACCTGTTCGAGACGGAGTCGGTCCGCACCTCGGGCTCGGCCTCCGCCGATGTCCGGTCGGCGCTCGAGAGCTCCACGGTCGTGGCGTCGTTTGGCGAGGGCGACCAGCAGGTCAACGTCCGCCGCATCGACCGCGACGGCGCCGACGAGGCCCAGCGCAGCGCCGACGAGTCCGCCTCCGCGCGGTCCGCCGCCGGAGCCGAGCTGGCCGAGAACCCCGACCTGCAGGTCTCCGCGACCTTCGACCAGGCCCTCCGTGACGGACGACTCGACCCGCGCGCGATCATCGTGCTCGGACAGCTCGCCGCCATCGCCCCGATCTCGGTGGCCGACCCCGACGCCCTCCCGGGCGAGCAGGAGTCGCTGTTCCGCCAGTTCGACGTCACGCCGCAGGGCGGGGAGACCGTCGAGCAGCTCGACGCGGTCCTCCGCGGCCTGGGCGAGACGTACGAGCCCGCCTCGATCGAGCCCCGGGGCGACGGACTGCGCATCACGTTCTCCGCCGTCGCGCCGTCGGGCGTCCTGTCCGACTGACCACCGCGCCGGGGGCCGACCACACGGCCCCCGGCACCGCTCCTCACCGCCGTCGCACCCGTCCGGGCGCGACACCCGACCGGAAAGGAACCACTCCCATGGCCCAGCGCCACCGCACCTCCCCGACCACCGCCTCCTCGGCGGTCGCCGCCCCGACCACCTCGCCCCGACGCCGTCTCGTCGTCGTCGCCGCCCTCACGGCCGCGACGGGCGTCGCCCTCGCCGGCTCCCTCGTCGGCGCCTCGCCGGCCCACGCCGCCGAGGGCGACGGCTGGGTGCGCGTCGGGCACCTCTCGCCCGACACCAAGTCGGTCGACGTCACGCTGACCTCGCTGGCCGGCGGACAGGTCGTCATGGACCTCGACGACGTCACGTTCGGCCAGGTCAGCCCGTACCAGGCGCTGACCCCCGGCACCTACGTCGTCTCGATGACGGCCGCCGACGCCCCCGCCGACGCGAAGCCGGTCATCACGACGAACGTCACCGTCGACTCCGGCCAGCCGATCACCACCCTGGCGTACGGCCCGAACGACGACCTCGAGACCCGCGTCGTCAAGGACGACCTCACGCCGCCGTCCGACGGGCAGGCCAAGGTGCGCCTGTTCCAGGCCGCGACGGTGAGCAAGGACGTCTCGGTGTCGACCTCGACCGGCACGACCATCGCCGACAAGGCCTCGTTCGGCAGCGCCAGCGGGTACGCCGAGGTCGCCGCAGGCCCCTGGAGCCTCGACCTCACCGGCCAGAAGGTGACGGGCACGAGCGACGTCGACCTCGCCGCCGGCAGCATCAACACCCTGTTCGTGCTCGACAACTCCACCGGCGGCCTGACCGTCGTGCCGGTGGTCGACAGCGCGGCCACGGCGCAGGCCCCCGTGGGCGGCGTCCAGACGGGCGGCGGCTGGCTGGCCGAGCACCCCGTCGAGGACGAGCCGACCGGCTTCTGGGCGACCGTCCGCAGCTGGTTCGGCGCCTGAGGCCCCGAGGAGGCGCGGTGACCGACCACGGACACCGCGCCTCCCCGGGCCCCGCCCCCGCAGCACCCTCGCCGTGCGCCTCGAGCGCGACCGGCACCACCTCCCGACCCAGAGGAACGACATGACGAACAAGACGAAGGCACTGCTCGCCGCAGTGGTCGTCGCGGCGCTCGCCGTGACCGCCGGGATCGCCCTCCTCGTCGTCGGCGCCCCCGGCGGCGCCCCCGACCGCACCGCGGCGGGACCTGCCGAGAGCAGCGACCCCGGCACCGGGGACAGCACGCCCGACGCCCGCACCGCCGCCCAGCTCGGCGAGGACTTCCTCGACGAGTGGGTCGACGACGACGGCCGCGTCGTGCGCCGCGACCAGGGTGACGACACCGTCAGCGAGGGCCAGGCCTACGGCATGCTCGTCGCGGTCGGCACGGGCGACGAGGACCGCTTCGCCGCCGTCTGGGACTGGACGAAGGAGGAGCTGGTCCGGCCGGACGGACTGCTCGCCTGGCGCTGGGCCGACGGCGCCGTCGTCGACGACATGCCCGCCAGCGACGCGGACGTCGACGCCGCCCGGGCCCTCGTGCTCGCCGGCCGGGCCTTCGACCGCCCCGAGTGGACCGCCGAGGGCGTGCAGCTCGGCTCCGTCGTGCTCGACGAGATGACCGCCGTCACCGACGTCGGCCGCATCCTCCTGCCCGGGCCCTGGGCCGCGGGCTCCGCCCCCTGGTCGTACAACCCCTCGTACGCCGCGCCCGCCGCGTTCGCGCAGCTCGGCGAGGCGAGCGGCGACCCCCGCTGGGCCGAGCTCGAGCAGGGCTCGCGAGCCGTGACGACGAACGTGCTCACCGCGACCGCCCTGCCCAGCGACTGGGCGCAGGTGCAGCAGGACGGCACCGTCGTGCCGCTGCCGAGCGCCGACGGCTCGGCCGGCACGGTCCAGTACAGCTACGACGCCGGGCGCCTCGCGCTGCGGTACGCCGAGTCGTGCGACCCGGTCGACGTGGCCCTCTCGGCCCGTCTCGCCCCGGTGCTGCAGCGCTACCCCGAGCTGCCGATGCAGCTCGACCTCGGCGGCCAGTCGCTCGGCGACGACCAGAGCCCGCTGGCCTACGCCGCTCGGGCCGCCGCCCTCGCGAGCGCCGGCGACCCGGACGCCGCGGCCGCCGACCTCGCCCGGTCGGACGCCCTCGCCCAGTCGACCCCCACCTACTACGGCGCGGCCTGGGCGGCCCTGGCCGCCCTGCAGCTCGACGGCTCGGCCCTCGGCGCCTGCTCGCCCCTGGCGGTCTCCCGATGAGCCTCGCGCAGCTGGTCTCGTCGCACCGCCGTGCGGCGATCGCCCTCGGCGCCGCCGTGCTGCTGCTCGCCGGGGGAGCGACCGTGGCCGCCGTCGCGGCACAGCCCGGCGGCGGCGCGGACGCGCAGGCCCCGGCCGCGACCGCCTCGGCCGCGCCCTCCGACCCCTCGGACGGCGACCCCGGCAGCGGGGCCGCCGGAGCGTTCCAGGACCCGGCCGCGCCCTCGTACACCGCGCCTCCTGCGGGAGCCGTCCCGGTGCGGGTGCAGATCCCGGCCATCGGGGTCGACTCCGGCCTCGAGGACCTCGGCCTCGGCGCCGCCGGCGAGCTGGACCCGCCCCGCGCCTGGGAGTCGGCCGGCTGGTACGCCGGCGGCACCGTGCCGGGCGCCGTCGGCCCGGCCGTCATCGCCGGGCACGTCGACTCGGGCAGCGGCCCCGCCGTCTTCGTCGACCTGGCGGCGCTCGCCGTCGGCGACGAGGTGCAGGTGACCCTGTCGACCGGCGACGTCGAGACCTTCCGCGTGACGGGCAGCGAGCGGACGCCGAAGGCGACGTTCCCGACCAGCGACGTCTACGGCTCGTCGCCCACGCCGAGCCTGCGGCTCATCACCTGCGACGGCACCTTCGACCGCTCGACCGGCCACTACGTCGACAACCTGATCGTCTTCGCCGACCTCGTCACGACGAGCTGACCCGGCCGCCGCGACCGCGCGCCCGACCCGCGCCGCGCACCCTGCCCGCACCGGGCACCCGACCCGCACGACCCCTGCTCCGTCCCCGACCGGAAAGGACCACCCCGTGAACGACGCCCTCGTGATCATCCCCACCTACGACGAGAGGGAGAACCTCGACATGATCGTCGGGCGCACCCTCGCCTCCGGCGCCGCGGTCGACGTGCTCGTCGTCGACGACGGCTCGCCCGACGGCACCGGCGACCTCGCCGACGGCTGGGCCGCCCGCGAGCCGCGCGTCCACGTGATGCACCGCACCGAGAAGGCCGGCCTCGGCGCCGCGTACCTCGCCGGCTTCGCCTGGGGCCTCGAGCGGGGCTACGACGCGATCGTCGAGATGGACGCCGACGGCTCGCACCACCCCGAGGACCTGCCGCGCCTGCTCGCGCTGCTCGCCGACGACGACCTCGTGCTCGGCTCGCGCTGGGTGCCCGGCGGCGAGGTCGAGAACTGGCCGCTGCGTCGCGAGCTGCTCAGCCGCGGCGGCAGCTGGTACACCCGGGGCGCCCTCGGCATCCGGGTGGCCGACACGACCGGCGGCTTCCGCGCGTTCCGGGCATCGGCCCTGCGCCGCATCGACCTCGAGGCCGTCGAGTCGCGCGGGTACTGCTTCCAGGTCGACCTGCTGTGGCGCGCCCTCCAGGCGGGCCTCAAGGTCGTCGAGACGCCGATCACGGTCACCGAGCGCGTCCACGGCGCCTCGAAGATGAGCGGCTCGATCGTCAGGGAGTCGCTGACCAAGGTGACCCTCTGGGGTCTCCGCCGACGGGGGCGCGCCCTCGTCGAGCTGGTCGTGCGACACCGTCGCCTGCCGAGCGTCCGCGCGACGTCGCACCGGGTCGGGCCCGTCGTGCGCAGCGTGCGGACGCGCTAGCAGGGAGGCGGCACCGTCCGCACGGCAGGGGTGGTCAGCCCCGGCCGTGCGGACGTCGTCGTCGGTGCCGAGGGCGTCCGGCTAGCGGACGACCGCGACCGAGTGCGGCGGCAGCACCAGCTCGGCCCCGGCCGCGATCGAGTCGTCGCTGGCGAACAGCACGGAGGCGGCGGGCACGGCGAGCCGCGCCGCGTCCGTCCCGAAGTTCACGGCCACCCGGATCGTGCCCCGGGTCATCACGAACCAGCCGGCGTCGGCGTCGTGCTCGACCGACGTGCGCCCGAGGCGTGGGTCGGTGAGCTCGGGCTCGGCGTGGCGCAGCGCCGTGAGCTGCTGGTAGGCGTCGAGCAGCAGGGCGTGGCGGCCGCGGCCGAGCTCGCTCCAGTCGAGCTTCGAGTCCTCGAAGGTCTGCGGGTCCTGCGGGTCGGGCACCACGGACTCGTCCCAGCCCGACTTCGCGAACTCGGCGATGCGGCCCTTCGCGGTGGCCTCGCCGAGCTCCTTCTCGGGGTGCGAGGTGAAGAACTGCCACGGGGTGCTCGCGCCCCACTCCTCGCCCATGAAGAGCATCGGCGTGTAGGGCGAGGTCAGCGTCATCGCCGCGGCGATCTGCAGCTGGCCGTCGTCGAGGGTGGCCGCGAGGCGGTCGCCGACGGCGCGGTTGCCGATCTGGTCGTGGTTCTGGTTCGCCACGACGAGGCGCCACGAGGGCATGTGGTCGACGTCGACCGGGCGGCCGTGGTCGGCCTCGCGGAACGACGACCAGGTGCCGTCGTGGAAGAAGCCCTTCGTGACGACCTTGGCGAGCGAGTCGAGCGACGCGAAGTCGGCGTACCAGCTGTTCGTCTCGCCGGTCAGGGCGACGTGCAGCGCGTGGTGGAAGTCGTCGCTCCACTGGCCGTCGAGGCCGTAGCCCTGACGGTGGTCGGGGCCGAAGCCGCCGCCGTCGCGGGGCGTGACGAGGCGGGCGTCGTTCAGGTCGCTCTCGGCGATCAGCGTCAGGGGCCGGCCGAGGTGCGCGCTGAGGGCCGCGGTGCGCTCGCCCATCTCCTGCAGCAGGTGCACGGGGCTGTCGTCGACGAGCGCGTGCACGGCGTCGAGCCGGAGCGCGTCGACGTGGAACCGCTCGAACCACATCAGGGCGTTGTCGAGGATGAACTCGCGCACCTCGTGCGAGCCGTCGTCGTCGAGGTTGACGTTGTCGCCCCAGGTGTTGGCGTGCTTGCTCGACAGGTACGGCCCGAACACGGGCAGGTAGTTGCCCGAGGGGCCGAGGTGGTTGTAGACGACGTCCTGCACGACGCCGAGCCCGGCGGCGTGGACGGCGTCGACGAAGCGCTGGTAGGCGTCCGGCCCGCCGTAGTTGTCGGTCACCGTGAACCAGTCGACGCCGTCGTAGCCCCAGTTCCAGCGGCCGTTCACGCCGTTCACCGGCAGCAGCTCGACGAGGTCGACGCCGAGCTCGACCAGGTGCGGCAGCTTCTCGATCGCCGAGTCGAGCGTGCCGCCCGGCGTGAAGGTGCCGAGGTGCAGCTCGTAGACCACCGAGCCCGCGAGCTGGCGACCCGTCCAGGAGGCGTCGGTCCAGTCGAACGAGTCGCCGTCCCAGGTCTCGCTGAGGCCGTGCACCCCGTCGGGCTGCCGGCGCGAGCGCGGATCGGGCAGCGGCGTCTCGCCGTCGTCGACGAGGAACCCGTACCGGTGGCCGGGGCCGCGGTCGAGGTCGGCCGGGGCGCGCCACCAGCCCGTCCCGGTCTCGTGCTCGAGCGGCAGCACGTCGCCGTCGAGGTGCAGTCGCACGGTGGTCGCGGTGGGTGCCCAGACGTCGTAGACGCTCATCGGTCTCCTCGGGGAGTGGTGGTGGGGGTGGGGCCGCGGAGACGACGAACCGCCGACCCGCAGGGGGTCGACGGTAGTCGTGTGCGGAGGCGCCGTTACTGCTCGTCTGCCGGGACGAGCAGCGCGACGGGGTACGTCCCGAGCACGTCGGCGAGGCGCAGGCGCCCGCCGTCGTGCACGCGTCCGGTGAGCACGTCGCGCCAGCGCCGGCCCTGCACGAGCACGACGGTGTCGCCCCAGCCGCCGGCCTGCTCGAGCGCGACGGGGAGCCGCGTGGCGATCGTCAGCGCGCCGCCGCGGTCGGCGGCGACGGCCGAGTCGGCCTGCTCGCCGAACACCGGCAGGGCGCCGTAGCGGGTGAACAGCTCGGGGCGGTCGCGACGGAGCGTGAGCGCCCGGTGCGTGACGAGCAGCTTGGCGGCGCCCGTCTCGTCGACGGGCGGCGTCTCGCCGGCCGCGACCTGGTCGAGGAGGCGGCGGCGCAGCCCGAAGTCGACCTCGCGTCGGTTGTCGGGGTCGACGAGCGAGTGGTCCCACAGCTCGCCGCCCTGGTAGACGTCGGGGCTGCCGGGGCCCGTCAGCTGCAGCAGGGCGAGGCCGAGCGAGTTGCTGCGGCCGGGGGCGCGCACGACGTCGACGATCCTCTCGATCTCGTGCCGCACCTCCTCGCGGTCGAAGACGGCGTCGATCGCGGCGTGCATGCGCTCCTCGAAGGCCTCGGCCTCGGGGGTGCGGTCGGTCCACGTCGTCGAGGTGCTCGCCTCGCGGCTCGCCTTCTCGGCGTAGTCGTGCAGGCGCTGACGCGAGGCCGGCCAGGCGCCGACGACGCTCTGCCAGAGGATGTTCTCGAACGGGCCGTCGCCGATCGGGGCGAGGTCGCGGAGGCGCTCGAGCGTCGCCGTCCACTCGTCGCCGATCTCGGAGAGCACGCTGACGCGCGAGCGCACGTCGGCGCTGCGCTTCGTGTCGTGCGTCGACAGCGTGGTCATGCCGAACGGACGCTCGGCCAGGCGCGCCTGCTGGCGGGCGTGGAACTCGGCGGGCGTCAGCGAGAACTCGGCGGGGTCGGCGCCGACCTCGGTCAGCGTCGCGAGGCGGCTGTAGCGGTAGAACGCGGTGTCCTCGACGCCCTTGGCCATGACCATGCCGCTGGTCTGCTGGAACCGCACCGAGGCCGGGTGGGACTCGTCCGCCAGCACGTCGACGACGCGGGCCACGACGGCGGCCAGGTCGGGCCGGCTCTCGGTCGCGATCTCGGCCGCGCGGGCCAGCTGGTCGGCGCCCTGGGGCAGGTAGCTGCGATAGACGGGGAACGCGGCGGCGAGCTCGGCCAGCGCGTCGACGACCTCGTCGTCGGCCCGGCCGTCGGTCGACACCAGGCGGGCCAGCCGGCGGATCTCGCTGCCGAGGATGCCGTCGGCGATGCCGCGCTTCGTGCCGAGGATCATGCGGTGCCAGTCGAGCGCCTCGTCCGCGACGTGGCCGTCGGCGGGCGCGTGGGCGTGGTCGTCGTCGGCGCGCAGGCGCGAGTCGAGGCCGTCGAGCGCCGCGGCGCCCCGCGGGTCGACGAACACCCGGTCGAGGTCGGCGAGGGCGTCGTAGCCCGTCGTGCCGTCGGTCGCCCAGTCCTCGGGCAGGCGCTCGTCGCCCTCGAGGATCTTCTCGACGAGCACGTGCGCGCCCCCGGTCAGGGCGGCGAGGCGGTCGAGGTAGCCGCCCGGGTCGGCCAGGCCGTCCGGGTGGTCCACGCGGAGCCCGTCGACCAGGCCCTCGCGGAACCAGCGGCCGATCTCGGCGTGCGACTCGTCGAAGACCCAGCCCTCTTCGACGCGGATGCCGGCGAGGGTGTTGACCGCGAAGAACCGGCGGTAGTTGAGGTCGGTGTCCGCCTTCTTCCAGTGCACGAGCTCGTACGACTGGCGGGCGTGCACGGCGGCCGCGTCGGCCGGGCCGTCGGCGGCGCCCTCGAGGGTGCCGGGGGCGATCGGGTACACGTTGTCGTAGTAGTGCAGTTCGCCGTCGACGACCTCGAGGCCCTCGATCCGGCCGTCGGCCTCGGCGGGCTCGCCGAGCACGGGCAGCAGCACCTTGCCGCCGCCGGCCGCCCAGTCGACGTCGAAGGCGTCGGCGTACCGGCTCTCGCGCCCGTGGGTGAGCAGGTCCCACCACCAGGTGCTGGCCTTCGGCGTGGCCACGCCGACGTGGTTCGGCACGATGTCGACGAGCACGCCGAGGCCGGCGTCGTGGGCGCCCGTCGCGAGCGCCTCGAGGCCGGCCGCGCCGCCGCGGTCGGGGTCGACCCGGCTGTGGTCGACGACGTCGTAGCCGTGGTCGCTGCCCGGCTCGGCCTCGAGCACGGGCGACAGGTAGACCCAGTCGGCGCCGAGGTCGCGCAGGTACCGCACCTGGTCGGCCGCGGCGAACAGGTCGAAGCCCGCCCGGATCTGCAGGCGGTAGGTGGATCGGGGGTGGTGGTGTCGGGTCACGCGTGCTCCTCGGCCGTGGCTCGGAGGACGACGAGGGAGCGGCCCGCCACGGGGAGCCGGTCGCCGGCGAGCAGCGCGGCAGGGACCTGCGGCGTGCTGGGGGGCTGGGGGGTGGTCGCGGCGCGCGTCGCCGTCGGGGTGCGCGGGGCGGCCTGCGCAGGAGGCGGCGGTGCGGAGACCGTGCTGTCGACGACGACCTCCCAGCCCTCCGCGTACTCGTCGGGGGGCAGCACGAAGGTCACCGTCTCGGCGCTGGCGTTGAAGTAGAGCACGAAGTTGACGTCGGTGATCCGGCCGCCGCGCTGGTCGCGGCCGCGGATCCCGTCGCCGTTGAGGAACATGCCGATCGCCTTGGCGAACGACTCGTTCCACTCGCCCTCCTGCATGGCGTCGCCCTCGGGCGTGAGCCAGACGATGTCGGGCAGGGGCTCGCCCTCGCCGCGCGTGACGGGTCGGCCGTTGAAGTACCGCTGGCGCCGGAACGTGGGGTGGTCGTGCCGCAGCTTGATCACCTCGGCGACGAACTCGACGAGCTCGCGGTCCGCCGCCTCCCAGTCGATCCAGCTGATGTCGCTGTCCTGGGCGTACGTGTTGTTGTTGCCGCGCTGGGTGCGGCCGAGCTCGTCGCCGTGCAGCAGCATCGGCACGCCCTGGCTCAGCAGCAGGGTGGCGAGGAAGCTGCGCTGGCGCTGCTCGCGCAGGGCCAGCACCGCCGGGTCGTCCGTCTCGCCCTCGACGCCGCTGTTCCACGAGCGGTTGTGGCTCTCGCCGTCGGCGCCGCCCTCGCCGTTCGCGTCGTTGTGCTTCTCGTCGTAGCTGACGAGGTCGCGCATGGTGAAGCCGTCGTGCGCCGTGACGAAGTTGATGCTCGCGACCGGGCGGCGGCCGTCGCGCTCGTACAGGTCGGCCGAGCCCGTGATGCGGCTGGCGAACTCGCCGAGGGTCGAGGGCTCGCCGCGCCAGAAGTCGCGGACCGTGTCGCGGTACTTGCCGTTCCACTCGGTCCACTGCGGCGGGAAGTTGCCGACCTGGTAGCCGCCGGGGCCGACGTCCCACGGCTCGGCGATCAGCTTGACCTGCGAGACGATCGGGTCCTGCTGCACGAGCTCGAAGAAGGTCGACAGCCGGTCGACCTCGTAGAACTCGCGGGCGAGGGAGGCGGCGAGGTCGAAGCGGAACCCGTCGACGTGCATCTCGGTCACCCAGTACCGCAGGCTGTCCATGATCAGCTGCAGCGAGTGCGGGTGGCGGACGTTGAGGCTGTTGCCGGTGCCCGTGTAGTCCATGTAGTAGGTCGCGTCGTCGTCCATCAGCCGGTAGTACGCGGCGTTGTCGATGCCCTTGAACGACAGGGTCGGGCCCAGGTGGTTGCCCTCGGCCGTGTGGTTGTAGACGACGTCGATGATGACCTCGATGCCGGCGGCGTGCAGCGCCCGCACCATCGTCTTGAACTCCTGCACCTGCTGGCCGATGTCGCCCGTCGCCGAGTAGGCCGCGTGCGGCGCGAAGAAGCCGATGGTGTTGTAGCCCCAGTAGTTGCTGAGGCCCTTCTCGAGCAGCGTGT
>Ga0265797_10008582_pt1 | contig 13554 bp, 15 predicted proteins | sample P2T30metagenome_FD_192433 | JGI IMG/M metagenome (GOLD analysis project Ga0265797, IMG submission 192433) | Plant litter microbial communities from East Loma Ridge, Irvine, California - P2 T30 | ecosystem: Environmental > Terrestrial > Plant litter > Unclassified | place: USA: California... | reverse complement strand
ATAGCTACACAGCAATAGGACAACAATTTTTCTCAACGAGGAGTGACCTCTAATGGACATCATCAACGCAATCGACCTCACGCGTGACTGCGTGCGTAACCAACTGCCCATCCTGCTGGTTGGCGCCCCTGGCGTCGGCAAATCTGACCTGGTTGAACAGGTCGCAGCGGCCGAAAAGGTGGACCTGCAAATTTCGCACCCGGTTGTGGAAGACCCAACCGATGCGAAAGGCTTTCCTCACGCAGACGCTTCCGGAGAGGAGGCTCGTTTTCTGCCTTACGGCCATCTGGCCCGGGCACTGAAGGCGACCCGTCCGATGCTGTGGTTCCTGGACGACCTGGGTCAAGCGACCCCGGCTGTACAGGCGGCCTACATGCAGCTGCTGCTGGCGCGCCGCGTAGGTGAGCACAAGCTGCCGGACTGCGTGACGTTTGTTGCTGCCACCAACCGCAAGTCGGACCGCGCGGGTGTCAATGGCATCCTGGAACCGGTCAAAAGCCGCTTCGTAACCATCGTTAACGTCGTACCGACGCTGGATGCCTGGATTGACTGGGCTCTGGGCGCGGGTATGCCGGGGGAGCTAATTGCTTTCCTGCGCATGCGTCCGGAAATGCTGCTGATGCATGCACCCACTACGGAAATCGTCAATAGCCCGAATCCGCGAACCTGGCATCACGCAGGCAAGCTGATGAATATGGGCATGAAGCCTGCTTACGAGCAGGAGGCTCTCGCAGGCGCTGTTGGCGAAGCAGCCTCGGTCGAAGTGGTCGAGTTCCTGAAAAACTGGCGTGAACTGCCCTCGCCGGATTCGATTCTGTTGAATCCTAACAAGGCGAAGCTTTCCAAGGACGTTTCGGTGCTTTACATGCTGACCAGTGCTCTGGCGTATTACGCCAATGAGCAGAACTTCAGCCAAGTAGTGCGCTATGCCGAACGTTTGAAGGAAGACGGCAGTGCCGAGATGGCTGCTCGCCTGATTCGCGATTGTCAAAAACGTCGTCCGGAGCTGACCAAGACGTCGGCATTCGTATCCGCGGCAACGGGACCATTGGCATCGCTGTTCGGTTAAGCATCGCTGTTAGTCAGAGCCTCACTTTTCGATAAAAAATACCAAGGACACAACTATGGAAATCAAGAACGCAATTCTCGTCACGCTCAACATCAGCAACTGGGATGCCAACCGTCAGGACAAGCGTGTGTCGCAGGATGTGGCTGATGCCAACGACGTCAAGGACAAGCGCCTGTGCCGTCTGCGTAAAAGCCTGCTGCCCAAGACCGATGTCATGGACCGCCTGTTCAGCGTCATCCGCGCCGCGCGCACGTTCCACTATGAGAACACGCACGCATGGATGCACGATGGCCCGCGTATTCTGCTGACCGCGAACTTCGATGCGTACATGACCCAGATGCGCCGTTACAAGGCTGACTTCGAGACCTGTGTGCTCGACTTCATCTCGCAGTACGACAACATCAAGGGCGAAGCGGCATCCGTGCTGGGTAAGCTGTATGACCCGGCCGACTATCCGAACCAGGCAGCACTGAAGTCGCGCTACGCGTTCGAAATCAAAGCGCAACCGATGCCGGCGTCCACTGGACTGCTGGAACTGGGCCTGGACCCGGCTGAAGCCGATGCCATGCGCAGCAAGCTGGAAGCGGATATGCACGAAACGTATGCTCGTGCAAACAAGCGCAACTTCGAAGACCTGTACGACCGTCTGGCGAAGTTGACCAGTAAGCTGTCGGACGAGAAGGCATACGTCAAGGAAGAAACCATCGCTGGTGTGCGTGACCTGGCGGCATTGCTGCCTCGCATGAACATCATGGGTGACGAGCGTCTGGACATGCTGTCCGAGCGTCTGCAGAAGAGCCTGGCCGGCATCTCGGCTGAAGCTGTCAAGCACAACCCGGACACGCGCCAGCGCGTCGCCGCGGAAGCTCAGACGGTCTTCAACGTGATGCAGGCGTTCATGAATCCGGCAGCCGTCGGCATGAACCCGGCAGCTGCGGAGTTCAAGCGTGCAGCCTGATGCGGTTGTGGCGGCTGCGGCCAAGCGCCTTGAGCGTCTTGTCCGTGCCCGCACGAACCTCGTGATGGACGAGCCATTCTTCGGGATGCTGGCCTTGCGCCTGAAACTCGTGGAAGACCCGTCCTGCGCGACGATGTGGACCGATTCGGTATCGCTGGGGTACAACCCTAGCTATGTCGATAGCCTGGTGGACGTTGAGTTGCGCGGCTTGATTGGTAAGGAAGTCATGCACATCGCTGCGGGTCATCCGTGGCGGCAGGACTCCCGAGAAGCGGGCCAGTGGCAAAAGTCTTGCACTTTCGCCATTTACTCGCTGCTGGTCAAGTCTGGTATGCGCCTTCCGGCGGGTGTTCCAAGTGACCCTAGTTTCGACGGTCTTGCCGCCGAAGCCATCTATGAAAGGCTGTCTGCGATGCCTCCTCCCGGAGGTTCGCCGGCGCCTTCGCCAGGTGACAAGGGTGACGAAGGTAAATCAGCGCCAACTCCTGGAAACGGAGAGGGAGCTGGTGACAGTGGCGATGCAGGCGGTGGCCATCAATCTGACGCTGGACCGGATGATGGCCCCGGCAAAGGTGATGATGGCAAGAACAGAGACGGCAAGGGTAGCGGTAGCAACGAGGGGTCTGGTTCCAATCCAGAATCCAAGCCTGCTCCGGCGCCTATTCCTGGCGAAGTTCGTCCGGCGCCTGTCGACGACAGTCACGAAGCCGACTGGAAGATGGCGATGGACACCGCTGTTCGGATGCAAGGTAATCTCGCAGCAGACGTACATCGCCTGGTGGGTGAAACCCTGAAGTCGCCAACGAACTGGAAAGAGGAGCTACGGCACTTCTTTGAGACATCGACGGCGTCGCCCGACTACACCTGGTCCAGGCCGAATGCCCGATACCTGCATACCGGATTTTTCCTCCCGAGTATGGTCGGTAGCACTATCCCTGCTATCGTCATTGTGCGAGACACCAGCGGCTCCATCGGTGGCAAGTACTTGCAGCTGATGAACGGTGAACTGGTAGATATCATCGAAAGCATCAAACCGGAGGCCGTGTATGTGCTGGATGTGGACGCCCGTGTTCAGCGCGTGCAGACCATCCTATCTGGTGATGAGGAGGAGTTCGAGGCAACAGCTAAGGGCGGCGGCGGTACGGATTTCCGTCCGGCGTTCAAGTGGGTGGAAGATGAGGGCATTGATTGCACCTGCTTCATCTACCTGACTGACCTGGAAGGCAAGTTCCCGACTGCAGCCCCGGAGTATCCGGTTCTGTGGGCGGTTCCTGAAGGAACTCGTCGCGGCATCAAGCCACCTTTTGGCGAGTACATCGAACTGGAACTACCGTAACGCTAGGCTCACTTCAGACGATTCATGAATCATTCACCGCAGACGCGCGTCTCCCGACGCCGGCTGCGGTTTTTCTTTGTCCGTGCCAGAGGTGGACACCTCGCCAGGCACCCGGCGAACAAGTGTAATGTGCGTCAGGCAAAAAGAAACGCACCTCAGAGAGGTGCGTCAGAATCAGGAAGGATAAAGAAACGGTTCCTGGAAGCTAAAACTGCTTAAAGTTGCTTAAGCCTTGGCCGAGGTGGGAAACTCGACGTTTGGTTTTGCAACAGTGTCAACAACCATCACCCGTGGTTCGGGGACAGCGAAGACCGCAGCACTTTCGATACTTTGTGCTTTTTTGACTGGCATGGAGATGCTTGGCTCGGAGTGGGAATCCGAGGCAGCAGCTGCAGCAGCTTCTGCTTGCATACGCTTGATGTGAGCCCTGCGTGCGCTGATACTTGCAATCAGACCGAACACAGTGCCGAACAAGACCATGGCAACAGCTGCCAGCTCCATCAGGATGGTGATGGAGTAGTCGTAACCGTCAAACGAAATGCGGCCCGTAGGGGTCGTCGCGACGGTAAACAGGAAGAAGAAAATCCCTCCGCCAATCAAGCTCTTGTAGAACGGTTTGGTAGGGGCTTCTTTCTTAAACTTTTCATTGCTCATAATAAATTCCTAATAAGTAGTGGACTGCTTTGTATAGCAACCACGGCTCACGAGCATCATAGCTTAGTTAAGGCGACAAAAAACCGCGGCATGCCGCGGTTGTCTGTAGGTTGGCCGAACATGTCACTGCGTAGCAAGTGCCAGCTGCGAAAGGGGTTCGGACCCTGGCAGCGTGTATGCGTTCGTTTTACGTGCCACGTATCGACCTTGCTTTGCAACGCTCACGGTAACAAGAAGCGTAGCATCGGGTACCGCCTTCTTACTGTCGCGGGTAAACGGCTTGGTGACCAGACTCACCCGAGGGTCGGCGATGATGACATTTCGAACCACCGAGAAGCCCTTGGAGAGGAAGTTAGAATGGTCGTCACCCGCGCCGGCGACGGGAGCTGCAAACGCAACCAGGTGAACCGTAGGTGCGTTAACCGATGGAACTTCCAGCACTCCAATGCCCTTCTCGAACAAAGCGGTGACAACTGCCTCCTGCAGTGCTCGCTCCAAGCGAGTGTCGGTGGCTCCGACCGCTACAGCCACCCCGGTCGACTGAACATCGCCCAGTGACTCAACAACTTCATTGGCCAGGTCCGCCATGAGTGCCGCGGTGGGGCTGATGTCTGCTTTGGGCTGCTCGGTAATAGCAGTCGCGGTATCGGCCGCAGTTGCAGCTGTCGCCAGCCCAAGGGCTGCGGCACATAGAAGGGCGGGCAAAACATTGCGCATAAGGGAGCTCCAGTGATAGATTCTCCTGTCTAGCCATCTGGTTTACCCGGCCGCGGCGCGTCAGGCAAATTGAACCGGCTTTTGGCTACGTCCTTCCGAAAGCATCGCCCACACCTGGCCATTCTCTGCGAATTGGTCCGCTTCCTTTTCGCCGACGACGTAAATCGCCGCTACTCCGCGTGAGCGCCAAAGGCGCAGTTTTGCTCCTAAAGTGTCGTTCGAGTCGTCTAGCAGTGCATCGGGCTCACCGAGCTGAATCTCGGCGTGAACGCGCTTGGCGTATTGAGCGCTCTTCTCAGAAACTGCGATGACAACCGCCGGGTAGGGGTGCAGGAACACCGGCAACGCTTCACCATGTACCTCGAGCAGAATGCCAATCATCCGCTCAAGCGAACCCAGCACAGCATGGTGCAGGATTACTGGGCGCTCGTAAGCACCGCTGGCGGCCTGGTACGACAGGTCAAAGCGTTCTGGCAGCACATAGTCCAGTTGCAGGGTGCCCATCTGCCAGAGCCTACCGAGCTTGTCGCGCACCCCCAGCTCAATTTTGGGACCATAGAATGCACCTTCGCCTGGTTGCTCTTTCCAGTGCAAGCCGGCGCCGCGGAACGCAGAGCGCAGTGCCTCTTCAGCCCGGTCCCACAGAACATCCTCGCCGAATCGCTCAGCTGGGCGCAGCGACAGCGCGTACTCTACCGATGCAAACCCCAGGTCATGGAATACCTGTTGTGCCATAGCCAGGTAGCGGGCAGCAACCTCTGCGACTTGGCTCTCGGCGGCAAATACGTGGCTGTCGTCTTGGGTGAATTGACGCTGACGGAAGAGCACCTGGAGTGAGCCGGAGGGTTCATTGCGGAATACGTCCCCGAACTCGAAAAGGGCCATCGGCAATTCACGATAGCTGCGACGGGCGCAGCCGTACAACTCAATGTGGTTCGGACAGCTCATTGGCCGCAATCCATACGACTGGACGTCGGGAGGGTGCGCAGGGTCATTGACCTGGTTGGCCAGAAACATATTTTCCCGGTATTTCCCCAAGTGACCGGAGCGCTCAAACACCTCCAGACCGACAAGACTTGGGCTCTTGACTTCCAGATAACCGTGCTGGCGGTGGATTCGTCGGATGTAGCTGCGCAGGCGCTCATACAGATTCAAACCGGCAGGCTGCCAATAGACCACGCCGGCGGACTGGCCCAGGTGGATGAGCTGCATACGTGCTGCGACATCGAGGTAACGTTCTTCATTCATGGTAAAGCTCCAGATAGGTGATGTGATTTGAGAGTAGAAATGCAAACCGCCCGGTGCAGGTTCGAGACCTGGACCGGGCGGCGGGGTATGGTGAGTTATCGGACTGCGTGCTATTGCGTTGTCTGCACGACGAGCGAACTCACCACGGCCAGCCCGGTCGGGCTAGTAGTGGTGGTCGTAGTCGTTGTGCAGAAAGCGTTCATTGAGTTCGAGTTGTCGGCAATTTGAAAGGTATTGGTACCGACTTTATACATCGGCGGCCCGAAACGCAAGTACTACCTGATTTCCCCCGAATTCGAGGGTGTACGACGTCTTAGGGAGCCGTGCAGCTGGCTTTCTTGACCGGATGTTTCTCCGCGTCTTCAAGCACGGTATCAACAAAGATTTGCGCGCCAGCCACGGTCAAATGGATACCGTCATCCGTGCGTAGCGCCTTGGTCTTGCCATTGATACGTGTCGATTCCATGTAACGGCCCGAGCTGTCCATAAAGCGCTCGTTGGGGTCAACGAGGCGTACGGTAGCTCCATGGCGTTCGGCCGCGTCCCTGATGACCTTACGAACAAGTGCCATCTTTTTCTCAAAGCCTGGCTCACGTGCGATAGGCATGAGGTGCCAGTACACCGTCGTGCAATGCGCCGCGGCATCGTCTAGGATGGTGTGGACGCGCTGGCTGTAAACCTCCTGCCATCCTGCAGTGCCGAAGGCGTGCCGGCGTTTGTTCTCGAGGATGTCTTGTGCGTCATTTGCGCCGACCATCATCAACACTACATCCGGATGATGCGCCTCCAGAAGATTGTGGAACGTCGTGGGCCAGTTGTAATAGCCAGTATTAGACAGTCCAGAGGACACTTTGTGAGCATCGATGACCGTCCAGGAGCGAGTTTTAGCCGCCCAGCGCTGCACACCATAGGCAATTTCACCCATCACTGAATCTCCGGCCAATACGGCTACCACGCCTTTCTCACCTTTTGGCACCGCTACCTTGCTTGGCTGCTCTGGGGCCTGTCCTGTGGTCGTGGCGGGGGACTGAGGCGGCGCACTTCCTGTCGAACCATTAGCGCCTGTCGTGGGTGTTCCAGCAGTAGCCGCGGCACTCGCCGATACCGCTGCTATTGCGGCAGGGACAGCCGTGGTGCGGACAGCGGTAGTATCGGCAGTGCCAAGTGCCTGCTGTGGCGAGACGATAGGGGACGCAATCGCATCTGCGCGTGGCGGTGCCATCGACGCCACTTCAAGCAAACCTGCTTGCAACTCGAGCTTGGACTGCTCTGTCCAAGCACGCAATGCCACTGCGGGCTGGCCAACTGTTGCCGTGGCGTTGTCAAGCGTATCAGCCAATTGCTCATGGCCAGGCAGCGTGAGGGCATGGCTGCGCTCCGCCATCACTGGAAGTTGGTACCAGGCCACCAGTGCACCAATGAGGGACAGTTGTACGATAGGGCGAATTTTTGGCATAGATTAGTAGCGGAAGTAGATGAACGGAGGCAGGCCCGCAGGGCTGAGCATTAAGACCAGCACGATAGCGGTGCCCCAGAATGCGGCACTGTTAAAGGTAGAGAGCTTGCTCGCAAATTTAGTTGTTCCCTCGAGAACGCGTTTTTCGACGCAATGCACGGCAAGCGCTAGGGTGACCAGGATGATTCCGCTGAGGTACTCAGGGCGCCAGTACCAGTCCGCGGACGCCATGGCGGAGAAGTAGTCGACTGCGTCAGATGCTGACGGTGCACGGAACCAAATCCAGCCCAGCACGGCCAGGTTGAACGCGACGAACCAATTGAGCGCAAGCTTGATGCGGCTAGGTGCCTTGGATTCGCCAAACACCATACGGCTTACCGTGGAGTAGGCTACGGCTACCGCTTGCCAGGCGCCCCAGATGAGGTAGTGCAGTGCCAATCCATGCCAAGCGCCGCACAGGAAGAACGTGACGAGCACGTTGATGACTTGTCGGGTGCGACCGTGCTTGTTTCCACCCAGCAGGTCGATGTACAGGTGGTCACGCAGCCAGGAAGAGAAGCTCATGTGCCAGCGACGCCAAAACGCTTGAACACTGGTGGCCAAATATGGTTGGTCAAAGTTGGCCGGCACAGTAAATCCGAGCAGAAGCGCCACCGCTTGGGCAAGCAGTGAATATCCGGCGAAGTCAGCATAGAGCTGGAACGCATAAGCGTACGCACCCAGCCAGAGAGTTGCTGCGGGCTGCTCACCTGGGTCGCTCCACGCAGCGTCGACGATTTCACCAAGCAGTGTGGCGAGAACCAGCTTGTATGCCAGGCCAAGGACGACCCACCCCATTGCCTTATTGACGACCGAGCTGGCCAAGGGTGCCGTAGGCTGTTCAAGCTGCGCTGCCCACGCGGGGGCTCGCAGAATCGGTCCGGAGAAAATGGTGGGGAAGAACGAGCAAAACGCAAAGACGCGAGTGAAGCCCCAGGGCGCGGTCAGGGTGCCCTTCATCCGTGCGAACAGGTATGTCAGGCCCTGGAACGTGAAGAATGACACGCCCAGCGGAACTGCCCACTGCGCGATGCTCTCCGGGAGCAGCCCGCGGGGGATGGTTTCGAAGGCCTTCCAAAATACCAGCTGCAGAATGGCACCTGAGACCACCGTCACTTGGAACGGACGCTTCTGGCATCGACCCGCCAGAGCCAGCAGTCCGGACCAGAGCACTACATAGACGAGCAGAGCAGGGCTGGCAATAGCGCAGAATAGTCCGCTGGCCATTGCAAGAAAGCCGGTTCGCGCGGCCGTCGTGCGCATGTGGGGCCAAAGCGCGAGCACAACGAAGAAAAATACGGTGAAACCGATAGTAGGAAACAGCATACGCCAGCCCAATTGGAGGGGAATGGCGAAATGTAGAAACGTTATTTAGATGCCTTAAAAAACCTGTCTGAGCCATCTCAGACAGGTCTTTGGGTGGTGCTCGGAAGTGTAATCACTTCCACTGAGTGCACCGGTGACGTTTCCAGCTGTGGTCCCGGTGCAGGAGGACATCGTCCCACATCGTGGGGACGTTCCGCCGGCGCGGGCGCCATTCCGGTTCGCCTTCTTCGAAGACCACGCCCGAAGCCAAGCGCAGCTCCTGCGTAGTGCGTGGCCGACGCATGCATCGGTAGTTGCGTCGGCGCCCAGTACCCGGGACGGGGCCGATGCCGCTCCATGTCTCGAGCCGGCCGCGGTACTTGCGCCGGTCAAAGTCCCGGCAGGCTTGCAGCACTTCGTACCAGGATACGGCTACATCGTCACCGTCATGAACCGTCAACACTGCGGGGCTAGGCAGGGTTGCCGTATACCAGAGGGTCTCGAGGGCCTCTTCGCGTTGGCGGTAGACCAGGCCTCGAATGGTCGCCATACCGACATGGCGGCCAACTTCTTGCAGAGTGGCGAAAACGCCTATACGTACAGCTCCGCGCGCAAGAGTGATACGCGGTGCGGGGGATATGACATGCATACAAAACTCCTTCTAGGTGATTGAAAAAACCTAAAAGTCGTCGTTGGTGAGTACGTGAATGGTGAGTACGAACATTAGAGGGCTGTCGGACAGAGGTCAGAGGCTGATGTAACCTGTAGCTCTGAAATTTATGCCTGCTATGCTGAGCGGCGGTAGCCGATTGGCCTCCCTGACGACAGGGCAGCATGAGTAGTCCTAGCGGTCGAAGAGGATGCCCGCGAACTGCTCATACGACATATGCTGGACGAGGTAATGGTCCAGGTGATGCTGCAGGTTGCGGTTAGTGATGTGGAACTGGCCTTCGCCCACGTTTCCCTTGTGTTGTTTGGCCGACCATGCAGGCATCTGAGCAATATCTGTCGTTAAGCACTTGAACACGAGAACACGGTCGTCAAAGAATAGTCCGTAGAAAAGCGTCTCGAATTCCGCCGGCTTGACCTGTTGGATGTTGCACGCGAACGAGTTGTCGTGCCAGGAGGGGTAGGAGATAGAGCGCTCGCCGCTAACCGCCTCACGCAGAACTGCTTCCAGGTTGTCCTCACGCAGAGGTGTTTTCCATTTGCTTAGGACGGTTGAGAACTTCACTTCAACGCGATTGCCCTGGACTGCATCGTGAAGGTCATAGAAGATGTTCCGACTAGGGTCAAACGACTTCAAGCGCTTGATGAACAACTCTGCCAACGTGCCGAAGCGCCTGGTGTTGAGTTGGAATACCGCCTTCTTCAGCAGCTCGCCCAGCTCGGCGGAGCGGGAGAGGGGGCCAAAGGCGTCGGGCAGGTCGGTAGCGGTGGCGGTATCGGAGAACACGTCCCCTACAGCCACCGTATTTATCTACGCTGTCGAAAGCCCATTCTCTCAGGTGCCGGGTGCCGGCCCTTCTCTACGGCCTCGCGTAGTTTTGTGTCACTCTCCAAAAGCAAACGGCACCTCGTGGGTGCCGTTACTGCATTGCCATTGGCGAGCCTTACTGCGATTCGTTCGAGGCTTCTGCCGCAGCGCGCCGTGAGCGCCAGGCAGCCATGTCGATGACCTCCGCTGAAGGACGAATGACCTTCACTGGCTCGGGAAGGCCAAGCATGCTCCGGATGAAATACTTGTCTTCCTCGCTCACATGGGGGTCCCGCAAGCTTTGCGCGAGTTCCCGCTCAGTGCGCTCGGCTTCAAGTTCGTTAATCGTACGCATCTGCCGCTGGAATGCCTCCAGCGTAGTCATATGGTCAAGGTTCATACCGTAGCGTGCGAACAGAACGCTCAGTTCCTTTCGGCCTCGAGCAGTGAAAGCAATCCGACCGTCATCGCTCACAATCATGTGACGTCCAAACTCTTCCATATAAGGGGCCGTGCGCCCAGCTGCGGTTTTTCTCATGATGCGAGAAGTATATCGAGATTTATACATTCTGGCAACTAAAAAGTCTTAGCCATCTAAAAACAAATTCTTTAGACAAAGAAAAAGCGCCCGGGGAGGGCGCTTTGGAAATCATGTCGTATTAGGTGAGTTCTTCACTGATGACGACAGCGTCTTTGAGGCCAACTCGCTGAACAGGCGCGGGGGCCTGAGCAGGGTCGATTGCGACGCGAACTTGGCTGAGCAGTTGTTCTTTGTCAGTGGCTTCATCCTCTTCCAGAACAACGAAGGTGAATTCGATGTCTCCGGAAACTCGGGTCGTCTGTAAGTCCATGTCACCTGCGGGAGTGCCGGTGAAGCGGACGTTCTGTGCTTTGACGTCAAGAACCTTGATTCGGTTCTGGTGGGCCGGCCAGTGCTCGCCCCATCCGTTCACCATGCTGATACCGAGCTTCAATCGAGTACGCAGCCTCTCGAAGCTACCTTGGTAGGTGATGGTGCCGGACTCAAACTTGCCTGCGACAACCAGGCGACGTTCAGCAATCGGAGAAATTCCCAGTACGTTGCCCAGGTACTCGAGCGCAGCCGCATCAACGATATCGAGCGGAGCTTCGCCTGCGATACCGCTATTGGCAAGCCGAACACCAAGCGCAGCGTGCAGGTCAATGGCGCGGCCGAGGGTCATCGAGGGGTTGGTTCCCTCAGCGTTAAGCTCGGTACTTTGAATGTTGAGGGACTCTTCCGCGGCATGGCGCTCACGGTCGTACTCGTCAGCGTCCTCGTCGATTGGGTTTTCCTGGTTCCACAGGCAGCTTGCCACCAGGTGGCGACTGTTCAGTGCCGTGCCCATGCGCGCGTGCCATGCTTGTTCTTTTCTCGACATGCGAGTTCTCCTTGTGAAATGATGTTCTATGCTCTAGTGTAGCGAGCACACTAGAAAACGAACATTTTGTTGAGTTGCAGCGCTCCCGGGCGAATCGGTACTGTCGCTACATTGGATAGGGCAACTCACATCAACAAGGACCACTAATGACCGAAAAATCCAAACACGAAGGCGATGAGCGCCGTTTTGTTATCCTGGCGCAGGCCTGGTATGGCGACGTCACCACACGTGACCGCAAGAATGGCGAAGATGAAATCACGATGGGCTATTACTGCCCCGAGGGCGGAACCTCGGGCGAGTTCACCATCAAGTGGCGAGAACTCAACGGCCGTATGGTTCCTCGGTTGCAGGCATTCGACGACAGCTGGTCGGCGTTAGCCGGGTTCGCTGACGTTATCGAGGGGCTTAGGAAGCTCGACGATACCAATCCCACTGTGGAGCAGGTTGCAGAAGTGCTGCTCGCATGCGGCGTGAAAGATGATACCCCGCGCGAGTCGCCCTACAAGCCCGCGGGCGACGACGTTCGTGCGCTAGCGACCCTGCTGACAATCCACCTCGATGCGTTCGAGGGCATCCGGCAGCTGGGTCGAGACCTTTCAGACGACCCAGACTGGGCAGCGGGCTTTGAGCACAATCAAGGCGTATTAACTGGGACTAAGCTGGTTCCACGACCGGTCGTGGATGAACTAGTCCGGGCAATGAGCATGGCAGATGTCTACCGCACTAAGTTGAAGACGATGCTCAACGAATGCAAAGACCCTGAAGTCGTGGCTCAGTTCAAATCGCTGGCCTATCCGGCTCAGACGTAATTCATTGACCCCTGCTCTGCAGGGGTCTTCTTATGTCCAAACGAAAAAGCGCCCCGAAGGGCGCCTCTTTTGGTGAGCGGACTCGCAGTCGGCGATTAGCCTTCCTGAGACTCGCCGTCATTGCGGCCACCAACCAGCTGGATGGTGTTGGCGACGATTTCGGTGGCGTAACGCTCGATGCCGTCTTTGTCGTTGTATTTGCGGGTGCGCAGGCGGCCTTCGACGAAGACTTGCTTGCCTTTCTTCAGGAACTGGCTCAGCGCCTCGGCGGTTTTGCCGAAGACGGTCACGCGGTGCCATTCGGTTTCTTCTTTCTTCTCGCCGGTGTTCTTGTCGGTCCAGCGCATGCTGGTGGCCATGCGGAAGTTCATGACGGTGTCGCCGCTCGGCAGGAAGTTGACTTCTGGGTCAGCACCGAGGTTGCCGAGGAGGATGACTTTGTTCACGGACATGTTTGACTCTCTTTGTTGGTAGCAGGTTAATTGTTGATGCGATATGTGTCAGTGCACTACGCCCTCGGGAGCCTTGGCAGGCTTACGCCGGTGAGCAGGTAAAGCCCTGTCCTTAACTGTAGGCACCGGAGTGCGGCGCCACGCAGTCAGTCCACAGTTTAGAAAAGGGTTTTAGCCTTTTAATGTTCTACACATCAGGCGTTACGCCTCGTATTAAATCCAATGGCTACAAGTCTCGTCATCATCTTTTCCCGTACATGAATCATGTGGCTACGCCGTCTGCTTTCTATTTTTTCCAGCTCCGCTAACAAGCCCGGCCAGCTCTCTCGAGCCGATGTTGAGCTCATCAGCTGGGTGCGTCTCAATCCCTCGGCATTGCTGCGTGGGGAAGAGCTGCACGCCGCCAAAGGCCTTGCTTCAAGAGGGATGTTAAAGTCGGCCGGCACGAACCGTTTTCTGGTCACAGAAAAGGCGGTTGCCGCTCTCAGGCAGCCTCGAACCTAAAAAGTGTTTCTTTTTAGATGAAAGATGTGTTAAAATATCCTCACAGGGTTTTTACCCATATTTCAGCCAGCTGGCTGCATAATTTTTGAGGATTGCATCGGCGAGGACACCGCCGTTTCGACTAAACCGC
>Ga0265797_10008581_pt1 | contig 13554 bp, 14 predicted proteins | sample P2T30metagenome_FD_192433 | JGI IMG/M metagenome (GOLD analysis project Ga0265797, IMG submission 192433) | Plant litter microbial communities from East Loma Ridge, Irvine, California - P2 T30 | ecosystem: Environmental > Terrestrial > Plant litter > Unclassified | place: USA: California... | reverse complement strand
ATTGTCGAACTGTTTCCACGGTACAGTAACTCTTCCTCCACAAGTGACGAGAATCTTGCGCGCAGAGCTCAACTCTTGTAGTATCCAAGACCTGCGGAAGTAAGGTCGATGTAGGAGTTTGACCAAAGCTTTCCACCTCATGGCATCCATTGCGTTCCAGAAAGCTCGTACGTCTGGGTGGGCCATTTCCAAAGAGTCGTTGTCTTCAAGTACCAGTGCCGCTCCAGGCTTCCACAGGCGAAGGAATTCCAGAGCGAGGTCCGCGTCATCCGAAAGATCTCCCAGCCACACCATCACCAATCTTGCGCTGCTATAGATACGCCACATCTCTTGCAATTGGTGTGCTTTCTCGTCATTGTCGTCTTGGTTTATGCACACGGCATCGATCCATAGCCGCCTGCTCCTCGGTGCACGCAACAGGATATATGCTCTTGTTTGATTGATGGGCAAATATTTGTCTCCCTCGAGATAGAGGCGGTCGGTAAGGTCGTGAGATCCGCAGGTGTATGAGATCGCGGTGTACTCAGGCATCGAGTCCCAGCGGAAAGCGACCAGTTTGCTCTGGATGACAGGTGAATAAGGCAAGCTGGTGAGTTTGAGCAGCCTCGTGGACTCGTGGCATGGTAGCTGCTTGTAGCGATACCTGTTCGGATCGGGTTCAATTATGGCGTCTGCGCGTGAAGGTGTGCAAGCGGCCAGCTGTATTTGCGACATCATTTCCTGGTTCGTAGAGGAGATGAAAAGCATTCATACTGTTACGGCGTTGCTGACTTGCAGCGGCAGCATACAACGGAGGATTCAGCCTTGTGTCCAAATTTAGCCATTTGTACCAGTACATGCTGAGAACGACAAGCCACCTGAGCGTTTGGCCGATGGAAATCGCTTATTGACTTGGTTGGATGCAAGCCTTCAACACGATCTCTTTCCATAGAAATAGCAACAAGAGTTCTGAGACCATATATTAGTTTGGCATCTAGCCTCCTCGCGTCATTATCTATACGTGTATACATGTACCTTAGCTTTCCGATATTCCAGTCCTCGCCGAGGAATGGGAGGGGAGTCAGGGTAGGATTCATAATCGGTCGTATCTGTTTGCTGCAGACTGCAGTGCCTGTAAGTCGGCTCTAACCGGATAGACTGGTTTTGGTTCGCCTATACAGGTGGGTGTAAGACCTCCGACTGCATGAGGCCGTAGCGTAGAGTCGCAAAGATGATGCAGCTCGACGGGCGTAGGTCCAGTGCTGAGGACAAACTCGACAGATTCATTAGGGCACCTCTTCAGGCACCCAAGCGAGGTGACGAACTCGAGACGAACAACAAAAGAATCACGCGAAGGATCTGCCAAGTCAAAACTAGGGGGCGCAAGCCTACGCGGGAACACGGTCCGCGCACTTATCTTCAACCCCTAGTCCACGTTGAGTGCGATCGTCGTTCTTCCAGATTGACCCTACAGTTAACCGAGCCACCAAGTATTTCCGATTGTAAGCCATAGTGTTGCTACTCAAGCTTGAACATACTAAAACTGCCTGCAGACCTAGGCCGCACCATCTTGCGCATTCTGGCGGGGACACAATCTACGATGGAGACGCTTGATACCACTTTGCTATCGGAAGAGCTTCCAGATTTTGTTCTTGGAAGAGAAGTCGGCAGCGGCAGGATCTTGATGGCCGGCAGACCATTTTCGTTAGGGCTGCAGCATTGCTTGATCCCGATCATGCAGCATTGAAGAGCCAAAGGTTAGCTGATTGCGAAGTTATTGGCCTGAAGTCTGCCCTCCCATTTGAGCCATCATCTGTCTTGACGAAGTTGAAGTCTGTTCAGCCTCTACTTTGAGCTCTACGACGTTGACTAATATGAGTGGTAACACACCAGAGTCGAAAAGCCCAGGTTTTGCCGTGGCCGAAGGCTCTGGCTATCAGCAATACAACAAGCAGGATGCCTTCCCGTCTGCAGCGACGACCATACCTGAGAAGTACAAAGGCACGAGAGCCGATCAAGATGACATGGTGCTACTCGGCAAGAAGCAAGTGCTTCGTCGCAACTTCAAGTTTACAACCATTTTGGGTTTTGCATCGACGGGTAAGTGTGGAGGGTATCAAACAGTAGTCTTGCATTTAGCTGACTGCAGCCTTAGTCTTGGTTGCATGGGAAATGCTGCCAGTCTTGTCCGTATATGCTCTACAGGATGGCGGCACGGCCATCGTGTTCTGGGCATTGATCGCAGGTGTCATCGGCATGACTTTTGTCTATACATCTTTGGCCGAGATGGCATCAATGTTAGCTTCATAGTCCCTCTTTCCGTCAAACGAACGTTGTGCTGACGCTGCTTAAACAGGTTTCCTACAGCTGGAGGTATCTTGTCGAATATAACCGCAACCGAGCTATGAGACTGACCCGTGACAGGACAATACCATTGGGTGTCTGAACTAGCACCACCGAGCATCCAAAAGGAGTTGAGCTATGGAGTTGGCTGGCTCACTGCAATGGGTTGGCAAGGTAAGTGCCCTTCTCGGCAAAAAGAAACTATGGCTGACATGGCGCAGTCTACTTGGCCGGAGTATGCTACATGGTCGGAGGTGTGATTCAGGGTCTCATTGTGCTGAACAACGAAGACACATACACCTATCAATCATGGCATGCGACGCTCCTCACAATTGCAGTCATCATATTCGCAAGCTTGTTCAACACACTTCTGGCTGTCCGCCTGCCGCTTGTTGAAGGTGGACTTCTCATACTGCATTTTGCTGGCTTGTTTGCGATCATCATTCCTCTCTGGGTCATGGCACCCCGTGGCAATATGCACGACACACTCCTAAAGTTCACAACAACTGCCGGATGGTCCGATGTCAGCTTAGCCTCTCTCATCGGTATGGTGAGCATTATTGCAGTCTTGGTCGGGTACGACTGTACTGTGCACATGTGTACGCAATGAGATTTCTCCCTAAACATTCACGATTTGCTGACAGTTTGCTCCCCAGCTGAGGAAGTGCAAGACGCCTCCATAGTGCTTCCAAAAGTCCTCATCTGGTCCATTGTACCAAACGGAATCATGACACTGATCATGGGAGTCACCTTCATCTTCTGCATCGGCGACATCGACAGCGTCCTGGCAAGTCCCACGAACGAACCATTCATCCAGGTGTTCTACAACGCAACACAAAGCTATGCCGGAACAACGATCATGACTTCTATCATCGCTATCATGCTTACATCTGCATGTATCAGCGAGGTAGCCACTGCTTCACGCCAGCTCTGGTCATTTGCTCGAGATCGAGGATTGCCGTTCTCGAATTGGCTGTCCGATGTACCGCCTGGATGGAACATTCCCTTGCGTGCGGTCTTCGTATCAGTGGTGATCAGTTCACTTTTGAGTCTGGTCGGCATCGGTTCAACTGTTGCGCTTAATGCCATCAACTCGCTTGGTGTCGTTAGTCTTCTGTTCAGCTATACAGTGACCATTGGGTAAGTCTCGATCGAGTATCTGCGAACTGAACCCGGCTTGAATAATGCTGATGTTTCCCTAGTTGTCTTATTTTGCGACGAATTCGTGGCCCGCCTTTGCCGTCACGCCGCTGGTCGCTCGGTCGTTACGGCCTTGCTGTCAACATCATTTCGATCTGCTTCATTCTTCCACTCCTCTTCTTTGCGTTTTGGCCGGTTGCGACGCCTGTAACTGCGTAAGCCAACCACATAACTACTGACCGGAATAACACACGCTGACATATCGATAACAGCGAGGGTTTCAACTGGTCATCGGTCATGTTCGTGAGCATTTTACTGATTGCTCTGGTATACTATGTGCTTCGCGCAAGGCATTCATACACTGGTCCGGTGATGCTTGTGGCACGCGAGCATTGAGTGCGCACACTCGTTCCAAGCTGTAGCTCAAATGTAGACTATTGCAATCGAGTAAATTTCGTATTCGGCGCCCCAACAAGACTGGAGGAGTTGGCGCCGCTGCCCAATGCAATGATGTATTTCTAAATTACCGACACGACTGGACTAAGGCGACGTATTCGTGATTTCATACACGTGGGTCTGGCTGTACAAGACTATACATATCATGGCAACAACCTCGCTGCTGAATTATCCATCCTTTGCTCATACGGCATGCGACAATCTTCATCAGATCTGCTCAAGGAACGACGCCGCCATGAAACTAAAATACAACAGCGTGATCCATTCTATGCCCGGCAACTGCTTCTGGAGCTGACGTTCGATTGCATCAATCGCATGTACTTCCTTTCTTACTCCGACGCGCATCCACCATTGTCTCGCGAAGAGTAAAGGTGCTCTCACGCTTGTCGCTTTACCAATAGCTGACCCGTCTTGACCCTGGATCACTTGCGCAGTTTCGAGTATCAAAGCGGCGTACATATTTGCTTCTCTCTTGGCCATTTGCGCGGCTCGCTGGCGTTTGACCGTCGGAGGACCGGCAGAGTTCAAGAGGTAAAGACTTTCTGCGAGCAGGAGCCGGAGAGACCAGTAGAGACCGAGGACATTCGCGTCGACGGGCGAGCGAAACACGAGTGGAGATTTCTTGTATCGGAAGCCTCCTGATTCGTAATCCTGTAGCCAGGTGTCGAGTTGTAGGCCGAGACTGATGCATTCAAGTATAAGCGATGCGTTGGACGGATCGTCTTCCTGTGGGGTTGGGGGATCATTTGTGAAGCAATCCGAGGCCTCAACAAGTCTAGGGAGGCTCAAGCCCAGGTGTATTAGAGCTTCGATGCTACCGGGTGTAAATTTTTCCTCGTAGTCAACCAAGCGCTTGTCGAGATAGGTAGCCTTCCGGTGTACCAGATCTTGCACCAAGATAAAGCGCGTGTACTGGCTCAGGATTCCCGGATGCACTGGGCGAGCGTTGGGCTGGCTTAAATGTGCATGCAAGAGAGCAGTGGTTCCAGCGAGGTGAGTCGCACAGCCGGCCAACCCCGACGCTGTAGCGCTATACATTTCAGTCATCATCATGTTGATGACCGCGCTTGCGCGAATCTCAATCGCTGTTGAAGGGTCGCCAATCTCTCGCCTTAGGGAGTTTGCTGCCACGACGTGCAGTTTGCGAGCTTCCAACGCGAGTCGTTGATCCTTTCCTAGGTATCCGAAGTGTGACAGTCCGACGGAATCGTTAATGTGCAGCATGGCTTGGGATCTTGCAACGGACCATGTGCTCAAGGTTCCGATCATCCGCGGATTGGACCAAATGCACGGGGGATAATAGACTTCGATGTATGATTGGAAGAAGTGTCCCCTAAACATTGCCGGGGAATTTATTGCTTCCGGGATAGACTGTGGCGGTAATCGTCGTGACAGAGACTGCTCCTTCCGCGTGTAGTCATTACAGCGGTCGCTGGCCCGGTCTGGCTGGCTCGCTACATCGTGACAAGCGCCACAATTTTCACAGGGCGAGCGCGGAGAAGAACCTGACCGGGTTTCAGGAGAGGAAGACGACGATTTGTCGGGTCCTTCGCGGTATCTATGGCTCAAGTCGATCCATTGTAAGGGTTTGTCGCCCTGTGTAGGACCTTGAGTGCCAGGATCGGGTACTTGAGCGGTACTTTGCTTGGTCGCAGATACTGAGGACGTCTTTTTTGCTTCTCGTTGCCGGCGCCGGAAGTCTTTCATAGCCTGAGAGCGTACGGCTCTTTGGTCAACCGTGCTCAAAGCACCCTGCTGCCCATCCGAGGCAGTGCCCACATGGACAAATTGGAGTGAGACCGTCATCGAGTCGACCGGGATATCATATACAGACGGGATCGGCGGAGTTCTCTTTCGTAAACGCAGTCGCTCACAGAACGTGTATCTTCATTCGCGTCCTGCGTAAGCCGCACTCGGGTAATCCTGCAGCAGATCGGTTTTGACTGGCAGCATCTGATCCAGGCACTCTAGACGCCGAAACAGCTACCGACAATAGCTATGGTGAGTGTGCTTGGTGGCGCGTATAACGTGTTGCTCCGCACGATCTTCGCCGATACGTATGATGGAGGATTGAAGGATTCGAAGGATCATACGCCGGTCGGTCGGCCCGTTTGTATTGGTGAAGGATTTGGAATTCGGCACACTGAACGCCCCCTCCTCCAAGCGCCAAAAACAAGCTTTCGACGATCTCCAGGTTTGTGCCAAGCCATGTGTTGTTGACGCGTTCGGCGAAAGGCTGAATGCCTGCTTTGTGATCCTGCGGCAGTGTCGAACATATATCTCTCACGTGCAAGTATGCATTCACGTTCCACAGTACAATACATTGGTCAAGCATACGGTGTATGTGTGGCAAAATTTTCTCGTCATTTCATTTGATAGAGGAAGGAGCCTACACGTACCTCCATGCTTCCGAGCCACTGGTCCTCTGAACACCCCAGGCACTACCCCAAGGCACTGCCATCTCGGCTACACTCTACTGGAAGTCATCCATGTCCTCAACACCGCCATTGTCTTCAGCATTGATACGGCGCTGTTTGCCGACACCAGCAACAGACTGGCCGCCAGCGCCAATCGGTCTAACACGGGTCCACTCCACGACCTGGCGCTGCTCCTGCACCCAATCGCAGATTTGGAACATCTCGTTGTGACGCTTTTCCTTGTACTTGGAGCTGGGCTTGCGCTGCCACTTCCTCCAGAACTTGATGTTACCGAACATGAACTGGAAGCGCTTCGCGCGGGTTGTTGCCATGCAGAGGCGGTTGGGGTTGGAGACGAATCCGAAGGGGTTCTCCTCGTCCTCATTGGCAACGACAAAGTGGATGAGAACGATTTCCTTCTCTCTGCCTTGGAAGGCTTCGACAGTTGAGGTCTCGACGTCTACATCCACGTCAATGTCAAGAGCTGCGAGGGCCGCCTTTATGCAACGCTTGTCTTCCTTGTAGAAGGTGATGATGCCAATCTCTTCCGGCTTTACCCCTGCTTTGAGCAACATGCGTGTCTTTTGAGCGACGCACTCGACGCCCGTAGGGTTTGTCAAGGAGGTTCCATCCACCTCAGGCACTGGCAGACCTTCGTATGAGTAGAAAGTCTGGCGAGGTTCGCCAATGCGAAGGGGGTCTTGAGGGAAGATGTGTCCGTTCCTGAGGAGACCGAGCACGATCTGGTCAAGTGGACTGTTCCAGTAGCCGACTGGGTGCTCGCCTTCGGACATATTCCCATTGTAGAATATTTTGGCGGCCATTCGGATCATCTGGCGATGAGCGCGATAGTTGCGGGTGAGCTCGAACTTCAGGATATTCGGGTATGCACTAAGGAGGCGCTGCATCATGGAGATCACTAGGATGGTTGCCCAGGGGTTGCTTTTCGCCTGCAAGGACTTCACGATGGGTGGAAGCTGTTTTACATCTCCGGCAAGGATGACGAGCTTCACTTTGGTCTGCTCGAGCAGCACATTCACAGCATCGGGCTCTGTGGCCTGCGCAGCCTCGTCAATGGCGACCACGTCCGCGAAGTAATTGATGCGTGCCAAAGCAGACGAAGCAAATGTTGTCAGAGCCACCAACAGCATTGTGTCGCATACCTTGACTGTCAGTCGAGCAAGGACTGCGGTTAGGCCCCTGTTGAGACCAGGAGGTTTGTATACCTGGCCAGCAGCTTGTGCGTCCATGTGGCTCTGGAGGTCGATTACATCACGCTCTTCTGGGTGAATCCGCAGGTACTCGCGCACCCGCGCTGCCATGCAGTCCGGATCAATCTGGTGGTGTTTGGTGCTGACAGCCAGATTGTTCATATTGGACTGCTCAAGGCGAGGGCTACGCAGGCGAGTGATCCTGCTGCTCAAAGCCGAAAGCTCGGGGAAACGACCTTCGTGTCTTACGATGATCTTACGTACCTTGTCAAGTAAGGCGCTTGGTGTAGCATTAGATTGGCCGGTGGCTATAACCTTCTGGTTGAAGAGCATGAGGATGATGATCAGATATCCAATAGTAGCGCTCTTGCCACTTCCAGGGCGACCTTGGAGGATAGTGATGTTGCCAGGTACGCCCTTATCGATGCACGCGTGGATGAACCGGCGCTGATCTGTGTCGAAGCCCGCAGCATCAATGAGCTCGTCAACGATCTGGAGAGTGCGCATCTTCCCAGGCGCCATACCGTTGCGAAAATTTGGGCGGAAGGCTGGAGACCAGATCTCGGGCCTGAACTCGCAGATGACAGATCGCAGCTCGAATAGTCCGCGACGTACGCCATCTTCGACAGGCAGGGTGGTTAGATCCTGTTTCTTGGGCAGACCGTTCACTATCATAGTGCGCAGGTTGTAGAGCTTCAGCTGGAAAACACTGTTGTCATAGGTGAGCTCGATGGTTGCAGCCCAGACGCCGTTGATGGCACGAGGGCGCAGCCTTCTCATATTTTCGAGGACCTGCGGGCTGGGCACCGCGTTGATTGTGAAGTCGTAGCCTTCGCGCTTTGAACTCCAGACAGTGCCATTGAACTCGACGCCATTATCATAGGCGCTGGCAAGATCTTCCAGGCGGATGACCACCTTGGTGCCGGCGAAGGGCACATGCAAATCGCCCTCATGGTTCAGTGTATTGACGCGGATGTGGCAGAACGATCTACTCTCATTCACGTGAGCGAACAGCACAGTGTGGGTGCGCTCCGGGTTGCATAGCGCCTTTGCCTGGCGCATGTCTTCCTCGCGGTCTTTGAGCACAGCCGGGATGTAGTGCCTGCAGTACTCTTCCACGGAAGCGAACACACCAACCGGTAGACTGCTGTTGTCGACAGCCAGCTCCTCGGTTGTTGGGTATACAGCCCGATAAGTACCATTCTCAGTGAGCAACCATGGCAGGTCTGGGAGCAGGGTGTCAACATCGCTGATGTAGCGAGTATACTCCTTGGAGTAGTTGGCGTCGTGCGAGTAGAACCAGTCGCTTGTCGGGAGCCCATTGACAGACAGGCGACGAATGCTGTTGAAGATCTCGTCGTAGATCCGCCAGGTATTCTGCTGGGGTGCGGTTGCAAGCTTGCAGATGACTGTGTAGTAGCAAGGCTTCTCATTGAAGAATGCGGCTTGAGCCGAACCTGGTGTGAATCGTTCAAGCTGGCCAAAATCCTGTACGGGTCGTTCGTTGCCGACAATGTACCTGATGATGGAGAATGGGTGCTTTTGTGGGTCCACACCCACAGTGGCTCTCCTGAGCAGTGCGAGGATGTCCTCGGGAAGCTTGCTGACGATCTCCATTGCCATGTGCTTGGCGGTACCCGGGTCAAACAGGAGCTTGTCCCTGACGTGTGCATCCGTGTCTTTTGTGCTATGATCCTGGCCTTCGCGGACGTCGACGTCGAAGGTCATGTACTGTGTCATGAGACTTGGACGGGCCCGGCAGATGGAGGCGGTGTCATCGCAGGATTCGAAGATAATAGGCTCACGGTTCGCTGATGGCTTCCAGGAGAAGATAACTGTAGCCGGGATGAGGCGTCCGGGACGATCGCTCGACCTCGCGTTCTTGTCGCGAGCGCATTTGTATCGGTCACTCCCATGCTTCTCTTTGAACCAGGAGGGGAGACCGATGGGCACCATGTCTTCCTCAACAATGGTGTCCCGAGTTTCGTTCTAACATCGACAGTGTTAGCAGCTGCTTAGATGTTATGGGCTTATGCCGCGTGTGTCTCTTACCAGATCCATGGTCAAGGTAATGCTGTGGTACTTGGCCGCAGGCTAATTGGAGGTGAAGAGCCCAGAGAGATTAGCAAAGCGCGCGCACGCTTCGTTTCGTCGGAGGCGATGGTGCGGTATTCGGCTGCAGGCTTGTCGCAGTTTGAGAGCCCGAAGAGATGGTCAGAGCGAACGCACGCTCTGATGTTTAGGAGGTGCTGTTGTACTCGGTTACAGGCTTACTGTGATGCAAGAGCCCAAAGAGAGTGTCAGAACGCACGCGCGCTCTTTTGTGTGCGTGGTGATTGTTTTGAGCGAGAGAGGCGAGTGAAGTGGGCGCGTTTGTGTGGCGAAAACAAGCGCAGACCCCATCATCAACAACAAACGCGAGCGACAACAAGAGGAAGGAGCGAACGGAGTTAAGCCGGGTGCATCTGCTATGTGCGTGGCCTCACGTACCGATTCGACACTTTTCTATGGACGTTATGTGTGGCCTTTTGCGGATGTCATGAAAGACACGCTTAGTTGAACGTGAATGAATTGCGCCGATTGCTATCTGAGAAGTGTGTCTCTATACCACCTAATTTCCCAGCGATTGACCTCACCAATGCTGTGCATCAGCATGTAGCCATGCTCCCTGAGCGCATATGCCACTCAAGTGTCTTCAAACATACTTGCATACGTCCCAGTGGATGTCATCGTCCCCATGGCTGCCGTCCTCGATTCTGTTGTACATATCATGCACGAATGACAACTCTTTGAGCGAGACGTCCTTGAGCTTCTCCATGCCCTCGAGGATACCCATCGCACGCTCGACATCTTTGCGTGTCTTTTCGGCCTCCTTCTCAGGGATCAGGAGCTCGGGCATGCCGCTGACGTGGGCCGTGTACCGATTGTAACAAGCGAGATCGCCTTCCTTGTCCTCGACGAAGCCAAGGCACTTCACGGCACGCTCGAGCATCGCGCGGCAGCAGACGATCTTTTCTTTGCAGAAGCGGAGACGGTCTGTATACATGTTAGCAAGTCTGGATTTGTCAATCTAGAATTGTTCATACGCACCCTTCTTTTGTTCGAGGGTGAAATGAGGGTACTGCGCCAGGATCTCGGCAGCAGGAAGCATACGGCGCTCCTTGGAGTTCTTCTCGGGTCTTGGTGGAAGCTGTCTAAGCTGGAGGCTGTCTAGCTGGACTTCCCTCGATGCAGACTCGTCCAGATATTCCTGATCGCTGCTCATTTTGCGACGTAGGAGGTCGCACCCCAAAAAAGAAAGAGCGGTGTGCTTTGTGATGGTTTGTAAACAGCGAGCTGGCACTCATGAATTTTCGCAGAATGAGGTGGACGTACTTGAGCAGCAAGGCGAAAGGTGCGGCGACGGTCACATGCATTAGTGTGGCGAAAGACAAACAAACTGGCATGTGAAAGCGCAGCCTTTGCTGAAGCCTGAGTATCGAGTAAAAGAGAGCCACGACAGAGGTTACACGGGTGTACATCCATCAACAACAGCGGGCTCTTCACTCTGCTCTTTCAGGTTGCCAGACGTCGCCCGAGGTCCAGTCACTTCACTCTAGGTCGCCAAAGCTCGCTCCAAACGGAGATCAAAGTCTCGTGTAAGTGAAGCTTGTACTCAGTCAAGCAGACCATTGCGGACGACTAGTAAGAATAGTCGCTGGCAAAGTCGGAAAGCCCGACAGGAAGGGCCACCCCTTCTAGCATCGCAGAAGTAGCGAACACCGGGCAGAGTTGGCCATCTTCGTAAAACAAGCTGTGGAGTGAAGGAAGGTTTTGCTGATGAAAAACCTAGAGCAGTCACCTGTTGAGACACTGATTGGTACGTTGTTCGGTCAATTAGCGCGTTCGCCGATTGAGTTGTTAATGCACACGATGTCTCTGCTGCTAGAGCGCACGGTGCGAGCATCAGATGTGGCGTCGACGGATGCAGCGCTTGTTCGTGAAGTCGACAAGGTCGACATGCCCGGCGCGCCAAGGCGGAGTGCTTTTCCGCTTGCTTTCGCAATTTACGGCAATGCCGATCATCTATTTTAGATGTGCAGGCAGTAACAAGGGAAGGAAAAGCCAGTCAGTTCAATATCAAGTACGTTCTAGGCTACTAGAGGATTGCAACAACAGTTGCAACGTGGACCATAATCACCATTGAATGCCTCAAGCCTCCACTCAACTCATAATACAGATTGGAGACAGGGTGACTACTTTAATGCAACACATCACGCTTTAAATATCTAATATGACTTTTAATCGATCGAAAGAGCACTACCGGATCATTAGCGTGGTTGCGTCTCACAGATTGTGTGTAGATCCTAGCAAGACGAGGAACATCGCACAAGCAACTGCTGATCCCAACGTGTGTTTGCTTTGTCTATTGATATTTGAACTTATTGGACTGCCTGGTCGATCTAAGTAATCTCAATCGTAGCCTTCGTTTAATTGGGTGTTTGAATAAGTATTATTGAAGTAGATCCAGTCGGTTGGTGTAAGTGGATGATAATGATTCTGGAAGCACCCCAACCCTGACCCTAATATTACAGCATGTCTTTACAGCCAATCAGAACCCTCTCCGGCCGCAACCACTGACCAACATGAATGTATCGTTGACGGAGTGGAAAACAGACAAAGGTATCAGGATCATGATAAATATCACGTGATAACAGTCGCGCTCGTATAGGTAGTTGGTGGCTGCCGGTTGGTAACGATGAGAAAAAATAGCAGAGAACTGATCTACAACGCCCTTGATGGTCCATCCTCAGTGCATACGATTGGCAGCAAGACTTACAAGCGACAAATTGCGCCGTAGGAAGGGGCGTTGAGTATGAGAACGTGTTGGACAACGGCAAGTGTCCGGTGCAAAAGCTGTGCGGATGGGTGGAGAAGTGCTACACGTTTGATGGGAAGTGCAGGTGAGATTGGAGTTTGATGAGATACATCTATCGAATATCAGGCATCGATCAATAGATTTTAATCTTAGCTTGACAACCTCAGTCTCCCAGGTAATATGCCCTATCGCAATCACTTGATAACTGATGTAAACGGTGGGCAGCTTCTGATACTGGAGGTACGGGTCTGGAACTACGATATAGGTTTAAAATCAAGAACCTGTAGTTCGTGCGCTTGCGGCTTTACAGATGCGCGACCGAGATCAAAATTGATTCATGTCTGGGCGCACAATACCAGACCTTATCAATGAAGCAGCGAGGTGGTGGCGCAGCATGTGGGGCAAGTGTAGGGCTACATACACGCATCTACCCTTTACGCCTTCCTTCATTCACCATCGTGTTATCATCACCTCTACATCACTGCTTTTCGACATACATCAATCAACAATCTGCTGCCAAATCCCAAGTTTCGAAACACCGCATCACAATGTCGCTGCGAAGAAATTCTCCGAGGAAGCGTGGTTGTGACGGTATGGCGGCAAGCACACCCCGTCTGCGTCAACATCTGTCTAACGTAGACATCTAGACGAGTGTCTGCGCCGCATCGCCGCCCGTCTTTGTCTCCTCGAAAGCCACGCTCAGCCAGCAACAAGTGACTCTATTGCTGCTGATTTACCGGCTTCATGTAGCAGCAATGGTGCCGCTTGCTGCGGTACTGAAACGAAGGCCTCCTGTGAGGCTGCCGGGGACAATGACTGCTGCGAGAAAGCTGCCTCGGCCGCTTCCACATGCTGCTCCAGCGACGGACAGCAGGATGCTTGCTGTGGCGGACGCAACGTCGACATCGGCCAAGAGAGCTCCTGCTGCAAGGACACCACCAAGAGCCAAACCGAGGTCGGAAAGGTCGACAATTGCAAGATCAGCATTCATGATACTGATGACGCTGCTGAAGATTGCAGGGACGAGTGTTGTGAGTTTGTCCGCGAGCCTGACACCATTCTGAGCTCCGGTGCTTGCAACAGCCATCTCTCCACGGCATTCGAGAGGTTCGAGGCGCTTATTCGACAGAGCAAATGCATCTGCCGGAGC
>Ga0265797_10008580_pt1 | contig 13555 bp, 11 predicted proteins | sample P2T30metagenome_FD_192433 | JGI IMG/M metagenome (GOLD analysis project Ga0265797, IMG submission 192433) | Plant litter microbial communities from East Loma Ridge, Irvine, California - P2 T30 | ecosystem: Environmental > Terrestrial > Plant litter > Unclassified | place: USA: California... | reverse complement strand
TTCTTCTTTTCTCTGGCTTGCTTCGGTTTGGGGTGGAATGGAATAGGATGGGATGGGATGTATAAAAACGAAAGGACAAAAAACGAAAACGTGTAAATTGCATAGCGATGGGTGAAGCGATGGTTTATGAGATTGATTTTATTGTTTCTGATAAGATTGATCTTGCATTTTTTTTCTTCGATGCGTTCTGCGGGTTTTTATGATTTACTGCATCTTTTTAAAGCGCGGGAAGCGAGCGAGCGAGCGAGCATTGCGGATGAGGTTGCATGCAGAGTATATATAATGTAATTTGATGGACATTGCGCGAGGAAAGACATTGATCGAAGTATTATTCACTACTGGCAGATATAGTTTCATTGTTATGGTGAAGATAGTAAAAGTCGAAATTTGGCGAAGGATGGGGCTGTTGGAGGACATGCAAACGCAGCACCTGAACAGGTCGAGACACTTTGGAATTGGTGCTCTGTACAGTTGGTCACTCTCTAGAGTGGTGCAGAAGTCAGACGAACCGTTTTCCCTCCTTCAAATGTCTTGTAGACTCAAAAAAGGTCGGTCACGCGAGATTCGCATTAGTTGATTCTATGGAAGCTAGCTTACCTCTGTTAACCTAGCTACTGATCATCACGAGCCTGAAGAAACAAACCGGCGAAGTGCATCACATGGCGAACATACAACAGAGGTCAGATGTTTAGAGAATGAGCCTCAACCCTAACCCTACACGCGGCAAACCGTTCACTTACATCTCTGCAAATTGCTCTGATTGGCCACGGGAGCGTCGACGCTAACGGCTGTATAGTAATTCACCGATGGTCGCCGTTAAGACCCCGGGACTCGAGAGGAGTGTGACATCGCGAATATTGCTCGGATTGAAGTTTCGACTGGCGCGGCTTGATGCTGGGGTTGGAGGCTGTTGATCTGCGTACTCAGTCTGACATTGATCTTTCGATGTGTCGGGCCGATGTTTCGCTGTTGAGGTTTGGTTGTTGGCGGTCACTTGAGTGAGGGAGATGGATGCCAGAGGTGAATTTGTTCTTCAAGACACAACGGAAAGAAGCGCACACCTCGCGACGGCGTTTCGCTATCAGGGAGTTGTAGATCACTTGTTGGGAGCGTTCTCAGAGGTAGCTATACTCGTTCGCACTTTCGATGTCCATTGTTGGTTTGTTCATGAACGCCGACGTCCGCAGGACCTGAAGCTCTATCTTTGGATGAAGTATTCCAGCGGTAGACGACAAGATCGCCCGGGTGGTTGAATCAAGGAACAAAATGCGACGAAGATCATACCCCATCAGTCTTGCCATCTAGGCCATTTGATGCGTGCACACGCTGAACAGTCTTCAGGACTACACGGCCGCCATCCTTGGTTGACCCCAGCGTGGCAGACGTAGCCGCAGCCCACCGCTCCATTTCAGAAACCTTGGCCATGGTGAGGTTTGGGGCTGGCTCCGGATCGTCGAGCCCATGATAGAGTAGAGCCAGCGCGGAAGACTTCCACAGTCGAGTCTTGTGGCGGTGGCTCAAGACTGCTGTGGCCAGTAGCAGAAGTATCGCTAGTACGTTCAGTGTCGCAGGAAGAATGAACCAGTACCATACAACTTCGACGTGAACCGCAGAGGTGGACATATCCCCATACACGAGAGTGACGCTGTTGTCGAGTTCGGCTTTGGTCATGGACGCTGCTATCCTTTTCATGAGATAGCTGAAGTTGTGGTCTTGTATGGCCTGGCTCATGTCTGCTTCCATTGGGAAGCCCATCTCCCTGAATGACCGCCTTTCTTCAGTCTCGTCAGAACCACCGCTCAAGAAGTGTGTTTGACCCTCGCGACCAAGCAGCCCAATGCTGTTGGTGACCTCGGCACTAGAATCAACCCCTTCAGGGGTGCAAAAAATATGTCCAGAAGTGGGATCGCCCTCGTAGCACCCAGTCACCGCTAAACCGCGATTAAGACCATCCACTATGCAGTGTTCGACAGAAGTATCAGAAGCGTTGGTTCCGCGGTATGACGTTGTCCGCCAGCAACGATCTTGTCGTGGAGAAAAAGGTGAAGCATCCAAAACTTGTTCGGAATCGCGGGGCCATACTAGGATCTCACTGACTCCATAATCGGTGGCCGCTACGACTGTATCAAGCTGGCCAGCGGTCATCGAGAGCTGATAAGTCCTTTCACAGGGCGTCATGACGCAAGTCTCGGCCTTGGCGAGCAAAGGCGTAGTCATTGGAATCAAGACGGAGTCCCAACTCTCCTCTTGATCAAAATGTGCGTACGTGAAGACTAGCATAGGATTTGCAATTCCTAGATAGTCATGTTGAGAGCCAGTCACCGACTGGAAGGCAGAGTCTGGCTCTGGATCAAACGCACGAGCGGGGTCCATTGATGCAGGATTCGATTCTCGCCCAGATGTTTCACGTACGATCCAAACGATGGATCTCAGTGAAGTAGCCATGATAGTGTGTCCGGTGGAGTTTGTACTGATACCCTGCCACACGCTGGCAGGATATCCCTGCGAAGGATGTATTTCGCAAGTCACGTTGGAATCTCCGGCCCACGATTGCACAATAGGACGACAATCCACCGAAGTTTCTGCTGTAGTGTCGCCACATTTGCTGCAATATCCAAGCGAGGTGAACGGGGGCCAGGTACAGTTGCCCGTCGGGCAGTCGGGGTTTAGATCAAACTGTCTAATGTCCGACCAGGCTGCACCCCTGGCAGAATTCCAGTTGCTGAAGTTTCCTGTCGCATCGAGAGTTGTGGCCTTTTTTGTTGTTGCTTGCGTAGTGGCAACTCTGACTTGAACAACAGGATATCTTACCAGCTGCTGCAAGAACGGGCCATATGCCAAAGCAAGTATCGTGATGGCCGCTCCTAGCGAAGCCAGTGGTCTTATGCTGCGAGAGCAAAGTAGAATAAGCGCACCCCATGGACCTCTGGTGGCATCATCGAAGGTTTGCATGTCGGACAGTTCGCGACTCTCAGTGAACCAGGCCCATTTGGTTTGTCCAAGAGTCCCTCCGACGGCGAAGAGTAAGGACGATTTCGCGGCTGTTGACAAGACGGAGATCAAGGCGTTTAATGTGATGTTGTACGGTAGTTGCGGAGTCTCCTTGCCGTCGTAAAGAAGCAGCATCACGCCAAGCGCAACAAGACAGCCAACGCTGAAAGCCAGAGCAGCGCATTCGTAGAACCAACTGTCCAAGGCTCCACGATTGTAGGCAGATGTGAATCTCTCAAGCGCGTTACCGCGCTTCATGTTCTCACTTGATCTGCGTAGCGCGGAGCTGGTAAGGTAGATTTCTTCCGCGGTTTCCTGTTGCCGCGGAGCTGATGAGATTGAATCTCTCGTCACATGAGGTCCATTAGCTCCATTGTGTGAGCTTACTCCGAAGCGGATGTCATCCGAGGATGCAAGTGGGCGGTAATCTTCGACACGGCGAACCGTTTTATGCGAAGCCAGTTGCGTCGCGTTCGTTTCGTATATCTCGTCGGTGGCGGTGGCCATAGGGTGATCGCCGGGGCGAATGTTCTCCGAAGATACAAGTGGGTGGTAAAGAGTGTCGGCAACATGAAGAGTGTTGTGCGTAGTCGATCGCGTCACATTCATTTCGTAAGCTTCGTCATCTACGGCAGCCGTAGAGCGGTCTCCGCGGTAGGGCGTGAGTGGTCGGTAAGCCATACCGGTGACACGCTGCGTACGTCTGTATACAGTCGTACAGTCGTACAGTTGTGTCAGATACAGAGCCTGAAGATGTCGAAGATCGTGGGTATAGGAAAGATAAAGGCCTGTGGCAGCGCGCCTACTTAAACCAGGCTCCAGCCGGCGAATCTCACAGCCACCACCATGAACATGTTCAGCCTCGCGGTGACGGCTGCGCAGCAAGTTGTTGGTAGCAAGGCTGGAGCTGAACAAGGATGGAGAGAGGCTGCAAGCCTGCATATTGGCGCATAATGGCACCAGCGATCGGGCTGCGGGTACACTTGGAGAAGGCGAGGTCGATGCGAGGCTGTATCGTTAGTCAAGCCTGAGAATATGAATAGCTACAGCATGGCTGTGTCTTTGCAAATAGAAGAGATCTCCGCGACCTCGTCTTGTCCAGCACATAGCAACGGTCTTGGACAGCTCGAAGCAGGCAGCCGCTGGGGGCCATGCAATGCATCTCGGCTTGTTTCGCTCGCAGATTGAGCTTAGCGATATTCGGGCTTGAGAGCAGTGTGGTACATGTATGTGCATGTAGAGGTACCAGGCACAGAGTAAGCCGACGGGACTTCACTTTGCGGATGCACGGACTCTTCGAGATTTCCGAGATTCTGATTGACTACGGCATATCCGGCGCTAACAAATGTCCAACAACACCCAACTCGAGACCTTGAAGTCGAGATACACATAACTCCACCAAAACTGGATAGATTGAAGTCCCGATTGATACGAATTTGATCAGACGATGGAGGCTATAGATCTGTGTCTTCAGTTTGGTCTCGATTTTTAAGTGTTATGCCGCCAAAATAGTGACGAAGCAGAGAAAGACAGGTTTTTCGTGACGACTACCAGGGCTACTGCTGACAAGCGACAGTTCTGAACCGTTGATATCTTGTCTTGATGCGTAGGTATCGTACGACAACATTGTTCGATTGCGACCGAATTTGCGGTGATTTTCTCGTAGTTATCGCGAAATTCTTCCGCGCTTTCGCACTCCTGTTGTGACTGTGACTTTTGAACGCCGATCCAATCCACCTCTCCGACATCCTCAAACTCTATTCCAGAAGCAAAATATACAACAACTCCAGCGAGAAAAGTAAACGGCTATACCAGGCAAAGCCTCAACCCAAACTTTCCCAGAAAGAACACAAAATGGCCACCTCAGCGCTCCCCAACACCACCACCACCACCAGTACCAAACCCATCACAAAAATCAACATCGGCACCCGCCGCTCCCAGCTGGCCATCGCTCAAGTCGAGTCCATCATCCAACAGCTCAAAGCCCTCCACCTAGCATCCCCCGACATCGAATATGTCTCAACAGTCGTCAGCACAATGGCCGACGAAAACCAAGTCAAATCCTTCTCCGCCTTCGATTCCAAAAGTATCTGGACCGAGGAGCTGGAAGCGCTGCTCGCGAAGGGAGAGTTGGATGTTGTGGTGCATTGTTTGAAAGGTTTGTTTTTAATCCCATCCATCATCTACAATGCCTATCTAGATCGGCCAATTTGCCACCGATGAATACCTACTAACAATCTCAACATCAGACATGCCAACAACCCTCCCCCCAACCTGCAGCCTAGGCATAATCTGCGCCCGCGAAGACCCGCGCGACGTCGTCGTCATGAAGTCCTCCTCACCCTACAAGCGAATTCAAGACCTCCCCGCCGGCTCGATCGTAGGAACCTCTTCCGTACGCCGCAAAGCGCAGACGCAGCGCCACTTCCCTCATCTCAAATGCGTAGACGTGCGAGGAAACCTGAACACCCGTCTGCGGAAACTAGACGCCTCAACCGAGGATGGGAATGGGGATCTGCCAAAGTATGATTGTTTGATCCTGGCGGCCGCGGGATTGAAGCGGATTGATCTCGGGCATCGGATTTCGCAGTGTTTGACTGCCGAGGACGGGGTTTTGTATGCGCCTGGGCAGGGTGCTCTGGGACTTGAGGTGAGGGCTGGGGATGAGAGGATGTTGGAGTTCCTCAGTGTTCTGGCGGACGGGCCTACGACTTTGGCGTGCAGTGCGGAGAGGAGTTTGCTCAAGACGTTGCAGGGTGGGTGTAGTGCTCCTGTCGGCGTGGAGACTTCGTGGGAGGGCAAGACGCTGGTATTGAAGTCGAGCGTTATTAGTCCGGATGGGAGGGAGATGGTTGAGGCGAGATGTCAGGATGAGGTGGCGAGCGAGGAACAGGCTGGCAAGTTGGGAAGGGAGCTCGCTGAGAAGTTGTTGGAGTTGGGTGCGGATGAGATTTTGAGGGAGATCAGGGCTGGGGCTGCACAGTAGATGACGATGTAGCGAACGAATGGGGTATATTGCGATTATTATGTACGTTAGGTCTTGTCGTGGAAATCCTCATCTTCGTCTCACCAAGTCCTCAAAGTCAGTCTTTCATCAATTCCACTAATGTCAATCCAATGGAGCGATCGGATTTCATGGTTTAACACATGCCAGCTGGGCAGGCGATGGAGGTGCCGTAAGGGTCTGGGCCGGCGATACCTGCGATCTGGAAGACGGCGTTGACGACTCCACCGATACCCTCGCCGGCAATGAGACCAGCGGCAATAGCATAGCCTGCAAAGAATAGTCAGTAAAAAACCTCTGATCAAATTTCATGCTTGCAGCCAGGTACTTACCATAAATGTCGAAAGACTTGGGGTTGCGCTTCATCCAGAAGTACGACGGGATCGCACCAATGCACATCGCCGTGCCGTAGTAAGTCTGCACCAGGGTGAAAGACAGACCGATGACCATGAAGTTGGGGTGGTAGACGCGGTACTTCTCCCACTTGCCCTTGTAGGCGTACTCGCGGAAGACGGTCATGGCGCCGCCGAAGATCGCGAACACGATGCTGAAAATACCGCTGGAGTTGGGAACCGGGAAGGTATCGGCGGTGACGGCGACAGCAACCGCGCGCCAGGCGGCGACGGACGGCGCGGAGAAGGTACAGGTCAGAGCTTCGGTGTCGAGGATGCAGGGGTAGGCTTTGGCGAAGAGGATGAAGAGAGCGGGAGCGAGGAAACAGGCCACGATCGTTCCGAGACCTTGGGCGAGCCATTGTTGCTTCGGACTGGTGCGGAGCAGGAAGCCCACGCGGAAGTCACCCACCAAGTCGGAGGCTTGGTTAGCGCCCATGTTGGCGATGGCACCACCGAGCAAGTTGAGACGTTGGGCATCCATGGGAGCCCAGCCCTCGGCCTTGGTAGCACCGCCGAGCACGACTTGCGAGGCTTTCGAAGCGGCGGTCAACGGTGTGATATCTGTGACGCCAGTGCATTGGATAGCGAGGAAGGAGAAAACGAATGCCAGGAGGACGGAGAGCAAGCTCATCCCGATCGGCATGTCGTATTGGACGCCCATTACCACACAGATGAGGATGATGACGAGGACAAGCATGGGGGCCCACCACCACATTGGGACCATCTCTTCGGGCCTGGCGGGATCTTCGACGAGGTCTTCCTGCTTCTGCTGGGAGGTCTTCTCCAAGTAAGGGTGGTCGGCACCGTTTTTCTTGCGGTAGAGGGCGTTGGCTTGTTTGCAGCATGCGCGGTAAATTGCCTTGCAGATGAACCAGAAGACCTAGAGTTGTATTAGCACGAGGATTTCGACACGAGTTTAGTATTCACCAACCTTGTATTGCAGGAAGAGTTCGGTGAACGAGACCACGATCATCAACAAAACACCAGGCCACAGCATCCAGAATCGAGGACTCGGAGTCTCCTTGTTCGAGGCAGCCAGTCCCAGTGAGCCGAAAGACATGTAGTCGCCCCACTTGGGGTCATCCGGGACAATGGCTTTACCGAAAGCCATGTTGTGGTGAACCAATGCAGGGCCGATGATAGCCCATGCCACCACAGAACCTCCAAGGAAGGACAATGCCGTGTTCAAACCAGTCAGCATGCCGACTCCGATGAAAGCAGGGGTCCATTCGATCATCCATCCCCAGTTCTCAATGTGGATAGCAAAGTTGTTGTGCTTGCCCCAGATGAAGAACCAGGTGAAGATGTGCCAGTCCCAGAGGATACCGGTAGCGTACTGGGATACAACACGCAGCACCAATGCTGCCGAGAACGCGTAAGACAAAGCCTTCATCTTGAGTTTGGCCAGCGCGGCGCCAGTCGCGGCAGCGTGCATCGATCGAATCGTCATGGCAGTAGCCGAGGGCGTGGGGAACACCAGTCTGAGTTCGCGGGCGACGTAGATGATGAAGAATTTCCGCAGGGGAGTCGCGAATGCAAAACCAAAGTATCCACCGACGATTGTCAAGCAGATGAGACGCGCGAAATCTTCCTGGGGGTTCGGGCTCATGAGGTTGAGGGTGTACAGTGCCGGGATGGCGGAGACGAAGACGTTGCTAAGTCCACCGGAGGCCGTGGCGACGGTCTGCACAATGTTGTTCTCGCGAGGGCCTGGCGGCAGTCAGCAGCCATGCATGGTGCATAACATGATGTAGTACATACCGAAGTCACCACCGAATATCGGAAAGGCCTCAGGAAGGGCCTTGGCCAATGGCTTGAGAACAGCAAATCCGACGATAGCACCAAACAAGGAAGCACCGAAGGTCCAGCCAGTCTTCAAGCCAAGATAGATGTTGGAGGATCCGACCAAGGCACCGCAGATACAGCCCAGGAGGACCGCACGGATGGTGAGGATGCGGCTGCGTTCTTCGGGAAGATCGTCGAATGGAACAAAAGGGTCTGCCTGGAGGAGGTCCGACTGGTCGTCGTCGGAATCCACAGCTTCTCCATTGTACGTAATCGGGTTCTTTGTGTCGTGTTCGCGGTCCATGGAGGGCGAGCCTGAGTCGCCGCTCATGTTCGTCGAGGTGTGGTGTGCGAAGACATTCTCCTTCTCAGTGAGGGGGGGTACTGTTGGATTGATGTGGCCCTGGATAGTGTTAGCTGGATGGGTCTCGCCTCTGAGGTAAAGACAACAAGTATCCGGAGAGGCTTGGCGATGTAGAAGTATGGGCCAGACGTACCATGAGATCAATGGGACGATCGACAACCTCGGTGACTTGCGCCATGCTGCCAGAGGGGGACAGAAGATGTACAGACAAGGAAGTCGAAGCTCAGCATAGAGCCAAGGGGATGCTTGAGCTTATATGGAAGAACTGGCGAGTCTGGTGGTGGTCTCGTGATCCATGGTGTCGCAGCTATCGGTATCGTGGCTGCGTGCAACCAGTCGCTAAGCGAGTTGATGTCTATCAAGCAAGCATGTAGTGTGGTATACCATAACTGCCTGCCTCATTTGGTCAAGCGCTGTATGTATATGCGAAAGCATGCAGGGTGCAAATCGGCGCCAGTAGCCTTAAAGATATGGAGACTGGGGATAAGGTGCGGCACTGCCAGGTTGTGATCCATCTTCAGGGCTGTACTCCATCGAGATGCTGTGGGAGGACTTGGAGCAATCCAAAAGACCCTATACTTTCGTGAGTCGTAGTCGTAACATCAAAGTACAAGTCAGCAGTACAAGGCGTATCGCAGAGTGGGGTTGCGTTGCTGGTGCCAATTAGCCGCAAGCGAAAAGAAGCAATCGGGTGGCGTATTGATAGATACCACTTGGCGCGACATGGCACTAAAGACTTGCCTCGGAGGTCTGGACGTGACCAGACGCTTGAAGATAAGACAGTGGCGTATCTGCAGTGCACAATCTGATGGTTACAGTATGCCTGTGTGCGGCGCTGGCGCTTGCTGGAAGGGGAAACGACGTCGAAGAGAAGGCGTATGCTATCCTCGGGTAGAAACGGTCAAGGAGGGCAGAGGTCGGTCGAAAGATTGCCGGCGATAACACAACCAGAGAGACACAACTTCGCTACATGTTACCAGGTCCCTAATATCATCAGGATGCTAGGCGAGTGTCCAGATCCGTTGGAGAGTCTCGCTCGTTCTTTCTGATGGGTGTGAATGCTAGAGATAAGCTCGTGGAAGCTAAGGCGGCCAACTGGCGAAGCAATCTATTAGTCTCTCGCGGTATCGTGACTCGACATCCGGGTGCTGTCTTTTAACAAACGCCAGAGCAGTCAGCTCCATGCGATGAAGTCGAAGTTAAAGTTGGAACCAGGATTTTGAGTGCTGACAATGATGAGAGGTCGTGGAGATGCGAATGCGATGTACGTAAGGCAGTGACACCGCGGGATACAACCGGCGCGGTGCTTAGTAAGGCAGGCGCGCAATCGATATACCTCGGTTGAGATGACCATGGGAGGGTTAGGGTTGAGCGATATTCCATCAAACCGTCCGAGTCTCATTGATCGTTGATGAATTTAATCACGAGTTGTTTCTCCAACTCTACTTTCACCATCCAAGATTCTTCTCCTCCACGAAATCATACACGAACACCTGCTCAAGCAACGGGTCCGTTTCCTCCTGTACAGCTAGTCAGACACCGCAAAACACAAAACATCCGATTCGAATGGGTACTCACCTTCAACTTGTCATGCCCAGGCTCCTTGTCAAACTCCAACCTCGCCTCTTCACCCTACAACCCAATTCCATCAGCACATCTCCCCATCACATCCCCATCAAAACTCCCACTCACCTTGAAAGTCACCGTAAACCCCATATCCCACAAACTGTCCCTCTTGACATTCGTCAACTCCAACGGCGTCTCCAACGGCTTGCCTCCCTTCGGCATGCCCACAAGAAGTTCTTGATGCGCTTCGTATAAGCCCCGGAAAGCGCGGGCGCGGTCGCCTTTCTGCTCGGCTGTCACGTTCTCTTTGAAGCGGAACGTTGCGATCCTGGTGACGGGCGTGGGGCAGGATTCGGAGGAGGCCATTGTGATGAGGGCGAGGAGGGTTTGCGTGATGAAGAGTGCTGGGAGGCGCATTGGGAGTGATGGGGGAATTGAAAGGGATGTAGGTGAGGCTGATGTTGTACCTTGTAGCTTTCTTTTACTGGTAAGGTTGAGTTTGGCGGGCGAGCCGAGAGGAGAACCGGCGCAGCGGTGAAGCTCAGCTAGACACGTTGTGTAACAGTGGACCTTATAATACACGGCACATATTTTGGAGCGCGAGAGATTTTGCTTGACACTCTCGAAGAGCGCTGACTTTCGCTTTCTAGACCCGGAAAATGGTGGATTTACTGTTCTGTATTCCGATTTGATGCGTCTCGACTCGTTCTGATCAGAATCTTTCGATGCTAAATGGCATTGCAAGGAAAACTACGCGAGGACCACCTCAGCAGATATCCAGAGTCGCATCGCCAGTAATATCAAACGTCATGTTCTCGCCGCAAGGGCTCTCCCGAACAGTGTTCCCATTAACCTCAATCGACAAAGAGATATCCCTCGTGTTCGCGAACTCAGTACGAGCAGAAATGCGGACCTCTCCACCGCCAGTAACAGTACCACCGAGAATCGCAACATTGTAGCAGTTCTCGATGAGAATCGCATTGTTCCCGTTGTCTTGCAAATCAATGTCGCCGATGACGGCACCGCCAGACTCCGAGACGCAGAAGATACCTCTTCCACCGCCGCGCGAGACCACACGATCGACCTTGATGTTTTCCGGGTATGTACCGTCGGGGTAACGGCCATTCTGGTTGGCGAAGCGTAGTGTGGCATAGCCGACACCCGCGGCGACATTTGTACCGTCGACGAGACCGACCTGGGCGTCCCGAGTGTTCTGGATGAGCAGACCGCATTCGCCGACGTCTTGGGCGATGACTTCGTTGATTGTCAGTCCGTCGATGTTCCAAATCTCCACAGCGTGGGAGCCAGCGCCGGTCACGGTGATGCTGTCCATGGCGACGTTGGCGTTTGGCGCACCGTCGCGGTCGAAGCGGATCCCGAGTCCGTCGGTCAAGTCCATGGTGATCTGACCAAGAGTGAGGTCGCTGACACCAGAGAATTGCAAGCCGAAGTACGGACTGCCAGTCATCGTGAGGTAAGGGATCGAGACGCCGGTCTGGTCGATGGCGCGGATGGCTCCACGACCGCTGTTGAACCCAACATCGATTGTACCGCAGCCTTCGAATGTCTGGCCACTTGAGAGAGAGATGGTGCTGGCGCCAATAGAGCCGGAGGCCAAGACGGCGAGTCTCTCACCAGACGCAACGGAAGCAAGACCGGCGTTGATTGCTTCCAGGTAATTGGAGCCAGAGTAGAGTTCTTCGGCATCCCTGACAGCGGTGAATGCAGTGCCTTCGCCATCGACGACAACTTCGGGGCTTCCAGAGCCACACTGCGTGTTGACGGCGGAAGCCAGCGCCAGAGCTGACGTGAGAGTGGAAAGACGCGGCATGTTTCGGTAATATGTGAGAGATCAGTTGTAAGAGCCAAAGAACTGCGGCATTCCCCTACCTGCTGGAAGACCAGCAATACCTTATATCATCTATTCCGCCCGCAGAGAGTTTCTCTGGTTCAGGGCTTGTCTGTAACGCTGTAACGCTGCCAGGACGGAGGCAGAACGCATCTGGCAGCACCTCCTCCATTCGAAACTCGGTTCGCGCCTCCAAGAGCGATGGTTGTGTCACGCTGCATGCTTAGCCTGGTGAATGTAGGATGTTGTTGCACGAGATAGGTGGAAGTCGGTGGGAGAAAGAGTGTTTCGGTGAAATGGCCCCCGACCTCTTGGCACTCAATTCGGAACTGGAGGCGGGCTTGGAAGGATTTGGCAGGAGCCATCGCGCGTCTGTTCTGCTCTTGCTCTTGCATCGCATCATACCATGTTTGGAAGAGGCAAAGATGCTGGAGATCGTTAGGGTTTTGCTTGTATTCGTGCTCACATGATTGCTGCGCTGTTGCGTCGTGCGAACTCTCACGGAACAACTCTTTCCATCGAGATCGCCGTCTGATCTTACAGAACGAACACGGAGCAAAGGCGACACGACAAAGTGATGCATTCAAGCCGATGTACCGTCTTGTCCACCCTTCGATATGGTCATGACGGGTCTTAGTCATCATCGCCAGACGCGTGTCGTTTACTGTACCTATCACGACCAAGTCCGGTTCAAAGAATTGTACAGCGACCGGTTAACCGTCTAGCAACATGATCTCACAATTATACCCGCGTACTCCACTTCCAAGGTTCGCGAATGGCCGTGGTGGGCTCGCTTCTGAGACCGCAATCCCGCTTAGCCACTATTACAGCTGGCGTTTCGAGGAATATACATGTAGGGATCTAGTTTTGCTACCAAACCAGAAAGACTTCACTTACCATCTACCAGAAGACAAAATGGCTGTCCGAAAGTGCACGGGAGCTGACGCCGACGCAGTCGCGAGAGTGTGCGTAAGAGGTGAGCTAGCAGCGCAGCACACAGCATTAACATCCCGAGACTATAGACTAACCTGCGTCCGACACTGCAGCATGCGCGGATGACCCTCTCCTCGGAGACTTGCTGCATCCGTACAGGAAAGAGTACCCAGAAGACTTCCTGGCATACTTCCAGAGACGCTTCTTGAAGAAGATCGGAAACCCCAAGAGCCACCACGTCGTCGCCGTGGAAGTCAAAGACGGTCAGGAGACCATCACTGGATACGCAGAATGGGTTCGCCGACACGCTGGCGATGACAATCAAATGCTTTCTGAAGCTCCATCAGCCGGTAATGACAACAATTTTAGTGCGATGTATACACTGCAACCGCCTCACTGACAACTCACAGACGAACCCGTAAACCGCGCCTCGGACCCAAGCACAGCAAAAATCTTCGAACGCGCCCATTCCTTCACGAGCCACTACTGGTCCGGCGCGCGGGCGGAGACCTGGTCGCTGGATCTGCTCGTGGTCGACTCCGCCCACTGGCGAAAGGGCTTCGGCCGTGAGCTTGTTCGCTACGGATGTAAGCTTGCGGACGAAGAAGGAGTCTGCGCAAGTCTGGTTGCTTCCGAGGCGGGCGATCCTCTGTACGTCTCTTGCGGCT
>Ga0265797_10008579_pt1 | contig 13555 bp, 14 predicted proteins | sample P2T30metagenome_FD_192433 | JGI IMG/M metagenome (GOLD analysis project Ga0265797, IMG submission 192433) | Plant litter microbial communities from East Loma Ridge, Irvine, California - P2 T30 | ecosystem: Environmental > Terrestrial > Plant litter > Unclassified | place: USA: California... | reverse complement strand
GATCGTGAGAACGCCATCGATCTTGCGTGTCTTCTCCTCGCCTTCTCCGGCGGGTTTGTAAGCTGCGGACAGCTCTTCGGGGTCATCCCATCCTTCGCCAACCAAATCGTCGTACATTCCCTTCTCGAACAAACCACCTCTCAGCTGTTTCTCGCGGAAGATTTTGTTGAGCGCCTTGTCTCTTTTGACAGCGCCTTGGTCAGAGGTCTGCACGAATTTTCCAAGCTGTTGCACATGCTGAGTCAATGGCTTCCCGAATGCTGATTGTGAATCGCACAAGGCTGACATACCTTGTGTAACCCAGTGGACGCGAAGGCGATGTTGATACCGGGGAGTGCCAAGAATGGTGCCTTCTTGTCAGCGATCTTGCTCTTCTCTTTTTCGGCAGCGATCTGTTCTTTCATGTCGCATGCTTGCGCTGCTGTCGTGATCTTGGAAGCGTCTATGAAGCTTCTGAGACGTTCCTTGAACTCGGTGGGCTTATGGATCTGGAAGAAGAGGAAAGATTGAAATCTCTTGGGCAATCCTGGCCTGGAGAGGTTGGATGTTGTTAGCAGGTGATGTTGCTAAACACGCGGGGGAGACGAAACTCACCAGATGTCGCCTTGAATGTTTGTCTTTCTTATGATAGACGATGCCATGCTGAGGGAAAGTCTTCGCACAAGAACAGGATTCGGGTCGAGTGCTTCGACGAGTAAGAAGTTGCCGGTTCAGACAGATTGATCTCAACGACGCTACACCACCTTATATGAGTGATGACTTGAGTAACTGGAAGTGAAGGAATATAGGGCTCTGGCCCGTGCAAAGCCCCACGAGTGATTCTGGCCGGGACGATTTATTGTCTGGTAAGCAACATTCCAAGGAAACGACATGGTTGTTTCCAAGTTTGGGCAATGCCCTCAACCGACATCAATCATTCCAGGACCTAGCCTTGTGAACGAGACATGACCATTCTCGGTGTGTCCACTTAGAGGCAGCAGAAAGACCGTGACACGCGTTCCTACCATACAAGCTGTTTCATCAGAGCTATACTCACACCTCAGTAAGGTGCACGTCGCGAGAGTCAATTCCAATCCATGCTTTCACTCCCATATAAGACCTGGCAGTGTAGCAGATCGACTTCCAGACACGGTTCCCGGGATGCCGAATGGAGACGTTACCTGTACACCGCATTGGAAGTGGGGTCGATGAACAGGTTATTTCGGTGACAAAGTGGACGGTGCGAGAAATGTTAGGTGATACATGGCATATATCGCCGTCAAGTTATTCGTGGTAGCGGCGGAACGGAGGAGCTTTCGGACCGCACCCCTGGGCCGATCCCCCCTGCCGACGGGCCGATTGATGTCGATCAGGTCCAATCTGTGGTCTCAGCTTTGCACTCCACTTCACTTCACTCTCTACTTTACTTGGCTGATTCGGTGTTTGCATGCATGCATGCAACGTGATAGGTCGAACCACATACTCATGACAGGTCTCGGCCAAGATTGCGATTTCCTAACATCGTTAAACTATACAGCTTCTGCTTATGTCTCACGCCCCTCTCTAAGAACATCACCGACCGTGGTCATGCCCGGGAGACTGCATCCGGACACTCCATCCATCGGTGATGTCGTACCCAAGCCAGCGCTCTCGGTGTCCGACACGCACAACGAAGACTATATAGCCGTCGAGTCCATCGTCTTTTGATCACCTAGTACTCACCATCGTTCTGGAAATCACCAGCACATTGTCATCTTCTGTTGAATTCCAACACTTGCCAGTACATGCTTACCAGCATGCGTCAAACCACCTTCATTGCGGCTACTCTGGCTGCGCTTACTCAAGCGCGTAATCACGCCGGCCATGTCTACTTGGAAGAGGCGATGCGTGGCGAGCGCATGGTGTCCGGCCAGGCCACCTACGACAAGCCATCCTGGGAGCCTACTTTCACCGACCAGTCGGGCCCTTGGAAAGGCATTCGCGTCACTCGCGAGAGCTGGGACGTAACTTGCAGCAGCCGCGAGGATACATGTCAGAATGCCTTCGATGGAAAAAATTCCACAGACTGGCGTAGCGAGTTCACAAACAATCCCGAACACGTGACGGTTGACCTGCACCAACAATACGCCGTCAGCGCTTTGGTCGTACTACCTCCCATCGACCTCTACGGAGAGGAAGACTTGATCACACATCACGAGGTGTACCTCAGCGAAGACGGCAAGAAATGGAAAGGTCCCGTTGCTCATGGAATGTGGCCAAACACCAACCGTCAGAGAATGTCAGCTTTTGAACCCACTTCAGCTAGATACGTGCGGCTCACTGTTCCATACTCCGACCCTGAGAACACGCCTCGCCGAATCGGCATTGCGGAGCTGAACATCTATGCAAACCTCTACACCATCGAACAGTCCCCGGACAGAGGTGCTTGGGGACCTACTATCGATCTTCCCGTCGTCGCAGCTGCTGGAGCTCAGGAAGCAACTGGTCAGATCATGCTTTGGTCTTCGTGGGACGACGATGAATTCCACAGCACGCCTGGGGGCAGGACAGCCATGTCTCGCTGGGACTTCCGCACTAACACTGTATCGAAGCGCGTCGTCACCGAAACCCATCATGACATGTTCTGTCCCGGAATCGCCATCGATGGTACCGGCAACATGGTGGTGACTGGGGGCAATGACGCCGCTGAGACTAGTCTTTTCATTGCTGCGACGGACTCTTGGGAGCCAGCAGCAGCCATGCAACTGGAGCGCGGCTATCAAGCGCAGACTACGCTGTCCGACGGTCGCGTCTTTGTAATCGGTGGCTCTTGGGCCGGTGGATCCAACATCGAGAAGAATGGCGAGGTCTATGACCCAGCAACGAAGAGCTGGACTTCACTGCCCAAAGCTCTAGTCGGGCCGATGCTGACTCGCGACATGGAAGGCCCGTGGAGGGCTGACAACCATGGCTGGCTTTTCGGATGGAAGAACAACACCGTTTTCCAGGCAGGACCCAGCGTGAACATGAACTGGTACACAGTCGAAGGCAAAGGTGGTGTCTCGCCTGCAGGCCAGCGTCTAGACGACGAAGACTCCATGTCAGGCAACGCTGTCATGTTCGACGCTGTCGCAGGAAAGATCCTCACCTTCGGCGGCTCGCCCGACTACGACAAGTCCTGGGCCCACGCCAACGCACACATCATCACACTGGGCGAACCCGGCGACGAACCTCAAGTCGAACCAGCTGGCAAAGATGGTCAGATGCACGTGGATCGTGTATTCCACACCTCAGTCGTGCTACCCGATGGAACAGTCTTCATCGTCGGCGGCCAAACTTTCGGCGTCGCTTTCAACGAAGAAAACGTCCAGTTCACCCCTGAGCTCTACGACCCGAAAACCAACACCTTCCACGAAATGCAGAAGAACAATATGATCCGTGTGTACCACTCGGTTTCCATCCTCGTGCCCGACGGCCGCGTCTTGACTGGAGGCGGTGGCCTGTGTGGCAACTGCTCGGCCAACCACTACGACGCTCAGCTCTATACGCCCCCGTACCTCTTGACCGAGTCAGGCGAAGAGCGCGAGCGTCCAGAGTTCGCTTCCAGGCTGCCCGCCGAGCTCGTCGTGGGTGACCAACTGACATTCAACACCAAGCGCAAGATCGAAGCCGCTTCCCTCGTCCGCATCTGCAGCGCCAGCCACACCGTCAACACCGACCAGCGCCGCGTCCCTCTCGACCTAACTCACATCTCATCTGGCGCATCGCACGAGTATGAGGTCCGCCTACCCAATGATCCCGGTGTTCTTATCCCTGGGTACTGGATGCTGTTTGTCATGGACAGCCATGGCACCCCTAGCATCGCCGAAACCATCTTGATCAAGACGTCCGACTCCAAGGCTGGTGCTCGGATCTCGGCTTCTGCGCATGATGTGGAGGTTGTGGATGAGTGGCAGCCTGCTGAGGGCTCGAAGTACCGTAAGCAGGAGCTTTTGGTTTAGGTGGGATTGGGGTGGGATGAGAGAGCTGATGACCCTTGACTCTCTGAGAGTGAAGCCACTCGCTTTTGCCTCTGTGGCGACGACGTCGGGAGGCTATATGTATAATTCCATGTTGGTTACGCTGGAGCACTGGAGTGGTAGATGGTGAAGCTTTATGAAGCAAGGTAGATATGCAATGATGATTTAACTTGTTCACTAAAGATGGAACCCAGAATTCTCACTACTACGTGTATCTCTTGAACAACCAGAAGAGATCTATTCAGCGCACCTGCACTCAATGCTAATAGGCACAAATAAGTACCATGCCACCTGCGCTTGCCGTTTCGATGGTGTAGCTTTTTCCACGAGAAGTGAACACACTTAGTCACAAGCTCACTCCCAGGCAAAGCAGCAGTCAACTGAACCTTTGATTCTACAGCGAAGACGGTGATGACAATCTGAAACCTCGATGGTTTCTCAGCGGAAAGCGATCTGCGAACGACGGGGATCGTCAAATGCACATTGTTTCTGATGTTATTTTCTCGTTCCATTTCCTGCTATGAAGGTGCATAGTCCACCATAGTGTTCATGTTGTTGCCCGCGCCTCCAAATCTCGTTCGGTTATCTACCACATACTTCCTTGGGGTGTTGAAGCCCCAGTCTCTGCCAGAAAAAAACCCCTCCCACCAGTTGATGGTGCGTGAAGCGGTGTCCCCTGCCCTGCCGAGATAACCAACCGCATCTGCTGCATTGTGCAATGCCAGCGAAAGATCTATCAACAACTGTGCTTCTGATCGCTGAAGGTACCCGAGATCATTGCGAAGTGGCCGTTGTTGGTCGCTTGTTCCAGGCCATGGAACGTCGTCAAGCCGAGAGCCATGCAGAATTCCCCAACATTCTCCTGGTCCATGTAGTCCCAGATCTCTCTGGCGAGTCTTTCATGGGCCGCTGGTGCTTGAGGAAACATGCTGGCATCTTCGTAGTCCCAGTTGTCCCACGAATAGTAGAAAGTGTATTCGTCGAGGCTTTGGCGGCGGTGTAGGCCATCTTGCATCAAGTTGGCGCTGGCGCTGGCGACAGTCGCGTTGCTGAGGGTATCAATGTCGAGGATCATGTCGTGGAGCTCGCCGGTCTGAGTGTTTACGTCTTGGACCGAGAGGTGGAGGTAACTATCCACCGTGCCATTCGAGCGGGAAGAGAGGCTCGGAAGTCTGGTAATAGTAGTGATGTAGCCGTCGTGCAACTTGTCAGAGACCAGGGGACCAGCGTCGAGGCCGAGTACATTGGCGTAATAATCGGTAGTGTCGGCACTCAGCAGTCTCACTCCGCCGCCGGTGTTCGCTGGTTCTTGCATCATGCCGCGGACTTGTCGACCGAGAGCTACGGCAGATAGTAGGGTAGCGATGGTATACCCTGCGCATGTGGCTATAGAAGATCCGGATCCTGTGTAACCATCGATGCAGTTCCTTACGGCTTCACCAAGCGCTGCGCCGACACCACCCAGTGCGACGAGGATGACATTCCACCCATCGTTTTGCCTTTCCACTAGCTCGTAGGAGGGCCGAACGCTGACAGCGCTCGACCTCTCCACGTGCGAGGTAGATTCGACAGCATAGTCCTGCGCACGACGAGTTTTGCGAGCACTCAATCTCTCCACATGGAAGGTGGACTCGCCTTCGTGGAGTTGGACGCAGACACTGTTCGCCCCTGGTTGCACTATTGATGTTCAGTCAGTTGCACGCCTGGATCAGAGGAGAGCTAAGCATCGTGCCATCGTGCCATCGTTCAAGAGTAGACGTACGAATATAACTGCCAGCTCCTTCTTGATCGTAAATGCACAAGTCGTCATGAAGGCCGAAAACCCAAGTGTCGGGGTTTTCTCCGGCGACCGAGAAGACGACTGACGTGGTGGCCACATCATGCGTGAGCGCACGGCACTCGCGGTCGTCGGCGGGCTGTTGAAGTGGCTCGTGTAGACTGAGTTGTTCCCCGTTGCATCGTAGACCGGTGTAGGCGGCGACTTGCCACTCTTGAGCAGTGGCAGTGCGGAGAAGTTGAGCGAGTCCCAGCAAAAAGGCCGTGGTATGCATGGTTGGAAGAGGCCGGTGAAGATGCAGTTTGCCTGCTGAGGCGGACATGGCTGGCTTATTTATCCTCGACTTGCAAACCCAGACGAGAGTCCTGTTCGGCAGATGCCATATATTGCCCAGTCGTTGGAATGGCCCACGGGGCTCGGCTGTCGTATTTGATATAGAGAGACCCACATATTCCTTGAGTAGTGCTGCAACGCGATGCTACGAGATGAGTCGTTCGGCATCAACTTGTGATACCGCATGTCTCGACCAGACTGATCTGAAGGATTGTGCCTCTCCCATGTTGTGAGGCATTCAGCCTATCACCCGAAAGAAGCAAGATGACCAACACGTTGATCGATTGTCCAAGAAATCTTGCAAGGCACGATTGGGACGCGGCAAAAGCCGAATGAGTAGTCGGTCGTGGCGAATGGCCCGCGAGCCTCCAGATGCAGAACGGCTTGGTGTCAGGCGAGGGCACAACAGCAGACATTGGGATCCCCCGTCATATCCTCGTCATGGATTCCACGGACGAGATTTGTATTGCGAGTCAAATTTTCGCCAGCAGTGTATTGAGTCCAGCGGTAGTTCGAATCCTGTCGGGTATTGTGTGTCCGAAAAATCTAGGCGCTCAGATCTCATCAGCAGAGCAGAGCTAGGTGATCGGAAGAGTCGTTTTTCGTGTGCGCAACAAGACATCCTGTTTGGCATGCTTGTAATCCCAGTATGTCAGTCCGCACCAGATCGCTCCTCCTTGTGATTACTGTAGCGAAATCCAGAGTCGTTGAACGCCCGTGAAGCTTTGAGTTCTGATCAAAATGCGTGTGGGCAGATGAAGCAGTTCATCCGGCATGTGCATGCTGGAGAAGTGTTGCAGTAGCGTTGCGGCTCTATTGAGCTCGAGACAAGCGAAGGAAGCTGGGCTCTTGGGATTTGCGAATTTCCCTTCTTCTCGTCGACGTGTTATATGTGCCAATCATTGGCGTTTCTTCGCACATGTCCTGCATCCTTCGCGTAGCTTGGTCTGTTGGTAGGTGGATCTGTCGCCTGTAGAGATGAGGGGATCTGCTAAGATACCTTGTACGTAGCACGCAAGGCGGTGTTGTCCGCACGAACAACAATGCAGATACCTACCTCCGTCTCAGGCGCTCCTTTTGCTGGGGTGCCTCAGGTGTCCAGGGTCCGATTAGGGTACGACCCTTCGAAAAAAGCCTCTGCAGGGCGCCTGAGGACAACACGGTATATACGGTCGATTCTTGCACTATGAATACAGCAAATAAATCACTATCAAAACATACAGGCTATTTACAGCTATATAGAAAAGAACAGCTCCAGATAATAGCGCAACAAAGACTCCTAGATGATCTTGTAGTGATACAATCAATACTATATCTGTGAGAGGGTGTGCAAACGCAAAATCACAAACGCTACAATAAATTTCTAAAATAGTCTCCTCGGTAGCAACCCTTAGGCTACTATCATAGACAGAGACCACGCATTATGACTATTCAACTCAGAATGAGTAGGACTATAAGCTCCTACTGTTTTTGTCCGATTTAGGTGTGATCTCAGATTTGGTGTAGAAATCGAGGTTTGGAACGGTTTGGCGTCAGACCCTCGGTAGAGGCAAGTCTCAGCGGAGTGGAGCGGAAGTGCGCGCGCGACTGCCTATACCGAGCGAGCTGAGAAGGAGATAGGCAGATACCTGATCAGATGTTGTTGACACCTCACCGTTACCTCCGATGTGACACGCTACCGTAGCGTGTCACATCAGAGGTACCACGCTACTATCGCGCCGTGGTCTGCAGCTGCCGAAGTCGGTTTTTGATATGATACTCTATGAGGTAGTCAGCAGTGTGGTGTGAATCGCACGGCTACATGCCAGCCGTAGACTACAGACACCCTCACGCGGGACGCCACATCGCCGGCGTGGCACATGCAAGCGAAACATACCTAGATCTTGACTTCTCAGACGTCAGGATCCCAGAGTCGTGAAACCACATTTTCCCTCGTACAGTAAGAGCCGCCAACAAGAACAGTGTCATGATTCATGATTCATGAAAGTCGAACGATTTCTACAGGTACAGTACAGTATCAGCGTTTTCTCCGCAGATTCCTTCGCGCCTTTCCCGCCGCGCCATGACTCCTTCGCGTGGCTTGGTCAATAATCGCACCCGTTATGAATCGAAGATTTCAGCACTTGGCATTTGCCGGAGTCGCTGGGCCAGTATGTACCATCCTAGCAGCATTCGAAACCATGCCTTGGTCTCGTATGCAATCCTGGAATGCACGCCATCTGGTCCCGAGGAGCGTTCAGCGATCGATGATAAGCTGTGCAGTCTACTACCTTCAGTCAAGGTGATGTCTAAGATCATAAGTGTCAAAGGGTCACGGCTATACGACATTGAGTAGTTTGGATTCCCATGTATCTTGGAGAAGTGCCTAGTCGCGATTGGGAGAGGAAAAAGGACCAATGCAGAGAGAGAAACAAAAAACAACGTCACAGCATTTTCTCTTTCAAAGTTGTCCATTCCCCGAAAAAAATTCCCTATCGGTGTATCGATACTTTTGTTGATTTATATACTCGTAATAATCCGTATCAAGAGGTAATTGCTTGTCATGCATCTCCTCCCTCCTCTAGCCAAACCATTGCTTTAGCCTTCACGTCCTGTCCTGAAACAGATTGAGGACACTCAAGCCCGACCAGCCTTGAGCTTCTCAATGAACTCCTTAGGCGGCTGCTGCCTGTAGCCCTGCGGGTTGTTCTCAGTCCAGCGCCACAGATCCGCACACGCATCCTCGAGCGTGCGCTTGGTACTCCAGCCGAGCTCGGTGTTGGCGCGGGTGGCGTTGGCGGTGAGGTTGAGGACGTCGCCTGCGCGGCGGGGGGCGACTTCGTAGGGCAGGTCGCGGCCGACGGCGGTGGAGAAGGACTTGATCATCTCGTAGACTGTGCTGCCTTTGCCGGTGCCGAGGTTCCAGGCGCGGACGCCGGGGTTCTTTTGGCGGAGGTGGTTGAGGGCGGCGAGGTGGCCGGCGGAAAGGTCGAGGATGTGGATGTAGTCGCGGATGGCGGTGCCGTCTTTGGAGTCGTAGTCTGGGTAGGGTGTGTTAGTGATGCTCGGATTTCGGGGACTGCTTTCTTTCAAGAGACTCACCGTCACCAAAGACGAGCAGCTTGTCCCGCTTGCCGACTGCGACCTGGGCAAGAAGAGGAAGCAGGTTGTAGGGAACGCCCTGAGGATCTTCACCCATGATTCCACTGGGGTGGCTACCAGCCGGGTTGAAGTATCTGAGGAAAGCGGCGTTGTGCTCGTTGCCAGTCTTGCCGTTCTTCTTTGCCTTGCTGCGCTCGGCGTTGATGTGGTCGGTAATCATGGTCTCGACACCAAACTTGGTGTTGCCGTAAGGGTTGGTAGGGCCGAGAGGGCACTCTTCAGGAATGGGGATCATGTTCGGGAAACGGGTGGCATCGCCGTAGACGGTTGCGGAGGAAGAGAAGACGATGTTGGTGACGTTGTGCTTGGCCATGCTGCGAAGGAGGCAGAGGGAGCCAAAGACATTGACGCGGTAGTATTCGAGAGGGATCTCGCCAGACTCGCCGACGGCCTTTGAATGGGTTAGTGAGGTTGTTCGCCCAGCCACTGATTGTCCCGTGTTCTAGACAAGATCCCCCTCTTGGCTTGACAAGACTCACCTTCAGCGCAGCAAAGTGGATGACATTGTCAATATCCGGGTGCTCCTCGAACACCTTGTCCAGGGCCTTCTCGTCGGTGATATCGAGAGAATAGTACTCGGGTCGCTTGCCGCAGATCAGCTCGATGCGGTTCAGGACCTCGTCGGACGAGTTGTAGAGGTTGTCGACGATGACGACCTTGTAGTCGGCCTCGAGGAGAGCGAGCGCGGTGAAAGAGCCGATGTAGCCGGTGCCACTGGAGAGGAAGCAATGTTAGCAGTGCGACAGTAGCTCTGTGGGGATTGCGACAGAAGTGTGTTGAATGGTGGGGGTGGGGGTGCTGGTGTCGCGGATGGATACATACCCAGTGACGAGAACGGAGCCGACGACCATGGTGAGAGAGTGGGAGGTGGGAGGTATGAAGATTTAGTGCGTAGTGGTGAGAGAGAAAAGGTGAGTGCGGGTGCAAGTAAAGTCAAAAGGTCGAGTCGCGATATGTATCTCCTATGGCTGAAGGTATTATTATGACGGGGCGCGCGTCCAACAGACCATGTGGAGGCGGGGTGATATCTTTGGGTCTAGCGCCCGTGATGAGGACGGGTAGGGCTGAACGTATCGTCTTCTTGACTTCACCATCGGGCCCAAGTGGAGGAGTCTCCCATCGACTCCCCTCACCTGCCATCCACTTCCCGGTCTTGGAGGAGACATCATCTGCTTTTCGCTGGCCCTATGAACATACCATGCCCGCGGAGAACGCCTAAAAGTGGACAAAAAACCAACACCTTGAATACCCAGCTTGCGCCTCATCTACATGCGTGTTGCTTTCTACAGTACCTTACCTATCTACAGCATCCAAGAAACTCTCCCTCACTTCCCTCACTTGGAAGCATCCAACGCCGCCTTGATAGCATCACAGCTCGTCTTCGCGTCACCAAACAGCATCTTCGTGTTCGGCGCGTAGAACAACGGGTTCGGGATGTCCGCATAACCGCCTAAAGGAGGAGCCAAGAATGTTAGCAAGCGAATCCGGTCGAACATGTTGGGAGATCTAGTTCTAGTTCTAGTTCTCCGGGGGGTCCACTCACTGCCCATGCCACGCTTCATGACAATGACCTGCTTGCTCTTGTAAGCCTCGATGATCGGCATACCGGCGATCGGGCTGTGAATGATGAAATTAGTAAGAAATCGATCTGGCAATAACTATTAACATAATCAGGTGTACTCACCTCCCTTCCTCAAGGGCGATAGGGTTGATCGTATCATTTGCACCAATCACAAGACAGCAATCCACGTCGGAGAACCCGGCCTCGTTGATCTCATCCATCTCGAGCACAATCTCATACGGCACACTAGCCTCAGCAAGCAGCACATTGCATTGCCCCGGCATGCGGCCCGCAACAGGGTGAATCGCAAACTGAACTTCGACGCCCTGCTTGCGGAGGCCAGCGACGAACTCTGCAATGGGATATTGAGCTTTCGCCACAGCCATACCATAGCCGACAACGATGACGACTTTCTGGGCGTTCTTGAGAGCGTCAACAGTCTCTTCGACCGTAGTCTTAGTGAGCTCGCCTTCGATCTCCTTGGCTTCCTTGTTGGAAGGCGCGGGAGCGATGCCGCCGAAGAGGACGTTTGTCAAGCTCCGGTTCATCGCCACGCACATGATGTACGACAGGATGGATCCGGAAGTGCCGATGAGGGCGCCGACGGAGGTGAGGATGGGGGAATTGAGCATGAAGCCTTCGGCGACGAGGGCGAAGCCGGAGTAGGCGTTCAGCACTGTGATGACGACGGGCATGTCGGCGCCGCCGATCGCGGCTGTAGTCGTGAACCCTTTGGCGAAACTCAAGGCCGCGTTTGTGGCGAGGCAGGTTGCGGCGATGGCTGGCGCGCCGGGGGCTAGGGCTAGGAAAGTACCCATGGTGGCGACGTTTGCGCCCAGAAGACCTGTGTTGATGAGATGTCTGCCAGGAAGGATTGTTGGTCTGGAGGACATTTTGCCGGCGAGCTTCATGAAAGCGACGATGGAGCCTGTGAAGGTGACTCCGCCGATCAGTGTTCCGAGGTAGGCGGTGATCATGTGGAGGCTGTCAAGGTGCTCCACGCCAGCCATTACAGATCCAATGCTTGTCAGGACTGCTGCAAGACCGACTACAGAGTGCAACGCTGCGACTGTCTGCGGTAGATCTGTCGGTGTGATACGGCGGCCGATCAAAGCTCCAATCAGACTGCCGACTCCAGCAACGCCTATACATTGGACGAGTGTCTCCGGCGTGAAGCCGACAGCGAGGAGCGACGCGGCAACTCCGGTTCCTACTCCGAGCATACCGAGCATGTTACCTGCTCTTGCAGTGGCTTGAGAGGCGAGCCCGGTCAACGATCCAATGCACAGTACGCTGCTGACGAGATACCCGGCTTGTACAATCCCGCCCATTCCTGTGGTAGCCGCAGCGACGAACCCGGCACCAGTAAGGGCAGCTGGGATTGCATAAAGCCACTGGTACTCGGGAGGGTCTGTCGGCCTGCGGAACATATCAAGCATGCGCTTGGAGATCACAAAGCCTCCAGTGACGTTGACAAACGCCATGAGCACAGAGGCAGCTCCCAAGAATTGCGGGATTGTCTGAGGCAAGTATCCACCGCCCATGATGAAGAATCCTCCAATGCCGACAACGCCCGAAATGGCGTTTGTGACAGACATGAGCGGACTGTGCAGCGCTGGGGAGACACCCCAAACGACCCGATAGCCGATCAGGGAGGCCAAGGTGAAGGTGAAGAAGTTGCCCATGAACAGTGGTCCGGTGTACTTTCCGAGCGCCAGCACCGCTCCCATTCCGCCTGTTACAGTTGTGACTTCGCGGACAGCTTTCTGCCATGGTGTCACAGCCTTGACTTCCTCTTTGACAATCTCGGCCGGTTTGGCTGCAGGAGGCGCGGGTGTTGCGATCGGAGGAAGCGCAGGCATCATCTTGCCGTCGTAAGTGACGATCGATCTGCGGACGACTTCATCCTTCAAATCAATCCCGAAATGGCCTTCTTTGGGTGACATTGAAAGCAGGAACTTGGTGATGTTGTTCGAGTACAGCGTCGACGCTTGTGTCGGAAGTCGCGAAGGCAGGTCCGTGTATCCAATGACTGTCACGCCCTTGTGGTTGGTAAGCTGGCCTGGGACGGTGATTTCACAGTTGCCGCCAGCTTCGGCGGCCAAGTCGACAATCACGGAACCAGGCTTCATGGCTGCCACCATCTCTTCAGTAATCAACGTCGGAGCCGGGCGACCAGGAATCAGCGCAGTGGTGATCACCATGTCCACTTCCTTGCACTGCTCCATGAACAGTTTCATCTCTGCTTCGATGAATTCCTTGGACATTACCTTTGCGTAGCCGCCTCCGCCCGAGCCGTCTTCCTTCATGTCCACCTCGATGAACTCGGCTCCGAGGGATTGCACTTGCTCTCTGGCTGCAGAGCGGGTGTCGAAACCCCTGACGATAGCGCCCATTCTTCTGGCTGTGGCAATGGCACTGAGTCCGGCGACTCCAGCACCAATGACAAGGACTTTGCACGGCGGGATCTTGCCGGCTGCTGTAGTCTGGCCTGTGAGGTATCGACCGAAGTGGTTGCTAGCTTCCAGGACAGCCTTGTAGCCTGCAATATTCGCCATAGAGCTGAGTACATCAAACGTCTGAGCTCGGGTGATGCGCGGAATCATGTCCATCGCAAAACTGGTGACACCCTTCTGCATCATGGAGTCAAGGACGGGTTTGTTCTTGTCGAGATGCGGCTGCAGCGTGCTGATCAATACGCCACCCTTGCGGAAGCCCTCGGTGTAGTTGTTGACGCCGATCAGACCTCTGGCTGAGATCCTCGGC
>Ga0265797_10008577_pt1 | contig 13558 bp, 9 predicted proteins | sample P2T30metagenome_FD_192433 | JGI IMG/M metagenome (GOLD analysis project Ga0265797, IMG submission 192433) | Plant litter microbial communities from East Loma Ridge, Irvine, California - P2 T30 | ecosystem: Environmental > Terrestrial > Plant litter > Unclassified | place: USA: California... | reverse complement strand
AGCCGGGCAGATACCCAAGGGTGTGGATCCGAGATCTTTGTTCCGTATTACTTCCACGCGTACTGTTCGATGAGCCGAAGCTTAATAAGGCGGTGGGATGTCTAGTCGGACCCGTGGACGTGTATAAGCTTCTTTGATCAGCCATCGTTGCTGCGCTTTACTCAAGGTTGTCGCGTTCGATCAGAGAGAGGGCTAATGTTTAGTATCAGGTAAAGGCATTGTCAATGCACATGTCATGACCTTTTGAGATTTGGAAAGTTTAGGGTCCAGTTTACTAACAAGTTGGCTCTTTTTTGTTTAATCATCCTTCTTGACCACTCTCCTCTTCGTCCCAAGCACGAGGATAGTCCGACTTCTTTACCACTCGGCGCACGGTATGCCAGCTTCGAAAATGGGTCGGAGACTTGGTGCTTTAACGGGCGCATTTGCTGCGCTTATGGTATTGTTCTCTTCAGCTTCCGCGATTCCATTTGGCGTAAAGATATATTCGTGTACGACACCAGGAGTCCTCGCACCGGCTTTCGACGATGGGCCATCATTCTATTCGGAGGATATCCTTGACCGGTACGAATAGCTCTCACAATCTGGGAACAGGGGAATTCTTTGTTCTTGTTGTGCTGATATGGGGATTCCTAGAATGGGAGCAGCAGGCTTCAAAGCAACGTGGTTCATCAATGGAGATAACATGGGCGATCTATACGACTACAACGCGACGCTACGGAGAATGGTCGACATGGGCCATCAGATTGGGTCGCATACGTACGTCTTCCCCTGCACAAACTGCACCTCTCCAAGAACATCAACTAATCGCAATACTAGATGGAGTCATGCCAACCTCTCCTCTCTCTCTCCCACCGCCATACGCAACGAAATGACACTCCTAGAAGACGCCATGATGAACATCCTCGGCTTCTTCCCCTACTACATGCGCCCACCCTTCCTCGCCGCAAACAGCCAAGCGCTCGCCGTGCTCAAAGAACTCGAGTACCACGTCATCATTGGCGACCTCAATACCAAAGACTGGAAGTATCAATCTGCGGACACGATTGGAGAGGCGAAGAAACTGTTCGATTTGGGCTTGGAGAGGGGGTATAGTATTGTGGAGGCGCATGATCAGGAGGAATGGACGCAGGGGGAGTTGATTGACTATATGATTGGGGTTGTGAGGGAGAGGGGTATAAAAAGTGAGTCCGCCCGCCCATATTCTCACCTACCCTCTTTCCCGACGGACATAGGCTAACTACCCCACCACAGCCGTGACAGTCGCAGAATGCCTCGGCGAACCCTCACCTTCGCAATGGTATCGCACAGCCCGCTTTCCATATCCCCTCACCAGATCCAGACTTAGCTGCCAAACACCCTTCGCAAAGTGCGACACCGCGGACGACAGCATTCCATGGGAGAGGATTACTCCCGATTTGACGTGCGGGAATGAGAAAAAAGGAAAGGGGAAGGGGTATATATGTCGGACGGGGCAGTGTTGTAGTAGGCATGGGAATTGCGGGATTACGGAGGATTACTGTAAGATGGAGAAGGGGTGTCAAAAAGAGTTTGGTGTTTGTAGCGGTTAAAAATACATGGTTCAATTGTCGTATTCGCGGGTACTCTAGCTCCGGGTTCGGCCGCAACGTGCTGGAAGTACTGACATCGACCAGTCAAGCACAATCACGAAGTCACGAGCCGCATTGAGCAATAGAGCGAAGATCTCCGGACTAATTTACGAAAGCACATGAATGTACTCATAATGGAAGCATGTGTCCAAACTCATTCTTGTATCGTCGCTCCGCGTTGAAGTGATTAGATAGTAACGGTAGTTCGGCGAAAAGTCCTACGTACTCGAAATCCTGCGTGTAAAGACCGTTGTTTCAGAAACAACACAGTGCGACTTTAGCTAAGACTACGGTCTGGTCTATGCCATCCGTATTATCGTCGTCGTCGTTCTTAAAATCTCCGTCGCGCCAACTAGCCGCGAGCATACATTGCGGGAACACGCCACAGGTGCCTACCAAAGCAAGGAGGCTGCCGGTGGTATCTCTTCCTACAAAAGGTCCGTAGCCGTCGCTAGACTCTACTCGGTCTTTAGAGCACTATAGTATGTCTGGGAGATTGATCTTCGTACTCTTCTTGGGTTTATCTAGTTCTGGACAGCGTTGCAGACTACATTAAGCTAAAGATATGCAAAGTTGATTGTCTAGCCTCTGTTTAGGCTCTAAGGTGTTTTGTGTTTTCTTGAAAGAGGTGCTGACGACACTGTTCTTGGTGGGCTCCTACCTCAAACTAGCTAGGGGTTTTCGTGGCTGCGTTTGACTATCTCGGAAGATTCCCGTACATGCAGCCGAAGAAAGACAGACCTCTGTGTGCCAGTGTACGCCGAAGTATTACCATTGAGGAAGAATGCTCCATTCATAATCCGCGATCTTTGAATGTCTGACCGATCATAGAGTGCACCATATGCAACCTTCGCCTACGTTTTTCGCTATCACCATCATGTGGTAGCCGTCCATCAGTAAATCTTTTCTTCCGAACAAGAGCCAGCCAGACAGTCTGGTTTCCGCTGGTATATATCCGAACACACGCCCCACATGATCCAAGATGTCTACACACGGGCGCTCAGAGATGGATCTATGTATTGATCTATGCACTGAACAGATTAGGTTACTCAGTATTGAGGCCTCTAAAAGCATCGTCTCTTTGCTGATATTTGTAAGAGTGCTCGATCATGGAGCAAAGCTTTACAGGATTAGAGTTGTAGAGAAGCTTTTGAAAGCTGCTCCTATCGTTCACCGTAAAGCAAGAATCCATTCTCATCTACAATCTCCATGATCCTACATATCGCTACTAGGGAAAGCCGGTATGCGTGTCGCATACATGCGTCTCAACCTCTACAAATAAGCAGTTGCTAAGACACTGTATGCTTCTACCCGAATAATGTTTCTCAGAGCGCGACCCGAACTCTAGGCTTCTCTGCCGCCGCTTAGGCGTCCAATTTTTGAACCTCTCCCACACGTTCAGCAAAAGACGTCCATACGCATGTCCTGTTCTACGAAGAGTTGCATAAGAGTGTGTTTCAGATTGGTGGTGTACCGAACGCTTGGTATTCGCGGCGATTGATGAGTTCTAGTCCCAACTCTTTTGGGCCGCAAAAGTGTGACAACAATTCGTTGGAGCAGACTGGAATCCGAAGCCAGTCGCGTGTTGTTTCCGTGCTTTGGAGACTCAATGAACGACTGATGTACATCCAGTCGAAGAGAAACAGATCTTCTGCGTTCCAACATGGATCAAAATGGTTTGAGTGTTCTCCGCCCCAATGCGGCGTATTAGGGACCCAGTAGCGATAAGTAGACGTACCACCTTCGTCGATGCGAATCGCGGAAACCTGGCCAATGATCTCGTATTTTCCCCGGGTAACATCCACAATTCTGACCACTACCATGAGGGGCTGCCATCCCCTGACAGAAGCGACTCTACTAGTCAAAATCCAGTCCCCGGGTCTCGTATCCATCGGAGCATACGCGCAAATCCTCCTTTTCCAGTCCATGATCTTCTTCAGTGGCCACGTCTGATCAGTAAAGTGTCTTTGAGGATTTTCGTCGGAGCAGAAGTATTGTCGGAAGGTTCTGTGATGAGCACCTTTGTCTCCAATTCTTACTGTATCCTGTAGCGGTGTTCCATACCACTCGTCTCTCGGAGGGGATGGAAAGTTCGTGCGCTTTAGCCATGGTCCTTCCCTTTGCAGGTCGGGCATGTGGTGATGCCCTATGCCGATGTTATCGTAAGCTGATGTTATATGAAGTGGCATGATAGTGCTATCAAATCTCGTAGTTATCGACGCACGCATTGTTTCGCCTGCAGTCATGACATTGAAGACTTCCCGGAGTTGACGTGGCCATTCAGTAGCCACATGCCAGGTTGGTGCGCTCTCGGGATGGTTAAGATACAATCGTAATACCTCGATAGCAATTTCACAGTTGTCTTTCCCATAATCGGGTACAAGGGGTCTGCTGCTTCCCCATTCGATCAAAGCCAAAACACCGAACAACTTGTCCCTGACGTCAGTACATTGGAATCTCAGCATGGCTTCCAACACACTTCCTAATCGGCGACGTCCCGCACATCCACAAGCAAGAGTAAGACAGCCGCGTTGAGGCTCTATGTCGTGGAAGCTCTCTTGTAACGTTGGGCTGTCCTTCCATTCGCGCGAGTACCATGATTGCAGATGGCAAACATGTGCAATAGCCGGGGTGACATGTGCAATAGCTGGGGTGCTGTCGCACAAGCGTTGTTCGCATCTGGAGGTATCGATCCAGTAATCTATCAAAACACTGACAGCCAGGAGATGCTCAAATGAACGTACTGCCATACCACAGCACAGTGATAGCCTTGAGGCCAGATGAAGCTCCTGCATAACCCAGACTCTTGAGAAATACGGGCGTTTCATGAAGGCAATAAAGGTCCTGGCTATCGACTCTCTTTCATTAGAATGAATCGGGAACAAAGGTCGAAGCCCCTTCCACGTCGACTCTGAGATGGGTTCGGGCATTTTCCAGTCGCTATAATAGCTAATGTCAGTTCCAAGGAGTGACAAATAAATCTTTGTCAGAAGTTTGGAGTTCCAATCCATAAGTTGGAATAGCAACGAGCTGTTGTCCGTGCGGGGTCCAACACACGCCAACACATGTACTGCTCTTTCATATATTTGCGCCATCATTCTAACCTGATGACTCTTCTCCCGTGTAGTATTCTGATCAATGCAAAGAGCATCCACCCAGAAGTACCCGCTCACGTTGGGTGCATACGCCTTAGCGGCATAGGCCTTGAATCTGTGTGCCTGTTTGAGTGCATAGACGCAGTTCTGGCCTGCCGCGAAGACGAATCCGTTGATAAAGATCTGATGACTTGGAGATGGTGGGCCCCAGGTATATCTGATATAGTGATCAATCAGTATGAAGCATGACTTCGATTTGCTTGCGGAGGACGTACGACAGAGCAATGTAATCAGGAGCATCTTTGATTGGCCAGGCGGTTAGATTACAGATGATTCGATCATCTGTGTCGATGCGCTGGATTTCTAACAAGCGTATGTATGTGTTTGAATCTGGAAGAGGTTTGTGCTTGAACATTGTAGCCGACGGTCCTGCTTCGATGGTATTTATGATGTATAGGACACAGTCAAGGTAAACTTCGATTTGGGTGCTTCAGTATCGTGCTTGTCCGTGCTGCAGGCGAGGACCAGGTGTGATCAACAGCTAACGAGCGATTTAAGCCGGTGAGTTGTAGAACAGAGGGGAGAATGGATGCCTACCCAGCCTGAGGAGGTTCAGCCTGATGGACTTGGCGTTGCTGCGCAGCGCTGCGCATTATGCAAAAAGCACATCATTCGCGACGATGCAACCAATGGAACAGAGATGTGGCTTTGATGATTGGGGGCTGAGGGTCAGCTGGAAATGCGTATCTTCGGGAAGTAGCACCTTAGTCAAGGCAAAGCCTTAATAGGTCTGCAGCCTACATCAAGATAGAAATATGCAAATGAGGGGGCCTGAGGGCAACGTAGACTCTAGGGTGATCAGCGTCTTCCTTGGACGAGGTTGCAACGCACGCGAACCGCGACAGCAGATCAGGCTACTGTAATGTGTATCCTACCACACGAAACACATCTCCCCGTTACACTTATAAGGTCTGGCTCTAAGGCGCGTGGTATAAGTTCTGTCCTTCGAGTATTGTTGGTGATGGTGTGGTGGACAGCTAGCTGCGCTGGCTAGATTCTCCGAAGGCATGTGATGACGCCATGGCATGACAAGGAAGGAACGCCTCCAGGGCTCGCGAGCGACGGCATCTAGACCAAGTTTAAAAGACCTCCTACACGAAAGCATCGTAGTGCGTTCGCATTCTTTTACCTAGGGTCTTGTATTTATGCGAATAGAAATCGCGAGTGTTGCAGCTGAAACATAGTACACAAACACGAAGACCTAACACCCTCCCTTTATACAGGAACAAATCTCAACAGGTCTGCAGACTACATTAGGACAAAGTAAGTGAGCTATAAAATCCATCTACTCGTCTTGCACTTTCGGCGACAGTGGAGGGCTTTGATAGCCGGATGGTGATTCAGGGAGTTGTCGGATCCAGCCGTCAACATCCCGAGCGGGCACCCCATCCGCATCATCGTCGCCGTCGCCGTCGTCGTCATCGAAAGCTTCGTCGCGCCAACCAGCCGCGCCATACATCGCGAGGATACGCTGAAGGTGCCACTGCAAAGCGAGTAGGCCTAAAAATAAGTCACCAAGTCAGTGTATGTTTCACAAAAGCTGAACAGGTCTGCAGCCTACATCAATGTAGAACCCTGCGAAGTAGGTGGTCTAACGTCGATGTAGGCTCCAGACCTATTTAGGTTTTTCCTAGGTTGACGTGCAGGTACAGCTTACCTGGGTCCGGCAACGGTTTGTTGAGCGCATCGTCGAATAAATCTATCGCCGCTCTTGAGCAGCTGGCTGCCGGTGGTACCCCTTCGTACAAAAGGTCCGTAGCCTTGACACGGCACAAAGGATGCCGTCTCTTTCTTTGCAGCGAGCTGCGACAACCGCCGATCTTCCAGTGCTGGCCTCTTGGCCGCCCTCACTTCGTCCTGATCTTGTCCGCGATGCTTTCCCGGAGGCGGTAGGGGGGCGGGAGACGGGTGTGACGGCGTTGGAGAATGCGACGTCGTTCTTTAACTCTGGCTTTTGTTGCCAGAGCCTTACGGCATCTATAGCCGCGTGCAGAAGATCGGTCCCTCGATTCCAAGCATCATCAGACGCTGCCAACTTCTCCACGAAGTCTAGGTCGGCGAACTGGCAGAACGCCCAAAGCACGCGATCGATCTCGATAGAGCTACGCTCGGCTTCAATCTTGTCGAAGGCTGCTTGCCGTTCTTGTGACCGCATACCGAAACGCTCTTCGTCGCTCTCCGGTCGTATGCTCGTCCATCTTATGTTCGTGGCGTCCATAGCAATATGTATAGTGATCTTTTAGAAAAGAATAAGCGGACTTGACTGTGCTGTGCAGAAAAGCTTGCGTCCTAGAAGTCGGGTACCAAAAGGATTAGCACAGTCAGGTAGTAGCTACAGAGGTAGTTCCTACCATGGTACCTCAGTTCATGGAGTTGATGATAGGAAAGCGTCTGGCCGAACATGCGAGCATCGACAGTAGATTAGGCCACCAGCGGATGTGTCGACGACCCGTCGCATTGTTTCTGTTCGTAGAGTGTTGTTGTGGTTGCAGACAGGTGAGTGTAGGACTGGACGGCTAGGGAAGGCATGCAATGACGCCATGACGCCATCGCCCGAAAGGTAGCCGCCCCTGGTACCCAGGTAGTAGCAACGACGCGCAGACACACTGGAACACAACCTAAAACATAACACAGCGTATCTTCTATACAGTCTAATAAGATGATTCGCAAAATGCCAGTATGCCAGTTTTATACAAGAGACTGCTGGTGCTCGCCCAACAAGGCTCTCGCCCATTCCGCACCCACGCGAATTGCGACAACAGATCAGATCATCAGCACGTGCAATCTGCTGAGCGGAGCCCATCTCCTCTTGAGTTCCACAGGATGTACTTCGAGAGAGCGCTGCTTATTTTATTTTTATCGAATCGATGTTTTTTTTTTTTTGAAAGGTGCAATGATTAACTAGCCCGCTAGATTGTCAGAAGGCCTGCGATGACGCTACCGCCCGATTGCGTCGGTCTCGCCGCTCCTGCGACCCGAGTGCTGTCGCCTTTTTGTTAAACAACCGTACTTCGCCCTCGCGTCCTGTACCAGCTACCAGGTCTTGGTCTTGGTCTTGGTCCTGATGAGAGCCTTGAACCACAATTTATCTATACCTTCGACGTCGACGGGGTCCCGGTTCAGAGACGTCTTCAGCTGGAGTAGACTGTTCCTTGTACCCTAGGAATAGACTGTATTGCCCGACGGACTGCAAATGTTCTCGCAACATGTCGACGATAGAAAAATGAGCAGCCTTTTCCGCGTACGCAGAGGCTCTCTTGAACTGCGCATAATCGTGGCCACCTTGTCCGGCATTAGCCCGAAGAAGGCAATATAGAACATCCACTCTTCCGTGAGCAGCAGCACATTCGAGTGCGGTCATTCCATCGATGACAGCCCCTGGAGCATCCACAGCCGTTCCTTTACTCAGCAAATAAACCACTATCGCCGTAAAGCCGCCCTGAGCAGCGAGCTGAAGCGCGGTTGCGCCCCCTACCCTTGCAGGTCGCGCGTTTACATCTGCCCCTAATCCATAGAAGAACTCCACCAGATCGAGACTTCCGATTTCTGCCGCTCGTTGCAACGGGGTACGTCTGATCCTACCAGAGGCAGGAAAGTCTATATCGGCATCTTCCCGCCGCGACAACAGACGAACCATAGTCATGTTCTTCGTACCAACTGCGGCAAGCAAAGCAGTGATCATTGCACCAGGTTGGCGGCAAGATTGAGATACTATCGAACTAGAGCCGTGCTTAAGATGCAGATCGGCCAGTCTGGCAACTACGGTTTGTGGAGTACATTCGAAGACATTAGACTTGTGCCCATAGTCCAGGAAGAGTTCTGCCCACGACGTATCATGGCCTTCATCTAGGGTGACGGCCACAAAAAAAGGTGTAACCTGCTGCAGGGACTTCCAAGATTTCGAAACAAAGCTGCTGGGATCGGCACCGTGCTGTAGTAGCAGCGCCACTGCAGGTCTGTCTCGAGATTTGAGCGCATTACACAGCACCTCCGATGCGAAGCCTCCTCCTGCACCCCGCGGGTACTTTAGCTTTACGGCGTTCAGAAGAGCTCGAAACGATGAATCCTTCTTTTGTTGGTAGGCTCTGCATAGTGCTAACGAGTCGCGCGGATCTGCACCGTGGGAGATCAGCCAATCGCATGCATCCACACTGTCGTGCTCAACTGCAACCTTGAGCGCTCCATCGCTGGACGCTCCCGCATCCCACAGCTTTTCCATCATCTTGAAGTCTTTTCTTTCTACTGCTGTCTGGAAAGCAGAACTTCCTACTCTCGAACCCACCAAAGCTCCCGCTACTAGTAGCCTCTCGACCATGGCATGATTTCCGTTTCTCACTGCGAGTACAATTGGCGACTCATGTTCATGGTCATTTCCTGCATTCGGGTTCGCTCCAGAATTTAAGAAAAGATCGGCGATTTCATATTGTTCGGCTTTGAGCGCCTCGACAAGAGGAGGTCGGGTTCTATACCCCCGTTCTTCGGATACGGCATCGAGCTCCGCGCCGCATTTCAGCAGTTCAATCACCATCTGGTAGTCTCCAAGCTTTGAGGCCGAGCTCAGAGCACATCCCAAATGGTGCGCTGGGATGTTTTGCCGTTTGGAATGTAGCATTGCCAGTATTGCCTTGTTGCAGACTGTCACTGCGGCCTTCCAAGCACAAAGCCATGGAATCCATTGGTCGAGACGCTCCAAGGCGTGGTGTTCAACGAGAATGTCGATTATACGTTTGTCGTCCGTACGAACCGCTTCTGAGTATGGGTCTTCGTCATATTCCACCTCCCAATCTGCAGTATAGTCGTTGACCGTCGCTCTTTTCTTCAAGAACAGACGTATCAGTTCCTCGTTCTTGCCCCTGATTGCCGAACAAAGACTTTCGTGGTTGAGGCCGATATTTTCTTGTAGTAGCCTCAGTACCACAGTGTGATGGCCTTTGCTTGCTGCAATGTTAAGCATCCTAGTGGTCTTTGCTGCACCTAGCCTTTCCACAATATCTAGGATCTCCAAAGCCATGGCTTCTTGGTTTATCCTCTTGAGGATTGTTTCCCATATGCATCCGGCCCCGCTGGCGATCTGCCAATCATCGTGGTTAGTGTGAGCGAATTTCTTCAGTACATTGCTTAGAAACTCATACTGAACTGTATCCCTTTGAGGGTCGTATTCGTGGTCACCCATCAGAATTTCCAAAGTGCTGAATTTAACTCGGTCAATCTTTTCCAGTAGCGTATTGAATATCTGAGAATCGAGCCTGTCATTTGGAGTGTCTCCCAGGAGGGCGCATTCCAGAGCTCCGGAGCAACGGTCCAGTCGCCAGGAAAACTGGCGATCAAATGTCTTGTGAACATCTGCACCATGACGGAGCATGACGTCGATCAGAGCTTTGTTCCTCAGTATCGAAGCGCGCTCTAAGGCGGTGTAAGAATCCCCATTCACTTCGCAAGTCAGCTCATTGATGTTAATCTGCAACACTCTCATCGACAGAATCGTATCCACCATAGGCGCATTGCCAACCTCGATGCCAGCTCTCAATAGTTGCCGAGCTATCGGTAATCTCAGGTGGCCTCCTTCGGACAGAAGCTTCACAATAATATGCTTGTCGCTCACAATCCTCAAAAGGTGGTACAGCTGTTCGCCGGAGATATTCCCAAGGCCAGCTAAGTTGTTGCCAAGTGCGCACAGAATGTGACGGTGCAGTTCCGATATATGAAATTCCATGCGCATACTTGGAATCGAGTCAGAGCCGGTGTCATTCATCGGGCCCTTCGTACATGGGAGAATAGAGTGCAATGCCGATTTCTTCGACACAAGTCTCTTGTACCACGCTTCGTTCGAAACCTGAAGCGAGGGAAGTCCTCGTTGAACCCGAAGATAGTCTCGCAACTCAAGCCTATCGGTGTTGCCCAGCATAGGCGTGAGACGAAGTGGGGCGAAGCGCGTGTAAATACGACGTTCTAAAGTTAAAAAAGGCAAATCGTTTGTGAGATCTTCGACACGGTCTTCGAGCTGAGGGCGAATGATGTAGCCCTTCGGTAGCTCTGAAGCTGTCTGCCATATTAGTCTCAAGTCACAGCAACGAGGAGGCTGAGCTGTCCATACCTCTTGCATTCAACAACTGGAGGAGAGGCACACGAGTCTGGTTCCTCAGCCGGAGGACTTCCTTCTCCGGGAGGAGATCTCCCCACCTGTACAGTTCGATCTTGTGACCGGATTGCGCGTAGCGAAGGAGCGTAGTCGCAATAACTTCGCTGGCCTCACTCTTGCCATTCTTTTTCCATGACGCATCCGCGGCACCCCAACTTCTGATCTTGGTTCGGTAATCTGCTTCCCTGTAGATGTTGAGCTTCAGTCACTGCGATATTGGATGTTGACTTACTTGGCGATGAAACCATAGTTATCTTCTAACTCCTTCATGACAGCCTTCAATGGAAGCTGTTGGACCTTGTACAACTCCGCAATGTGCGGCTTCATCTTCGCCCAACCTGTGGCTTTGGGATCTCGGCTACTCACCAAAGCTGAAGTCATGTTTGCCGGCGATCAGAGAGATGGCGCAAGGCTTGTGATGAGAAGAGACGAGTTCAACCTTAGCACAGGATAAATAGCTTCTCTGCCCAGGTGTTGAACAAAGGTCGCTGATTCCGGGGCTGCCAAAGAAGATTGCGCATGACGTGGCATGCTGCATCGAGGATGTAGCATGTTGAGAAGAGAATGCGGCAACTGCATGATGGGGTCGGAATTCCATTGGTTCTTGTCAGACTGTACATCGGGATACGGAGGACGCTCACACTTTGGTATCTATGGCTACAGACCAATGAATTGCGCTAGTGGCCCGACTAGCGGTGTTGCCCCACTCCAGGGCTGTCTCAGCCTCGTTGCCCATCCCAGAACAGAACATCGCTTCCCAACCTTCATTATCTCAGGCAAGCGGAACATCGGGTCACCAGGCGGAGATGAGCGCGTCCACTTACCGAAGCGCGATCATGGGCCAACTCCAGAGTGGTACTGCAAGTCATCCAAGCGCGCCACTATCTAGTGGCAGCGAGGATGCCTATTAACCCGATCCATTGATCAAGGCTGAAGTGGTCAAGCGCACTCGTCCGTTTGTACAACTTTCCTGAGTAACCCATCCTGTCGGCTTGCTCGTGATGATCTGGTCAACTACTTCAGCGCAGGAAGTGGTGGCTTCTAGTTGGCCCGCGTCAGACTGTCGCAGCTGCACAGAACCCACCTCATAGTCTGCGAGGAGTGAAGTATGACCTTCAGTCTTGTTGATTCTTATGATGGGAACCCAACATGGAAAAGACATGTATAAAAAGCCCGTTCAGAGCCCTCGGGCCGCTATCTTCGATCCCGTACGAACTATCTACCTTACCTCGTTGATAACACACTCATTGCGAAACGCAAATGTCCATTTCAGCCGAAGTTCTCGTCGCGATTGTGGCTCTGATAATCACAATTCCAGTGTCCGCAATAACAATCTGGAAAGCGTACATTCGATGGACAATAGCACGACGAGCAAACGGTAAGTAGCGTATTGCCTACGATGCATTATTGACGCTGCTAAACGTCTGATGTTAGACGACACATCAACAGGAGCAGTTACCACAGCTTCGAGTCGGCGTCCTTCTTTGCTGTTCGGGAATGGCTCAGGGGTTAATATGGTTCGAGAAGAGGCTGAGCTCGAGCTCGGTATGAAGGGACCCAGCTGAAATACCAAGGAATATTGAGAAAGCTCGTGGTGGTTTGAGGCGACGGACACTACAGAGGTAACAGGGTATCTTTTATACAGTCTATCAAGATGATTCGCCAAATGCCAGCATGTTGTGTCTACGCAAAATCCGCCCCAGCGAGCCCAACAAAGCTCGTTCACAACAGTGTCCTACCAACACCAAAAGGAATCTATACCATCGTCCCAACAACCTAGAAAGACCCAATATTCCCCTTACTATACATAGTCTGCCTCCTCTTATGATGCATCCCCTGCTGTCCCCTAACCCCATTACTCAGCCCAATCCCATCACCCAGTATCCCATTACCACCCACCTTCCCCTTCCTAACTGCCCTTCGCTTTGCCTCCCTCCTCTTCAACTTCCCACTCCAATGCCTAATCTTGCGCAGTATGCGATCAGCCATGAGCACCAGTAAGGTAACAACCATAACCGGCACCGCAATGACCCAAAAGAAGGCATCAGAGTGGTGTTGCACGCCGTTGAAGCGCTCGAAATTTTGTCCGAAATATCCGACGAGGAAAGTGAGGGGGAGGAAGAAGATGGTTACGGCGGTGAGGATTTTCATGGATTCGTTTTGGAAGGCTCCCATCATGTTGAAGATTAGGTCGATGAGGTTGTCGGCTGCGCGACGCATTTGGTCTAGGGAAGCGGTGATCATGATGCAGTGGTCCTCCACATCACCGAGGTATGTGTGTGCGAGGGGGCTGATGTTGATTTGCGTCATGGTTTTGCGGGTAGCGAGGTTAGCGGTACTCTGGCTCATCATGGTGGCTTGGGCCATGGGATCAGCCTTGTGATCACGCAGAGAGTTAATCAAGGAGACGATGGGTTGGATGGTGTTGCGGAGGATGGAGAGTTCGGAGGTGAGCAGGTAGAGCAGTTGGGAGTGGTGCAGCTCGGGGTCTTCAAGGACGTCGAGTTCGAGCTCGCCCATGGCGTCTTCGTACGCGGCTACGACGGGGATGGCGAGATCGACTATGGCGTCGATGATGGCTTGGACGATCATGCTGCTGTCTTGGCTGCGGCGCAGGATGGTGTCTTCGGTGCGGAGACGCTTGAGGATCATGT
>Ga0265797_10008576_pt1 | contig 13560 bp, 14 predicted proteins | sample P2T30metagenome_FD_192433 | JGI IMG/M metagenome (GOLD analysis project Ga0265797, IMG submission 192433) | Plant litter microbial communities from East Loma Ridge, Irvine, California - P2 T30 | ecosystem: Environmental > Terrestrial > Plant litter > Unclassified | place: USA: California... | reverse complement strand
TAAGGCGATCCGAGCCAAGCGCAGAGTGTGCCGACGAAGAAGAACATGGAAGTCCACTCGAGGAAGACCGGCGCTACGGCGAGGCCCTTCGCGCGACGTGCTTGAGCGACGTTGACAACACACGAAGGCAAGTGTGCTGTGAAGAACGCAAAGAGGATGATGGGCGCCCACAAGTCAAGGAAGCTGGTCTTGCCCAACAGGGCTTCGTTGCCGAACAAAGTGGCCAAAGGCTCCTTCCACATCTCTGCACCCCAAATTCCACTGGCCGCCATGATCAGACTCGCGATCAAAAGGCCTTCAGTCGGGCCGTTGAAGTATCCAAGGTAAAGTGTGTGCGTGTGGTAAGTCTCCCATGTGCTGAAGAACATAGGGAGACAGGGTACAAGAGCCGTGAATGCGCCGAGCTTGGTAGCTCCAAGGCCCATTGCACTCGCTTCAAGCAGAGAGGCCAAAGTGCAGTTCAAACTGTCAATACCGTGGTCGAAGAGCTCGCCGAGTCCGGATGAGGTGCCGGTACGACGTGCTTGCTTGCCGTCGATATTGTCCATGGTGCTGTATGCCCAGACTCCGAGTGCGTATGAGTAGCAAACCCATGCCTGCTTAGGGCTTAGAAGGTCCGGATCCATGAGCTCCAGGAGGCCGACATTGAAGATAATACAGAAGAACCCAAGAAGGGTGACCATGTTGGGTGCCAGCCATAATGGCAAGAACTCGACACAAAAGTTCCACTGTTGCACAATGTCAGCGTTCATGAAATTGTTTGTGGAGACTCTGGGCCGCGTACATAATGCTTCAATATGTGCTGGGAGATGGGCGACTTGTCGACCGAGGAGTACTTGTACGTTCTGAAGTGCTTGAGAGCATCATCGGAGACGCACTCCCTCTGGGCCTTGCCTATCATCCTCGTCAGACTGTTCATTTTTGTGGCTTTCACAGAGACGCGGAAAAACACCAGCGCTCGAACTTTGATTCTTTTGTGAAGCGAAGATCAGGGGTCAACCAACTTCTCTTCGGGGGAGCCATTATTCTCCGGCTGCTCGCGGCTCGCTCGCTAGTGTCAAGCGTGTGTGCACGATCCAAGTCCTGGCACTCAGTTGCTCAGTAATAAAACATCGAACGACTGAGGTGTAGAGCTCGGTGGATGTGACAAGCATGAACCTGCGAAATTCTGAAGGCAGCGTTTAAGATATTGGGAAGTTGCTGCAGATCGCGCCTGGGTGAAGGGTGATGCGGCCCAGAACTCAAAACACGCGGGCGTAAGGCCACGGTATCCACTCAAACCTCGTTTCGAATCGTGGCTGCAGACGTGTGAGGGGCCTGTCTCGCCTGTTACTTTGGCGGATGTTTGTGTTCTTAGCCGCCGAGTCGTGAAGCTCTGCATGTGATTTTATCCTGGGTCGGATGCAACACAATGTGCGCCAGAAGAGATGAGCTTCAAATGTGAACGCTAGACTCACGAGATACTAGGAAGAGGCAGAAACCATGCCAGAAATTGGCAGGGTACGCAAATACCATGAAGCAGATCCTAAACATCAGGCGCTGCAACGACAATAGCAGAGACGCTTGTGCATACAGAGGAAGCTGTGATTGTATCACGAACAGCACAGCCATTATCCTAGCAAGATTGGAGCATGCTGTTTACATGTATATGTACCAAAGTAGACTGCTTTGCTTCGATGCTCATGGCGTTCGTGTCATACGCACGATACGAGGACAACATTCGATAGTCATACACGAGGAGGCAATCTTCAAAGCACCGCCTGTGCATGCGATACCACATCGAAAGCAACCTTATGCAGGTCTAGAAGTGCATCTATAATCCATCATCTTATTTACATACGGTAGCCGCTTTCCAGCTCTGCCAGTTCTGGTGACTGCAAGATCGGCTAAAACGTAGTTATAGGTAGTCGAAGCGCTCCTTGCCTGTAGCTCGCGTACTGACACCGTTCCATACCATACACAACCTTATATCTGAATCGCTGCACAAGTCAGACACTATGCAAAATATCTGTACTGCCAGCCGTATGCGTGAGTACATATACATGTACATATACATGTATTCGTGTAGTGCAAAGAAACCCGCCTCACTGTTGCCTCAGGTGCTAGTCTAGCCAGCTTCACGAACATCGATCTACCACCTCAACTCAATTTGCGCCCAACTCTGCCCACCACGCACCACTGAAGCACATAGACCATGTCCGCCACTCAGAACAGCGACGCAGACGCGCTCATCAAATCGCAAGACCCGAAGCACCCAGCCAACCTGATCTGCTCTCTGTGCCGTCAATTCTACACTTTCGGCTGGGTCACCGGCACCGGCGGCGGCGTCTCGATCAGACATGAAGACCACATCTTCCTCGCGCCCTCAGGCGTGGAAAAAGAGCTGATGCAGCCTGACAACATCTTCGTCATGGACTGGGCGAGCAAGGAGTACATTCGCCGGCCATTGGTAGGTCTCGTAGACTCAGAAGAAAAGCTTTCCTCTCTTCTTCCCGCAGCGCAGCAAGAGTGGCATTATTATAGAACACCCGTCGGCTGACGGTCAATAAAACGGTAGGCTCTCAAACCCTCTGCATGCACCCCTCTTTTCCTTGCAGCGTTCACCGCACGCGACGCCGGCTGCTGCATCCACACGCACTCCCAGTGGGCGGTGCTGGTCACGCTGCTGTGCGAGACCGGCCAGCAGGGCCCCGACAAGAACGTATTCGCCATGAACCAGATCGAGCAGATCAAGGGAATCTCACGCGGCGGCGCCGGAAGCATGGAAGTCGCCGAGGGCGGCAGGAAGCTGGGCAACTTGGGATACTTTGACACGATGAAGATTCCGATTATTGAGAACACTGCGCACGAGGAGGATTTGAAGGATAGTCTTGAGGCGGCGATTAAGGAGTGGCCGGAGACTTGTGCGGTTTTGGTCAAGAGGCATGGTGTTTACGTTTGGGGGAAGAATGTCACGCAGGCGAAGACGCAGGCGGAGAGTCTGGACTATTTGTTCCAGTTGGCGGTTGAGATGCACAAGTTGGGATTGAAATGGGTGTCGTAGGTTGGAGCCTCATGTGTACAAACGCGTACGATCAATGACCATGACCATGACCTTGCCAATCTCCCGATTCATTCATGGAGTGTTACTCTCACGTCTCGCAGCTGGAACATCCCCGCTCCAGCGAAGCACTCGCGGTTACGATCAAGTCTTCGGTCTTCCCAAGGCGTCGGCTTCACAGCCTTCGTCGTATGCCTTCGCTCCATAGTCTTGCTTGCACATCCGCTCGAGAACGCAGCCTGTGAGCACTAGGCGTGCCGCGTGCGAAACACTCAGAGGCTCAAAGCGATCACGATGGAAGAGGGTAGATGAAAACAGCTCATGCATTGCTCCGAAGCTGTGGAGATTGGCACGCATTCCTGCCTTCTAGGATAGATGTACCAAGCAACTGGAGACGGCGGACCATCGACAAGAATTGTGAATAAGGATCACCATCTCACTGGTCAGAGATCTTCTCCAGGTGTTTGCTTGAAGCTAACACAGCTGATGAAAAAAAAAGTATAGATCGAAGACGGCGGACCGTTCTCAGGGGTTTGATTTTGCTGTCACTCGGGTCGAAGCATCCAAAGGATTTAGTAGGTCTCTGTAGACGGCGGACCGTCCACGGGTGTTTGGTTTTAGTATCACTCGGGACGTCGAAGCATCCAAAGGATTTAGTAGTTCGCTACAGACGGCGGACCGTCCGCAGGGGTTGTGTTTCTCTGAAAACGGCGGACCGTCCACAGGGTTTAATTTGACTGTCACTCTAGATGGCGGAGCATCCAAAGGATTTAGTCGAGAAACTGAAGATGGGCGAAGCCACCAAGCAGTGCATTGGTTTTGACTGTCACTAGAGAGGCGGACCGTCAGAAGGAGGAAGTCTCCTAAGGACGGCGGACCATCGATAGGGTATTTGTACTGTCACTCGGGATGTCTGAGCGTCCGAAGGATTTAGTCAACTAAGGACGGCGAACCATCGATAGGGTATTTGGTTGTGCCACTAGAGATGGCGGAGTATCAAACGGATCCAGTCGTGTTGCTGAAGAAGGTGGACCAGTGAGAGCGCGTCGGGTTGGCTCAGAGATGCACTACTGTCGTTGATGAAGCGTCGGTGGGATGTGTGCATGAAGGTGTGTCAAGTCATGAACGCGACAGGGAGGGTGAAATTGGAGGTTGCAAGAGGGTTTGGTAAGGTACGTTGTGGTAAAGTACAGCGTGCCAACATCAAATACGCGACTAATAAACCAATAGGTGCGCGGAAGCGGGAGGTTGCCTCCCCGAAGCTTGGTGTTAGCTGCTCAGTCTCAAGACCGGAGTATTCTCGTCGTCACTGTCCTTCACGCCTTCAGCATCTCCGCCACAGTCTCCTCCATAGGCGTCGGCTTCACGCCCTTCCTCGCAAGCAACTGCTCCAACGTCGGATCATCAATCTCGCACTCATTGTCCCTCAGTGCATCGTACGACTTCGACCACCAGGTAATCATTGCTTCTGGCATGCCTCGTTCGTCCACGTAGAACTTCTCGTGCTCCTGCCTTGACACCGTCTTGTAGGCCACTTGCTTTCCTTTCGCCTTCGACACCATGCCCGCTACATCTTTCAGAGTGTGGGTCTGACGCTGGCTGAGGTAGAAGGTCTTGCTCGCCCATTCACTCGAGGGCGCAGCGAGGATGAGCGCGTTCGCGAGACCAAGATCAGGAATGCTCGTCCAGCTGATCGGACCATCTCCGCCAGTGACAATCTCATCTCTCGAGTCGTTGGGAACATCGTAGTGGCCGAAGTAGAGCGGCCAGCTCTCGTTGTAGAGACCTTCCCGAATGATAGTGAACTTCCCAGGCCATTCGCGTTGCAGGTACTCTTCAGTGCGTTCGTGGGCTTTCATGACGCGGCTCTTGCTAGGATTGGCAAAAGCCAGGCTGGTGTAGTAGACGTGTTTGACGCCGACCTTCTTCGCGGCCTCCAGAGCTGGGAAGTGGTCGGCCTCGCGTCCCTCGCCGTACGGGGCATCGCCAAAGTCCTTGTCGATGCGTGCACTCGAGATGAGGAAGAGCTTGTCTGCGCCCTTGAAGGCGGCCTCCCAGGATGCGGGATGATCCCAGTCCGCTGAGACAAGTTTCACGCCCTTGTCGGTGGCTGACTTGAGTTTCGCTGCGCCAGCGTCGGACGACGATGTTACGGTGATCTCAGTGGGCGGGATAAGATCGTTGTCAAGCAGAGCGGTGAGGGTGGCGTAGCCGAGCTTGCCTGAGGCTCCTTGTATTACGAGCATGTTGGATTGTTTGAGGCTGTCTGTGGGTATGATGAGTTGAAGGCGAGGATGAATGAAAGCCTTGATCTTGATACTTGAACATCAAACAGATGTATCAGTAAGCAAACCGCAGAATGCCCACCCATGACGTCTCGTTGACAGTGGGTCTTTTCTCCGTCCGGCAGTTGATTTGTCACCTTGGACGGGATGAGAGTAGCATGTGTAACATTTATACAACGCTTCACGCGTGCCGTGCATCTGCCAGTCAGCCCTGTGCTTCCTAGACATATCCACATTTATAGTTTCGTGAAGACAAGATGGACAACGGGCGTGGAAACTTACGACCAAGATCAATTTACAAGAGCCGAGGCCAATGTTTCCCCAGAAAGAGGGACCTGCGCTAAATCACCTCCCTAACCACCAAACAGCAGCATCCCTGCCGCCCTGCATATCGGCCTAGTGTGCCTTTATTGCCTGGGCTTGCTCTTGCGCCGTGACATGTTCAAGTGAACATCCATACCATAGCTCCATCAGGCCCCCAGTTACCAGCGTCAGCATACAGAACAAGGGTTACATGTACTAGACGACACAACGCGAGAATGCGTACTCCTACCCCAGGCGCACACCACCCTCCTTCTCAGTAATGCATCTGCAACATGTCGCGGCACGTCTACTCCGCTCGTTGACTCGACACTCGACAGTCACCCGCTACATCTCCTTCCTTACCATCCCGCTTCTCGTCCTAGTCTGGATAATCGCCATACGCAATGGCGAAAATCGGACCTTCGAACAACACATCGAGGCATGCGCTTGGTCGTCCTGGGAGGACTGGCCTGCTGGAGCTGCCCCTCACCGGCTAGTCTTCGTTGCGGATCCACAGATTGTCGACCCTCATACATACCCTGGCCGACCATGGCCGCTATCTACGCTTACCGAGCGATATACTGACCGGTACATGCGACGGAACTTCCAGTTGATCAACCGCGACCTTGATCCAGACTCCATCGTGTTCTTGGGCGATCTATTCGACGGAGGCAGGGAATGGGCAACCGAGAAGCCGCGACCGCTGAGAAAGAGCCAGCAGAAGAAGCTAGACAAGTTGAAGGCTCAGAGCGAGAAGAAGCAAAAAGAGTTGGAGGAAGAAGAGAATGTGCGGTCACAAGCGGAGGCCAACAGCGGTCCCAATGCCGCCAAAGGACACCAAAAGAGAAGCTGGGCTTCATACGATAGGGAGATGAGCTTGAAGGAGAAAGAGAATGGCGACCCGGAGAGCGTTCGTCCGGAAGATCACAATATCGACAAGCGTGGGAACGACCTCAAGGAATTTGTGTACGGCGAGAATGGGCGTTGGAAGAGATGGGGCATGAAGCAGTGGAATATTGAATACGAACGCTTCGGGAATATGTTCTTCTCGCCCGATCAGCTATATCCAAGGACCCTAAGAAGGACTATCCCAGCCTGGGACGTGTCCGCCCACCCTCTTAATGTCATGAACGGCGCCAGCGACATCATCAAAGAAGAACACGCAGTCATCGGTGGGAAGGCTAGACGTCTGCTCACAAGCTTGCCTGGAAACCACGACGTCGGATTTGGCACCGGTGTGCAGCTCGCGGTTCGTGATCGTTTCAATGCTCGTTTCGGCGAGACAAACCGAGTGGATGTTCTCGGAAATCACTCGTTTGTCAGCATCGATGCACCTTCTCTTGCTGCATACTCACAATTTGCCATAAATGGGGAGTCGTACAAGGACACGGCCGAAGAGCGCCAACACATTTGGAAACCAGCCATGAACTTCTTGAATGGCATACAGACCTCTGCTGCAACAGTGGTGGCTGACCAGATGGCTGAGTACTACCCTGATCGTGACTATGATATCAGCTCGAAGCATGTCGCAGGGGAGCCGGATGCAGAGAGCGCTTCAAAACGGAGTCCTGCCAAACACCAAGTGACTCTCCCAGTTGTGCTCCTGACCCATGTGCCACTATACCGAGACCCCGGGACGGACTGTGGCGTCTTGCGCGAGCGTGGTCATGCGATCTCAATTTCCGGCGGTTACCAATACCAGAACACGCTCACTCGAGAACTGTCGAACGAGGTAGCGCAGAAGGTCAGCAATGCCGGTGACATTGTGCATATCTTCTCCGGTGATGACCACGATTACTGCGATGTGTACCATCGTTACAACATTGGTAACATTGGCAAGAACCGCTCACCTGAGCCCACAAGCGTCCGCGAAACAACAGTCAAGAGCTTCAGCTGGGCCATGGGTGTCCGCCACCCCGGTTTCCAACTCCTCAGCCTGTGGAATCCTGTTGATGCTGAAGGAGAGTCACTACGCGGTTCCCAACCTACGGTGCAAACGCATTTGTGCCTCTTGCCAGATCAGATCGGCATCCTCATCAACTACGGCAAACTCGCCGGGTTCACAATTCTTGTCCTAATCGCCAGAGCAGTATTCATCGCGATGCGCGGCGTAGACGTTGATAGTATTGGCGAGGAGACCGACACACTCTCAGAGCTCTCACTGCCATCCTTCCGCAACCAGGGCTCACCAAACGGCAGCGCAAACGGATATTCCACCCCCAACAAGAGCGAATTCAAAGGTCGCCAAAGAGCATCCTCCACTGGTCTGAAATCCATGGCCGACAACCAAAACCTCGGCGTCCAGCGATCTTACAACGCTCGCACCCGAAGCGTTAGTCCCGCGCCGGGCAACAACTACAACCTTCCGCCAGGCGGCCTCCCCAACGTGCCCATGTTCGATAAAGGTAGCCTCTTCCCGCATGACATCGATGACTCGGACGAAGAGTCGAACGTCGGAGATCTTGGAGACTATGGTATGGATAGTCAGAGCAAGTGGCGGAGGAAGCGTCGCGGCCATACCAGACCGAGGATTGCTTTCAACGAGTTTTGTAAGAGTCTGGGCATTGTAGGGGGTTTTGGCGCTGTGCTATACCTCTGGCGGATCTGGAGCTGGTAAGGGTGGCTGGTTGGTGGGTGTTTGATAGCGCTTACTATACGTTCGATGTACAAAGCTATAATTCGTGACAACAAGCCACTCTTCCAGTGGATCTTTTACCTCAACACGCATGAAATGAGCTGCTTCCAATCTGCAAGTGCATATGCGAAAACGCGCTTAAGTGGATTTTGGGACTATCCGTCTGCTTGGGATCCTTCTTTTCGGTTGACTGCAAGAAGAAAATGGATCAAAGTGAATATGTCAAATACAAGGCTAGCTATCTGAAGTCTCTCACTGGTTCAATATCACTAGCCCGATATTGGATCTTTGATGCTGCCTTTGGGATGGAGCAAAATAAAGTGGTAAAAGCCAAAGTAGCAAGCATGAGAAGCATGCTTTGTGGTGCTTGCTTGCTCGAGTATTCCCTCAAAAAGCAAAAAGGAATAGTCAAAAGGCACTGAGCAAAGTTTCTTGCTTCAGTGCAACATCGCAAAGGTCTCGTTAATCATTTCCGCACCGCCGTGACCGAGGTGCTCGAATTCGTTCTGCAGCAGCTTTGCCGCTACGCTCTTTCCCTTGTACTTGAGCTCTGCAGAGCAGCTGTGACCGTTGACGGGTGTGCCGCAGACGCAGGACCAGAGAGATAGGTACATGGCGCTGTTTGATGAAGCGTGAGCTTTTGGTTGGTCATCTTTGAAGAAGGGGTTGGGTATCAGTGATCGGGTCTTTGGTTAGGAATGGTAGGCGGGGAAGGAAGGAAACTTACTTGAGTTTGCCCTCAAGGGCAGTGAGGAACTTCTGCTTCTTGGCGTTGTCCCAGGGGGTCTTGCCGTCCTTGTTCTTCAGTGATCCCTTGCTGAAGTTGAGGATGTCGACGGCGAAGCATTTCTTGCCTTGGATCAGCTTCGGCGGCTCGGGCTCAGCGGCCTTCTTCTTGATGGGCACGACTGGGGTGGGAGACTTGGAGTCCTTCTTGTTGGGCTCGGAGGTCTTCTCGGCGGCGTCAGAAGCGTGGGCGTCTTCGACTTGGACGTCGGTAGGCTTGTGGTCGTCAGACTCGGTGTTGTCCATCTTGACGTCTTCAGCGTCCTTAGGCTCGTCAGACATGGTGACATCGTTGTTGATGTCCTTGGTCTCGGTGGATTTGGCGTCGTCATCGGTGTCTTTGACCTCAGAGTTGTCGGACTTGGTAGACTCATCGCTCTTCTCAGTCTCGTTGTCTTCGCCCACGTCCTCATCTTCGCCCTCACCTTCGTCTTCCTCCTCGCTCTCACTCTCGCTCTCGCTCACTTCCTCTTGCGAAGACTCCTCTACCTTGGCCTCGGGCTCCTGCGGCATCACTTTGCCAGGAGGGACCATGGACTTCTCGATCCTCGAGCCAACAGCCTCGAGAAGCTTGCAGACATCCGGCCAGAAGAGGCCTGCAGCATGGACTGGGTCGTCGTCCTTGACAACGTCAATTTCGAGGCGCAAGTGCTCCAGGCCCTTGGCCTCGGCGAGGAAGGTGAGCGCGTTCCTGGCGTCCTTCTTGACGTAGGTGCGGATCTCGATGTGGCGCAAGTGGATACGGAGATGGTTGCTGAGGTTGCCGAAGAAGTTCATGAGGATGGAAGGAGTCTCGCAGCGGATGGGCCTGCTGTACAAGACTGGAGTGGCCTCCTCGTTGATCTGGAAATGGTAAGCGAAAGTTCAGTACGACACCTGTGTTGTAAGGATAATTACCTCTTTGTTGGCTGCCAGAATGGCGACGCGGAACTTGCTACCTTGTGCGAAAGACTTGGCGTACGGATCCTTGGGCTCGAACTTGCGCTTGCCGTCGATAACAATCGGCTGGGATCCCTGGCCCTTAGTGTAGAAGAGGTAGGTGTAGATACGGATGCGAAGCTCCTTCGGCAGCTTCATGAATTTGAAGGCCTGGGACGGCTTGATGAGGACGACTTGGTGGCCTTCATACTCCTGACCTTCGGGGATGACATACTGTGCGATGTTAGTGACAGTACATGCAGAGAGACAAAACGAAGACCTACTGTGTCGACGAGAGTGAACGGAGTGGCGGCATCGAGCTTGAGGGCATGAGTATAGTTGGCTTTGACTTGCTTCGCCTCGCGAATGTCGCCAGGAAGGGTGATCTCAATGGGTAGGGTGGCTTTGTCGTTGCGAGCGAGCTTCGAGTATTTGGCGGCTTCCTTCGGTTTCTTCGGAGTGACTGGCTTTGGCTCTTCCTTCTTGGGCTCCTCTTTCTTCGGAGTCTGCTTGGTGGCGGTCTTGGTGGTGGTCTTGGTAGATGTCTTAGTCGGAGTGGCGGATTTGGCGTCGGCCTTGGTCTTCTGCGGCGATGTCAGTATGGGCCCAGGTGACGATGTCTGCATTACGACTGAGTATACCTGAATAGTTTTGGCTTGCTCCTTGGCCGGAGCCTTGGAACCCTTGGGAGGCATCGTGATCAAAGTCGTCGACGGGTTCGATGGTAGGTCGATAGAGTGCAAGTAGATAGAATGTGGTTGTGGTTTAAAGAAGTTCTGTGAATTGTAGAGGCGGGACAGCGAGAGTGGCGGCGGAGCTTTAAGCAAGGTCCCAGCAGGCTTTCACATGAATGAATTGACACCAGCCCTTGTCTCGATGAGGCAGGATCGACGCACAAGAGAGGCTCATGTGAAGCTTTTGTCAGAAGTGAGCCAGAAGTGAAGATGTTGTCGGGTAGCGAGTGCAATACGCGGGGTTGAGGACAATCACGATTAGCAATACTAATTTCTCGAGAGCAATTTAAAGGCAGACTGAAAGGCCAAGATACAATGCGGCTGGCAAAGACTATCTTTCGGGAAGCTTTGACAACCAATAGTAAGTAATTCTGGTCCGTCGATACTGTGTACACTTACAGCGAGGGTCGGCCGTTCGAAAATGATCGCTTCGCTTCTACTGTTCAAATGTAAAATCATATGAAAGCACCAGCTCCAGACCGCTCCGGTGCTGTCGTCGAGACCTCTGTACGTTCATAAGCCTAACGCAGTCTGTCGTTGTGAATTGCGACGTTGATCGTTCACAGCTTGTGAAACAAATGCCATGCTTCACGCGCATTGCCTCTATGTTGAACTCAGCATCGTGGAAAAGTCTCATCGTGGCTTCACCCTATAGTTGGTGGAGCTTATTGGGAATTCACATGTTCGTGGTCATCCTTGAATGCATACGCACAACCACATGATTAATTTCTGTGCTCTCGTGGAAAGCCGTAGTCGTATCGAATGTTTTGGCCACTGATTCAATGGTTGTCAATTTCGGGAAGCTTAGAGGTGAGCGCGTGAGATGCATGTTCCTCGAGGTTCAGAGAAGTGAAGTCCAAAACGCGCCAAGGATTAAACTTAGGCGTTCGACGCGTGCTTTCAACTAAATGTTGCCTCGGCCGTTTCCACATCCACCATTCATTGAGCTAAACACCAAACAATAATCATGGCCGAACAACTACCCAATGGCGACGCGCCAATCAGCACAGATGTCGAGATGAAGGAGGAGCCTGTTGCAGAGGTATAGCAGCCATCCCTACATCCGACTTCAATGCAGCTACTGACAACACAACCAGCCCGCGCTCAGCACCGTTCAACCAGCCCTCACCGATACCACCGCTTCAACACAGATGACAGAAGGTGCTGCGCCAGCTGTTCAGGAGTCTGCGCCTGTAACAGTCGCGGCTGCAGCAACACCCACCGCAAACACACCTCGTCCGGGCTCGATCCCTCCACCTCCAGTTACAGCTAGGCCTGACAAGCCTGTCGCTCACGGTGGCCCGACAAGACAATTCCTGAACCAAAACATCACACCTCATCTGCTTGAAGGCATGAAATACCTAGCTGTGTATGAGCCAGAGAAGCCGCTGCTATGGCTCTCCGAGTTTCTGAAGGACAGGAGCAAGGAGATTGAAGGATGATGAATGAATATCATTTTTTTGGTTGATCAAGGGTTGCGGCGCTGCTACAAGGCCGTGTTTGCATAACTCAGGCGTTTGAGGCTGGTTCAAGATACCCGGTGGCTGCAATTTTTGCGATGAATGGAAACACCGTACCTACCTACGTTTGCGCCTTCACATGATCTGGCATGTCGATTCGCAGACGTACGATCTCAGTGCCTCACATCGGACACACGTCACACGTGCACGCGCTGGCGGCGTCATTTGCTCGCTTCGCCATGCCATGCCTCCTGCGCCAGGTTAACCGCTGGCGATCGCTTCTGGAAGTCAACGAGGAGGAACGTGTCCGTGCCTAGGGATTCGTCATGTGTCAAGACCATAAGGCTGTTAGCTCAGGCCACCCCGACCACTTCAGTGCGAGCTTTGAGCCTTCGGCACGAGAAGCCGCTTTGGAACGCACGTCACTAGCATGTGACTAGGCAAGAATTGTATACCTATACGAAGACCAAGACGGGGATCATGTGCGTCCCCTGAGTCGCCGACCTGTGATAGCACAAGCTGCACACCCAAAACCTGTTTGAGTTCGGCTGTGAAGAAATTGGGTAAGTCCGATTACCGGGGTCAGGGTTTGAAATCGGATTCTTGAAACCTGGCACGGCCCCGATTAATCACCGTGACAGGCCTATGCCGCGATTTTACCTTGTATATGCATTCCTGCGCCATGCGTGACCACGATAAGCACGCGCAGCATATCGGTGCAGTTAAATAGCCTGTCCGCCCATGTCGTGAGTTTCTTTTCTCGCAATCAACGAACATCAATTCAAGTTACCATGTCTCTCTTCAACTTTGACACCTCGAACTCACGTTTCGGCAAGCTGTTCCGAAACTCTAAGTGTGGTGACAGCTCATCACGTGGAAAACCCTCCCGACACTTTGTGAAGTGCACTTGCTCCTACGATGTGCCAGCAAAGCCATGTCTCTGGTACCACCTCTCCGATTACGCCAAATGAAGACAAGAAATCTCATCGACTATCATTTCAAACCCAACGAAGCGAAAGGCATCGCGTTCTTGACCGACTATTTTGGGGACCTGCAAGGCCCGCTTTAACACGGCTCGCACCCTGCATTCCCACGCGCATGCCCACGCGCATGCCCACGGGGCACAACGTTGTTCTATTCAGGAACGGAAAATCAATCAACGAAAATAACGCGGCCTCCGTTTTCACAACGACAAGTTGACAAGCCGAAATACCGAAGCTCATTCGACTGCAAAGGCTCACCGCCCCCTTTGCACATCCCAGCTGAGGACCGAGAAGAAAGGCATAATGTGATACGAACGAAGCACGGTCAACACTCTGGTCACAGTATCCACAGCCAGCTGAGAGCTGAGAAGGAAAATGCAATCCGGTCTAGAGGACAAAGAACAATCAACACGACT
>Ga0265797_10008575_pt1 | contig 13560 bp, 11 predicted proteins | sample P2T30metagenome_FD_192433 | JGI IMG/M metagenome (GOLD analysis project Ga0265797, IMG submission 192433) | Plant litter microbial communities from East Loma Ridge, Irvine, California - P2 T30 | ecosystem: Environmental > Terrestrial > Plant litter > Unclassified | place: USA: California... | reverse complement strand
CTCGGGCATGACGTCCGCGTGCAGGTCCCCGTGGGTCCGCGCGACGCCCGACGCATCGACATCGTCGTCGACGAGGTGGTGGCTCTCGAACTCGACGGCCGGGCCTTCCACGCCGACACGTTCGACGTCGACCGGCACAAGGACATCACCGTGACGATCGCGGGGAGGGTCGCGCTCCGCTGCGGGTACGGAATGGTCCGAGACGATCGGGGCATGCTCGTCGAGGCGGTCCACGCGATCATCCGGCGTTCGCGTGCCGTGAGCACGGCGTCGAGGCGATGCCGCGACTCGCACCATCAGGCCTGCTGCGGCACCGAGCCCTGGCGTGTCGGTGCGTCGAGGGCTCCTCGACCTCACCGGCCTCGGTCGGCCTCAACCGCTGGTGTCGCGCGGGCAGACTCCCCACCCCGGTCGTCTCGGGCGACTCGGTCGTGATGTCGATCCTCGAGACGCCGCCGACGTCGACGCCGACGACGCCGAGGCCGACGCCGACGCCGCCCGCCGATCGCGTGCTCGAACTCGGGGCCGTCGTGCTGCTCGGCGGACTCGCGGTCACGGTGGCCCCCGACGTCGGTGCGCAGATCTCTTTCCTGGCGGTGGCGGCGGTGACCCCCGCCCTGGTGCGTCACGATCTGGCCGTCCGGCGTCTACCGAATCCTCTGGTGGGGTTGCTCGCAACCGCCTTCGTCGTCGGCAGCACCCTGCGAGGGGTCGACTCCGGTCTGCTCTCGGCGTCGATCCCCTTCGGCTGGGCCGCACTCTGGTTCGCCGTCGCGTTCGCGCTCGCCGTGGGTGGCGCGTTCGGCATGGGCGACGTCAAGCTCGGTGCGGCGCTCGTCGGCATCGTCGCTCCGTGGGGAGGCATCGCCGTGGGGGCGCTCGTCGCCGGCGCAGGAGTAATCGGCCTGATCGTCGTCGCCGCGACCGCGCTGCGTGCCAGGGGGAGCCGGAGCCGTGGAGTCCCGTTCGGTCCGTGCCTGCTGGCTTCGTTCTGGGCCCTGTCGGTGTTCGGCGGTCCGCTGCTGTGAACGGCTGCACGACAGGAACCCGACTGCGACGGACGGGAGGCCGCGACACGGAGGCGGGGCCAGGCCCGTGGCCGGACCAGCCGAGGAGGCGCGGCGCCGGTCAGACCGGCACCGCGCCTCCTGCAGGGGCGATCGGATCAGCCCGGGTGGGTCATGCTCAAGACGTCGAGAGCCTTGTCGAGCTGGTCTTCGGTGACCTCGCCGCGCTCGACGAAACCGAGGTCGACGACGGCCTCGCGCACCGTCATCTTCTGGGCGACGGCGTGCTTGGCTACCTTGGCCGCGGCCTCGTAGCCGATGACGCGGTTGAGCGGCGTGACGATCGAGGGCGACGATTCGGCGAGGGCCCGCGCGTGCTCGACGTTGGCCTCGAGCCCGTCGATCGTCTTGTCGGCGAGAGCTCGACCGGCGTTCGAGAGCAGACGGATGGACTCGAGCAGCGCTGTTCCCATGACCGGGATGGCGACGTTGAGTTCGAACGCACCCGACGCACCGGCCCAGGCGATGGTGGCGTCGTTGCCGATCACTCGGGCGGAGACCATGAGCACGGCCTCGGGGATGACGGGGTTCACCTTGCCCGGCATGATCGACGACCCGGGCTGCAGGTCGGGGATGTGCAGCTCGCCCAGCCCGGCGTTGGGGCCGGAGCCCATCCAGCGGATGTCGTTGTTGATCTTCGTCAGGCTGACGGCGAGCACCCGCAGGGCTCCCGAGGCCTCGACGAGGGCGTCGCGCGCACCCTGGGCCTCGAAGTGGTCGAGCGCCTCGGTGACGGGGAGCCCGCTGTCTGCCGCGAGGGCCGCGATCACGCGCTGGGGGAACCCGATCGGCGTGTTGATGCCCGTGCCCGTGGCGGTGCCGCCGAGGGGGACCTCCGCCACGCGGGGCAGCGTGGCCTCGACCCGCTCGATCGCGAGGCGGATCTGTCGTGCGTACCCGCCGAACTCCTGCCCGAGGGTGACGGGCGTGGCGTCCATCAGGTGGGTACGCCCCGCCTTGACGACGTCGGACCAGGCGGAGGCCTTGAGTTCGAGCGCCTCGGCGAGGTGGGTCAGCGCCGGGACGAGGTCGTGCAGCAGCGCACCGGTGACGGCCACGTGCACAGAAGTCGGGAACACGTCGTTCGACGACTGCGACGCGTTCACGTGGTCGTTGGGGTGGACCGCGGTGCCGTCGACCGTGCCCGCGAGCGTCGCGAGCACCTCGTTCATGTTCATGTTCGACGATGTCCCGCTGCCGGTCTGGTAGACGTCGACGGGGAACTGGTCGTGGTGTCGGCCACCGATGACCTCGTCGGCGGCGGAGACGATCGCCGCGGAGACGGCGGGGGCGACGATGCCCATCTCGCCGTTGACCAGCGCGGCTGCTCTCTTGATGCGGGCGAGAGCGACGATCTGCGCCGGCTCGAGACCGGTGCCCGAGATCGGGAAGTTCTCGACCGCACGCTGGGTCTGAGCCCGGTAGAGGGCCGATGCGGGCACCCGCACCTCGCCCATCGTGTCGTGCTCGATGCGGTACTCGGATGTGGTCACGTCGTCGTGGTCCCTTCTTCGGCCCTCAGGGGGCGCTGGCGACCCGGGGCGGCCGCCCCGGGATGGTTCTCAGAGACGGCCCACGACGACCGACGGGTCGACGCGGCCGTTGGCGAGTGCGTAGTTGGCCCCGACGACGGCGAGTCGGCCCTCGGCGATCGCAGTGGCGATGAGGGCGGACGAGCCGACGAGCGACTGGACGGACGCCTCGATGTGCAGCTTGCCCACGCTGCGGGGATCGAGGGCGGCACCGGGCTCGAGATCGATCGTGGCCCGCCGGACGGAGGGGACGATCATGTCGATCAGCCCGCCGAGGAACCTCGACCCGGGAGGCGCCTCCGACGTCAGCGAGTCGATGGCAGTGGCCACGGCGCCGCAGCTGTCGTGCCCGAGGACGACGATCAGGGGGACGTTCAGCACGGAGACGGCGTACTCGAGCGACGCGATGACGGTGTCGCCGACGACCTGCCCCGCGTTGCGGACGACGAACAGGTCGCCGAGACCGACGTCGAAGATGATCTCGGCGGCCAGTCGCGAGTCGGCGCAGCCGAAGAGGGCGGCGACGGGCTTCTGGCCACCGGCCAGGCTCGACCTGTGGTCGCTGTCCTGGTGCGGGTGGTCGGGGGTCCCGGCCACGAAGCGCTCGTTGCCGTCGGTCATGCGACGCCACGAGTCGCCGGGGGTCTGCGGGGGAGTCTGGGTGATGGGCTGCGATGTCATGTTCAGTCGTCCGTCTCGTCGGCGATGTCGGCGGCCAGCGCCGTCGCCAGGGCCTCGAAGTCGGCGTCGTCGGCCGTTCCGTGCAGCACGTACGAGCTGCGGCCGACGGTCGTCGTCAACGAATAAGCGTAGTTGCCGGCGTCGTCGTCGTCGCGTCGGTCGTAGACCGTCCAGTCGACCCCGTCGATCTCGCGGGCGGAGGTCGCGGCGCGATTGTCGACGGCTGCTGCGAGCCAGGTGTCGTTGGCGTCGATGCCCTGCTCGAGAGCGATGAACTGCTCGCCCGGGGTGATGAAGCCGATGTACCAGACATCGACGTCGTCGGGTGTGGAGGTGTCGATGTCGGCGCGGTTCGAACTCCAGGAGTCGGGCAGGACGGGGGCGGCGAGCGGCACGTCGACACTGGCCTGAGCCTGGGAGGCCACGGTGGCGTAGTCGATGTCCTGTCGGTTGACGGTCCCGTCGGGGCGCACGACGACCAGGATGAGGAACAGGACGATGCCGAGCGACGCGACGATCGACAGCGTCAGATTGATCGCCGTCTGGTTCGCGTAGTGCTTGCGGGTGTTCTCGGCCTTGCGCGCGGCCGTCTCGGCCGGTGTCTCGGGTCGGCCCAGCTCGGCGACGATGCGCGGGCCCTGATCGCGTCGACCGCGGCCACGTCTCGGGGTGCTCACGACGCGGGTGCCTGTCGTCTGGCGGCCTCGAGGCGCTCGCGAGCACCCATCAGCCATTCTTCGCAGCGGCGGGCCAGCGCCTCGCCGCGCTCCCAGAGGGCGAGGGACCGCTCGAGCGTGGACGCACCCTGCTCGAGCTCGGACACGACCGAGACGAGCTCGTCGCGCGCCTGCTCGTAGCTCAGGGAGGCGATGTCGGCCGGGAGAGCGACCGCGGTGCCGTCGGCCGACGAGACGTCGGGCGACGAGCTGTTCGCGTTCGAGGCGTCGGAGGGGGCGTTGTCCACGATGTCGATCCTAACGAGGGGTTTGCGAGGCGGGGTGAGAGCGACCGGCGCCCGATGTGCGTGACTGCTCCGTGCCTCCTGGGGAGGGATGATCGTCGATCGGTCCGCTCGACTCACCGGTCGAGACCGCCGTCAGACCGCCGCCGGAGAGCGTGAGCAGCAGCTCGGTGTCGCGAGGCGCATCGGAGGGGTCGTGCAGGACGGCCCCGCCCGGCACCTGCACGATCGCGTACCCGCGGCGGAGCGTGCCCTGCGGGGACAGCGCCCGGAGACCCGCGGTCAGCTCGGCGACCCGGGTCTCGCCCCGCTCGACGCCCCGGACGACGAGCTCCCGGCCCCGCGCGACGGCCCGGACGATCTCGTCGGCTCGGACGTCGACGAGGGTCTGCGGCGACGCGAGCACCGGACGGCTGCGGATCTGCTCGAGCCGGTCGACCTCGGTGGCGACGAGCGCCGTCAGCCGCTGCCCGATGCGCGCGCGGGCCTGCTGCACCCGAGAGAGCTCTTCGGTGACGTCGGGCACGACACGTTTGGCGGCGTCGGTGGGCGTCGAGGCGCGCAGATCGGCCACCTCGTCGAGCAGCGGACGGTCGGCCTCGTGACCGATGGCGCTGACGACGGGGGTCGTGCAGGCGGCGACCGCCCTGATGAGCGTCTCGTCGCTGAAGCCCAGGAGGTTCTGGAAGTCGCCCCCGCCTCGGGCCACGATGATGACGTCGACCTCGGGATCGGCGTCGAGCCGCTGCACGGCCGCGGTCACCTCGGAGACCATCCGGTCGCCCTGCACCGCGGCATGCACCACCCGGAACTCGACGGACGGCCACCGCAGCTGCGCGTTGCGGAGCACGTCCTTCTCGGCGTCGCTGTCTCTGCCGGTGACGAGCCCGATGCACTGGGGCAGGAACGGCAGACGTCTCTTGCGCTCGGGCGCGAACAGCCCTTCGCCCGTGAGCTCGACCCGGAGTCGCTCGAGTCGCTCGAGGAGGTCGCCGAGCCCGACGTGCCGCATGTCGAACACCTGCATGGTCAGCGAGCCGCCCTTGACCCAGTAGTTCGGCTTGACGGCGGCGACGACCCGGTCGCCCTGCTTGAGATCGGCGGGCACCCGCGACTTGACGCTCGACCAGATCGAGAACGACACCGTGGCGTCTTGTTCGAGGTCTCGGAGCTTGCCGTAGACGTTGCCCCCCGACACGTTCCACTGCGTGATCTCGCCCTCGACCCAGGCCGTGCCCAGTCGGTCGATCCAGTCGCGCAGCTTGGTCGCGAGCAGGCCGACGGGCCAGGGGGCGTCCGCCGTGGGCGGCGGGGGCACGATCGTCATTCGTCTCCTGTCGTCGACCGATGTCGAGGATGCTCGGTGAGGGTGGGCAGGGTCGGCATCGGCCGCATCGACACGACTCGACCCGCCGCTCTCAGTACGCGACCAGTCGTCGCACCTACAATCGACTGGTGAGCCATATCACCAACGGCGCCCTTGCCATCGACCTGCCGACACCGCGTGTTCCTGCGGTGCGTAACAGGCTAAGGGATACCCCTGTCACTGGACACAAGCGTGTGCTGCTCGCGGCCCCACGCGGCTACTGCGCGGGCGTGGACCGAGCGGTGATCGCCGTCGAGAAGGCGCTGGAGCACTACGGTTCGCCCGTCTACGTGCGCAAGCAGATCGTGCACAACGTCCACGTCGTGTCGACGCTCGAGAGCCAGGGCGCGATCTTCGTCGACGAGGTCGACGAGGTCCCCGAGGGGTCGCACATCGTCTTCAGTGCGCACGGTGTCTCGCCGGCCGTCGTTCAGGGCGCCGCCGACCGCCAGCTGCAGGCCATCGACGCCACCTGCCCGCTCGTCACGAAGGTGCACCGCGAGGCCGTGCGCTTCGGCAGCCAGGGTCGGCACATCATCCTCATCGGTCACGCCGGGCACGAAGAGGTCGAGGGCACGATGGGTCATGCGCTCGACCGCACCACCCTCGTGCAGAACCCGGAGGAGGTCGACGACCTCGTCATCGACGACCCCGAGAACCTCGTGTGGCTCTCGCAGACCACGCTGAGCGTCGACGAGACCATGGAGACCGTGCGCCGCCTGCGCGAGCGGTTCCCGACCATCCAGAACCCTCCGAGCGACGACATCTGCTACGCCACGCAGAACCGCCAGGTCGCCATCAAGAAGGTCGCGCCCGAGGCCGATCTCGTGATCGTGGTCGGGTCGGCCAACAGCTCGAACAGCGTCCGTCTGGTCGAGGTCGCCCTCGAGCACGGGGCCAAGGCCGCCTACCGCGTCGACTTCTCGTCCGAGATCCGCCAGGAATGGCTCGACGGCGTCGAGACCGTCGGCGTCACCTCGGGCGCCTCGGTGCCCGAGATCCTCGTCAAGGAGGTGCTCGACGATCTCGCCGACGCCGGCTACCTCGACGTCGCGGAGGTCGTCACGGCCGAGGAGGACCTCATGTTCTCGCTGCCGAAGGAGCTCCGCAAGGACGCGAGCGGTCAGGTAGACGCGCGCGGCCTCGGCGGTCGGACCCGATGACCGACGATCGTCAGCAGCAGCCCGTGGCGCAGCGCGACGAGCGTCCCCGCCCGCGCTACGGCGAGTACGCACCGGAGGGGTGGGTCAACCCCGTCGCCCCCGTCGAGACGCAGACCCCGCCCCCGGGCAGGAGCGACGGCACTGCGCCCACTCCGCAGGCGGGACCTCGAGACGCGACGACCCCCGGTGCGTGGGGCGCGCCTCCTCGTCCCGGTGCGGGTGATCTCTCGGGAGCCCGCCGGTTCGACCGGGTCGCAACGTTCGTCCTGCTGGGCATCGGTCTGTACAGCGTCATCTCGAACGTGGTGATGGCCTCGACGTTCTCGTCGTCGCTGCTCTCCGCACTCAGCGGCGCGGGCTACTCGACCGACGCCTTCACAGGTCAAGAGGCCCTGCAGCGCTCCGGCGTGATCATCGCCGTGCTGACCGTGGCGGTCTTCGCGATCACCCTCATGTGGAGCATCCGTCGACTGGCCGCCCGCAAGGTGACCTTCTGGGTGCCGTTGTCGGCCGGCGTGCTGATGTCGATCGTGCAGATGGTGCTCGTGCTCGGGGTCCTGTTCGGCGACGCGGCCTTCGTCCAGTCGATCCTCGACGGTTCGGGCCCCTCGCTCTGACGCTCTGATACGACGAGAACGGGCCCGCAGCGCATGCTGCGGGCCCGTTCGTCGTCTACGGCGAGGAGAGCCGAGGAGGCGCGGGTCAGCTCCCCGACTGACCGAACGAGCCGAGCTGCCTGGTCGCCTCGACGACTCGGGCCGCCATGGCGGACTCGGCGACCTTGCCCCAGGCGCGGGGGTCGTACTGCTTCTTGTTGCCGACCTCGCCGTCGGCCTTGATGAAGCCGTCGTAGTTCTTCAGCACGGTGTCGGCGATCGAGCGGCTGAAGGCGTACTGCGTGTCGGTGTCGAGGTTCATCTTGACGACGCCGTTCGAGACGGCCTCGCGGATCTCGGCGTCGGACGAGCCGGAGCCGCCGTGGAACACGAGCTCGAGGGGCTTCTCGGCCGTGTCGAAGCGCTCGCGGATGCCCTGCTGGATCTCGCCGAGCAGCTCGGGACGCAGCTTCACGTTGCCCGGCTTGTAGACCCCGTGCACGTTGCCGAAGGTGAGGGCGGCGATGTAGCGGCCGTTCTCGCCGAGGCCCAGAGCCTCGACGACCCGGGTGACGTCGCCGACCGTCGTGTAGAGGGCGTCGTTCGTGCCCTCGTGCTCGACGCCGTCCTCTTCGCCGCCGACGACGCCGATCTCGACCTCGAGGATGGCGTTGATCGCACGGGTGCGCTTCAGCATGTCTTCGGCGATGGAGATGTTCTCATCGAGGGGCACCGCGGAGCCGTCCCACATGTGCGACTGGAAGAGCGGGTTGCGACCCGCTCGCACCTCCTCCTCGCTGGCTGCGATGAGCGGCAGCACGAAGCCGTCGAGGGCGTCTTTGGGGCAGTGGTCGGTGTGGAGGGCCACGGTGATCGGGTAGTTCTTCGCGACCTCGGTCGCGAACTTCGCGAAGGCGATCGCCCCGGCCGCGCGGTTCTTGACGGTGTGCCCGGCGAAGTAGTCGGCACCGCCGGTCGTGACCTGGATGATGCCGTCGCTGCCCGCCTCGGTGAGACCCTGCAGAACGGAGTTGATCGTCTGCGACGACGAGACGTTCACGGCCGGGTAGGCGAAGCCCTTGGTCTTGGCCTTGTCGAGCATCTCGGCGTACTGCTCAGGGGTTGCGACGGGCATTGCATCTCCTTCGATTGCGGGTGGTGGCTGCAGCCACCACCCTAGTCAGCGACGATCGGGTGACGCCCGGAGGCCTCACCGGGGGTCGTGCCTCGACGGGCGTCGGCGACGGAGGGCGAGCAGAACGAGCCCCGCGAGGGCCAGAGCCGTGCCGACGAGGGCCGGGCCCGCGGCGTCCGCACCCGTGAAGGCCAGCCTCGGGGCGTCCGTGTCGCCGGGCGTCCGTGACGCCGTGTAGTCACCGGGGCCGGGGCCGGGGCCGGGACCGGTGCCGGAAGCGGAACCCCGGTCGGGCGGCAGGGGAGTCCCGTCGCCGCCGTTCACCGGCGCCGGGAGCATCCCCGCATCGACCCGATCGTGTCGGGTCACTCCCGTCAGACTGCCGTCGACGACGATCTCGTCGAGACGGGTCTCGGCCGCTCCCCGCTCGTCGACGTCCGAGTCGAACTCGTCGTCGCCCACGTGCTGGAGCGTCCAGCCATGGGGCGCGGCCCCGAAGTCGACGACGTAGTCGCCCGGGCGCAGAGCGGTGAACTCGTAGCGGCCCTCGGCGTCGGTCTCGGTCTCGGCCGTCACGTCGTCGCCCCGGTCGTCCGTCCCGCGCAGGGACACCCCGTGCCCGGCGACCGCGGATTCGTCGTCGGCGCGGACCCCGTCGGCATCCGAGTCGATCCAGACCCGGCTACCGATCGATCCGGCCACGGCTCGTGTCGAGGCCACCGTCGACGTCGCGGTCCAGTCGATTCCGCCGACCCTCAGGCCGAAGGTCGAGGCCCAGGTCTCGAGACCCGCGGACGCGCCGTCGGCGACCAGGTCGTGATGCACCTCCGCGCCTGCCGCGATGGGTTCGCTCCTCTCGACCCTGACGCCCGTGACCGCCGCGAAGGAGGCAGGGCAGTCGTCGATCCCGAAGTCGTCCGCCAGGCACCAGATCGTCTCACCGCCCTCGAGGTTGGACGGGTGGACGGGGTCGTGCGAGAGCTCGTCGGAGGGCCTCGTCGTGTACCGGATCACATCCGTCGGAGCGGCGGAGGAGAGCGGCCCGCCCAGCTCGGCCCGCTCGCCGGTGGTGCCTCGCCCGTCGGCGTCGTGGGGGAGGATCGTGATCAATGAGCTGTTCGGCAGGATGGTCGTGCCCGTGTTGCGATACGACAGGGTGAAGGTCGCATCGTCGCCGACCACGCGGACGGGCCGGTCGACGGTCTCCTCCGCGTCGAAGCCGCCGCCCTCGAGGACGGTCACCGTGCGGTGGGCGACTCGGGCCGAGAGCGCCGAGACGTCGCGGGTCGACGCCACCACCGCCTCCAGCCGGGCCTCACCGCCCACGGGGACGCTGTCGAAGCGGACGTCGAAGGTCAGCGGCGCGATCGTGTCGTTGACCGCGACCGGGGCGATCGTCCAGGTGAGCCGCTGGCGGACGACCCCGTCGATCTCGATGCGATCGACCTCGGGGGTCGGGGAGGCGCTCCCCGGCACGAACGACGTGCCCGCCGGCAGATGGGCCTTGACCGTGACGGCCTCGTCGACCCGGTCGCGGGAGGCGTTCGTCAGGCTCGGGTACAGGGCGTAGGTCGTCGTCCCGCCGGCCGTGACGTAGGTCGTCTCGTCGGGTGTGCTGTGGGCGTCGTGACCGGGGTCGACGACGGCGCTCCGGATGCGGGCCATGTTGCTCGTCACCGTGAGGAAGTCGGCCCACCCTCCGTTGGCGGCCTCGGCGTCGCTCCGATCGTTCGTCCACCCGGCCGTCGGCGACGTGCGGATGGCGGCGAAGGTGCGTGGGCGAGTCTCGTCGTCGAGGCGCGGCTCGATGCGGAGATGAGCGCCGAAGGTGATGGAGGTGGTGCCCGGGTGGTCGTACGTCCAGCGCACCGCACCGACGGACTCGGTGCCGCCCGGCACGGATCGCGGATCGGCATGCCACTCCAGATCGTCGTCGCCGCAGGTCGCGTCGCGGGCCGTGGTGGGCTCCGAGCCGTCGAAGGCCGCGAACTCGGGTCGGCCCGTCACCGCGGGGAGCGTCGACGTCGCCCAGACGCCAGCGCTCTGCTCGCGCAGCGTCTGCATCGAGTCGTCGAAGACGATGCACGAGACGGCCTCCTGCCACGGAGCCGTGCCGGAGTTGCGGACCCCGAGCATGCTCATGACCGGCTGCGCCGGGGTGACGTACGGCAGGTTGTTCTTACCGGAGAGGTTGAACGAAGCACCCGTGTCGACGTCGATGCCCAGATAGCGCAGCGACCCGCCGGCACCTGAGCCCTTGCTGATGTCGCGGGCCACGGAATTGTTCGCGACGGGCTCGCCCTCCCCGTCGTAGTTGGCTCGACCGCTCACGGAGTCGGCGACGAAGTCCCGGTAGGTGTTCGTCGCCCGGAACGAACCCTGCTCGGCGATCTCGGGGACCCACAGGGAGACGTAGGCCGACACGACGTACGGGAGCGCGCCTCCGAGGATGTCGCTGCCGAGCACGTTCTTGGTGGGGGTCGACGACATCGAGGTGTCGGCCCCGGTGATCGAGATCGACACCGGTTCACCCGGTGCCGCCTGGCTGCAGACGATCGTGCCCGAGTCGACGACGTTGTTCGACCCGCCGCCGACGCCGCCCGGCATCGAGTCCACCTGGCCGGTGTTCGGGCCGCAGGCCGGAGCGTCGTCGAGGGGGGAGAGCACGGCCGGGCTGGCGTCGCCGCCGTACATGCGCGAGACGTCGTCGACGAGGGTCATGCGCTCGCCGAGGGGCTCGACCCCGAGGAGTCCGCCGCCCTCGACGAGACCGTTCCAGTGGACGAGGAGCGGGTAGACGAGGCGGAAGCCGGGCGTGACGCCGTCGGGGCCCACGGCCTCGGCGAGCGTGGGCAGGGCGCGATTCATGGATACGTCGTAGCGGGGCGCCGCCGACACGACGAGCGAGGGGGCCACGGCGCGGACGGGGTCGTTGGCGTCGGCGCGGGCCTCTGCGGTGACCGTCAGAGACGTCGCGTGGGGGAGGGCGACGGCGACCGAGGCGGCCACGCTCACCGTGCGGGCGCCGCTCGTCAGCGTGCCCAGTCGGCAGCGGAGGACGTCGCCGTCGATGGCGGACCCCTCGCGGGCGCAGTCGTCGGGCAGACGCGACCAGCCGAGCCCAGGAGGCGCGGTGAGGGAGAACTCGCCACCCGACGCCGTGCCCTCGGTCGTGCCCACGGTCACGCCGTAGACCACCGCGTCACCCGTGCGCACGATGCCGTTCGCGGGGCCGCTGTCGCCCCCGGGGCGGTCGTCCGCCGTGAATCGGCCGAGACCGTCGCTCGTCACGCGGACGGCGATCTCGACGTCGTTCGAGCTCGGCGTGGACGCGGCGGAGGCGATGGACGGGTCGCCGAGGACGACGACGAGCGCGGCCACAGCGGCGGTCAGCACCCTCGCGGGTCGGCGGGAGGTGAGCTTCATGGGCGCCTTTCGGTGGAACACGAGTTCTGCATGCGATCTGCAAACATATCGCACGTTGTCGAACGTCGACGACGCCGGACTATGCTTCAGGAATGGCTGACTCACCCTCCGGAACCCTCTACTCGCACCCCGATCGAAACCTCGGAATGGAGCTGGTCCGGGCGACCGAAGCGGCCGCGATCCGCTCCGCACCCTTCATCGGCAAGGGCGACAAGAACGCCGCCGACAAGGCCGCCGTCGACGCGATGCGGAAGTTCCTCGGCACCGTCGCCTTCGACGGCGTCGTCGTCATCGGCGAGGGCGAGAAGGACGAAGCGCCGATGCTCTTCAACGGCGAGCACGTCGGCAACGGCTTCGGCCCCGCCTGCGACATCGCCGTCGACCCCATCGACGGCACGAGCCTCACCGCCGCCGGTCGCATGAACGCCCTGTCGGTCATCGCGGTCAGCGACCGCGGCAGCATGTTCGACCCCAGCGCCGTGTTCTACATGGACAAGATCGTCACCGGGCCCGAGGGCATCGGCATCATCGACCTCGATCGTCCGATCGGCGAGAACATCGTGGCGCTCGCCTCGGCCAAGGGCATCGCCGTCGAGGACATGCAGATCGCTGTGCTCGACCGCCCCCGTCACGCCGACCTGATCGCCCAGATCCGCGCCGTCGGCGCGTCGACCCGTCTGCTGCTCGACGGCGACGTCGCCGGGGGCATCAACGCAGCCCGCCCCGACTCGCGCATCGACATGTGCGTCGGCGTCGGCGGCACCCCCGAGGGCATCATCACGGCCTGCGCCGTGAAGGCCCTCGGCGGTCTCATCCTCACGCGTCTCGCCCCGAAGGACGACGCCGAGCGCCAGAAGGCCATCGACGCCGGTCACGACCTCGACCGCGTGCTCGACCAGGACGACCTCGTGACCGGCGACAACGCCTACTTCGTCGCCACCGGTGTCACCGACGGCGCGCTGGTCGCCGGTGTCACGCGCAAGCAGGGCATGATCCGCACCTCGAGCATCGTGCTGCGCTCGCACTCGGGCACGATCCGCCGCGTCGAGGCCGACCACCTCGTCTCGAAGTGGTACGGAGAGACCGCCTAGCCCCTGAGGCTATTCGTCGTCCGCCCTCGCGCCGTGTCGTTCTCGATCGGCGTCGAGGGCGGACGTCAGTTCGGCGGCCGTCAGGTCGCGCGGGGTCTCTTCGATGGGCGTCGGTGCGGCGAGCACCTTCGTCTCGTCGAGCATGCTGAGGCGACGGGCGGACGGCAGGACGGTGCGTTCTAGCGAGCCGACGAAGCGGTTGTAGTCGGACACCGACCCGCGGAGCGATCTGCCGAGCTTGTCGACGTGACCGGCCATCGTCGAGAGGCGGCCGTACAGCTCTCTGCTGAGATCGAAGAGCGTCTTGGCCTCGGCGGTGACGACGTCCTGCTGCCAGCTGAAGGCGATGGTCTTCAGCACCGACCAGAGGGTGACGGGGGACGCCAGCGCCACCCGCTTCTGGAACGCGTAATCCATGATCGAGGGGTCGGCTTCGAGCGCCGAGGCGACGAGCGACTCGCTAGGGATGAAGGCGATGACCAGCTCGGGTGACGACTCGAGCCCCGACCAGTAGCTCTTCGAGGCGAGGGCGTCGACGTGGG
>Ga0265797_10008574_pt1 | contig 13561 bp, 13 predicted proteins | sample P2T30metagenome_FD_192433 | JGI IMG/M metagenome (GOLD analysis project Ga0265797, IMG submission 192433) | Plant litter microbial communities from East Loma Ridge, Irvine, California - P2 T30 | ecosystem: Environmental > Terrestrial > Plant litter > Unclassified | place: USA: California... | reverse complement strand
GTGACACGCTTGGCGTGGATGGCGCAGAGGTTGGTGTCCTCGAAGAGGGAGACGAGGTAGGCCTCGACGGACTCCTGGAGAGCGCCGATGGCAGAGCTCTGGAAGCGGAGATCGGACTTGAAGTCCTGGGCGATCTCACGGACAAGGCGCTGGAAGGGCAGCTTGCGGATGAGGAGCTCAGTCGACTTCTGGTAGCGACGGATCTCACGGAGAGCGACGGTTCCGGGCTTGTAGCGGTGAGGCTTCTTGACACCTCCGGTTGACGGCGCGGACTTGCGAGCAGCCTTGGAGGCGAGCTGCTTGCGGGGAGCCTTGCCACCGGTGGACTTGCCTGAGTGTTGTTAGTGGTGATGCAAAGTGGTGGTGATGTGCAGGGCGGTGAGAGCAAAGCCGCGGTGCGTCGCAGTGGCGAAGTCGGATTGCGACGAACACCAAAGCGAGCGACGACGACGATGCAGGCGATGCGATGCGAAGATGGGGCTGTACTTACGGGCAGTTTGCTTGGTGCGGGCCATCTTTGATGGCGTTGTTGTTGCTTGTGAGTTGTGGATGTGGAGTGGATGAGTTGTGGATGGAGCTGTGGATGGAGTTGTGGATGAGTGGATGAGAAGAGAATGGATGAGCCGGGGCGGAGGGCTCTTATGAGCTATCGCGGCTTGGAAATCGAACGCGGATCAATGCAAGAGCAACAACGAGCGCGAGCTAGAGCGATTGGCTCGGTTAATCGCGCCTTCCAGATCAATCGTCTCGCTTAGCCGTAGCGCTACGTCTTAGCGCGTGATTTGATGCAGCTGTCGGACGCGCCCACTCACTTCAAATACTCAGGACCCAGCATAGTAAGTCCATCAGCATCAAGTCAATCAGCCTCAACTCCACTACAACAACCATTTCCACCACTCTTCTTACCAACAACCCCCCTCACACTTCAACATGACTGGACGTAAGTACTCCTCCACTTGCTTGACGCGCTTCACAACGCGTCTTGCACCTTTTCCATCTTCAATAACAACATCGTTCTAACGCGTCTTCAGGCGGCAAAGGTGGCAAGGGCCTCGGCAAGGGCGGAGCCAAGCGTCACCGCAAGATTCTTCGCGACAACATCCAGGGTATCACCAAGCCCGCGATCCGCCGTCTCGCTCGTCGTGGTGGTGTCAAGCGTATCTCAGCCATGATCTACGAGGAGACCCGCGGTGTTCTCAAGACCTTCCTTGAGGGTGTCATCCGTGACGCAGTCACCTACACCGAGCACGCAAAGCGCAAGACTGTCACTTCCCTCGATGTTGTCTACGCACTTAAGCGTACGTTTTTCTGCCTCACTCATCACCTCATGCAAGCACTAACAACCTCTCAGGCCAAGGACGCACTCTGTACGGATTCGGTGGTTAAGAGCATTTTCTTCACGTTTTCATGTTACGACTTCTGCCCCGGTTTACGGCAGGCTTTGGAGCTCGGTGGGATGGTCGGTTACAGCCTTGTATAGTAGGCTCGGCGTTACGGTTACATCAGTCGCATCGGCTTGATTTTAAGGAATGATACCATCATAATTGTTCAAACACTCCTCTCCATGATTTTGCTTGCTTGCTTGACGCGTGCAAGTGTTGTTGTTGTACGCGGTGGTCAGTGCTCCTCAAGTGCTTGGCGTGACGCGCGCCTTCCGCAACACTCCCATTGTTCGTACCTTCCAACATTGACCTTCGCGTGAGGGGAAGACGTACATGTGACTCACCACTATTTGCTATGCAGAGCTGATCGATCATTCTGGTGTATGACTCACCCCTCGTGACAGCGATCCATTGCTCTCGCTCTCGCTCGAACCCGCCCGCCTCGCTGTCGAGCGAGCAAGCTTGCGAACTGAGATTCACAAAAGTTGCTGCCCCTTCATGACTTGATGTGCTTTCCTGAAACTCCTCAAAATTTGCTTATGACGCTCTGAAAGATGACCAGTCCCTTCAATCACTCTTCGTGTGTGGGCGGCCTCCGTCCTGAGTTGGTGGGCGCTGCTGGTCGTAGTGGTCGCTGTGGACTTGTTCATATGCATCAAGTTCCTTCCGTCAGGTGCACGAAATTAATCCGAGTGACGACATAGTCATCTTGAGGATGTTAATGCTGCCATGTTCAGTTAGTCCCTGTCCGGGTAATGTCTGACACGTGAAATGCATTTACGGGTGACATTTTGACACATATAGCCTTGCGTGTCGGCCCCGGAGCAGACCACATGTACTATCTATGTATGTCTTTTCTCGACTGGCCTAATTGCTCAGTATGCTATAATCATCCATAAGTCACTGTTGCCCTCTATAGGGTGTTTGGCGTTTCGTAGTCCTTGGTCCATCAACGATACACGTTGGAGTGCTGCGATGGGTGGAGATGTAGTCACAACCCACTCTAAATTATATCAAACTTGTGGTACATACTCTTCAGTATGTATGCAGCTAATCTGCCAAGTTTGCTGTCAATCGAACAAGTTTGTGGTGTGTTGTAATTTTTTGAAGTTGTTTGGTCTTCGTGCTGAGAGTTCAAAAACATCACGAGTAATCGTCAACTTTGTCATAAAACTCATCCTTATATCAAAAATATATACAATCCATGTCAATGGCTACATTTTTGAACTGTGTTAAGTGCAAGTTCAAGTACGACGACAATATGTATGGTGAGTTTCATGCTTCGTCCATGACACCTGAGCATCCTTCTTGCAGCCACGTGGGCTTTTCAAAGAGAGACAGGATAACGAAATAACACAGCGCCCATTCCTGGGCACACGATTACTGCTGAGGGCCCACTCGCGCACAGAGTGTCCGGATCTCATAAGATAACCATACTCGTCACGGAAAAGAGGTAGTAGCAGAGTATATAACCATGCCGCCTGCCGAGTGATCTGCTTGGGCGTGAGAACACCACGCCTAGCACAAGGACAACACTCGTATGACATTCATGGATGCTGAGGCTACAATCGGGAAGACCCCAAGCGAGTACACACCAAGCTATTATCTGACGCCATGTGTAATATAGTATTGTACACGCAAACGCAGGGAACCAACAACAATGTCGACGCCCATGTCACGTCCATATCGAGTACAATCTCCACCGGAACGAACAACGTGTCCAAGAGGAAGCACTACAATTTCGCCCTGACTTCAGTCGCCTTGTGCAGATCATGCCCTTTGACCTTGAAGTACTCCCGTACCTTCTCCCTCGCAACATTGACAGCCTCCTGGTCTTCGATCGTACTTGGCACGCTAACTTCCTTATCGAATTCGCCATGGGTCGCATTCTCAATCAGATCACGCAGGACGCGTCTTAGCGTCTTGCCGCTCCTCGTCTTGGGGATCATCTACACAGTCAGCTTGACTTCCGTGGCGCGCGCTTCTATGATCATACCTTTGGACCTTGTATCATGCCTCCAAGCGACGCAATAGCGCCGATCTGCTCGCGCACGAGTCTCTGCACCTCCTTGGTAATCTTATCGTCAGGAACAGCGCCCTCCGGATGCTCGGGTGTCGAGAGCGTGATAAAAGCAAACGGTAGATGGCCCTTGAGTGCATCTGGTATGCCGACCACCGCGGCTTCCGCAATCGATGGATGGGTAGTGACTGCTTGCTCGATTGCGCCGGTGCTGAAGACGTGTCAGTATCGGTACCTGGAAAGCCATTCGCGTGTATACCAACCTAAAGCGATGCGCTGCTACGTTGATCACGTCATCCGCTGTATAAGTCAGTACTTGGCATGACTCATTCCTATCGATGAGACATACCTCGCGACATGATGGAGATGTAGCCTTCGCTATCGATCATGCCCGCGTCGCCCGTGTCGACCCATTTCCCATCAAACCGCTTGAGATAACCCTTGTAGAAACGCTCCTCATCCTGCCAAAGCGTTGTAAAGGCGGTCGGCGCCAGGGGAATGCCCATGACTATGTTGCCCATAACACCTCTCTTCACCTCCTTCCCTTCGTCGTCAACAACCCGAACGTCGAAACCAGGCATCGCCTTTCCGGCAGAACCAGGTTTGACCATCAGCGGCTGCGGGCGGTTTTGCGACGAGAAGTCAAGACCGGCGGCGGCGCTGAGGGCAATACCAGAGATGGGAGACCCAGATTCGGAACTCCACCAGTTGTCGATTACTCCGGCACCTGGGGCGCAGTACTTCGCAAGTAACTTCTGGTACATTTCGACAATGCTTGGCTCGCTTCTCTCGCCCGCCAGGAACAGCGCACGTAGGGACTTGAGCGCGCCTTTGTTTCCTCGGGTCTCGAAGAAGTTGTTCTCGCCGTCGTCTTTCCGGATAGCTCGAAGGGCTGTGGGAGCAGTGAACATAGTCGTGACCTTGTACTCTTCCACAATACGCCAGAAGGTGCTTGCATCTGGCGTGCCGATTGGTTTCCCTTCAAAAAGCACGGTAGTCGCACCTACAAGGAGAGGCGCATAGACGATGAAGCTGTGTCCAACGACCCAGCCGATATCTGAGGCAGTGAATTGAACATCACCCGGGCCATGAACTCCGAACAGGTATTTCATGGAAAAATTCAGGCCCACCGCGTGACCGCCTGCCGATCGAACCACGCCCTTAGGTAATCCGGTGGTTCCAGAGGTGTAAATTATGTACAAGCCGTCCCCGCTCTTTACTGGCACTGCGTCGGCCCTTAGCCCTCTGTTCCGCGCGCTTTTGACCAGCCGCTGCCAATTGCGTTGGCCATCTTCTTTGGCGACCGGATCCCATCTCAGCTGCTCTCGCTGCCAGATCACCGTTCTTGCTGGCTTATGGCTGCTCTTCTGAACGGCCTCTTCGATCATGTTCTTGTAGGCGGTCGGCTTCTTCGCACCCTCAATGCCGCACGATGCAGTCATGATCGTACTTGGTCGACTGGCTTCAATTCTTTGAGCCAGCGCCGCAGGTGAGAATCCTCCGAAAACGACAGCGTGTATGGCACCCAGACGCGCGATGGCGAGCATGGCAAAGAGTGAAGCGGGTATCATCGGCATGTATATCAGCACGACATCACCCTTCTTTACACCCTCTTCTCTCAGTACTCCTGCGAGAGTTTCGACTTCATGTAACAACTGCTTGTAGGTGTATCGCTCTTTTTGTTGTGTGACAGGACTGTCCCAATAAATCGCGACGCTGTCTCCATTGCCGTTCAGGACATGACGATCGACGCAGTTATACGTGGTCGATATCTCTCCATCTGCGTACCAGCTCCAGTGATCGTGTGATGCATTGATGTTTTTCAAATGTTTTGTGCTCTTTTGGAAAGCTTTTGTTGGCTTCTTGTGCCAATGCAGATTCTCAGCTTGGCGTGTCCAGAATTCTTCAGGATTCGAAATGGACTGTTCGTACACCTGATCTTGGATGTGGTTTTGCGGCATCTTGCGCTCTTTCGCGGCGTATCTTTATTGACTCTGTGTTGAGCGTCTTAACGTTGTTCGGTGCTCTTTCTGTGGTTGGATCGCGGTGAACAGCAGCCACTGTAATTTTTCGCAGCTCTAATACTATCCGAGGTGATTAATGAACGCTGTTATCGCTAGTATTGTTGGCGCATTGTCTGAAGGAAAGTAGGGAGCTGTCTCAAGTGCTCGGTACCGGATTTTGGTGATGTTGTTGTCGGCCCAGGGGATGACGAGGTCGAAGCCGAGGATCTCCACGTCTGGCTTGGTGCGGAGGACAGCCGTCACTAACTTAGCGCTTTGCGGGGAAGACTGCTCGTCGCCGGTGCTGGTGCACAATCGTAATTCAGAAATTACGATTGCTGCTATCAAAGTGTGACTGACTGCAGCTCTGTGTACTCCATTATCTAGGCGACGGAGAAATTTGCTGCTCCAGACCCCCAAAAGCTACTCGAAGCGCCAGAAGAATATTTTGACCTGTTGGTAATCATTAGTCACCAGCGTGGCCCTCTCGATCGCTGCGATAATACACAGTAGGACACGAAGCTTGAAGCTATTGTTGATATTGTTGGTAAAGACTAACAATGTTGCGCACACTGAAAGTCCCATGCAACACTGTAAAAATGCTGTATGAATACCAGCCGTCATCGTGCACCAACCGCGCCGTCCATCTGTTCATGAACCAACGGGTACAGAAGAGCTCAGTCGCCTGGCCTCGCTGGTACCGCTGATGTCGATCCCGAGCTTCTCGGCCACTGCAATGAAGCCCTTGCCGCCATCCTTTCCACTAACCCACAAATCAACCCAGCCCTCCTGCTTCGCCTTCTGTACCTCATTTTCATCCCAGTCTTCTTCTGCTCGCCTCTCGACGTATATGGTCTGGAAGCCATTCTGCTTCGCAGCCTTGAGGTCGTTCAGATGAGCTGCTACCATGACGCACTGAGTAGGGCGCAACTCTAGCTTCTTCGCAGCCCCAGTGTACACTTCGGGTGCAGGTTTGTAGGTACCGAATTCTTCAGCTGAGAACACGTGTGTGAATGGAATTTCGCTGAACGTGCGAAGGTCCGCCAGGAGACTCAAATTGCCGTTAGAAAGTGTGCATGTCCCTGCATTCATCAATACAGGCAAGCTTCACTCTCCTCACTAGGTATGCTTACAAAACAGCTTGTTCAGCAAAGTGACACCCAGTACAGAATCTGTCCACGGCTCCAGACGATGCCAGATCAAACTGATCTCTCGCAGTTTCTGATCGTCCCACAATCCTTCGATTTGCCACTCCGCCATGAGCTCCTTCAGTGAATCGAGATGATGCTGATCTACTGACTTCCAAGGTATGGATGCATCCTCAGCCAGCTGCCGTGTGAAGCGCTTGTAGCTGTTGCGCCACTGTTGGGCGAAGTTGGGCCAGGCGTCGCCAGATGTGTTCATGTTCGATGCTCGTAGTCGGACCCTGGATGCCAGGGATGCAGTGGCCAAGTTGAGTGCTTCATGCGATTGAGCCTTCAAATTCTCGACCACGCTCTTCCGCCAATCAACGCATGTTCCAAAAACGTCGAACAAAAGCGCTCGCGGCGTTGGATTGAGAGCCATGGTCACGCCTCCGGAGATGGACCTGGGAAGCGTTCTTGGTAACGGGACGGGAGACGTGAGGTCATCTTGTACTGGCCGAATGGGCAGTCCCGCCATGCCGGGCTACCGTACGTCAGATTGAGCCGGAAATGCAATCCTCGACCGGAAAAGCTGCAAAAGCGAGAAGAATGTGGAAATGTAAAGAGTGCCATGCCGACCTGCCTAATGTTTGTTGTTGGTACCTCTGGCAGTTGCCATCTGTGCCCGCCGGAAACGGCCAACTTTGCAGTCGCGACAAAGGGAGGAAGTCGCACCAGGCACAGCCGGCGTCAACGACATGATTGAGCAGCTACAAAGGTACGAAGATTGCACACATAGTCGACAAACTCCTCGTAGCCTCGACGCACATACATTTTGGGCAGTATTGCAATGCAGAATTTCATCTTATACAGGTGGCTCTTACGAGTGTTCTTTGTAAGTGGTCTGGCATGGTTCTGCGAGTTCGAGGCTGCAGGCCGTTGCTAACCTGTTGTTGTGAGACAGGCTGACCATCTCACCATGCTTCGAAGCGAGGCTGCCTCGTATTCGCCCAACGTCCACCGGATGAATGCTTTGCGCTGAACGGTGTCAGACGCAACGGGCCGCTCCTCATGTAAATCCTCAGTCCAGTCGTGTGAGATTTGGCGCCAGAGCAGCGTGCCGACCAAGTCTGCTCACTCTCATCACCAGCCACGGCTCATATTAAACGCTCGAGACTCGCACCACGTGTCTGCACGTGTTCGCATGTATCTGCGGGTGTTGCATGATGCGGTAGCGAATATTAGAGTTCGTTTACACTTACATCCGCTGGCCTGGAACGCTTACACTGCATCGGAGCAAAACCTCGCTACTCATCTATTTGGCGAGGCAAAAACGTCGCTCGCGAATCGGTGCTGCTCTGGATATAAACCAACATGCACTCCTCCAGGCACATGGTCGCCAATAGAAACGGCGATAGAAGGCCTGATGCGGCGTCTGATATGGCAACAGCAGCCCGCCACTATTTGCGGAGGTCACTCCATACACAAGACATGCCGGAGAGTGCGTCCGTTGGCTCAGTGCTGCCGTCGGCTCGGGATAGCGTAGCCAGTTGTGATGCCAAGAGGCATCGGATGCGTGCTGTCGCGGGAACTGATGATGTTCCCCGGAGCACGCTCCCACCGCTAGGCTGGTGAAACTTTGGTTGAAGAGCATCGTTGACATCAGGCTGCGTGCACTGCAATCGCTCTGCGGCGACGGGATAGGGTCGGTCTCAGTGAGACGTACGGATGCAAATGCGTCCGCATAGACTAGGTAGCAAGAGTTTCATACACCCGTTATCGCGCCACAAAGTCTTGATGGAGCAGAGTGGGATGGGCATGTCACTGTTGGGAGAGGCATGTACCTAGCTGATACATTATACACATACCTCCGGCGTATGTGCACGCAGGCAAGGTGCTCCCAAGTACTGAGTCGCGCGTGCGAAAGGTAGTGCCGCGCTTGGGTCTGTGGGTGTTGAGCGAGGTGGTACGGCGATTGCAGGCACGCCGCGTACAGCAGCATACAGCATACAGCAGAAACACGCTTTCACCTCAGACTCTCCCGGAGCGTAGGGCACAGCGTCGTCGCTTGTGGTTGTGCGCTGCAGCCTGCCACGGCGCCGGGCCACGACGGCTGGCACAGCTCCATACACAATAGATACTGTGGTACTTATCTACAGAGTGTTTTAGCAGGCAGAGTCGTGTAGGCCCAGACAAGACTAGGCGCGAATCCTGGGGGTTTGGCTGCGGGCTCTGGCTCGCTGCCCCAGTGCGAAGCCGTCAAAACCCCCGGCCATTCCCATTTTATCGCACCAGCGCCGCGAAGGTTTCTTTTGACCTCCCTCTTCCATCGCCGCCCGCTATCGCGCCCGTCCACGCCGCAGCCTCGCCATCCCACGTTCGCCCGCGTCTATGCGAGCGAGTGCCGATAGACGTTGACGTTGACGATAGCAGTGATAGTGATAGGACAGGCTCCGTGCCCGTCTTTACGTGGGACTGCTAAGTAGGTACGAAGTACTAGGTGCTGAGACCAGCCGAGACGCAGCCCCGGCGCCGACTCCAAACTTCACTCGAGTTCCGACTTCACCTGCCTCTCGCCTCTGCGCTCTGCACTCTGCACTCTGCACGACGCTGTGCTCCGCGCCGACCCGTCCATTCTGGAGCGCCTGCAGCCGCCCGCACCACGCGACAGCACCGCCGACAGCACCGCCGACGCCCTTGACCTCACGTAAGCCGCGCCGCTGCTGCTCTGGCCTGCCCTGGTCAGCTGCCCGAAAGAGCGAGCGAGCCCGCACGAGACAGACCTACCGTGCCTACCAACCTCCCGCCCCTCCACCGCACCCACAGCGACGACGACAAGTCAAGACAAGATGGCGGGGAAGATGACGCTGTACAAGCTGGTGGTGCTAGGCGATGGCGGCGTGGGCAAGACCGCCCTGACCATCCAGGTAGCTCCTTCCCCCTCCCCAGCTCCGTCCCTCTCCCTGGCATGGCTAACCACGCGCAGCTGTGCCTGAACCACTTCGTCGAGACATACGACCCCACCATCGAGGACTCGTACCGCAAGCAGGTCCAGATCGACAGCCAGTCGTGCATGCTCGAGGTCCTCGACACCGCCGGCCAGGAGGAGTACATCGCCCTGCGCGACCAGTGGATACGCGACGGCGAGGGCTTCGTGCTCGTCTACAGCATCTCCTCGCGCTCCTCCTTTGCCCGCATCCAGCGCTTCCACAGCCAGATCCAGCGCGTCAAGGAGACAGCCATGGCCGGCTCGCCTACCTACCCCGGCTCGCCCATGAGCGCCACGACGCCCATGTTCGGCCACGCGCCCGTCATGCTTGTCGGCAACAAGTGCGACCGCGTCACCGAGCGCGAGGTCTCCACACAGGAGGGCCAGGCGCTGGCAAAGGACCTGGGCTGCGACTTCGTCGAGGCTTCGGCAAAGAACTGCGTCAACGTCGAGAAGGCCTTCTTTGACGTAGTACGGCAGCTGCGGCGACAACGCAACCAGGGCAGCGGCCGCATGCCGTCAGAGAAGAACCCCACTCGGCGAGGCACCGGCTATGGCAAAGAGGACCGCTCGCGAGCAACGGCAGATGGCCACCGCGGGCGAGGCGGACACAACTCCGCCAGACGGCAGAAGGAGAAGCCGAAGTGTGTTATACTCTAGCGAACAACCAGCAGCAACATTTCTTGCCATCTACATATTAGGGTTCAGAGCACTTGACGAGCCACGACCCCCCGGCAACCTCTCTTATAGAAAGCACTCTGCACTGGCGTCGGCATGGGAGCGGCGTTTACTACGCATCAACGGTCTTGACTCGGTTTGCATGAGATCTCGGAGTTCTGGCGCCATTTGATCAATTTGGGTCGCTTTATCTACTGCACCAAGATCTGCACACGGACACGATCTTGCACGACATTGTACGGCTGAAATAGGGAGAACACTAAGGTTGGAAAAAAATAGGCCGCGCTGTACACATAGGTATTCGACCATACGGCAGCGCGGGTTCTGGATAGAACCACAATGCGAGGAAAAGTCATGAATTGGGATGGGATTATTCTTTGAGCCCGAGATACCTTTTCGAGTAATTCAGTCAGCTTTCTGGTGCGCTTGCACACGCACTCGTTGACTTCACATGCAAATCATACGCGATGATCGTGACCAAGTCAGTACGACCCTGACGAGCAAGCTGCCCGCTTGGGCAAGCTCTTCCCCACATGGCAACCGTCCCGATTGACCCACATCGGATAGGGGCGAACGGTGTCCACGCGACATGTGCACCGTGTCGAGACTCAAGATGCTCCTATCGTGCTAACTTTTGAGGTTGCTCCCATCAGTACGCTTTCTTTCGTTGTTCAGAAGTCGGCGACATGCCCCGCACACATCTCGACGACCCCTGCTCGGGAGCGGCACAGCGAGAAGCTCTCGGAGAGTATCGAGCAAATTTCTGTAGCTCTAAATGAAGATGCGACGAGCATGGTTGGGCCATCATCGCTCGTATTCGATGAAAATCCGGGGCCCTCGGCGCGACAATGTAACCAATGCAATAATGCGCAAATGAACCTTTTTCTGTCCCGTTCAGCGAGTGAGTTGGGCAGCATTGCATGTGCGACCTCGTGCATGCTGCGGTAAGGAGCCTGGAGCTGTAGGGATGCTTGCTGCAAGCCGAGTACGCTGTGTTAACTTTTCAAGTCAACGGCATGTGAAGCTTGCGGTATTATGGACGAGTACCACGCAAGATGTCCTACCACCTGCAGACTGCGAATGAGCGCCAGGTGAGTCATTATGAGAGTTTTCGAGAAGGTGAGCTCTCAGTGCAGGCGGTGTGTCGAAATAGCAGCTGAATTCCTTCTGTCGACCAATGTTCTCACTTCTACAGGGTCTTGCTCAGCGTAGCTAACACAATAGTGCTAGTGTCTGTGCAGCACTATCATTGGCTTGCTTCAACAATCCGGCCTCAAGTTGAACCTGAGCGCACACGACAAGCTCAACTTCGACACAATCAAACCACCGCGATCATGGCTTTCGACATGAAAATCGACATCCTGGGCACACAACCAGCTTTGTTCAAGCTGTACACGCAGCTAGCATTCGTTTTTGTCTCGAAGGGAACGCCATCAGAAGCCAATGTTACTGGAATCATAACTCGCGGCCTCGGCCGCCTCACTGAGGGCTTCCCTTGGGTAGCTGGCCAGGTCGTCAACACAAATGCTGTTTCTAGTGGCGCCCCAGCATATAGGATACGGCCTTTCGAATTACAACCGCGCCTTGTCGTTAGAAATTACGAGAGCGACCTATCGGTACCGTCGTTTCAAGATATGCAATGTGCAAATTTCCCCATGCGAATGATGGGAGAGGACTTATGGGCACCGTGTCCCACCGTGGCTAGTCTGGGCTTCGATCCGTCCAAGTCTTCCGGTAACAACAATGATCCTGCGCCGGTTCTCCTTCTGCAGCTCAACATCATTCGAGGGGGCTTGATACTATGCATCAACATGCAACACAATACCTGCGATATGATGGGCCAAGCCGCGGTCATGGGGTGGCTTTCGAAAGCATGCAGAAGCGAGGAGTTTTCCAAACAAGAGTTGGCGCTGGGAAGAGTGGAAAGACGTGGAATCATACCGCTCATTGAAGAAGTAGGTCGGGACCTGAGGACAGAGTTGAAGCATCAGATTTTCCCCTCTCAGCCAGTCGCAAACACACAATCAGAGCAGATGCCTCGACCCACATGCTCGTGGATATATTTCAACTTCACCTCGTCGACTCTCAAACGACTGAAGGTGGCCGCAGAGTCTGAACTTCCTGATGACTTTACCGGCTACATTTCTACTGACGACAGCTTATGCGCCTTCATCTTCAAGTCGATCCTCCGAGCCAGACAATCTCGCTTTGACGCAGACCTTCCTGTAACCTTCGCCCGCGCAGTCGACGCGAGACGATATCTTGGCGTCGACGCGCAATATCCCGGCATTTTGCAAAACATGACATACACAAGTTATCCACTGTCAATACTCCTCGCCACACCCTTAGGTCACATCGCCGCCGCGATGCGACAGCAAGTCGACCCGAAGACTTGCGACGTTGCACGGAGGACCCGCGCCCTGGCTACTTTCATGTCACGCCCAGCGGATAATGCGGCGAAGACGAGTCCAACTGCGACGCTAAATAGCGAGGCAGACATCATGCTCAGCTCTTGGGGTAAAGTCCCAGCGTACGAGTGGGACTTTGGACTTGGACTTGGGCCCGCAGCGGCGGTAAGGCGGCCGGCGTTTTTGCCAGTGGAGTCTTTAATGTATACGATGCCTAGGAATCGAGATGGTACGGTTGCTGTTGCGATGTGCCTGCGACAAGAGGATATTCGGGGGCTAGAGAGTGTTACAGAGTGGACGCATGCAGTATGTACTTAGGTACAGATTTGTACTTCTATTATCAAGCTAGCTTTTTACCTTACTATCTAATCACTCTACTTATAGGGCTTTAATTAGGACTCTAGCTAGGAATTAGAGTAAAATATTAAATTAGTAAGTTAACTTAGTTTAAAATAAGGTAAAGTTAAGTTAACTTATAAATAAGTTATCTATAAGAAATATGTAAAGAATTATATAAAGCTTAAGTTATTTATAAGTTACTCTAGTATTTACTAGCTATATAGCTTTAAAAGCTCTACTTATAGAGTAACGTATTCCACCACCGAGCGGGTCAACCCACCGAGTGGATCAGCCCATTTTACTAGTAAAAACAGCAGTTCTTGGCGCTGCTATCTCTACAATCACTAGATAGAATTCTCTAAAAATCAAACTATAAGGCTGCATCTATATAAAAACTATTGCTGTATAATTTCCAAGCTCTAGCTTACGCAAGTAGGGAGTTATTAAAGAAAGTCTAAATTACAGGGGTCTGCAGTTAGTATCTCAAGGACTACCAGTACGATTAGACTAAGATTTTCAAGGATAGAGTTTTAGATACATGTGACTAACATATTAAATTTTTAAATAATTTTGTCTAGTAGTTGTCAAGATAGCAGCGCCAAGAAATGCTGTTTTTAC
>Ga0265797_10008573_pt1 | contig 13562 bp, 9 predicted proteins | sample P2T30metagenome_FD_192433 | JGI IMG/M metagenome (GOLD analysis project Ga0265797, IMG submission 192433) | Plant litter microbial communities from East Loma Ridge, Irvine, California - P2 T30 | ecosystem: Environmental > Terrestrial > Plant litter > Unclassified | place: USA: California... | reverse complement strand
TCTCAGTCGTCGACGGCGACACCGCCTGGCGCACCTCCGCCGGCACCTGCCCCTCTCCCGACGGCAGCGTCACCGTGGAGCGCAGCACCGACGGCGGGGCCACCTGGGCGCCCTCGGTCGTGACGACCGACGCGGAACTGCGCAGCGTGGACCGCCTGCAGGCGACCGACGCGAGCACGGCGTTCCTCGTCGGCGCGGGCGGCGCCTCCTGCGCACTGACGTTCACGCAGACCTTCAGTGCGGGGCAGTCGTTCAGCGACTACCCCGACCGGCTCGGCGCGTCCTGGTACGTCGCCGCCACCGACCGGGCCACCGTCCACTCCCCCGCCGGGACGTTCGCCGCACCCTGCCCGGCGGTGACCTCGCTCGCCGTCTCGGACGACCTCCGGGCCGCCGCGCTCTGCGCCGACGGCACCGTGAGCACGACGAGCGACTCCGCAGCGTCGTGGAGCACCCCCGTGTCGGCACCCGGCACCGTGTCGCTGAGCGCCGGCACCGACGGCTACCTGCTGGCCCAGCTGGGTCAGGCCGACTGCGAGGGCGTCTCCATCGCATCCCTCACCGCCGGGACCACGGCTCCTGCCACCGTCGCCTGCGCCACGGAGACGGCGCCGTCCGCTCCCGAGGAGCTGGCTCTCGCGGCAGTCGGCTCCGCCGTCTGGCTCTGGTCCGGCGACGAGGTCCTCGTCTCCACCGATGGAGGGACCGCCTGGTGATCGAACGGTTCATGGAGTCGCCCCGCCGCCGCACGGCGCTGCAGATCGGCGCTGACGGCGCCGCCTGGGTGCTCGCCATCGTCGCTGCCGCGCTGCTCCGCTACGACTTCGACAGGAGTCTGACACCGCGTCCGGCGACGACACTGCACACGCGAGGATCGCGGGTGTCGGCATGTAAGACGATCTTCGTTCTCGGGCGAAGCTGACTGCGTGATCGCCATGGAGAAGACTCAGCGCGGGCTTCGGACAGAGCAACCAGCAGCGTGGGCGAAGAGGTACGCTCGCTATCTCAGCGCGACGGACGCCGTGGTGGTCATCGCGGCGGTCATCCTTGCTGAGGCTGTTTGGCATTCGTGGACGCTGTCGGTGGGCACGAGCCCCACGGGCTCTCTCGCCACCAATCCGCACTCGATCGCTTCGGTCGTCCTCATCGTGTTCTGGCTCTTCGCGCTCTCCGCGTACGGAACGCGCGATGCTCGAATCATCGGCCAAGGGACCCTCGAGTACCGCCGCGTCCTGCAGTCCTCCCTCATGCTTTTCGGTACGTACGCCATCATGGCGGTGGTCCTCGACCTCCAGCTCGGACGGAGCTTCGTACTGACGGCGTTTCCGCTGGCGGCCCTCGGCCTCGTCGCATCGCGGTGGGCTTGGCGACAGTGGCTGGTACGACGCCGCGCATCCGGTGAGTACGTGTCCCGAGCGCTGCTGGTCGGGTCGCGCCACTCCGTGGAGCACCTTGCAGAGCAACTGTCGAGCCAGCCCAGTGCGGGCTACGCCCCCGCCTTCGGTTGCGTTCCCGGTGGCCGAGAAGGTGAGACACTGGGTCGACGAGGGGTGCGCGTCGTCGGTACGATTCAGCACGTCGAACGGGTCTTGTCCCGTATCGATATCGATTGCGTGATCGTAACGAGCAGCGACGAACTGCCAGCGCACGAGGTCCGTCGCCTCGGCTGGGCGCTCGAAGCATCAGGCACTGAACTGATAGTGGCTCCTGCGCTCACCGATATCGCTGGTCCCCGCATGCATACCCGACCAGTAGCCGGTCTACCTCTGATCCACGTCGAGTCGCCGGTCTTCGGTGGCCGCAAGGTCTGGACGAAGGTTGCGATCGACAGGATCGCGGCCGGGATCGCGGTCGTCATCCTCCTCCCGGTTCTGGGAGCGATCGCCTTGGCAGTAGGCACCACATCACCGGGGCCCGTCATCTTCAAGCAGCAGCGCGTAGGTCTTGGCGGCACCCCCTTCACCATGTTCAAGTTCAGGTCGATGCGCGTCGATGCGGAAGAGCATCTGGCCTCCCTGACCGCCGAGCACCGCGACGCCGGCAACGGCGTCTTGTTCAAGATGCGAGACGATCCTCGTCTGACTCGTCCGGGTGCGTTCCTCCGCCGTTACAGCCTCGACGAGCTGCCGCAATTGTTCAACGTGCTCAATGGCACGATGTCCCTCGTAGGACCGCGGCCCCCTCTCGACTCCGAGACCAAGGCCTACGAGAAGCACAACTTTCGTCGCTTCCTGGTGCGTCCAGGCATCACCGGCCTCTGGCAGGTCAGTGGTCGGAGTGACCTCTCCTGGGAGGACTCGGTCCGACTCGATCTGTACTATGTGGAGAACTGGTCAGTGCTCAACGATCTCATCCTGCTCGGACGCACCGCGCGTGCGGTCGTTCGCGGGAGCGGTGCCTACTAGATGCGATGGAACACCGGGACGATCGACGAAGTCGACGGCATCGGAGTGCACGGCCACCCGAGTCACCACGGCGGCGGCGCCTTGCACGGCAGTGCACGGGGAACGGCCGCCGAGCTTGCGCCGCGCGCGACGATGCTGTCCGATCCTGAGCGCTCAGACGACGTCGGCGCGCGCGGTCGATCGGATGATCCGCCATCGAGGGCTCAGAGAAAGGCCGTCCGAGCATGAACGCTATATCTGCTCTTCCCCTCTTGACGTTCCCCATGCACGGACAACGGAAGCTGCTGGAGGAGGGCTACAGGACTCGCGACGGGCACATGATCGAATGGTTCGGGCGGCACCTCGACGGACAATCGAGCGTCCAGGTGATCTCCCGGCCTGAGCCCGCGATCTCGCTGACCAAACGAAGGGTCGGCACCCCGGCGCACAACACGGTGAGCGTCGAGCGCCGGACGTTCCGGGTCCCGAAGTTGACGGACAAACGCCACTGGTGGGTTCGCTCCGCGAGCGCTTACCCAGCTCTGTCAGTGATCGCTGAGGGTGCCGCGTCCGTCGTATGGAATCCGTTCCTGTCGCTTGCCCCCCAGGCTTCCAACCCGTTCTCGGCCGGCGGACCGGTCGTCCTAGACCTTCTGGACGACTGGACCATCCACTACGCGTTCTCGAGCATCAGGCCGCGGGTCGAGAAGGCCTACGCCGCCGCCTTCGCTGCTGCCGAACATGTGACGGCCAACGCTGAGGGAACGGCGGAGCTCGCTCGACGATTCGGCCGCGACGACGTCCATCTGCTCCCGAACGGCGTCGATCCCGAACGCTTTTCCACGGGCTCCCTCGCGACCGGACCCACGACGATCGGGTACGTCGGCAAGATCGGCCGTCGGCTGGATCTTGACGGCATCGTGGCAACGGTCCAGGCGCGACCAGACCACAGGTTCGTTTTCGCCGGCCCCATCCTCGACGACGAGTACCGGGCGCCGCTCGCTCAGCTGCCCAACGCGACCCTGCTTGGAGATGTCCACTACGACGCGGTGCCTGGGCTGCTGGCGTCGTTCGACGTCGGATGGGTGCCCCATCGCGTGGGCGACGGAGAGGTCGGGGGCGACGTCATCAAGACCTACGAGTACAGAGCGGCGGGACTACCGGTCCTGACCACCCCGATCACCGGGGCCTCGAGCCGCGGTCTGACGGACGTCCACGTGGCCCGCATCGACTCGCACGCGGACTGGCTGGGCGCCGTCGCGTCAGCAGGTCCTCGGGTGGCGAGGCGCACCACGGAGACTCCCGCCGACATGACTTGGCGGAAGAAATCGGCTTTCGTCCTCGATCTTCTCGGATGGGTGCCTTCCGATGCATCGCGCTGACATCCGTTCGACGCGGCCGACGCATTTGCCTGCCGACAGCGACACCCGATCGACCAGGAGCTCCTCGTGACCTTTGGCCTCGTCTGCCTCCTCCTCGTCGCCGTCGCTCTGTGGACTCGGCGGCGAACGGACCGCGCCCTCGTGGTCATCGTCGCGCTGGCGGTCCTCATCCCGTCCGTCGCACGCCCGCCTCTCATGGGGCCCCTCGCCCTCTTCGCGCCGCAGACCTTGTTCCTGGTGATCTACGTGGTCATCCGGGCCTTCGTCGCGGGCAAGGGGCGCCGGCAGCCCGTGAGCCACATGGCGACGCTCGTCGCCGGCGTCACCTCCCTGTTGCTCGCGGCCGCTGTCGTCAGCACGTTGCTCGGGCCGGGTCCTCGGTACCTGCCCGGCATCGTCGACTCGCTCCTGGCTCCGCTGATCCTTTTCGTCATGGTCGTCAGGGACAGGGACAGGACTGCCAAGTGGTCGGAGACCGTTCGTAACGGCTTGCTGGGGCTCGCAGTCTTCGAGAGCGTCCTCGCTCTCGTCCAGTTCACGACCGGCCGAGTGCTCTTCTACGAGACCGCCCGAAAGGACTTCTGGTGGTACACGTCTGATCAGTTCAATCGGGCCACCAGCACGCTCGACAGCCCTCTCGACCTGGCCATGCTCTTGTGCGTGGCCCTCCCTCTCGCTGTCATGGCGCGAGGATCTGTGATGCGAATCGGTTCGATGTTCCTGCTGACCGCCGGCATCGCACTCACCGCCTCGAGGTTGGCGCTCGGCCTGGTGGCCGTGGCTTGGCTCTTCGCACTCGTGGGAACCAGGCTCTCCCTCGGGAAGAAGGCATCGATCGCCGTCGCCGCGGTCGCGTCGCTCTTCGTGTTGCTCCAGACGGACCTGGCTCGCACCGCGCTCGACCGTCTGAACGGCTCGGTCGCCTCGAGTGCGGCGCGGGAATCAGCCGTCTCGTACGTGCTTCAGAACGTCACTGACTTTTTGTTCCTGGGCTACGGCTACTCACGGGGCGGGTCGCTCCGAGACATCGGCGTGCTGACGTCCAGCATCGAGAACGCCCTCCTCTCGTTCGCATACGACTTCGGAGCCGTGCCGACCGTGCTGTGGTTCGCGGTGATGCTCTTGCTCGCCCTGGTCGCATGGCAGGTGGCCGAACGACGTGGCCTCGCGCTCGCTCTCATGCTCGGCCTGGTCATGACGGTCGGGTACAGCTCACTCTCCACGCGCAGTGCTGCCACTCCCGTCTTCTGGGCACTCGTGGCTCTCGCCACTGTCTCGATCATTGACTCTCGCACCTCCTCGCGAAACGCGGGCGACATCGCTCCCGCCGAAGGGGCGGAAACCCGGCGCGACAGAACGGCGGTGCCTTTTTGATGGCCAGCGACGTCAGACAGGGCGCCCATGTGCTCGTCGTCAATACGATGTTCCCGCCGCCCTATGTGGGCGGCGCCGAACGATCAGTCGAAGCACTGTGCCTGGACCTGATCGCGGCGGGTCACAGGGTGACCGTCCTCGCGCTCAAGAGCAAGGGTTCCGTCGATGTGCAGGACGTCGAGGGCATCGAAGTCATCCGCCTCCGCATCCCCAACCTGTTCTGGAAGTGGGGCAACCGTAGACGACGTGCCCGCGTGCTCGAGACCCTGTGGAACCTCATCGACCTTTCTGCGACCATCGGCCTCGCGCATGTCAGCCGGATCGCCAGAAAGATCGGCCCAGACGTCATCGTGACGAACAACATCTCGGGCTGGGCCTACGGCCCTTGGGCCTTCGCCGCCTCGTCCGCCATCCCCCTCGTCCATGTCGTCCGTGACTACAACCTGCTCTGCGTACGGTCTAACCTCATGCGGAACGGCCTCTGCGAGACCATCTGCGGTAAGTGCCGCCCGCGCCGAGATGCTTCTCGGCGCAACTGGCCGGGCGGCACGGTGGTGGGGATCTCGCGCAGGGTCGTCGAGCTGCATCAGGAGCACGGCCTCTTTGCGGACACCGATGTGACCTATTCGCACCCTCGGATCACCAACGCCGGACAGCCGGCAGCACCGCGCGCAGCAGATCGCGCCGGTCGAGAGCTCGTCCTGGGCTATCTCGGTCGCCTGGGCCCGGAGAAGGGCGTCGAGCTCATGCTCTCGGCGGCCGAACGGGCCGGGGTGACCGTGCATGTGGCGGGAGCAGGCCAGGACTCGTACCGCGACGACCTCGCACGACGGTTTCCTCGCGCAGAGTTCGTCGGCGAGGTCGATGCCAACAACTTCTTGTCCTCCGTCGACGCCTTGGTCGTGCCCTCGGTCTGGGAAGAGCCTTTCGGTCGTGTCGCAGCCGAGGCCGCAGTCCTGGGCGTCCCCTCGTTCATCTCGGAGCGCGGTGGCCTTGCTGAGGCAGCGGAGTCCCACGGCGGCCGCTTCCACCTCATCGATCCCGAAGACGAGACGGCCCTGGCCCTCGCCTTCACGAAGTTCCTGAACGGGTCCCTGATCTTCTCGGACCCCGTCGTCTCACGGTTCCCGAGCACAGACATCGCGGACATCGTGCGACACGTCGTACAAGTCCGCGCGTCGCGCCGGTCCAACGCTGATCTCGACTCACGATGAGCGCGGCCAAGAGCGTCTCCCGTAACGTCGCCATCAACGCCGCCGGCAACCTCGTCCCGCCCGTGGCAGCATTCGTCACGTCTCCGTTGCTCGCCCACGCCCTCGGAGTCGAAGGCAGAGGTCTTGTATCAGCCGCTCAGGCTCCGCTCCTCCTGTTCGTCGCAGCGGCGACCTTCGGTCTGCCGGAGGCGACGACTTACCTCGTGGCACGGTTTCCGAAGCTCCTCGGACTGATCACACGTCGAGTCGTCGTCTTCGTCGTCTTGACCGGCGTGCTGAGCTTGATCGCCCTGCTCGGTCTTCGCGGTCCGCTCTCTGGCGGCGATCCTCGGGTGGCAGCCCTGCTGACCATCTCCGCGGTGGCGCTCATCCCGACTCTGCTGCTGTCCGTCGTCAGAGCCGCGGCCATCGGTCAAGAAGCATGGACCCTCGTCTCGGTGGAACGGTCCCTGTCGTCGCTTCTTCGCCTGGGCGCGATCGTCCTGCTCATCCAGCTCGACTCGCTCACGGCGACCAGTGCCGTGTACATCAACGCGTGGGCTCCCCTCACCGGCGCGGTGCTCTACTGCCTCCTTCTGCGCCGCCGGGGCACCGTCAAGCCCCCAACGGTGCCGTCCGAGCTGGCTTACAGGCAGATCGCCCGGTACGGGTCCCTCGTCTGGATCGGTTCGATCTCGGGTGTCTTTCTCGCCCGTCTCGACCAGTCGCTCATGGTCCCTCTCTCGGGTGTCTACGAGCTGGGCCTGTACGCCGTCGCAGTGAGCGTCGCTGAGATCCCACTGCTCGTCAACAACACAGTGCGGGAGGTCATGTTCGCGGCGGATGCCAGGAGCAACAACAACGTGCGGCTCACCTACGCGGCACGAATCAGCGGAGCGATCTGTTTGACGTTCGCCGGCCTCATGGCTGCGAGCATTTTCTGGTGGTTCCCGCTCCTGTTCGGCGAGGCATTCCGGCCGGCGATCACACTGACCCTGCTCCTCCTCCTCGCCACGGCCGTGGGGCCGCCCGGCTCCGTCGCGGGCGCTGCTCTCGCCGCTCGCGGCCGTCCTGGTCTCCGCAGCCTTGCGCTCCTCGGTGCTTTCGCGGTGAACCTGACCCTCATACTGCTGCTGGTCCCGGTGTACGGTGCCCTGGGCGCCGGCATTGCTACACTCGCCGGCAACTTGGTCTCCAGTAACATCAATATCGTCATGGCCAGTCGGCTGTACTCCCTTCGCGTGAGCGATTTCTACGTCCTCCGGCCCGCCGACGGACGAGCGTTCATCGGTAACGTGCGATCGCTGTTGAGACGATGACAGGTAGCAACGAGCCGACGACGAAGGATCAGCCGTGAAGTACCCCTTCCTCCCCCGCGTGACACGCAAGCTTCGGCGCAAGGCACGCGTGGCGCTCACGCCACTGACGATCCGTCGCCTCGAGGCCCGTAACGGACGCTCCTCGACCCCTGCCGTCGATCCGTCGAGTCCTGCCTACGTGAGCCTGACGACCCATGGTGCACGGCTCCAGACCGTGCACCTGACGATCGAGAGCATCATCCGAGGGACCGCAAGACCAGGTCGCCTCGTCCTCTGGCTCGACGACGAGACAGCCTGGCGTGATCGCCCGGACGCCCTGCGTCGGTTAGAAGCGCGCGGTGTTGAAGTCAAGCTCGCGAGGAATTACGGTCCTCACACGAAGTACTACCCTGCACTGGACGAACTGACCTCAGATCAGGTGCTGGTGACAGCCGACGACGACATGCTCTATCCGCAGTCGTGGCTGAAGGAACTCGTCATGGCTCATCACAGAGAACCGCACCTCGTGCACTGCCACCGCGCACATCTCGTCACGTTCAAGGGCTCTGGCGACTTGGAGCCTTACGAGCACTGGGACGAGTGCTGGTCTCGCCGGAGCAGCATCGCAAACTTTGCGACAGGTGTCTCTGGCGTCGCCTATCCGACGATCATGGTCGACTTGCTGCGCGCCGGCGGAACGCGCTTCCTCTCGACCGCTCCCAGAGCTGACGACGTCTACCTGCACGCGATGGCGGCTTCACACGGCATCCGCGTTCGACAGATTCGAAAGGCTCCTCAGCACTATGCGATGCTGCCGGAGTCACAGGCGCAGGGGCTTTATCACGAGAACGTAAAGGCTGCGGGTAACGACAGCCAGATAGTGGCGTCGTACTCCCCCGACCTCCTCGTTCACGTCCGGAAGGCCCGTGGGTCGATCGACGGCTCGTGAGGGCGGACCTGCTCAGCAGTGATGCCGAGCTCGGTGCGGACGTCTCGCCGAGCTGTATCTCGTAGACAAGGCCGTCGACCGTGAGAACTTGATCGACGTGGTACTTCCACCGTGAGACCAGGACAGAGCTCGGCGGAGCTTGCCGTGCGCGTTGAGAGCGATCTCCGCGTCGTCTTTCTCGACGTCAGCGACGTGGGAGTCGTCATGTAGCACGGCGCGCAGACCGACGGCCCCACAAGTGGGCCGCAGTACTTCTCGTTGTCGTAGCCGGGAGGTGCGGCCCAGTGCTCACGGCCTGCTGGTGCTCGACATCTCGCGTCGAGCGGACTTCCCTCTTGAGCCAACACTGTGCATCGTCGTAGAACGACCGTGCTCCGAGGCACCTAGGGTTGCAGCACGATGTCCAAGTAGGGCACCTGCTTCGACTCACGACTGAAGAGAGCCGTCAGAAGTCCGGCGTCACCGGCGGCCGTGTCGTTGCCGAAAGCCAGGGAGGCGTACGGCGCGCCCGCTGCTGAGCGCTGGTCGAGATGCGACGTGACGTCAAAGCTCTTGTAACCCTGCGTCTTGGTGAACGTCGCCGTCCCGAGACCCGACGACGACGCTGGCCGGTTGAGGTAGGTCAACGTCTTCTCGGCATAGGACCCTTCGGCTCCGTAGGCGCGGATCCTCGTCTGATCACCGGCACCGTCGAGCACGTACCCGTACGCGTTGAGCGTGGCCTTGGCGACGCGCGCGCCGCCGAGCTTCGAGAGATCGAACGACATGTATGCCATCCGCTCGCCGTTCCTGTCCGTCGCGGCGGCGGGTAGCGTCTTGACCAAAAGCGCCGGCTCAGAGCCGAAGTTCGACCCGGACGCGCTTCCTCCCTGCACGTAGCTGTCAGCCGAAGGATAAAGACGCACCTTGTGCGGATCCGTGACCGTCACCTTCAGCGAGGCGGTCGCCCAGTAGCGATTCGTCGACACCACGACGCCAACCTGAGTCGACCCGGGCCCGACGGCGGTGATGATGCCGTCCTCGGAGACCTGGGCGATCGATGGATCGCCTGTCGCGAACCTGACGCCGGTGGGGGTCATCACCTTGCCGCCGGCCTGTTCCGCCCTGTAGGTGATGGAGGACGTCGTGCCGGCGAGGAGGGGATCCGTGGGGCCCGCGACCGTGACGCTCTCGGGTCGGAGCGACGGAGCCGCCGCCTGCAGGGGACGCGCATCGTAGTTGTAGAAGTCGACGTCGGAGATGGCTGTCCAGAGATCGGTCTTGGCATCGCCGTGGACGAGGAAGCGCACGTACTGAGCAGCAGCCGGAGCCGAGAAGACGACCATCTGCTCTCCGGGCCTGCCCGAGTACGAACCGTTGTACTGCCTCGTCCAGGATGATCCGTCCAGGGAGGTCTCTACCTCGAACTTCGTGTACAGCGACGTGTTATTACGCCAAGCGATCTTCGTGCTTCGGAGCGTGCTCGTGCCCTTCAGCTTCCAAGCGATCTGTCGGTTTCCGTACGTCGCCCAGTAGGTCGAAGGGTCTGCATCCGTTGTAGCAGTGACGGTGCCTTCCTTCGTGTAAGAAGCCCAGACCGATCCGATCGCCGCGGGACCTCGCTCCAAGAGGATCGAGTAGGAACGTGCGGCGCTGCCGGACCCCACGGTGATCGTCGCACGGCCGGGCACGGTTGTCGGCATCGTGACACGTGTCGCTTTACCACTCGCAGCACGAGCAACGACGACAGGGACGGACAACGCGGGATCGACCGTGACACGGTACTGCAGGACATCCGGGTGGAACGCCGCAACGGACTTGCCACCGACCGTGATCCCCTGGAGCTTGGAGCTGCCTTCAGGGTCGAGCGACCAGTCGGCCAAGGGCACGACCGGCGAGGCGCTGGGGAGGCTCTTCTGCGGCTCCGACACCGGCGTGAGCTGCACCGCCAGACGTGCCGATCCCGTCCCTCGTACCTCGACTACGAGTTTGCGCGCTCCTGCGTTCGTGGCCTGTTGGCCCGGGTCGGGCGATGCGGGGTGGGGACTCGCAGGGGCATCGACGAAGGTGTACGGGCCGGGACTCGTGATGCGGGCTACAAGACGCTCACCGCCCTTGTAGAGGGTCGCGGCCTTGCCGTCCCAGGAGATGCGGATATCGGCCTTGGTGTGCATGGTCCAGAGAGCTTCGAACGGCCCGCGCGCGAGGATCTCGTCCTGCACGACGATCTGCTGCCTGGAGTCGGTCATACGGACCCCTCGCTTCCAACTGCTCACCGTCTCGGGGTACAAGGTCGAGAAGTCCGAAATGCTTTGTGCGGAGACCGAATTGGTGGAGAACGAAGCCCTGGGCGACTGGTTGCCGAGGAGGGCGTCCGAGGCACGCGAGCCATTCAGGACGAGGGTGTTCTGGCCTTCCGGACGCTCGCGGTAGTAATTCCATCGGCTCCCGGACGCGCCCTCGTCGAAGTACCCCGCAAGCCCGTAATCATCCTTTCCCAGCTCCTCGGCCCAGGTCTGCCCCAGGGCCGTCAAGCTGAAGGTCCCCGCATCGAGGTTCTGGTGCGCAGCCTTCGGGCTGTTGGCGGATCGGTACGAGAGGGACGTGCCACGGGGATCCGCCCACGACGATCGGAAGGTCGACACCCCGGCGTTGGCAAAGGTCCTGTCGAGCGGCAAGCCCGCTTCAGCAGGGGAACGAGGGACAGCGGCGAACCGGTTCAAGGCTACGAGTCGCTGGACGTTGTTGCCAGCCGTGGTCCCGGCCGCCCCTTCATGCACCAACACGGGATCGTTGGTCAACGCGCCGAGGACGGCGAGCGCCGACGACCTCGTGTCAGCTGCATCGCTGTCCCCGAAGTTGAACGGCTGCCCGTTGGGGGATGTCCCGTAGATGGGGAAGTACCCCGTCTCTTTCAGGCCCGGCGCGGCCATGAGCTCCTGGTCGCCGCCCGTGGCCGTGGTGAGAGCGAGCGCGTAGGTCGAGTAATAACGTGCCGCGTACTCCCAGTAGGTCAGCCCTTCGGCGTAACCGCCGCCCTCGGCGAACGACGAGGCGCCACGCTTGATGCTGGTGAGCGACTTCGACAGCACGTCGTTGGCGAGCGACGGATCGACGTCGACCACGGCCAACGCACCGAGGCCGAGGCCGGCGTTGGAGACGACGTTCCAGTTGTTCGTGAGCTGCGCCCAGTTCCCACCGTTCTCGTAGGGACCACGGCTGGTCGCCGCCGCTGCGTACACCGGCAGTCCAGCCTGCAGGCCCTTGGTGCGGATGGCTCCCGTGAGTGTGCTCCGCTGCGCAGGGGTCCACCGTTCAAAGAGCCAATCGTAGGAGATGGCGAACGCATGGGTCATCTCGGCAGTGTCGAGGAAGTGGTCTGGGTTCCAGTCCTGGAAGCTCGCTGCCGCGGACAAGTCGAGCCAGAGCCGATCGGAGTACCGGTTGTCGCCGGTCATCTGCCACATGAAACCGAGGTCGTACGCGTGGTCGACAACAGTTCGCGACGTGTTGAGAATCCGGACCCCGTCCGCCTTGTCGTAGGTGATCGGCGGCTCGGTCAGCGCGCTGTCGGCCCGCTTCTTGATCCCCTCGTAGAGCGCTCTCGCCGTGGCGTCCGTGGTGATGCTCGCGCGCATCGCGGTGAAATCAGCGGAACTGGCCAGGAGACGAGGATGAGTCGTGATCACGGCGGGCGCAGCCACGGCGGCCACAGCAGCCTCGGCGGCGTCGTGGTTCCCACTCGTGGGCAGCACGACACCCGACATGACAGCCAGCGCCAAGAGTCCACCCAGCAGGCGTCGCGGTGACCGCGAGGCCCGCTCTCGAGGAGCGAAGGGGCGAGGCGTACGGGTCACGGAGATCCTCCAGACAGTGGGCTTCGTCAGCCGGGAGCACGGGAGGTGAGATCCGCGCCTGATCGTGAGTTCCGGCCGACCTTAGGATGTTAAGTGCGGGCGCCAGATCGAACAACGACTCTGGTCGGATTGACCAGAACTGGGGGAGCCGTGAACGACGTGGCTACGAACGCGACGCTCCGCAATGCCGGCCTCGACGCCGTGCGAGTCGTCGGCATCACCGCGGTCGTCGTAGGGCACTCATGGAACGTCGACGAGGTCGGCCGCTGGGTCTACCCCTGGCATGTCCCCCTCTTCTTCTTTCTCACGGGCTACCTCTTCAAGGGCGACAGGCCCTTCCACATCGAGCTCCGCGCTCGCACTCGATCGCTGGCGTACCCGTACATCTTCTGGCTTCTCACGCTCGGTCTGCTCTACGCTGTGGGCCTGGCTCGAGCGGCTCGACTCGGGCCGGACTCGGCGGAGATGGTGCTGTGGGGAGGCTCTGCGGCTTACCGACCGTTCACTACCTTTTGGTTCTTCTCGGTCTTGTTCTTCACGTCGCTCCTTGCCCGAGTGCTCTGGCGCCTACCACGGGTGCTCCGCTGGCTCTGCGCCCTGATCGGCATGGTCCTGGGCTTCCTCTTCGGCGATCAGCTCGCTGCGACGCCCCTGTCCATCGGCTCAGCCCTCCCCTGTCTCTTCTTCATCGTGGCTGGTGCCGAACTCCGGGCCGTTCGGCCACTGCTCATCCGGGACACTCTGTGGGGAACTACCTGTTTGGTGCTGGCGGCGACGATGATCGGCCTGCGCGTCGCCCCAGCCTTGAACGTCAAGGGGGGTGAGTACGGGACACCGCTCAGCGCGCTGCTCGCCCTCGTCACATGCGCAGGCATGGTGCTGCTCGGAGAAGCCCTGTTCGCCAGGGCGTCGCCCCGCTTCTCCCAAGGCGTGACGACGCTGGCGGTTCCCGGTCTCATCGTCGTGCTGTTGCATCCCGTCGTGTTGTGGGTCCTCGACGTGCCCGACGTGGCGTCACCGTGGCACTTCGCGGCGGTCCTGGTACTGCCATGGATCGCGGGCCTAGTCGCCGTACGAGGGCACTTCCCCCAGTTCGTGACGGGGATAGCACCCGCCCGCCGTTCGAGGTGACAGTCGTCGTAGGCA